>Ga0247719_1001172_pt1 | contig 11638 bp, 17 predicted proteins | sample 41E_DmetaG_FD_189046 | JGI IMG/M metagenome (GOLD analysis project Ga0247719, IMG submission 189046) | Soil microbial communities from hillslope of Landscape Evolution Observatory, University of Arizona, Oracle, AZ, United States - 4-1-E_D | ecosystem: Engineered > Artificial ecosystem >...
ACGCCTTCATCACCGCGCTCGCCGAATGTGCCTGCGTCACCGAGGCCGCGGCCGCGGTCGGGATGAGCGCCCGCAGCGCCTACCGCCTCCGCGCCCGCCCCGACGCCGGGGCTTTCCGCCAATGCTGGGACATCGCCCTCGATTATGCCGTCCGCAACCTCAGCGACGCCGCCTTCTCGCGCGCCCTGCACGGAGTCGCGACTCCGATCTTCTACCAGGGCGAGCAGGTCGGCGAGCGCCGCCGCTTCGACGAGCGGCTGACCATGTTCCTGCTGCGCTACCGCGACCCGGTGCGCTACGGCGCCTGGCTCGATTCGATGGAGGCGCGGCGCCACCCGGACGGCGCGGCGATCGTCCTCGCCAATGCGCTGAACATCCTGCTCGACCGCGCCCACGGAGTTCCGCCGGAGCCCAATCCATTCGACGAGGAGGCGCCCGAGCCGCCGCTTGCCGAAGGGCCGGCGCCGTCGCTCGCCGCGGCCGCCGCTCCGGCCGATGACGCCGATCCCTTCCCCGAACTGACCCAGGCGGTGCGCGAATATGCCGCCGAGATCCGCGCGCGCGAGCAGCGGGACGACCATTCGGAAGGCTGGCGCTCGCCGCTGGTCACCCGGACGCCGCGGGTGCGGCGGCTGTGACCGGCGCGGCCGCCGCGGGGTCAAAGGTCGCGGGGACGGGCCATGACCTTTGCGACCTTTCGCCGGCCCTGCTCGCGCCGCATCTCGCGCCCGGCGAGCCTCCTCGCATTTCATTCATTCCTCACCTTCCGCTCATTACCGGGCGCGGCACCGACCGCTACAAACCGCCCAGCCCGAAACGCGATGAGGAAAAGGCAAATGACCGGTACTGCCACCAACGACGCCCGCTCGATTCGCCCCCTCGCCTGGGGCGGAACCGCCGCGCTGGTCCTGCTTCCGCTGCTGGCGATCAAGGCGATCGATCCCGCCGCCTGGGAGCTCGCCGACCTGCCCTTCGCTTTGATCATGATCGCGGCCGTCGGAATCGCCTTCGAGTTGGCGATTCGGCTCCCGTCGCGCTGGGCCTGGCGCGCCGGCGCGGCCGGTGCGCTCGCCACCGCCTTCCTTCTGACGTGGGGCAATCTGGCGGTCGGCTTCGCCGGTTCCGAGGACAATGAGATCAACATCATCCTCTTCGCCGTGCCGCTGGTCGCCCTGGCCGGCAGCGCTCTCGCCGGCTTTCGCGCCTCGGGAATCGCGCTCGCCCTCGCCGCCGCGGCGGCGGCGCAGATGGTCGTCGGCCTCGTCCTGCTGTTCGCCGGCTTCTTCACCGGCCCTTTGACGGTCGCCTTCACCGGCCTGTGGCTCGCCTCGGCCTGGCTGTTCCGAAGGGCGGCGCGGGAGCCGCCCCGGCCTCTAGCTAGGCGCGGCCGAGCTTGACCAGCGCCGCGTCCAGCGCCTGCAGGAAGCGCGATCGGTCGGCCTTGGCGAAGGGCCTCGGCCCGCCGGTGATTCCGTCGGCGCCGGCCCGCAAGTCGGCCATGATCGCCCGCGTGGCGATCGCCCCGCCGATGCTCGCGGACGTGAACGGCTTGCCGTTCGGCGCGATCACCGCCGCGCCCTTCTTCAGGCAGCGGTCGGCGAGCAATATGTCGCCGGTGACCACCACCGACTTCGAGTCCACGCTTTCCGCGATCCAGTCGTCGGCCGCGTCGAACCTGTCCGAAACCACCACCCGCTCGATCAACGGATGGTCGGGCACGCGCAGGTGAGCGTTGCTGACCACCATCACCGGCACTTCGCGCCGCCAGGCGACACGATAGATCTCGTCCTTCACCGGGCAGGCGTCGGCGTCGACCAGGATGCGGACAGGACCGCTCACCGGTGGATTGCTAGTCCTTCTTGCCCAGCCCCCCCGACGATCCCTTGGTCGAAGGATTGGCGGCGATCGTCTTCACCTTCGGCTTCTTGGGCTTGCGCGTTTCCTTGTTCGATTTCTGCTGTCCCTTGGCCATCACCGGTCTCCCTAAGTCGATTTTTGCTGTCCTACAGCATCGGCTTTGTGATTCAGACTCGTCGATGGGCAGAACCGCAAATGATTCCGTCGGCCGGGCCGGCGCCCGGGCGATGCCGAACCGAAATTGACAAAGGTCACGGGCTGGCGATCGCCCTGCGTGCCCAACGGTGTTCGGCCGGCCGGCGATCCCTCCGCATCGTCAACATCGTGAAGTTCGAGTCATCTGCCGCGTCGGCCGCGGCCAGGCGAAAGGGCGCCCGCGGAAAAACCGCGAGCGCCCCTGGTCCAGCGCGTGCTCTCGCCGGATCAGTTGGTGGTGGTGTTGGTCGCCGTGTCGGTGGTCCCGACGGTGTTCATGTCGCCGGTGTTCATGGCGTTCATGTCCATCGTGTTCAGGTCGTTCATCATCATGTTGTTGTCGGTGACGACCTCGTTGACGACCAGATTGTCGACCGTCAGCGTGTTGTCGTCGGCCATCATATTATTCTGTTCGGCGCCCTGCTGGCCGCAGGCGGCAAGCGCTGCCGCGGCGGCGGCAATGCCGAAGGTGGTGATGATCTTCATCAGCTTTCCCCTATTGTGATCTTCGCTCGCGCTGCAGCGCTCGGCGAGGCCATCGGTTCCCGCAAATCGTGCCTTGGTCCACAGGAATCCGTGGATTGGCCGGCGCAGCTCGGTGAAAAAGGGCGCCCGCCGCGTCGGCAGGCGCCCTCCCTAGGCCCGCTCCCGCTGGCCTGTCAGCTGCGGTTCTCGGTCGTGTTGACCATATTGTCGTCGGCGTCGTTGCGCAGTTCTTCGGCGCGATTCTCGGCCGCGTCCTGGATGTTCTCGGCCCGGTTCTCGGCCGCGTCCATGATATTCTCGGCGCGGTTGTCGGCCTGTTCCTCGATCATGTCGGCCTGGTTTTCCTGCGCGGTCTGCTCGCCGCAGGCGGCCAGAGCGGCGATGCCGACGGCGATTCCGAGCGTTCGAACGATTTTCATCGGTGGTTCCCCTGTGGTTGGACTTTCAAACGGCAGTAGCGCCCGAGTCGCGAATTGGTTCCGCCCTCGAAACGCTTGCTCTTTAGCGGCGAAGCGCCTTCACCGCCACCAGAGTCTTGGCGACATGCTGGCTCCAGTCCGGGTCGGAATGGACGAAGACGATCCGTCCCGACCGGTCGATGACGTAAGAGGTGCGGCTCGACAGATTGGGCCGGTTGGGAAGCGCGACATTGTAGGCGGCGATGGTCGCCGGCGATGCGCTCGCCACCGGGAAGGCGTTGCGGCATTCCTCGACCGAAAAGCGCTTCAAGGTATCGATGTCGTCGCCCGACATGCCGATCACCCGGACGCCGGCCTTGCGGAATTCGGCCATGCTCTCGCTGAACGCGCGCGCCTCGAGCGTGCAGCCCTGGGTGAACGCCTTGGGATAGAAATAGAGCACCACCGGGCCTCGGGCGAGCTCGCGCCTGAGATGGATTCGGAACGGCTTCCCGGCAAGCGCTCCGGTGGTGACGAAGTCGGGCGCCTTGGCGCCGACCGGAAGTGCCGCCGAGGCGGGCAGCGCCGCCAGGCACATTGCCGCAAGGCCGATCAGGAATTTGCGCATCGTCGCCTCTCCCTTGTCGGCTGGGCCTGTAGCGCAGGCGGGACCGGTCCGCCACTGCAACCGCTTCGACTGCTGACGGTTATGGACCCGCAACGACAAAGGGAATGGCATGGTCCGACTGGCGATAACGGCAGTGGCGGCGCTTCTGGCAAGCGCCTGCGGCGGCAGCGCCGACACGATCGAGGCCGATGCCCCGGCCGGACCCGAGGCGGCGACTCAGGCGGAAGCCGCCGATCCGGCCAGCGAATGGGACTTGCTGTCCAGCGGCGAGGGGGTCGCATTGTTGTTCGGCAGCGGCGGCCATGACGCCATCCGCCTGTTCTGCCCGGCCGGCGAGCGCCAGCTGCTGGTTAACGTGCCCTCCTTCCGCCCGATCGGAAGCGAGGAAAGGCTCTCCTTCGGCGGCGGCGGCGAAGTGGTCGCCTTGGTCGCCGACACGCGGGGCGATCGGCAGCGCGGCGGGGTCAGCGGCACCGGGGCGGTCCCGTCCGAGCTCGGGCAGATCCTGTCGGGACCGGTATCGGCCAGCTACGGCGCCCAGGCCAGCGGGCCTCACCCGGCGCCTCCAACCCAGCTCGCCCGCGCCTTCGCCGGCGCCTGCGCGGAAGGGGGCAGCGCGCCCGAGCCGAGGCCCGAGCGACCGAGCCAGCCCGAACTGCCGCGACCGGCCAGCGCCTGCCGCGAGCAGGACGGCCGGCCGATCCCGGCCAATGCGCTTCGGGCGATCGGCACCGAGCCATTCTGGGGAGCGCGGATCGAGGGGCGCTGCGTGACCTATTCGCATCCGGACGACCAGGCCGGAACGCGGGTCTGGACCCGATTTTCGGGAAGCCGCGACAACGGCACCTGGTCGGGCGCTCTCGAGGGCCGGCGCTTCGAGCTTCGCACCCGGCCGCAGCCTGGCTGCTCGGACGGGATGAGCGACAATCGTTATCCGATCGCGGTCGAGCTCATCGTCCATGGCGAGCGGCGGACCGGCTGCGCCGAGCGGCTGTGATATCGAGAAGTGGAAGGGAGTGGCTGGCGACGAGCTCTAGCGCTCGGCGGCCAGCCACCCGGTCAGGATGTAGAAGAGGATGACGAGCGGCCCGGTCAGCAAAAGCAGGCCGACGAGGCCGAGCCGGACCAGCAGGACGTCGATCCCGGTCCAGTCGGCAAGACCGGCGGCGACGCCCATGATCTTGCCGTCCTGGCGGTTGATGAGGAAACGGTCGTTCATTGCGAATTCCTGCAAGCTGGCTGGTTTCAGGCGATCGGCAATGCGGCCGAGACGAAGATGATGGCGGTGACCATCGCGGCGATGAACGAAGCGGCGGTCTCGCGGGCCGGTGCGAAGGTGGCGAACATGAATTGAAACTCCCTTTTTGACGTGTCCCGAACCCCGGATGGGCCCGTGCCAGCCTTAATGCAGGGAGTGTGCCAAATGGAAAAAGTCGTTATTTTTCAGTGCGAGGACCGTTTTACCGGTTAGAGATAGCGGCGCATCGCGCCACAGTATGGGAAATTTTCCCAACCGCTCAGCCGTTGACGATCACCCCGCCATTGGGATGAAGCACCTGGCCGGACATGTAGCTCGAATCCTCGCAGGCGAGGAACAGGAAGGCCGGCGCCACTTCCTTGGGTTCGCCCGGCCTGCCCATCGGCGTGTTCTTGCCGAAATCCTTGATGTCCTCGGGCGGCTGGCCGCCGAACGGGTTGAGCGGAGTCCAGATCGGCCCGGGGGCGACCGCATTGACCCGGATCCCGTCCTTGACGAGGTTTTCGGACAGCGAGCGGGTGAAGGCGGTGATCGCACCCTTGGTCGCGCTATAGTCGAGCAGGTCGTCGGAGCCCTTGTACATGGTCACCGACGTGCAGTTGATGATCGCCGATCCCTTCTCGAGGTGCGGCCGCGCCGCCTGCGTCAGATAGAACATCGAGAAGATGTTGGTCTGGAAGGTGCGGCGAAGCTGCTCTTCGGAAATGTCGCGGATGTCCTTCGCCCAATGCTGCTCGCCGGCATTGTTGACGAGGATGTCGAGCCGTCCAAGTTCCTTGACCGTTCGCTCGACCGCCTGCTCGCAAAAATCCTTGTCGCCGAGATCGCCGGCAATGGTGATCGCCTTGCGCCCTTCCTTCTCGACGATCGCCTTGGTCTTTTCGGCATCGTCGTGCTCGCACAGATAGACGATGGCGACGTCGGCGCCTTCGCGAGCGAACAGGGCCGCAACCGCCCGGCCGATGCCGCTGTCGGCGCCGGTGACGAGCGCCACCTTGTCCTTCAGCCGATCCGATCCCTTGTAGCGCGGCTCCCAGTCCGGCTTCGGCTGGAGCTCGCTTTCGTGGCCCGGCAGCTCGTCGACGTGGACCATCGGCTCGATGACGTCAGACATATTTCTACTCCTTTGCGGCGACGCCCATGCCGCGTTCGCCAAACTCCTCGACCGTCGCTTCATCATGGCGGTCCTGCTTGGGCTTCTTTTCCGCTGCAGTCTTTTCGATCGCCTCCGGCTTTTCGGTCAGCCGGCTGCCGTCGCGGGGGTCGTCCGACGTCTGGTTCTTCTGGTTGGCCGGGATTTGCGGCGCGTCGTCGAGATGATGGTTCTGGTTCTTGCTCATGCGTGGGCTCCTTGGACCATCAACCGACTGCGCTCAGCGCCGGTTCCGGCGGCTCGCCTCAGCCCTGGCGCGAGCCGTCCGGAAGCCTTGGCGCCGGCTCGCTGCTGTTTGCCGCCGGCCGGGTTGCGGCCTGGCATTCGGCGACGATCATCGGGAAGTCGAAGTCATGATTGGCCAGAAGGGCATCGCGAGTGCCGGCGGCGCAGGCGGTGGCGCTTTCATAGCGCGTGGGGATGGTCGCGACCTGCGTGCATTCGGCCGTTCCCTCGCCGCAGCCGAGGATCGCGATGACGAAAAATCCAGGTCCCATTGCACTTCCACTCCGTCCGGGTTGCGAGAACCGCCTTCCGGCCTGCCAGTTCCAGTTGTTTCGCAGGGCGATTTGCCGAGTGGCCCGGGCGCTCTTACCTAAGCGCCATGGGGGCAGCGGCTTCAGACAGGACACCGGCGCGGGGCGCGCTCCAGACCCTGCTGCGCTTCCTGCCGATGCTTTGGCCGAAGGGCGAGGCCGAGCTCAAGGCCCGGGTCATCGTCGCCGTCCTGTTGGTCCTCGCCGGCAAGGCGGCGGTGCTTTTGATGCCCTTCGCTTACAAGGCGATCATCGACCATATGTCGGCCGGAGCCGCCGTGTTCGGCGTGGTTGCGGGCCTGGTCGTCGCCTACAGCGTAGCGCGCTTCGCCGGGGTGCTCGCCGACAATCTGCGCAACGCCTTGTTCGAGAAGGTCGGGCAGCGCGCGGCCCGCAAGCTCGCCGGCCGAGTGTTTCGCCACATCCACGATCTGTCGCTCCGCTTTCATCTCGAACGGCGGACCGGAAGCCTGACCAAGATCGTCGAGCGCGGCACCAAGAGCATCGACATGATGCTCTACTTCCTGCTGTTCAACATCGCCCCGACGGCGATCGAGCTCGCCGCCATCTGCGTGATCTTCTACGTCAAGTTCGGCTTCGGGCTGGTCGCGGCGACGCTGGCGATGGTCGCCGTCTATATCGCCTTTACCCGGGTCGTGACCGACTGGCGGGCGCGGTTGCAGCGGGAGATGAACGAGGTCGACAACAAGGCGATCGGCCGGGCCGTCGACTCGCTGCTCAATTACGAGACGGTCAAATATTTCGGCGCCGAGGAGCGCGAGGCGAAGCGCTACGACGAAGCCATCGGCGCCTTCACCAACGCCGCGGTCAAGAACGAGACCTCGCTAGCCTGGCTCAACATCGGACAGTCGCTGATCACCAATCTGATGATGGCCGGAGCGATGATCTTCACCGTCTGGGGCTGGAGCCAGGGCCGGTTCACGCCGGGCGACGTGGTGCTGGTCAATGCACTCCTGATGCAGCTGTTCCGGCCGCTCGACATGCTCGGCTGGGTCTACCGCTCGATACGCCAGGGGCTGGTCGACATGGAAGCGATGTTCGACCTGCTCGACACTCCGGCCGAAATTGTCGACCGGCCAGGAGCGCCCGCGCTCGCGGCGAGCCGTGGCCATGTCCGGTTCGAGGGCGTCGGCTTCGGCTACGAGCCCGGTCGCGAGATTCTGCGGGGGCTCGACCTCGACATTCCGCCGGGCACCAGCTGCGCGATTGTCGGTCCGTCCGGGGCGGGCAAATCGACCATCGGCCGGCTGCTCTACCGCTTCTACGACCCGACTCGCGGGCGGATCCTGATCGATGGCCAGGACATTGCCGAGGTGACCCAGGAAAGCCTTCGCGAGACAATCGGAATCGTCCCGCAGGACACCGTGCTGTTCAACGACAGCATCGGCTACAACATCGCCTACGGCCGAAGCGGCGCCCAGCGGCAGGACGTCGAGGCGGCAGCCCGAGGTGCCGCGATTGACGGCTTCATCGCCGCCCTGCCCGATGGCTACGACAGCCTGGTCGGCGAGCGCGGGCTCAAGCTGTCGGGCGGCGAGAAGCAGCGCGTTGCAATCGCCCGAACCCTGCTCAAGAATCCGCCGATCCTGGTTCTCGACGAAGCGACCAGCGCGCTCGACAGCCGGACCGAGGAAGCCATCCAGCAGACACTCGAGCGGATCGCCGAGCAGCGGACGACGATCGTCATCGCCCACCGATTGTCGACCGTGGTCAATGCCGACCAGATCGTCGTCCTCGACCACGGGCGCGTGGTCGAGCGCGGCACTCACGAAGAGCTGCTCGAGAAGGACGGGCTCTATGCAGAGCTTTGGATGCGCCAGGCGGCCGAGCAATTGCTCGAGGAAACCGCGGAGGCCGCGGAGTAGCTTTCAATAGCGTCCATTCAAAGCTAGGCTGTGGCGAACCACCAGCGGCGCGCTCGGTCCGCATGATTTTCGAGTTCATGACCGACCCGCACGCAATCCTCAAACAGACCTTCGGCTTCGAGCACTTCCGCGGCGTTCAGGAGCAGGTGATCGGCCGGGTCATGGCCGGTAAACACACGCTGGCGGTGATGCCGACAGGCGCGGGCAAGTCGCTTTGCTACCAATTATCGGCCCTGGCCCGCGACGGCAGTGCCTTGGTCATCTCGCCGCTGATCGCGCTGATGCACGACCAGATCCGAAGCGCCGAGGCGATGGGTATCCGCGCCGCCTCGCTGACATCGGCCGACGGCAACCGCGAGCGCACAATCGAGCGGTTCCGAAGCGGCGATCTCGACCTCCTCTATGTCGCGCCGGAGCGCGCTACGACGGCCGCTTTTCAGCAGCTGGTGCGCGGCGCTCCACTGGCACTGATCGCGATCGACGAAGCGCATTGCGTCAGCGAATGGGGCCATGATTTCCGGCCCGACTACCGGCAGCTGCGGCCCCTTCTCGACGAGCACGGGCAAGTTCCGCGGCTGGCGCTGACCGCGACCGCCGACGCGCGCACTCGCAGCGATATCCTGATGCAGCTCGGCATTCCGGAGGACGGGCTGATCGTCGCCGGCTTCGACCGGCCCAACATCCGGTATCACGTCCGGCACCGCGAGCAGACCGGCAAGCAGCTCCGCGAGCTACTCGCGACTCGGCCGGGGCCGGCGATCATCTATGCGCCGAGCCGCGACAAGGCCGAAAGGATCGCCGAGGCGCTCGGTCGGACCGGCCGGCCGTCGTTGCCGTACCATGCAGGGCTGGAGCCGCAGGTGCGTGCCCGCAATCAGGCCGCGTTCGTCAACTCCGAAGACATGGTGATTTCGGCAACCGTCGCCTTCGGAATGGGCATCGACAAACCCGACGTCCGGCTTGTCGCCCATGCAGCGGTACCGAAGAGCATCGAGGCCTATTATCAGGAGACCGGCCGCGCCGGCCGCGACGGCGACCCGGCCGAGGCATGGCTGTTCTGGAGCGCCGAGGATTTCGCGAGGGCCCGCCGCCGGATCGAGATCGAGGTGGAGCCGGAGCGCCGCCCGAGCGAGCGGGAACGGCTGAACGCCCTCGCCGCATTCGTCGAGGCTGCCGGCTGCCGCCGTGCGATACTGTTGCGCCATTTCGGCGAGGAGGCTTCGGATCAATGCGGCAATTGCGACAATTGCCTTGCGCCGCCGGAGACGATCGACGCCACCGAAATCGCCCGCAAATTGCTCTCAGCCGCCTTCCGCACCGAAATGCGCTTCGGAGTTGGCCATCTTGCCGACGTGCTCGCCGGTAACGATACGGAGAAGGTGCGCAGCTTCGGCCACCATAGAACGAGCGTGTTCGGCATCGCTTCGTCGGACGAGGTCGGCCTGGTCCGACCGGTGGCGCGGGCGCTGATCGCCCGTGACGGGCTCCGCGCCGATGCTTACGGCGGCCTGTCGTTCGGGCCCGGCGCCCGGCCGATCCTCAAGGGCGAGGAGCAGCTGATCATCGCCGTGCCGCCGCCTCGCAAGCGGGCCGCCCGCCGCGGGCGCTCCGACGGTGCCCCCGACCCTGCGTTCGAAGCGCTTCGCGAGGCGCGACGGTTGCTCGCCTCCGAGAGCGGCGTTCCGCCCTATGTCATATTCCCCGATTCGACGCTTCGAAGCATCGCCGAAGTCCGTCCCCGGTCGCTCGCCCAGCTGTCGCAGATCCACGGTGTGGGCGAAGCCAAGCTCAGGCGCTATGGTGCGGCCATGATCGCGGCGCTCAGGGCGTTCGAGGAAACAGCCGATGGCAGGGACGACGATAGTGCGCGAGCTTGACGACAGGACTTTGATCAGCGGGCAAATCCGGCCGGAGGAAGTGGCGGAGCTCAAGCGGCAGGGCGTCTGCCTGATCGTCAACAACCGGCCTGACGGCGAAGACCCCGGCCAGCCGGCCAGCGCCGACGTCGAACAGGCGGCGCGTGAGGCGGGGATCGACTATCGCTTCGTTCCCATCGCCCGCGGCATCGGTCCGTCGGACATCGAGGCGATGCGCGAGGCGCTCAACGCGCCGTGCGAGGGCAAGAGGTTGCTATACTGCCGGTCGGGCAATCGCTCAGCGCTGGCTTGGGCGGTCGCGCGCTCCGAGGACGGCGTGCCGCGCGAGGAAATCGAACGCTGCGCCGCCAGGGCCGGGGTCGACCTCGGTCCGGTCGCCCATTTGCTTTAGGTGCGATCCTCGGCGAGCATCCGCCGCGCTTCATCCTCGTCCTCGTCGAGCACCATCAGGCGAACCGGCATCAAATGCCCGACTCCGATCGTGCCGTGCATCTCGGTGTCGAACAGGACGACGTCGATGCCGCCGCTTTCCAGATAGAGGCGGGCAAGGTCGGCCTCGATCCGGGTATGGAATTTGGCGAGCTCGACCAGTGCCATTACCAGGGCACCACGTCGCCCGCGGCGATCTCGTCGGCCCGCGGCTGCCGGCCGAGCATCGCATTGCGGTGCGGGAATCGGCCGAAGCGCTCGATGACGTCATGGTGCAGCCTGGCGTAGCGGAGCATCTCCGGATCGCCGAGCCTGGTGAACAGTTGCACCGACCGTCTCTGGTCGGCGATCGACTCGCTGTGCTGGAACGGCATGTATAGAAAGGCGCGCTCGGCCGGTTCGAGCTGCTCGTCCAGGTCCCGGGCGATGGCGCCCTTGGCGATGGCAAAGGCGAGATGGTCGGTGGCGAACTGCTCGGCATGGCCGCGGAACATGTTGCGCGGCAGCTGGTCGAACAGGATCACCGCGGCGAGCGCCTTCAGCGGCTGATCGAGAAAATGATCGGCGGGGAGCTGCCGGTTCTCGTTCCACAGCGGCTCGAAATCCTCGCGGATTTGCTCGTCGAGCCGTGGATCGGGCTTCCACCATTGTTCGGGCTCGAGCCCGAACCAGAAGCGGACGAGCTCGCCCCACCAGCAACTCATGCAGCAGTCCCGCCAACGGTCAGGCCGTCGATCAGCAGGGTCGGCTGGCCAACGCCGGCCGGGACCGATTGGCCGCCCTTGCCGCACACGCCCACGCCTTCGTCGAGCGCGAGGTCGTTGCCGATGCCCTTGACCCGGGTCAGCACCGTCGGTCCGTCACCGATCAGGGTCGCCCCCTTGATCGGCTCGGCGATTCGGCCGCCGCGAATGCGATAGGCCTCGGTGCAGGAA
>Ga0247719_1001178_pt1 | contig 11581 bp, 9 predicted proteins | sample 41E_DmetaG_FD_189046 | JGI IMG/M metagenome (GOLD analysis project Ga0247719, IMG submission 189046) | Soil microbial communities from hillslope of Landscape Evolution Observatory, University of Arizona, Oracle, AZ, United States - 4-1-E_D | ecosystem: Engineered > Artificial ecosystem > Mesocosm...
GTCATCGGCAGCGTGAACGTGGCCCCCGTCGCCGACGCCGGCGGGCCGTACGTCGTCGACTCCGGCAGCACTGTAATGCTCGATGGCTCGGCGTCGTTCGATCCTGATGGGCACATTGTTTCGTACGAGTGGGACTTCGACTACGACGGCGTGAGCTTCACAAGCGACGCCGGTGGCTCGACTGTTGCGTTTGATGCGAGCGGGATCACTGGTCCGCACGAGCGCACGATCGCGCTGCGCGTTACCGACAGCCAGGGGGCGATGCACATCGTCGTGACGACGATCACCGTGAACCCGCTTCCCCCGCCGCCGGAGCCCGAGCCGCCGCCGCTGCCGCAGCCCGAACCGCAACCGATGCCCGAACCCGAACCTGCGCCGCCGCCGGCACCGGGCACCGTAATCCGCAGCCCGAATCCCGACGGCGGGCAAACGGTCATCAACTACGGCAGCACCAAGCGCGTCGAGCCGGAGAAAGGAAAGAAGGAGGCGCCGCCGAAGAAGTGAGTGACCGTCCGATCGTTTAGCCGACGAGCAAGTTCGCCGTTAAACGCGAAGCCTTGCAGCCTAATCGGGGCTTTGCGAAACCAGCGGCGCAGAATAACATCGCGGCATGCCGCTGGTGTTTAGCTGCAAGGTTTGTGCGACTTCACTATCCGCCGAAGAGTCGCAGGTGGGGACGCTGGTGCGCTGCCCAAGCTGCCTGACGACGCTGCGGGTTCCCGCCGCGGCGGCGGCGGCGGCGGTCGCCGCGGGGGTCTCGGGGCCCATCACAAGCAGCGCCTCACGCGCACCGACTCCCCCGCCCACTATGACCCGCGCCGGCGCCGGTCTCCTCGGCGCACGCGGCGGAAAACGCTACGGCTTCAACTGCGGATACTGCTCATCACGACTCGAAGCCACCGAGGCCATGGCCGCCCAGGAAGGCCAATGCCCCACCTGCGGCAACACGATCGTGATACCGATCCTCGATCGTTACGGCCGGCTGATCGACCCGAAGACGCAGCAGATCATCAAGCAGGACCCACACCCGGTGCACGCGTACGCCGCCGCCGGCGATCGAGCGCCGCGCATCCTGCGTCAGCCCGGCGGGCAGCAGAACATCCAGTGCCCGCGCTGCAATGCACTCAGCCCCATCACCGCCAACAACTGCAAGGCATGCGGCATGCCCTTCACCATGGAAGGCACCACCCTCGAGGCCAGCGGCACGAGCAACGGGTTCTGCGTCGCCTCGCTGGTGCTCGGCATCATTGGCATCCCCGCCGGCTGCACCATCATCACGCCATTGCTGGCGATCGTCTTCGGCGTCATCGGCTACAACCAGATCAACAATGCCGGCGGCGAAGCCAGTGGCAAAGGCATGGCGATCGCCGGCATCGTCTGCGGCGTGGTGGGGACGCTGATCGGGATCATGATTCACATGTGACGTGAACGCATCGCTGGCGCTATCGCCGCTTCTCCCACTTCTCTTCGGCTTCGGGCTTGCGGATGTAGATCGGCGTGAGGGTGGTGGGATCGGCGAACTCGCCGCGGGCGGACGTGGCCAGGCCGAGCTTCGCGACGGCGGCGGCACGGCCACGCCACAGCTCCGGCGGCGTCACGATCACCTGCTCATCACCCGCCGGCAGGAACTTCTGGTGGTACGGCAGGCCTTCGCCGAGCAGATGGACCGGCCGCGGCGAGCGCGCCACCATTTCGCCGAGCGTGGCGAGCTGCGCCGGCTCGCGCTCGAGCCATTCGCCGCTCGCATTGCGCTCGAAACGGGCGGTAAAGATCTGATTGCGCTTCGCGTCGAGCACGATCATCACGTGCCGCGCCTCCGCCGGCGCGTTCTCCGCCAGCACGCGCACCGTCGGCACCGCCACCAGCTTCACACCGGTCGCCAGCGCCATCGTCTTGGCCAGCGTGATCGCGATGCGCAGCCCGGTGAACGACCCCGGCCCGGCCGACACATAAAGCTGCTCGACATCCGCCGGCGCCCAGCCGCGGGCGCGCGTCAGCCGATCGATGATCGGCACGATCTGCGCCGCATGCTGCAGCCCATGCGGAAACTGCTCCTCCGCCACGACGCCCTCGCCATCGACCAGCGCGATGGAGCCGATGCGGCCGGAGGTTTCGATGGCGATGGCGCGGGGCATGGGAGCGATGGTAGTCGATGCCGTCTTCCGGAGGAAAGCCGTGGAAACTACACGCGCCGCGAGGAGGCGCCGAGGATCAGGCCGATGGCAATCAGCAGCAGTCCGCCGCCGGTGAGATAGAGGTTGTTTCGCGAATTGCGGCAGAAGTTGGCGAAGCGCCCGCCGGTGTTCTGGTACGGCGGCATCGGCGGCGGCGGAGGGACGCGGACGAGCTCGTACGGCGACATGTCGCGCGTGCGCGATTGGCCAAGATCCAGCACGGTTGTGCCTTCACGCACCATCTTCATCTGCCGCTGCGCCAACCGCTCAAACAGGTTCGGGTCATCGGCGACGCGATGCAGGAACTGCGCGTTGACGTCCACCTGCCGCTCGATCTGCTCGAGGTCGCGCATGAGCTTCTCGCGCTCGTAGGCGATCCGACGGTTCTCATCGGCGGCGGGGATGATCTTGCACGCGGCGATCAGGGCGATGCCCGCGCACAGCAGCGGGATAGTCCAGGAGGCACCGACGGAGGCGAGTTCGGCCGCGCCGCGGTGCTGCGCTTGTTTCCGCTGCCGCCCGTCCGGGCATGACGAAACGGCATCGGGGGTATTCTGCGGCGTCGGATCCACCGGGTGATTATCGGAACAAGATGCCGCCGAAGGCGAAAAATCGCCGGCTGTCGGCGGCGGCGGTGAAGGTTGACGATTCCGTGCGTTCAGCTACAGTGACGCCTTCCGCAAGAACAGAACAAAAGGAGTCGCCATGCGCCGGCTTTGGGCAGCGTTCATCAGCGTCGTGAGCGTGGTCTGGGGGATGGGTCTGCCGGCGGCCGGCCAAGTGGCTCTCGAAGAGGAGGTGGTCGGCCCGGCATACAGCCAGGGAACGATCTACACGCTGAGCCCGCGCGGCATGCGCCTGGCGACAGTGCACATGAAGGGCAGCCGGTGGGTGGTGAGCCTCGACGGCGTCGAAGGGCCGCCCTTCGATCAGATCCTCCCCGCCGCCGAGATCACGCGCGTCGAAGTGAGCGGCGATGGGATGACGCGCACGCCGGTGCACGTCTGGTCGGGCCCGGTTGCTTTCAGCCCCGATGGGTCGCGCTACGCATACGCGGCGCGAATCGGCGAGGAGGCGGTCGTCATGCTCGACGGCAAGGAGATCTGGCGCGCCCCGTTCTCCGAGACGGCGCAGCCGAAATCGATGGCGTTCACCCCCGACGGCAAGCACCTGTACTTCACGACACAGACGCTGGATCGCGGTGTGGCGGTCTCGCAGGGCGGCCTGGGCGTGGAGGCGGAGGGACACCTCATCGTTGACGGGCAGCCGGGCCCGCCGAGCAGTGGCAAGCCGACACTCTTTTTCAGCCCCGATGGCGCGCACTGGGGCTACATTGGGAATGACCGGCAGAAGAACAACGAGCCATTCCTGGTGATCAACGGGAAACCGGTGGATTATGCCGGCGAGCGGCCGCAGTTCACGCCGGATGGCCGCGTTGTGTGCATCGGCCGCGATGGGCAGAGCGGCGAGTACCTGCTGCTGCTGTCGGGCAAGCCGATCCTCAAGGCCCATCGGATCGACAACGTGACGATCAGCCCCAGCGGTGACATCGCCGCCGTCGCCGTCGTCGGCGACAAGTCAATGCTGTACATCAACGGCAAGGCGGTGCCGGGTACGGAGAACGCCGGCGGATCGCCGGGCTCGCTTGGCCTGCACGGCTCGAGCGTGATGTTCAGCCCCGACGGGAACCGCTGGGCGCTGCATTGCTCGGATCTGCCGCGGTCGCGCGCGTGGGTTGTCGTCGATGGCGCCAAGCAGCGCGAATACAACGCCACCGCGCATCTCGCCTTCAGCCCCGATTCCTCCAAGTGCATCTACGTCGCCGACATGAGCGGCATGAAGTTTGTCGTCGTCAACGGCGAAGAGGAGGAAGGCAACCAGCAGCTGGCGATCCCGCCGATCTTCGCCGGCGGCAATCATTACGCGTACGTAGCGGGGCAATATGCGGCGGTCAAGGTGTATCACGACGGCAAGGCGCAGTCGCCGACGAGCAACGTGATCGGGCTGACGATGAGCCCGGACGGCACGCGGATCGCGTATTACGGCGCGAGCACCGCGCTGCAATCGGCGCTGATTGTCGACGGCGAAGCGAAAGGCGGCGCCGGCGGGCAAGGCGGCGGCGCGATCCTCTTCAGCCCCGACAGCAAGCACATCGTTGCGATGGCGCAGTCGCCGAACGATCGCAACGCGAGCATCTACATCGACGGCGACTACGTCGCCCCGCCGCAGGGCGCACAGTACCTTCGCCTCGCTGGGTTCACCCCGGACAGCCAGCACCTGATCATGGAGAGCACCGAGGCCGCGCCCAATGGCGGGCCGCTGCGAAGTTTCTACGTGGACGGCGAGCGGGTGCTGCAGCTGTCGGGGATGGCGGTGACGATTCCGCGGCAGCCGGGGCCGGCGGACGTGGTCAAGGCGTGGGAGGCGCGCGACGACGGGAGCATCGTCTTCATCGGAAGCGACAGCAGCGGGACGAACTATGGGCCGATCAAACGCTTTCATGTGAAGCCGCCGGCGGGTGAGGGCGTGGCGGGGATGGTTAGCCGCTACAAGTCGGCGACGGCGGATGCGGAAGCGGCGAAGCAGGCGGCGGCGGAGAAGAAGGCCGCCGACGAGCAAGCCGCCCGCGACAAGGCCGCCGCCGATCGCGAGGCCGCGCTCAAGAAAGCCGCCGAAGAGCGGCAGGCGGCGCTGGAAGCGCGGCAAAAGGCGATGGAAGAGCGTCGCGCGGCGCAGCAGAAAGCTCAGGCCGAACGACAAGCTGCTCGTGAAAAGGCCGCCGCGGAAAAGAAGTGACGACGAAAGCCGCTGTCCGCAGATCCTTCGCTGCGCTCAGGATGACATGCGCCATCACCAAGAGCCACGTCTGCGCGAGGGTCGATGCTATTCCCGCCGCCAGAAACTGCCGCCGTACTCGGCGTGCTCGCCGAGCTGCTCTTCGATGCGGATGAGCTGGTTGTACTTGGCGACGCGGTCGGATCGCGCGGGAGCGCCGGTCTTGATCTGGCCGCAGTTGGTGGCGACGGCGATGTCGGCGATGGTCGAATCCTCCGTCTCGCCGGAGCGATGCGAGAGCACGGCGGTGTAGCCGTTGCGCATCGCCAGGTTCACCGCCGCGAAGGTCTCGCTCAGCGTGCCGATCTGGTTGACCTTCACCAGGATGCTGTTGCCGGTGCCGGTGCTGATCCCCTTCTCGAGGAATTTCACATTCGTGACGAACAGATCGTCGCCGACGAGCTGCACCTTTTTGCCCAAGCGATCGGTCAGCTTCTTCCAGCCGTCCCAGTCATTCTCGGCCAGGCCATCTTCGATCGAGCGGATCGGGTACTTGTCGCACCAATTCGCCCAGTAGTCGATCATCTCGTCGGAGCTGACGATCTTGTCCGGGTTGCTCTTGAAGAACTTGTAGCCCTTCTTCTCCTTGTCCCACAGCTCGGAGCAGGCGGGATCGAGGGCAACGAAGATCTGCTTGCCGAAATCATATCCCGCGGCGGAGACGGCTTCGGCGATGACCTTGAGCGCGTCCTCGTTGTCCTTGAGATTGGGCGCGAAGCCGCCTTCGTCGCCGACGGCGGTGCTGAGGCCCTGCTTGTGCAGGACCTTCTTGAGGGCGTGATAGATCTCGACGCCGGCGCGCATCGCGTCGGAGAAGTTGTCGAACCCCCACGGCTGGATCATGAACTCCTGGAAATCGACGTTGTTGTCGGCATGCTTGCCGCCGTTGAGGATGTTCATCATCGGCACGGGAACTGTCCGCGCCCCGGTTCCGCCGAGGTAGCGATAGAGCGGCAACGACGACGCTTCCGCCGCCGCTTTGGCGACGGCCATGGAGACGCCGAGGATCGCGTTGGCCCCGAGCTTGGCCTTGTTGGGCGTGCCGTCGAGCTCGATCATGAGGCTGTCGATCGCCTCCTGGTCGCGCGTGTCGAGGCCGATGAGCTCGGGCGCGATCTTGGTGTTGACGTTCTCGACCGCCTTCATCACCGACTTGCCGAGATAGACCTTCTTGTCGTCGTCGCGCAGCTCGACGGCTTCATGCTCGCCGGTGCTCGCGCCCGACGGGACCGCCGCTCGTCCCAGCGAACCGTCTTCGAGGATCACATCCACCTCGACGGTGGGATTGCCGCGGGAATCAAGGATCTGCCGGGCATGGATGAATTCAATGTTGAAGCTCATGGGGTTCCTTTCACGGGCGCAGTCGTTCTCGTGTTTCGCCGGCGAGCATGCTCGCCGCTCTTCCCACGCGCCACTCTTCCCCAGCGCGCGCCGGACGCAAACCGGCGGAGTCTATTGCCGCCGGCCTTCGTGTCAAACATGGTGTCGATGATCGGAACTGGCTCGCGGGCACGCCGCTACGCCGGCTCGACGATAATTTTTTCCGCAGCGGCGAGGCCGAGCGTTACCACCCTGCCGCCGGGGGATTTGATGGTGACGGCGCCGGCGGCGGGCTCACGCTCGTCTACGGTGACGGTGGCGCCCGGCGTCAATCGGCGGCGGCTGACGAACTGCAGAAAATCCGCCTCCTGGTCCACCACGCGCACGATGCGCATCGCCCGCCGAACCTCACAATCCGCCAGCGAATGCGTGCCGACATCGCTCACCTTTCCCCTGGCGGTGGGGATCGGGTCGCCGTGCGGATCGACGCTCGGCCGCTCGAGCAGCGCGTCCATCCGCTCGAGCACCTCGGCCTCGTCGTGCACCTCCGACCAGTCGAGGCCGAGCACTTTGACGAGGAACAGCTCGACGAGCCGATGGCGGCGGAGGACGTGCAAAGCGAGTTGCTCGCCAGCGCGGGTGAGCATCACCCCCCCGCGCGGCTCGTAGTTGACCAGCCCGGCATCAGCCAGCGCCTTGACCATGCTCGTTGCGGTTCCGGGCACGACACCCATGAGGCTGGCGATGCGACCCATCGGCACAACCTGCTCCGGCGCAGTCTGCTGCTCGAGGTAAAGCTGCTTAAGGTAGTTTTCGACGGTACTGCTGGCCATTCGTTTTTCAGGTGCAGAAGCAGCATTGACAATATTGCGACGCGTCTTACAATACTCTTTGAGTCATCAAAATGCAAATGCCGCGATACAGAAACCCGTTAACGATCCTGCGATATCTGCTAGCGCTTCTGCTCTCGGCGGCGCTGTTGTGCGCCGGCGTTTCCTGCGGGGAATCGACGTCGTCATCCCCCTCCGCCGGGCACGACGCGCAGCAGCGGACGTATCCGTACCAGATTGTGACCACCGTCGGCATGGTGACCGACATGGCGCGCAATGTGGCGGGCGAGAAGGCGACCGTCGAGGGGCTCATGGGCGAAGGCGTCGATCCGCATCTGTACAAGCCAACCCGCAATGATGTCGCCGCCATGCTGCAGGCCGATGTCGTCATGTACGTCGGGCTGATGCTCGAAGGCAAGCTTGGCGATACGCTGGTGAAAGTCGCGCGCAGCGGCAAGCCGGTCCATGCCGTTACCGAGCTGATCGACGAGCAATACCTGCTGGCGCCGGAGGAGATGCAGGGGCACTATGACCCGCACGTGTGGATGGACCCGATGGCCTGGGCCAAGTGCGTCGAGGCGGCGGCGGAGGCGCTGAGCGAGTTCGATCCTGCCAACGCGGAGCATTACCGCGCCAATGCGCGGCAATACATCGCGGAGCTCGAGCGGCTCGACGCGTATGCGCGGAAGGTGATCGAGACCGTCCCGCCGCAGAGCCGAGTCATGATCACTGCGCATGACGCGTTCGGCTACTTCGGCCGGGCGTACGGCTTCGACGTCCGCGGCATCCAGGGGCTGAGCACGGAATCCGAGGCCGGCTTGAAGGACATCCAGCAGCTGGTGGATCTGATCGTGCGGCGGGATGTTCGTGCCGTCTTCATCGAGACAAGCGTATCGGAGAAGAACATTCGCGCGCTCGTCGAAGGCACGCGCGCCCGCGGCAAGGACGTAACCATCGGCGGATCGCTTTTCTCCGACGCCATGGGCCGGCCCGGCACCTATGAGGGCACCTACGTCGGCATGATGGATCACAACATCACGACGATCGTTCGCGCCCTCGGTGGCGAAGCGCCCGAGCGCGGGATGAACGGTAAGCTCTCATCGCCTGTGAAATGACCCCGTCATGACAACTCCCCTTCAGAGCATCACTTCCCTCACCACCGGCGCGCGTCTGACGAACGGCCACGAGCACGATCCCACGGCCCCACTGTCGATCCACGACATGACGGTCGCCTATCACCGCAAGCCGGTGCTGTGGGATGTTGATCTCGATGTACCTGAAGGCAAACTCGTCGGCATCGTCGGGCCGAACGGCGCCGGAAAGAGCACGCTGATCAAGGCGGCGATGGATCTCGTGCCCAAAGCATCCGGTCGCGTGATGATCTACGGCAAGCCATATCGCAAGCAGCGGCATCTCGTCGGATACGTGCCGCAGCGCGAAAGTGTGGATTGGGATTTCCCGGTGAGCGCGCTCGATGTCGTGACAATGGGGCGCTACGGCAAGATTGGCTGGATGCGGCCGGTCACGCGAAAGCACCGCGACGCCGCCATGCAGGCACTCGATCGTGTCGGCATAGCGGACCTGGCGCATCGGCAGATCAGCCAGCTCAGCGGCGGGCAGCAACAGCGCGTCTTCCTCGCCCGCGCGCTGACGCAAGAGGCCAAGCTTTACTTTATGGATGAGCCCTTCGCCGCGGTCGATGCCGCCACCGAGAAGGCGATCGTGCGCATCCTGCAAGAGCTGCGCACCAATGGCCGAACCGCGCTGGTCGTGCATCACGACCTGCAGACCGTACCGGAGTATTTCGATCACGTGATCCTGCTGAACATGCGCATCGTCGCACACGGTCCTGTCGATCAGGTCTTCACGAAGGAGAACCTCCAGAAAACGTATGGAGGCCGGCTTACGCTGCTGGATGAAGCGGGTGAGGCGCTGAAGCGCGCCGGGGGAAGACGTGAGTAGGCGCAGTTTGCCACTGACGCTCGTCCTGGTTCTTGCGCTGCTGGCTTGTGCCACTCCGCTGCGCGCGCAAACCCTCACCGACACCAGCGTCTCCCTCCCCACGGCCTCCGAGCTGCGCTCTCTGCTCACGCTACAGGACTACAACACGCGCATCGTGATCCTCGGAACTGCCGCACTCGGAACCGCCGCGGGGATGATCGGAACCTTCATGCTCCTGCGCAAGCGTGCGCTGCTTGGCGACGCGCTCAGCCACGCCACGCTGCCCGGCATCGCCATCGCGTTCATCCTGATGACGCTCGCCGGCGGAACCGGCAAGAGCCTGCCGGGGCTGCTCATCGGGGCGACCGTCACGGGACTACTCGGCGTCGCGGCGATCCTCGTCATCCGCGGGATGACACGAATCAAGGAAGACGCGGCGCTTGGCATTGTGCTCAGTGTTTTCTTTGGCCTCGGCGTGGCACTGCTGGGCATCATCCAGAACATGGACCGGGGTTCCGCGGCGGGACTGGAGACGTTTATCTACGGCAAGACCGCGTCGATGCTGCGCGGCGACGCGCAGCTCATTGGCATCACCGCGATCCTCGTCGCCATCATCTGCGCGCTGCTGTTCAAGGAGTTCACGCTGTTGTGCTTCGACCAGACGTATGCGCGCACACAGGGCTGGCCGGCGCTCGGGCTCGATCTGACCCTGATGGCGTTCGTCACCGCCGTCACCGTGATCGGCCTGCAGGCGGTCGGGCTGATCCTGATCATCGCGCTGCTGATCATCCCGCCGGCGGCGGCGCGGTTCTGGACCGAGCGGCTCTCGACGATGCTGATCGTCGCGGCGGTCCTGGGGGCGCTCAGCGGCGTCCTCGGCGCCGCCGCGAGCGCGCTGCAGCCGCGCATGCCTGCTGGCGCGATCATTGTCGTCGCGGCGAGCGTGCTGTTCGTGGTGAGCATGTTCTTCGGCACGTCGCGCGGGGTGCTTCGGGGGTGGCTGCGCCAGCGGCGGCTGGTCCGCCGCGTCGGACAGCAACACCTGCTGCGCGCGATCCTCGAGCTGATCGAGCACCGCACGCCGACGGGTGCGGCAATGACGAAACAACCGGTGAGCTTCGATGAGATCGCCGCCCGCCGCGCGTGGTGGCCAGGCGAACTGAATCGCCTGCTTCGCCGCGCCGCACATGACGAGCTGCTCGTGCATCTTCCCGATGGCACGGTGCAGCTCACCGACGTCGGCTGGAGTGAAGCGCAGCGCATCGTGCGGAATCACCGGCTCTGGGAGATGTACCTGATCACGCATGCCGATGTCGCCCCGAGCCACGTTGATCGCGACGCGGACATGATCGAGCACGTGCTCGGCACGGCGATGGTGCTGAAGCTCGAGGGATTGCTCCGAGACCGCGACGCCGTAGCCATGCCGGAAAGCCCGCACGTAGTGAATACCGGGTAACAACCGGCGCACCCGCTTCAGCGGACGGGAAAACATGTGATGTTGAGCACCTTTACCTGGATCTGGGCATTGGACGGCTGGATCACCGCCGCGGCGGTGTTGTGCGCGCTGTCGTGCGCGCTGCTCGGCAGCTTCATGGTCCTTCGCCGCATGAGCATGATGGGCGACGCCCTCAGCCACGCGGTTCTGCCGGGCCTGGCAGCGGCGTTTCTCATCACCGGCAGCCGTGACAGCACCCCGATGCTGCTCGGCGCGATCGCCGTCGGCGTGCTAACTGCATTGCTCGTGCAGACAATCACGCAGCTGGGCAAAGTCGACGAGGGCGCCTCGATGGGCGTGGTCTTCACGTCGCTGTTCGCTATCGGCCTGATCATGATCCGCCGCGCCGCCGATCACATCGATCTCGATCCGGACTGCGTGCTGTACGGCCTGCTGGAGACGGTGCCGGTTGATCTCGTGCCGATCGCGGGGGTGAGCGTGCCGCGCGTGGTGCTGATCCTCGCGGTGATGCTCGCGGTGAACCTCGCGTTTGTCTCCCTTTTTTACAAGGAGCTGAAGATCAGCTCGTTTGATCCGGCGCTGGCGACGACGCTTGGCATCAACGCCACCCTCATGCACTACCTGCTGATGACACTGGTGGCGGCTACAACGGTGGCATCATTCGAAGCGGTCGGCAGCATCCTGGTTGTTGCGATGCTGATCGTCCCGCCCGCGGCAGCGCACCTGCTCACCGACCGGCTCGGACCGATGATCCTGGTGAGCCTCACCATCGCGGCGATCAGCGGCGTCCTGGGGCATCTATCGGCACAGATCGTCCCGCCATGGTTCGGCTACACGGGCACGATGACATCCGGCATGATGGCGACTGTAGCGGGCGCGATTTTCATGCTCGTGCTGCTCGGCGCTCCGCGGCACGGGATCATCAGCAAGCTTGCCCATCGCGCAATGCTCTCGCTCCGCATCGTTCGTGAAGACATTCTCGGGCTGCTTTATCGCGCCGAAGAACAGCACGCCTCCCCCTCGGC
>Ga0247719_1001179_pt1 | contig 11580 bp, 8 predicted proteins | sample 41E_DmetaG_FD_189046 | JGI IMG/M metagenome (GOLD analysis project Ga0247719, IMG submission 189046) | Soil microbial communities from hillslope of Landscape Evolution Observatory, University of Arizona, Oracle, AZ, United States - 4-1-E_D | ecosystem: Engineered > Artificial ecosystem > Mesocosm...
GAGGTCGGCGGAACAGGCGAAACGCCCACCGTCGCCGAAGCGGCGTACGCCACGACCTCGCCGCTGGGCACGCGCGGTATGGCGTGGACCCGATCCGTGATGCCGTGGCGCCGGCTCTCGCGCGAGACGAGATCGGCGTGGGCCGATGCACCCAGCAGCGCCAGGTGGGCGGCCGGCACGCGCGCGACGGCGGCGACGAGCTCCTCGATGCCGCGACCCTCCGTCGCGTTACCGACGTAGAGCACCACCGGAGCGTCCTCGGGAATGCGCTCCGCGCCGGGGAGCCGGCGGAGCTCACGCGGCTGGATCTCCGATTGGCGGTCCGGATAGTTCGGGACCACGGCCACGCGGGGCAGGCCATAGGCCTTCTCGAGATGCCGTGCGATCGGCGTGCTCACGGTGATCCATGCGTCGGCACGGGCAAGGAATCGACGCTCGACACGCCGGTAGTACCAGCGCGCGAGGAGGCTGTACGCGGCCGACCGCTCGCGTCTGACGCGCTCCAGCCACAGCTCGTGGCCGTCGTACACGACCGGCGCACCCAGTTCGGCACCGATGCCTATCGCGACGTCGAGCGTCTCGGTGTCGTGGGCATGGATGATCTCGGGCCGCAGGCCGCGCAGGGCGCGGGCGAATCGGCGACGCAGCAGGAAGAAGCGCAGGATCGGCGGCCACAGCGGGCGGCGGACGCGATGCACGCGGATGCCGTCACGCACCTCCTGGATCGGCAGGCCCTCGTCGGCCAGCGCCAGCACCGTGACCCGGTATCCGGCGCCGCGGAGCGTGGCCGCCTCCTTCTCGACCCGGGTGTCGTGCGTGTACGGGTTGAGGAGGAGCATGACGACGTGTCGCGCACGGCCCGATGACGGAGTCATCGCTCCCACGTCATCCCGCCCCTGTCCGATCGGTGCGTCCGGCCGTCAGCCGGGGACGCCCGAGGCGAAGCGCTTGGCCTGGTTCTCCGCGATGAGCTTCTGCTCGCGGACCCGGTCGCGATACTCGGTCACGATGTCGGCCGGTTTCCCCTGCGCCACGATGCCGCCCCGTTCCACGAGGATGGCCCGGTTGCAGAACTCGGTCACGTACCCCAGGTCGTGCGTCACCACCACGACCGCCTTGGCGGTCTGGATCAGCTCGCGGATGCGCGCCTGGCTCTTCGAGCGGAACGTCTGGTCGCCGGTGCCCAGCACCTCGTCGAGCAGGAGGATGTCCGGGATGACCGACGTGGCGATCGAGAAGCCGAGGCGGGCGCGCATGCCCGTCGAGTAGGTCCGCAGCGGCGCGTCGATGAACGGGCCGATGTCGGCGAACTCGATGATGTCCGGCGTGATCCGCGCCATGTCCTGGTGCGGGATGCCGAGGAACGCCCCGGCGAGGTCGATGTTGTCGCGCCCGGTGAGATCGCCGTCGAACCCCGCCCCGATCGTCAACAGCGTCGAGGTGCCCCCGAACATCTCGACGCTCCCCTCGCTCGGCGCGAGGATCCCCGCCAGCGACAGCAGGAGTGTCGACTTGCCGGCGCCGTTCGGCCCGATGACTCCGAGGTTGTCCCCGTGCTCGATGTCGAGGTCGAGGTTGCGGATCGCCCAGAAGTGCGTCTGCTTGACCTCGTCGCCGCGACGGACCATCGATGCCAGCGACTGCTTGAGGGTGTTGCGCCGCGTCAGGCGCAGGTTGTACCGGATGCCCAGGTTGCGGATCCGGACGGCCGGCTGTCCCTCCGGGTAGATCTCGTGGCGGCGGCGGTCGAGCTCGGACTCCTCGGGCTCGTCGTCGCGGGCGGCAGCCTCCAGCTCGGAGTCGCTCATCGGCGGCTCTTCGAAGGCCGGCTGCTTCGGGTCCACGGTCATCGCGTCAGACCACCTTGGCGAATGCGGGTTCCATGCGCTTGAAGAGCAGGATGCCGACGAGGATGAGGCCGATGCTGAAGAGGAACACCACGCCGAGGCCGAAGAAGTCGGGGCCGGTATGGATGCCCTCGGTCGTGCCGTAGATGAGGCTGCGGTACGACTCGAGGATCGGCGCCATCGGATTGAGCATGAGGAGCGGTCGCAGCGGCGAATCCTGGAGATTCTCCTGGAACGACCACAGTCCCGGCGAGGCGTAGAACCACAGGCGCAGGATGTGACCCAGGATGTTCTGCACGTCCCGGTAGAACGTGTTCACCGCGGCAAGGATGAATCCGAGGCCGATGCTGAAGGCGAACTGCACGACCGCGACGAGCGGAATGAGCAGGAGCCACGGGCTCAGGCGATCAGCGTAGAGGACGTACATCAGGCCCAGGGCGATGAGGCTGATCGCGAAGCTCACCGTGCCGGTCAGGACGCCGGCGGCCGGCAGCACGATCTTGGGGAACTGCACCTGCCGGATGAGGCCCTCGCGTCCGGTGATCGATCCCGTCGACGTGCCCAGCGAGATCGAGAGCCACTTCCACGGCAGGATCGCCGCGAAGATGAAAAGTGGGTAATCCGGTGTGCCCCGGTTGAGGATGATCTCGATGAGGACGACGTAGATCGCCATCTGGAGCAGCGGGTCGAGCACCCACCAGATCTGGCCGAGCACGGTGTCGACGTGGGTCCGCTTCATGTTGGCGGACACCATGTAGCGGATCAGCCGACGACGGCTGAGCAGCTCGTTGATTCCCTCGAGGATCAGGCTTACGGGCGAGCGCTCGCTGGTGGCCACGCGCACAGCGGGACGCAGGGCATCGCTGCCGGGGGTCGTCATGTCCCGCACACGGTAACGCAATCCCCTCGCCACCGCATGTAGCCGATACACTCTTGGGCATGACCCCCCGCCGCATGCCGATCCTCATCGTCGCCTCCTGGTATCCGGGGGTGGATGACCCGGCGCGGGGCCGATTCGTCGCCGACCAGGCCGACGCGCTGGCCGCCACCGGCCGCATGGATCCGCTGGTCGTCTCGTTCGACTCGGCGATCGTCGACGGCGACCAGGTGTCACGGGTCGAGGAGCTCGGCACCGTGACGAGGCACCGTCGCCAGGGCCTGGCGGACCATCCGGACGTCGTCAACCGCAGCGCATGGGGCCTTCCACCGGGAGTCGCCACGACTCGGCTGCCGATCCTCGCCGGCATCGGCCGGGCAACGCCGGGGGGCAGCGACGGCGATCTGCGACGGGAGGCCATCCTCGACTTCGTCGAGCGACTCGACCTTCGTGACCTGCCCACGGGAATCGTCCACGCGCACACGGCGTATCCCGACGGCTACGCAGCGGCCGCGCTCGCGAAGCGGCTCGGGTGGCCGCTGGTGATCACCGAGCATGCATCGTTCGTGGCCCGCCAGCTTCGCCAGCCGGCAGAACGTCAGCGGTATCTGGAAGCAGTCGCCACCGCGTCCCGCTTCCTGGCCGTCAGCGATGTGCTGGCGGGCGAGCTCGCCGCAGCCATCCCGGAGCTGAGCGGCAAGCTGGAGGTGATGCCCAACACGATCCCGCTCGATGACTACACGCCTGTTGGCCTCGACCGACGCAGGCCCGAGGAGCTCCTGTTCGTCGGATATCGCAAGCCCACGAAGGGCATTGCCACGCTGATCCGGGCCTTCGCCGACGTGCATGCTGCCCGTCCCGGAGCCACGCTCCGCCTCATCGGCCGATCGCCAACGGAGGAGGTCGAGAACGGGTGGCGGCAGATGGCCCGCGATCTTGGCGTCGGCGACGCCGTGCACTTCGACGCCCCGCGGGATCGCGCGGGCGTGGCGCGCGCCATGACCGAGGCGAGCCTCCTCGTGCATCCGAGTCCGCGGGAGACGTTCGGCATGACGACCCTCGAGGCGCTCGCCTCCGGCATGCCCGTGGTCGCGACGCGATCGGGCGGCATCTCGGGCATCCTGGAGGACGCGCGGCTCGGCCTCCTCGTCCCACCCCACGATTCGCGCGCGCTCGCCCGGGGTGTGCTTCGCGCGCTGGATCAGCGCGACAGCTATGACCCCCACATCCTCCGCGCCGCCGTCGAACCCTACTCGGCGACGGTGGTCGGGCAGCGCCTGGTGGACCTCTACGATGGGCTCGTTCAGACGGCGGACACGCCCCGATCGACGTCGGACGGGCGGCTGGGATGGGAGGGAACGGCCAACCCGCTGCCGCAGCGCATCCTGGTGGTGGCGCATGAGACGACGCGGGCGAATGCATTCCTGGAGGCGGCTCCGGAGGACCTGCTCCGCCGGATCACGCTGGTCACCTCCGGCGACGGCCAGGCGGGCGCCCTTCCCGACGGGATCGGAGCGGTCGTCCGAACGAACGACGAGATCATGCGTGAGCTCGGTCGCATCGGTCTCCTGGGTCCACGCGGGACCATCGCCAGCCGCGTGCGGCGGCTCGCGCGCAACCCGTTCGCCGCGATCGTTCGTCGTCTGTGGCTGGGCCGTCTGAACGTGCTGCGCTGGCAGGCCGTGGTCGCTGGCACGCGCGCCACGATGCAGCGCTCGGACGAGATGACCCGATTGATCGCGGACGGGCCGATCGAGGTGGTCTGCATGGACACCGTCGACCACGAGGCCGTGGAGCCGTGGATCACCGACGGCAGCCTCCGCCCGGCACCCGGCGGCCTGCTGTGGCTGGCGGACCGATGGACCTCTGCTCAGGACGCGAGCGTCACGCCCTCGCGCTCCAGCACCTCTGCCGCCACGCGCTCCCCGACCACCGCCCAGTCGTAGACCTCCTCCGCGACCCGACGGGCCGTTGCGCCGAGCTCGCGCGCTCGCGGCTCGTCCATGAGCAGCTCGCGAAGCGCGGCCGCCATGTCGTCCACCGTGTCGCCGGCGGCCACGATGCCCACGTCGAACCCCTCGACGATCGCCTTCGTCTCGGTGCGCGGGGTGACGACCAGCGGGCGGCCGGCAGACATGGAGTCGAGCAGCTTGAGCGGCAGCGCGATGTCGTAGTACTCGCCCGGCGGGTGCGGGATGGTGAGCACCGTCGCCTGGCGGAGGGCGTGGGTCAGGTCCTCGTACCCGGCGGTCGAGAGCTCGATCCACCGCTCCGCGGCGATCGTCCGCTCGAGCTCGCGCAGGTAGGCCTCGCTCTCCTCGCCGGTGGCAGCCAGCCAGAGCAGCAGGCGGAGCTCGGGCATCTCCGCATGCAGCGCGCGCGCGGCGGCGATGAGCAGCTCGATGCCACGTCCGGGAGCCGCCCCGGAGATCATGCCGATGGCCGGATCGTGTGGCCATTCGCCGGGAACGACGCTCAGCGTGTCCGTCCCGTTACCCGCGACGATGACGCGTGACATGTCGAGTCCGATGTGCTCGGCGAAGGACGCCGTCGGCACGACGTGCCAGCGAAAGGCCCTGAGGTTGGCCCGCTTGCGCGCCAGGAAGTAGTCGCGACGGGAGGCCGTCAGGACGATCCCCAGATCACGCGCCTGGGCAACCGGGTCGTCGTACACGGCGACCGCGGCGGGATCGAGGACTCGTTGCGTCATGCGCAGGATGCCCGGATGGATCTGCTCCGTGGAGGCGAGCCGAGGACGCGGGCGATTCGGCAGGTAGGCAAGCGGGGTCGGCAGGATACGGAGCAGGCCGAACTCGTCACGCAGGGGACGCCGTCCCCAGCCGTCCATCACCACGGCATCGGTAAGCTCGGCGAGGCGGCGAAACAGATGGGTCCGTCGCAGGTCACCGCCCCAGCGCTGGCGGCGCTGCTCGAGCATCACCGCCCATCGATCCGAGCGGCGTGGGTGGCGGGGTGATGCCCCGCCGGAAGCTCCATGCATGTCGTGGCGTGTACTCGCTTGGAATGAGGCTCGGATCGGGCGCCAGTATAGGAGCGCCGACCGATGCGCGCCGTCGGACCTTCAGGGGGCCGCGCGGCGCGGCAGAAGACCGCTCCAGATCTCGTCCATGCGGCGCTGCCAGGCCTCGAGGCTGAAGCGGCGGGCGGTCTCGGCAACCGCGTGAGGGTCGTACTCGGGCACGCGCGCCAGCGCCCCCGCGAAGTCGCCATCGGTGACGAGCGTGCCGTTGACGCCGTCGATGACGATCTCCCGGAGACCGCCGACCGCGCTGGCAACGACCCACCGACCGGAGGCGATGGCCTCGACAGCGACGATGCCGAAGGGCTCCTCGCGCGACGGCACGAGCACGACGTCGTGACGGGCCATGAGCGCCGGCACCTCGTCCGGCTCGACATCCTGCAGCCATGGTCCGACCAGGGTGTCAGCGAGATCGCGCGCGACGTCGTAGCCCTTCCGCGGATTGCGTCCCCCGAGGTAGAGCACCTTCCCCGCCCTCGGCGGAGGACTGACGCGAAACCGTTCCAGCTGCACGCCGGGAGGCGCGATGGCGGGCTCCACGCCGAGCCGGCGGACATGCGCCGCGGTGTCGTCCGAGTTGGTCACCACGCGATCGACGTGGCGGATGACGAAGCGGGTCGCCCAGCGTCGTGGCCATGCCTGCCGCTCCCAGTCACGCACGTCGCCGCCATGGGCGTACACGATCACCGGCACCTGTCGCAGCCGCGCGGCCAGCCATCCGATGAGCCCTGTGGGTGCGACAACGTGAGCCTCGATGCCCTCGAGGCGGCGCACTCGCAGGGCGGCCCACAGCATGCGCGCGTAGAGCAGCGGCCACGGGGGAGGCTTCGGACCGGGATGGATGACCCGGAGCCCATCGACGCCGCGGGCACGCTCCCGAACGAACGCCCCGAGGCTCGGCCGGTCCGGGGTCGGCCAGATCCTCGTCAGGAGGACGATCTCCCCGCGCATCAGCGGGCCCCAAGGATGTCGACGACGCGGCGGGCCCGTTCGTCCCACCCGTTGGCCGCCGCGGCGGCGTGGGCATTCGCCGACCAGCCGTCCAGCTCCCCCGGCGTGGCGCGGACGACGCGTCGAATGCCATCGGCGAGGTCCTCGGCCACGTCGCGCGCAACGACACCGGCATCGGCATCGCTCACGATGCGCGCCTGCTCGGTGCAGTCGGTGACGATGAGCGGTCGACCGTAGGCAAGGTACTCCATCACCTTGATCGGCACGGCGAGGTCGTTGTATGGGCTCCGGCGTCGCGGCTGGATGGTCGCGATCGTTTCCGGCAGCAGGGCCCGAATCTCATCGGCGGCGCCGTGCACCACCTTCAGCCACAGGGGCCGGGGCTCGGGCGGCTCCTCACCCGGTCGCGCCACGCAGACGACCTCCACCTCGTCGCCGCCGGACCGGACCCGCTCGACCGCATCGACGAGCAGGTCGTAGCCGTGCACCGGGTAGCGCATGCCGCCGACGAACAGCAGGGTGCGTGCGTCGGCCGAACGCGGGACCTCCATGGGTCGGGGCGCCCCAGGGGGGAGCAGCAGCGGATGCGCTGCTCGATCGCCGGTCGCGGCCGCGAGGCCCGAGGATGGATACGCCACCCGTGACGCCACCGAGCACAGGAGGCGAATGGCGGGCATGAAGGCAGCGCGTGCCAGCCAGCGCTTCGGCGAGCGCGCGACGTAGTACTCGGCGAACAGGTACTGCGCGTCCCGGACGTAGACGAGCACCGGGATCCCCAGCGCCCGCGCGAGCGCGAGGAACGCGATGTCCGTCTCCGAGGGCAGGGTCGTGCTGTTCTCGACGTAGATGCCGTCGAGGCCGCGCAGCCGGCCCCCGAACGCGTAGCGCAGCAGCGCCCATCGGCGCGCGCCGCGATATCCCGCCACGACGTCGAGCTCGGTCAGCCGGGCCAGCTCGTCGCGCAGGTGGCTGATGCGGACGGTCGCGCCCCACATCCCCCGATCGAGGGGATACATGGAGAGCAGCAGCACCCGGGGGCGCGAGGCGGCCAGCGAACGTCCCTCCGCACGGATGGATGGTCCGTGATACTAGCGGCCCCGCGTCACCGGGTGCGGGTCGGAGGCCTAGAAGGCCTCGAGGTAGCGCTCGACCTCCCAGGTCGAGACCTGGGTGCGGTACTCGTCCCACTCCTCGGTCTTGGCCTCGACGAAGCGCTCGAAGACGTGGTCGCCGAGGGCGTCGCGGATGACCTCGTCCTTCTTGAGCTCCTCCAGGGCCTCGCGGAGGGTGCCCGGCAGCTGACGGATCTTGCGCGACTCGAGCTTCGCGGCATCGAAGTGGTACAGGTTTTCCTCGATCGGATCCGGCGGGGTCAGCTTGCGCTCCATGCCGTCGAGTCCGGCGGCGAGCATCGCAGCGAACGCGAGGTACGGGTTCGAGGACGGATCGGGGCAGCGCAGCTCGATGCGGACCGAGTTGAGGCTGCCCTTGCTGATCTGCGGGATGCGGATGAGCGCCGAGCGGTTGATGCGCGCCCAGCCGACGTAGACCGGCGCCTCGTAGCCCGGGACGAGCCGCTTGTAGCTGTTCACGAGCGGCGCGAGGACGGCGATCATGCCGCGCGCGTGCTCGAGCGTGCCGGCGATGTACTGGCGGGCCATCTCGCTCAGCCCGTACGGATCCTTCGGGTCGCTGAAGGCGTTCTTGCCCTTCTTCACGTCCCAGAGGCTCTGGTGGGTGTGCATGCCCGATCCGTTGATGCCATAGAACGGCTTCGGCATGAAGGTGGCGTACAGCCCCTTCGAGGCCGCGACCGCCTTGAGCGTCGTCTTGAAGGTGACCGCGTTGTCGGCGGTGCGGAGCGCATCGGCGTACTCGAAGTCGATCTCGTGCTGGCCGGTGGCGACCTCGTGGTGCGCCGTCTCGACCTTGATGCCGAAGTCCTCGAGCGAGTTCATCATCTCCTTGCGAACCTCGGTCCCGAGGTCCTCGGAGAGGTCGAAGTAGCCGGCCGCGTCGTGCGGCAGCGTCTCCACGCCACTCGCCGACCGGCGAAGCAGGAAGAACTCGAGCTCGGGCCCGGTGTTCAGCTTGAACCCAAGCTTGCTGGCGCGCTCGAGTTGCCGCTTGAGGACCCCGCGGGGATCGCCCGCGAACGGGTCTCCGTTCGGGGTGTACACGTCGCAGATGACCCGCGCCGACCCGGTGTGCAGCTTCTCCTTGCCGTCCGGGCCGATGCCCGGCTCCCAGGGGATGGCGGTGAAGGTGTCGAGATCGGGGACGAGGAACATGTCGGACTCGGCGATCCGGGCGAAGCCCTCGATGCTCGACCCGTCGAACCACTTGCCGCCCTCGACCGCGCCCTCGAGCTGGTGCATCGGGACCTGGACCGACTTGACCTGGCCGACGATGTCGGTGAACTGGAGGCTGACGAAGCGAAGATTGCGCTCCTCAGCCAGCTTCAGGGCCGCGGTGAGCTTGGAATTGGCCACAGGGAATCCTCCGGAATCGAACGGGTTGGGTGGCTTCCCACGGTAGTCACCCGGCTGCGCAAGCGGACGCCGATGGAGCCGCCGGCCGGTATGCATCGTTGTGCATTCCGCACAACCCCGCCCGTCAGTCGTCCCGGCCGTCGGCCTCGCGCAGCAGGCGGAGCGCATCGTCGGGCCGGCGCGGGTCGATGCCGAGCTCGACCGATGCCCGTTGCAGGCGGTAGAGAACGGTGTTGCGATGGACGCCGAGTGACCGCGCGGCGGGCGCGATGCGTCCGTTGGCGCGCGCCACGGCGAGGAGCGTGTCCCTGATCGGGTCTCCTGTCGACGGGGGAAGGCGCGGCTCGCTGCGGCTGTGCGCCGGCTCACCGGGCCGGCGGCGGAGGAGCGCGCGCAGCGTGACCGCCAGCGCCTCGAGGGCCCGCTCGTCGATGCGAGCGAAGGGCAGGTCGTCGAAGAGCCAGGCCGACGCAGTCGGCCCGACCGTCCGCTCCAGGATCCAGAGGCCGTCGCGCGTCCTTCTCGCCCCACCGGCAACCGTCGCGCGGTCGGCGGCGAGGCGACCGTGTGCGGCAGCGAAGCGGGTGGCGAGCGCCTGCCCGGCCGATCGCGGATTCAGGGTCACGAGCGCACCATCGACCGTCACCGCCACGCCGCGACGCAGGCGCGCGGCCACGACCCCGGCGGGTGCCGAGGGCTGCGGGTCGCCGAGGGCCGCCTCCGCGCCGGCGAGACGCAGCTCCGCGACGACCGCCGCGAGCTCGTCGACCTCGTGCTCGAGGTGCTGCGCCGCCCGGTCGACGACCACGGCCGTCGCTCCGGCACCGGCAAGAATCGGCAGGTCGTCCCCCGCCGCGTCCAGGCGGACCGGGCCGGACCCGGCGACCCACAGGGCGCACGGCGCCAGGTCGGCCTCGCGGACGGCGGCCACGAGCGCATGGAGATCGCCGTCCGCGACGATGCCGGCGTCGACGACCAGCAGCTGCCCATCGACCGCCGCCGGGAGATGCGGCGCCGACGCCCGGCTGCGGACGACCCCGCGGACCGGACGCGCCAGCAGATCTGGTGACCCCGAAACCAGCCGCGCCTCCGGATCAAGGGCACGCCAGAGGTCGAGCACCGAGGTCATCGCGTCTCGATCGCTTCGCGCAGCCGGGGCAGCTCGCCCGACGGATCGTCAAACCGCTCGCCGCGCAGCGTCAGCGCCAGTCCGGTGGGCACGAAGCGCAGGGTCACGCGTCGCCTGGGTAGCCAGAAGCCGACGGCCAGGGAGGCGGAGAGCAGCAGCGCCCCGGCGAAGAGGACGAGCAGGCCCGGGTCCCGGCGCGAGAGGAAGGTGACCCACGCGTCGTAGCCGGTGAGCTCGACCATGACATCGCCACCGCGCGCGCGCTCGCCGGGCCGCAGCCGCAACACGTCGATGACGCCGGACGCGCCCACCACGCTCACCCCGAGCTCGTTCGCATCGGCGTCGACCAGGGCGAGGCCAAGCGTGACGCCCTGGCTGGGCAGCTCCGTGGCGCCGACGGCGGTCCCGTCGCGCGACCGGTCGAGCGGCACCGCCGCGTCGAGGAGCGGCGCCCCACCGAGCGTGGTCACCCGCAGCCGCGCGGCCGGGCCGTATGTCCACGGATGGACGAGATAGCCGTCGAAGTCGCCCGGCTCGTTGACGCGCAGGACCCGGGACTCCTGGGGGACGCCGTCGCGCAGGAACGTGACACGGGTGTCGAGCACGAGCGGCCGCCCGGCTTCGTCGAACTCGGCTTCCAGGGTCTCGAGCCGCACGGCCGACGCGAAGCCCGGACGCGGGGCGTCGAGCAGCGCCTGGTCGCCGGGCAGGAGCGAGAAGGTCGTCTCGGCCCCGAAGGCAGCGCCGATGGCCGCGCCGAGCACCACGACCACCAGCGCCAGGTGACTGCCGATGGCCGCGAAGCGCGACCAGCCGCGGCGAACGCCGTGGACGGCCCATCCACGACGGCTCTCCTCGATGCGCGTGCGGTAGCCAGCCTCCGCCAGTGCCGAGGCGACAGCCGCGGGAGCGGGATCCGCGACCGACAGGACCTCGCTGATGGCGCCCGTCCCGGGCTGCACGGCGGCGGGGCTGCGCCACTCGCGCCAGGTCGCCGGCGCGCGCACCGCGACCGCCGCGACACCACTGAGGGCCAGCGCCCCGAGCAGCAGGACGTACGGCCATGCATCGAGCAGCGTGGCGCCTCCCGGAAGCAGCGCGGCCAGTGCGTTCGCGAAGCCGACCGCGAGCAGCAGCACGACCCCGACTCGCCCATCGCCCGCGAGCCGCAGGAGACGCTCGGCGGACCTCGGCAGCCGGTCGTGCCGGGCGGCCGGAGCGGCCACCCGTGCCAGGCTCATGCC
>Ga0247719_1001183_pt1 | contig 11540 bp, 11 predicted proteins | sample 41E_DmetaG_FD_189046 | JGI IMG/M metagenome (GOLD analysis project Ga0247719, IMG submission 189046) | Soil microbial communities from hillslope of Landscape Evolution Observatory, University of Arizona, Oracle, AZ, United States - 4-1-E_D | ecosystem: Engineered > Artificial ecosystem >...
TGTCGCCCCGTCGCTTGCGATCTCCTCCGCAGTCGGCCTTCGGCCGCTGCTGCGCGCGACATTGGTGCGACCCCAGCGTTGCGCAGGTGTCGCCCCGTCGCTTGCGATCTCCTCCGCAGTCGGCCTTCGGCCGCTGCTGCGCGCGACATTGGTGCGACCCCAGCGTTGCGCAGGTGTCGCCCCGTCGCTTGCGATCTCCTCCGCAGTCGGCCTTTGGTCATAGGGCAAAGAAGAGCCCTTGCCAGGGCATCGTGAAGGCGTAGCCGGGTCCCCGGAAGAACGCGCCGAGGAAGGTGATCACCAAGCCGGCGGCGGCGAACATGGAGAAGAGCATGACCCCGACCTTGCGGTCAGACGGTCGCGGCGAGCCGCCGTCACCCCGCGGCCCGCGGTCGATGTACGGGATGACCATCGCACCGACGATGATGTAGGCGATCGACAACACGCCCGCCACGACCGGGTGGAAGTAGGCCAGCAGCTCCTGCACGCCGACGAGGTACCACGGCGCCTTGGCGACCGGCGGCGTCACGTTCGGGTTGGCCAACTCCTCGAGCGGGGCGTTGACGAAGATGCCCATCAGCAGGAGGAAGACTGACATCACCACCGCCGCGAAGAACTCGATCGACAGCAGGTGCGGCCAGGTCATGACCGTGTCGTCGGGCTCTTTCTGAACACGCACCACGGCGTCCTGCTTGACCAGCGCCAGCAGGCGGTAGGGCCGGGCGGCCATCGGCACGCGCTGCTTGTCGATCTCCGTCGTGCGCCGCTCCGGCGGCGCGGCGGGCACGGTCGTCCGGCGCTCGGGCGCGGCCGGGGTGGTCGTCCCCGGCTTTGCGGGCAGCCGTGTCCTTTCGTCGCTCATGCGCTGAGCCTGCCTCTCCTAAAGCGGACCTGAGATGCCGCCATCCTTGCGGATGCGCCAGAAGTGGACGGCCAGGAACACCGCCGCCGTCAGCGGCAGCAGGATGACGTGCAGCACGTAGAAGCGGAGCAGCGTGTTCTGGGTCACCTCCACGCCGCCAAAGATGAGCAGCTGCGCCGGGCGCGAGAAGAGCGGCGTGTAGGCGGCCAGCTGATTGCCGATCGTGACCGCCCAGTAGGCGATCTGGTCCCACGGCAGCAGGTAGCCGGTGAACGACAGCGCCACGGTCAGGAAGAGGAGCAGCACGCCGACTACCCAGTTGAACTCGCGCGGCGGCTTGTACGCGCCGTGATAGAAGACACGCATCATGTGCAGGAAGACGAAGAAGACCATCAGGTGCGCGCCCCAGCGGTGGATGTTGCGCGTCAGCTGGCCGAAGGGCACGAACGCCTGGATGTTGAGGATGTCGTCGTAGGCGGACAGCTCGGATGGCACGTAGAAGAACATCAGATACACGCCGGTCACGGTCAGCACGAGGAACAGGAAGAACGACAGCCCGCCGAGGCAGAACGTGTAGGCGAACTTGACGGCGTGCTGGCGGACCCGCACCGGGTGGATGTGCAGGAAGACGTTGTTCATCACCGCCAGCGCGCGTGAGCGCTCGTCGGCGGGATACGCCTGGCGGAAGATCGAGCGGAACACGGGGCTGCGGCGGATCGCGTCGTCGACCCGCTCGAGGAAGCTCACCTAGAACCGACCTCCTGCTTCGGCCTGGTTGCCGATGCCGACCAATCCCAGCTGGGTGTCGCGGTAGCTCTCCTTGTAGAGCCGACCGTCGCTGCTGACCTCCTGGAGCTCGAACCGCTCCATCGTAATTGCGTCAAACGGACAACGCTTGACGCACAGCGCACAGCGGATGCAGCGCTCCTCATCGAGGACCATCGCCGCGCCGTCTGACCAGCCGTAGGCGTCGATCAGCTCCGGCTGGGCGGCCTCGGCCTTCATCTGGTTGACGTCGATCATGTGGATCACGCCTTCCGGGCAGACGTCGGCGCAGGCGCCGCAGAGCACGCAGCGGAAGGGATCGAACCAGATGTTGTAGTTGCACATCAGGCAGCGCGTGCTCTCGGTCACCGCCTGGCTGGTGGTGTAGCCCTTCTCGACCGGGGTGGTGAAGTTGACGTGCGGGTCAGCCGAGGGGATGCGAGCCTCGAGCGGCGCCATGGGCACGTGGACGCGCGGGAGGACGTCGTAGAACTCGGGCATCTCGTGACGCCACGAGCTGACGATCCGGACGTTGGCCGTCACCTCGACCTCGCGCCGGCCGGACAGGTAGCGGTCGATCGCGTAGGCGCACTTCTTGCCGTGACCGGCGGCCTCGATCAGGGTGGTGGGGCCGGTCACGAAGTCGCCGCAGGCGAAGACGCCGCGGACGTTGCTGGCGTAGGTCGCCGGATCCACCTTCAGCCGGCCACGGTTGATCTCGAAGCTCGCCTCGACAGGCAGGAAGGTGTTGTCCGCGGCCTGGCTGACGGCCGGGATCACCGTGTCAGCCTTGACCACGAACTCGCTGCCCGGCACCGGCACGGGCGCGCGCCGGCCGGTGGCATCTGGCTCGCCCAGGCGGTTGCGTACGAAGCGCACGCCGGTCACCCTGCCATCCTCGCCGAGAACCTCGACCGGGCTGACCAGGAACTCCATGCGCACGCCTTCGCGCTCGGTCTCGCCCAGCTCCTCTTCGTCGACGACGAGCTCGGAGCGCGTCCGGCGATAGGCGATCGTGACGTTGGTCGCGCCGTGGCGCAGGCTGGTGCGCGAGCAGTCCATGGCCGTGTAGCCGCCGCCGATGATGACCACGTCCTGGCCGACGGTCAGCGGCTGGCCAAGGTTGGCGATCTTCATGAAGTCTACGCCGTACTGGATGCCCTCCAGGTCGCCGCCGGGCACGTCGAGCGCGACCGCGTCCATGGCGCCGGCACAGATGGCGACCGCGTCGAAGTCGGCCTGCAGCTGATCGAACGTGATGTCCCGGCCGATGCGCGTGTTGTAGCGGAACTGGACGCCCAGCCGTTCGACCAGCCGCAGGTCCATCTCGATCGCCTCCCGCGGCAGGCGGAAGGCAGGCACGCCGATGAGCATCGTGCCGCCGCCGTAGGGCAGCTCGTCGAAGACGGTCACCTGGTGCCCGGCGACGGCCAGCTCGCGCGCGACGGCAATGCCCGCCGGCCCGGCGCCGACTACCGCCACCCGCGTGTCGCGCGGCGTGATCGCCGGCATGTCATCAGGGATACCGGACGCCTGGTGCCACTCGACCAAGAAGCGCTTCATCGCCCGGATGGCCAGCGGGCGGTCGATGTCACCGCGGCGGCAGGCGCGCTCGCACGGGGCCGAGCAGACGTAGGCGCACATTGCCGCCACCGGGTTGGGCTCGCGCGAGAGGATGTAGCCCTCCTCGAAGCGGCCCTCGGCGGCAAGGTTCAGGTAACCCCGGCAGTTGGTCCCGACGGGGCAGGCTTCCTGGCACTCGATGTTGCACTGGAGCCAGGAGGCGTCAACAGGTTGAACGAGGAACTCTTGGCTGGGGTCGATGGCCAAAGTCGTGCAGGTCCTTTCAGAACCGGGTTTCCGCGGCTGCCACCGCGCCTAATCTACCATCGGCTCGCGCTCGGCCGCATCGGCAAGGCGGGCGGTGCCGGCCCCCTGCCATCTGGCCGCCGGCGGTGACCCGAGGGTCCCGTAGACGTGCCCGGCGGTCGTTCCTACGCTCCGGCCGATGGATCAGGCCCATGTTTCCTACAGCGAGATCCAGCGCCGGCTGGAGCACCACTGCGCCGAGGCGGAGCGGCTGGCTGGGCGGGCCGCTGAGCAGGAGCAGCGGCTGCGCGAGGCACGCCGCGAGCGGGCGCTGATCGAACGCGACATGGCTGATGTCGAGCTGGCCGAGCCGCGCGTCCTGGTCGCGGCCAAGATCGAGGCCCAGCAGCGATACCGAAGCCACATCGAGCGGGCGCACGAGCCAGCGGCGGTGATGAGCGGCGCCCTCGCCTGGCTTTCAGACATCGATCGGCTGAATCGGGCCGCGGTCCGGGCGGCCGGCCATGCCGAGCAGATGGGCCAGCGGCGGCGCGAGGTCGCGTTGCTGGTCGAGGAGTTGACGCTGCGGGCCAAGGCAGCGCAGGTCGCGGCTGACAGCGCCCGCCAGGCGTGCCTGGAAGCTCGGCGCGCACTTGCCCGGCGAGACGAGGCGAACGTGAGCCAGGCCGACGATCTCGGCGCCCCGACGGGGCTCGACGCACGCCTGCCGGGCGGCATGACCGCGATCGAGGCGCTGCTCCTTGGCGAGCGCTCGATCGTCAGCGCGCTCGTCAGGCGGCTGGCCGAGGAAGCCGGCCTCGAGCCCAGCCGGGTGCAGCTGCTGCTGCTCGAGCTGCGTGAGGGCCTGATCGCCCGGGCCTACGAGGCAGCGGCGCTGAGCTTCCCGCAGGGCCATGCGTTCTGGAGCCAGTTCACGAGAGTCGAGGCGCGTGCCGTGGCAGCCTCGCTGGCCGTCCTCGGGCGGGGATTCGACGGGCGCGGCGGCTGGCAGGATGGCAAGCCGGCCGAGCCGCGCGAGCTGGCGCTCGCGCTGTCGCTGGCCGGACGCGAGCCGCGGTCGGTCAAGCACAAGCCGACCCGGGCGGGACTGGAGACGATCTGGCAGGGCGTCACCGTTGCCGCTGTCGAGCATCTCCACGACAACGCGCCCGACCTGGGCATCGAGGCCGTCACCGCCCTCCTGGGCCCGCGCGCCGAGGGCCTGTCCGACCTGTGGGACAACTGGGGCCGAGTGCGACGGCTGCTGCTGACGCGCGAGCCTGCCGCCGACTGACATCGCGCCGGGCCGGCCGCGCTCAGCCGATCGAGACCAGCCTGAAGGACTCGCCTGCCGGACGGCCGATGCGTTGCCCGTCCTCTGCTGCCCAGCTTCGAATGCGCTCCTCCAGCTCCTCCGGTTTGCGCAGCTGGCTGGCGTGCTCGCGGAGCGCCGCGATCTTCACCTCCAGCGTGTCGGTCGTATCGACGCAGATCGTCGGGTGGTTGGTGAAGAAGAGGAAGATGCGGTTGACCTCGTGTGGCGCCAGCCCCTCCTCGAGCATCAGGCTGGGAAAGGCCATCGCGTTGCGCGCGGCCGGATAGACGGCATCGAGCGCGGCCATGCCAGCCTGGCGGTGGTCGGTATGCTGGACGTACGAGTTGTCCAAGATGATCACCTCGGGATCCATCGCCATCACTGCGTCAGGGCGAAAGGAGCGGATCTCCCTTACCAGCTGCTCGCGCAGGGCGAGGTCGTTGGCCAGCGCGCCGTCCGGTCGGTGCAGGAAGGTCACGCCCTCGTAGCCGATGACGGCGGCGGCTGCGCGCTGCTCCTGCTCGCGCAGCCGGGCCAGGGCGAGCGGATCTACCGAGGCATCGTCCGCGCCCGCATCGCCGCTCGTGCAGCAGACCATCCATGCGACGCTGCCGCCGCGCACCCAGCGAGCAACGGTGCCGGCAATGCCGAAGTCTGCGTCGTCCGGGTGGGCGACGATGACGAGCACCCTCTCGGGACGTTCCTCATAGGCAGTCAGGTCATTGGCGGATCTCTCCGCGGGGCCGCTCATCGGCTGTCCTCGGGCATACGAATCGAAGTCCGATTCGATCGAATTTCAAGCAAGAAATACACCATTGCACGGGCGTTGCAGATGTGTATGCTTCGAGCCGAGGCATCGCTCGTCTCCCCCCACGGGCGATGCCTCATCTGCTTGCTCGCAACGTGTCCGCGGCCTGCTCCTCGTCCAACGCGTCGAGCACCTGGGCCACGTGCTCGTCGGGCTTGACGCTCGGCCACACGCGCCGGATCACGCCCTGCGGATCGATCAGCAACGTCGCCCGCTGGACGCCCATGTACGTCTTGCCGTAGTTAATCTTCTCGACCCATGTGCCGTACCGCTCGGCCACCGCGTGATCCTCATCAGCTAACAGGTCGAACGGCAGCCCGTACTTGCTCTTGAACCGGGCCTTGCTCTCACTGTCGAGCACGCTTACGCCAAGGACCCGCGCGCCACGCGCCAGGATCTCCTCGTTCGCGTCGCGGAAGCTGCACGCCTCGGTCGCGCAGCCGGGCGTGTCGTCCTTGGGATAGAAGTACAGGACCAGCCAGCTGCCGCGCTCATCGGCGAGGCTGCGCAGCCGGCCGCTGTCGTCGGGCAGCTCGAAGGCCGGCGCCGGCTGTCCGGCTTGGGGCATTCGCGTCTCGGTCGCCATCGTCTTAGCGTAGCGCCGTCGCGCGCTCAGTCGAGCACGAGTACCGAGCGCGGGTCGATGTCGAGGCACAGCCGTTCGCCCAGCGGCGGCACGTCCGCCCAGTCGGCATGGACGACCAGCGGCGGCGCGTCCCTGACCGCAAGGCGCAGGTGATGGCGCTCACCGCGGAAGTGGCGCGCCTCGATCGTGCCGCAGACCGGGCCACCAGCGACCGGCGTGAAGCCGTCGGGTCGGAGCAGCACCCGCCGCTCCCCGTCGGGCGTGCCGCCCGGCACCGGCACGCTGCCCCATGGGGTTGCCGCCCGGCCCGCCGAGACGACAGCCGAACAGATGTTGGCCAGGCCGAGGAAGCGCGCCGCGAACTCGGTCGCCGGCCGGCGCCACAGCTCCTCGGCCGCCTGGAGCGCGTCGATGCGGCCGTCCCGCATGACAGCCACCCGCTGCCCGAGGGCCAGCGCCTCCTCCTGATCGTGGGTCACGTACAGGATCGTCAGCCGGAGCCGGCTGAAGAGCTCGTCCAGGTCCTCGGTCAGACGCCTGCGCAGACCGCGGTCGAGCGCGCCCAGCGGCTCGTCGAGCATCAGCAGCCCCGGGCTGGGCGCGAGCGCGCGGGCGAGTGCCACGCGCTGCTGCTCACCACCGGACAGCTCGTCGGTCCGTCGCCGGCCGTAGCCGGCCAGTCCGACCATCTCCAGGACCTCGGCCACACGGCGCTCCATATCAGCCTGACGGTCGCCGCGCATGCGCAGCCCGAAGGCCACGTTCTGGCCCACGTCGCGATGGGGGAAGAGAACGTAGTCCTGGAACATCAGCCCGAAGCCGCGGCGGTGGGGCGGCACACCGGCCAGGTCGCGGCCGAGCCAGCTGATCGACCCGCCAGCCAAGGGCTCGAGGCCGGCGACCGCGCGCAGCAGTGTCGACTTGCCCGAACCCGATGGCCCGAGGACGGTCAGGCGCTCGCCTCCGGCGATGGCCAGGTCGACAGCGTCGAGGGCCAGCACTTCGCCGTAGCGGACGCTCACGCCGTCGAGGCGAAGCATCAGAGCTGGCCCGCCGCGCCACTGCGAAAGCGGTCGATGAGCAGCACCGCCAGGGCGGTGACGGCCATCAGCAGGACGCTCATCGCCATCGCCTGGCCAAAGGCCAGCGCGCCCGGCTGGGAGAGCAGCCGGAAGATCGCCAGCGGCATCGTCGGCGCGTCCGGCCGGGCTATGAACAGCGTCGCCCCGAACTCGCCCAGCGAGACCGCGAAGGCGAAGCCGCCGCCGACCAGCAGCGCCCGACCGACGAGCGGCAGGTCGACCTCACGCCACGCTCGCGCGGGGCTGGCGCCCAGGATGGCTGCCGCCTCGCGCAGCCGACCGTCGATCGAGCGCATTACCGGCACGACGGCGCGCACGACGAAGGGCAGCGCCACCAGCGCGTGCGCGAGCGGGATGAGCAGCGGCGAGGTCCGCAGGTCGAACGGCAGCAGCCCCCCAAGCGCGCCGAAGCCAACGATGAAGCCGAAGCCGACGATCACCGCCGACGTGCCCAGCGGCAGCATCAGCAGTGCGTCGAACGCCTGGCCGGCGAGGCCGCGCCAGCGCGCGATGACGATGCTGGCCAGCAACCCCAGCACCAGGCAGACCAGGCATGCGATCGCAGCAAAAACGAGCGAGTTGCCGATCGCGCGCAGCGGCGGCAGGAACAGCGCTGTCGATGCCGGCCCGAAGAGCGCCGCGTAGTTGCCCACGCCGTAGCCGCCGCCGAACGACAGCGAGCGCTCGACAAGCGCCGCGACGGGCGCGCCGAGCAGCACGACGGTCATGGCCAGCACCCCGCCCACGATCAGCCACTCGCTCGCGCCGCGTGGTCGGCGGGCGGTCGGCGACGGTGCCGGTCGAAGGGCGACGGCCAGCCGCTGCTGGTAGCGCGAGTAGAGCAGCAGTAGCGCCAGCAGCGAGCCCATCTGGAGCAGCGAGAGCGTGGCCGCCACGGGCAGGTCTAGTAGCTGCGCCGTCTGGCGGTAGATCTCGACCTCGAGGGTGGCGAAGCGCGGGCCGCCGAGCAGCAGGATCACGCCGAACGAGGTGAAGGTGAACAGGAAGACGATCGACGCCGCCGATGCGACCGCCGGTCGCAGCAGCGGCCAGGTGACCTGCCTGAACGCCGCCCAGCGGCTGGCACCGAGCATCCGTGCGGCATCGGTCAGCCGCGGATCCAGCTGCGCCCACACGCCACCCACGATGCGCAGCACGATCGCGTAGTTGTAGAAGACGTGCGCCAGCAGGATCGCCCAAATCGTGTGCTCGAGGCGGAGCGGCGAGCGCGCCACGCCGAGCGTCGTCTCGAGCCACTCGTTGAGCGGGCTGCGCGGGCCGAGCAGGGCCAGGAATGCGGCGCCGACGACGACGGTCGGCAGCACGAACGGCACGATCGCCAGCGCCCCGAGCAGCCGCCGGCCGGGGAACGAGAAGCGGGCGAAGACGTATGCCGCGGGCAGTGCCAGCCCGACGGTCATGACGGTCGAGACGACCGCCTGCCAGAGCGTGAACCAGGCCACCTGGGCAACAAACGGCCGGGTCAGCACATCGACCACGGCGGCTATCTCCGGCCGCCCGCTCGGCGCCAGCCCCAGGGCTAGGATCGACCCGACGGGATAGAGGAAGAAGGCCAGCAGGAACAGCGCCGGCGGGGCGGCCAGCAGCAGTGCCCAGGCGCGACGGCTAGCGGAGGACGACGTCGGTCCACTCCTCGATCAGCCGCTCGCGCTGGGCACCGATCTCGTCGGGCGCCATGCTCAGCGGCCGCTCGATGCGGGCCGCGTGCGCCTCGAATACGTCCGGCAGCGCGGCGCCCTCGCTGGCCGGGAAGACGAACATGTTCAATGGCACGTCCTCCTGGAAGGCCCGGCTGAGCATGAAGTCGATGACCACCTCCGCCTGCGCGCGGCGCTGCGTGCCGGCAAGGATGCCGGCGAACTCGACCTGCCGGAAGCAGCCGGCCTCGACGACGCCCGTCGCGGGCTCGTCGCGCGGCGGATCGGCGAACAGCACGTCCGCCGCCGGGCTGGTGGCATAAGAGACGACGATCGGTCGCTCACCGTCGCCGGCGGCGCTGAAGTGCCCGTAGTAGGCGTCGCTCCAGCCAGAGGTGACGAGCACGTCGTTCGCCTCGAGCGCCCGCCAGTAGTCCTGCCAGCCGTCGCCGAAGTGGATGACCGTTGCCAGCAGGAACGCCAGGCCGGGCGACGAGGTGGCTGGATTGGGCACGACCAGCAGGCCGCGGTAGCGCTCGTCGGCCAGATCCTCGAGGCGCGTCGGTGCCGGCAGCCCGCTGCCGAAGGCGGCGCGGTCGTAGTTGAGGCACACATCGCCGTAGTCGATCGGCGTCACCCGGCCCGCCGGGTCGAGCTGCAGCTCGGCCGGCACATCGTCGAGCAGCGGCGAGCGGTAGGGCTCGAAGATGTTCGCGTCGAGCGCCCGCGACAGGAACGTGTTGTCGACGCCGAAGAGGATGTCGGCAATTGGCGCCTCACGCGCGAGGATGGCCTGATTGACGACCAGCCCAGCGTCGCCCGATGCGAGCACGCGCAGGCGAATGCCGTGCTCGCGCTCCAGCTCGGCGAGGACCTCGTCCGAGACGGCGAACGACTCGTGGGTCATCAGCGTCACGTCGGTCGGACCCGCGGGTGCGCAGCCGGCGAAGGCGATGATCGACCCAAGCGACAGGGCCAGCAGGCGGCTCATGCATCACCTCCGTCTCGCGTCTGGACGACGGCCAGGCGGCCGCGGCGCAGGCCGACGGCTGCCTCGATGCCGGTGATCACGTTCGACAGCCCACGCGTCGAGCCCTGCTCCAGGAAATCGCCATCGAGGGCGTAGCGCAGGCCACGCGTGCGCACTCCCTCGGCGCGTTCGGTCAGCGGCAGCAGCGACACCAGCAGGCCATCGCGCGCATCGAGACGCAGCGACCGCCCACCGGCCAGCAGGCGAACCGTCGAGCGACCGTCGACGAGCCGCGCGTCGCAGCCATCGAGCTCTGGCATGGCCAGCAGCAACACGTTGGCCAGCGCGTGCTCGAACCTCACCCCGCCCAGCGCGCCCAGGATGACGATCTCCCTCGCCCCGCGGCGGAGCGCCTCGCGGACGGCCAGCTCGGTGTCGCTGGCGTCCTTGTCAAGCGGGTGGAGCTGGACCTCCACGCCATCCGTGCGCAGCCGCTCGAGCGCCCCTGGGGCAACCGAATCGCCGTCGCCCACGACGACGTCCGGCGTCAGGCCCATCCGCTGCGCGGTATGCATGCCGCCGTCGGCGGCGACGACCAGGCGTCCGTCGGGAGCGGGCAGCAGCCGTGAGACTTGGTCGGCAGCGGGCGCGTCGCCGTTGGCGACGATGACCGCCCGATTGATCGTTGAGTTCGACAAAGCGCACCTTCATGGGTGGGACGAGGCGCGCTCGAGGACTCCCTTCGCTGGTACGACCCAGATCAGGTTCCGAGGGTCTGCGGCTGAAGCCGCACTCTCAGCGCCGCTCGTCGGCGCTCCCCTGTCCCGCTGTTCGATTGGCACCAATTCTAGGCTAGACTCGGCCGCGTGCCCAGCCTGTCACCCGCCCAGCGTGTCGTCGACGCCGCTGCCCGCAAAGGCGTGGAGCTGCGCATCGTCAGCTTCGACGAGTCGACGCGCACCGCGGCTGAGGCGGCGCAGGCGGTCGGCGCCCAGGTGGGCCAGATCGTCAAGAGCCTGGTCTTCGTAGTCGACCGCGAAACCGGACCTGAAGGCTGCATCGCCCTGGTGAGTGGCGCCAACACCGTCGATCTGGGCCGGCTGGCCGCGGTGCTGACCGAATCCCGGTTGCGGAGGGCCACGGCCGACGAGGCGCGTGCGCTGACTGGCTACGCGATCGGCGGCATCCCGCCGTTCGGGCATCACACCGCGATGCGAACGGTCATGGATCCGGATCTCGGACGTTACGAGACGGTGTGGGCCGCTGCCGGCACGCCGAACACGGTCTTCGAGGTCGCGCCGGCGTCGCTGCGCATGCTCGCCAACGCCACGGTTGCCCCGCTCGCCCGTGAGGAAGCTCCCGCGCCGCCCCTGCGGCCGGACGCCGGCCCGGCCGGTGCGCCGCTCGAGGCCTGAGCTGGCCGGCGGATGAGCGCCGCAACCGAGCCACGGCGGGCCGCGATCCAGTACCCGGGCGGGCTGCACGCTCGCTACCGCTGGGCGGGCAGCGGCAAGGCGCTCGAGGTCTTCGCAACCTCGGAGGCCCTCGGCACGCTGATCGATCACGGCCCGCTGGTCGCCACGGAGCCTGATCGCCTGTGCCGCGCCGAGCTGCACGTCGAAGGCCCGCTCGGCGCGTGGACAGCTCGCTTCGCCTCGCTCGTCTACGACGAGCCTGCCGGCGCG
>Ga0247719_1001184_pt1 | contig 11536 bp, 14 predicted proteins | sample 41E_DmetaG_FD_189046 | JGI IMG/M metagenome (GOLD analysis project Ga0247719, IMG submission 189046) | Soil microbial communities from hillslope of Landscape Evolution Observatory, University of Arizona, Oracle, AZ, United States - 4-1-E_D | ecosystem: Engineered > Artificial ecosystem >...
GTCCAGCCCCGCCTGGCAGAAGTTGAGTGTCACGGCCGAGAGATCGGACATGACAACGTCGGAGGCACCGACGTTCTCGACGGCGGCATCGAGGATTGCCGAGAAGACTCTCGCCTCGTCCCGTCGGGTGGCGACGGGCTCGATCAACCGGCCCTGCTGACCTGCCGTCGCGCGCACGGCCTGGGCGAGTATCGAATTCGCCACGGACGCGCTTCCCGGAACGGCGATCCACTCGTGGTCCGTCGACCCGTCGGGGAAGAGCAGGCCCTCCTGTGCGAGGAGCTTGAAGAGCTCGAGCGAGCCGGGGTCGGGTGACGAGGAGGCCTCGTGGGCCCTGACGAACACAGCGCGCGGAAAGCGCTCCTGGAGCCGTGGTACCTCGAAGTACCAGTCACCAGCGGCAGCTGCCGCCAGCCACTGCTCCTCCTTCTCCATTGCGGCACGGTGCAGCGTGGCTCGGACGATGGCGTCGGCGTGGGACGCGGCCACGCTTCGGGGGTCCACGAACTGGAGGAGTCCGCGCTCGGTCAGCGGTGCGGCGAGGTAAGGATCAATCGCGGGCGGGCCTGAACGGTGCTGAGGCGCCGAGAAGACGGCGATGTCGTCGAAGAAGAGGAGCATGCCCTTCAGAAGGGCAACGTCCTCGGGCGTGGAGAGTGGCGCGTCGTAGAGAAGGGCCGTGCGTCGCTGGCTCCGTGCCATCGTGCAAAGTAGGGCAGAACTCGGCCGCCGATGTCCAGCACGGCGGGATCCGCGCCAGGTCGGCGGAGACGGCGAGAGCATCGTCGTGGCGTTCGGATCTGGACGTTGGCTTCAATTTCCGATGTGGGATCCTTTCGTCCATGACTGAGGAGCTGGCAGCAACATTCCGCCGCTCGGCGCGTCAGGGTGAGGAGCGGCTGGGCCGCAGCTGGCCCTCGTTGTTCGCAACCGGGGCGGTGGGGGGCATCGACGTCGGAATCGGCGTCTTCGCCCTGCTCCTCGTCGAGCACGCGACCGGCAGCACCCTCCTGGGCGCACTCGCCTTTGGCATCGGCTTCATCGCATTGACCCTCGCGAACAGCGAGCTGTTCACGGAGAACTTCCTCGTACCTGTCGCCGCGGTCGCCGCCGGCAGGGCCCGACCGTCGGCGGTGGTTCGGCTTTGGATCGGCACGGGTCTCACCAATCTGGCCGGCGGGTGGCTCATCATGGCCATCGTGATGTCGGCGGTCCCGAAGCTGGAGCCGACCGCATTGAAGCTCGCCGCCCATTACACGGAGCCCGGATTGGGCTGGGAGTCCTTTGCCGCGTCGATCCTCGGGGGGGCGATCATCACTCTGATGACATGGATGGAGCAGGGCACGGATTCGACGCCGGCAAGGCTGGTGGCCGCGATCTCGGCCGCCTTTCTCCTCGCCGCCGGGTCGTTGTTCCACGCCATCGTCGTTTCCCTCGTGATGTTCGCCGCTCTCCAGACGGGGGCACCCTTCGGTTACCTCGACTGGCTGGGCGTCCTCGCGTGGGCCACGATCGGCAACCTCGTCGGAGGTCTCGGACTGATCACGACACTTCGGCTCGTTCAGGTTGGAAAGGGGCAGCTGGACGAGGAGCGAAGCGGCGTCCGGCAAAGGGTGGCGGGCAGTGGTCGGCTTGAGAGCGCCGACACGCGGCCGGCCGGCGGTGACACCACGAGATGACATGGCGCTCACGCCGACCGGGCGCGCGGGTAGCAGTCCCTGGCGCCACGCTGAATTGACCGATTGCGGCTTCCGCCGCGTTCTGGCATCAGGCGGCAGCCTTGGGGATCGGCAAGCCAGCCACAAAGTGCTCCACCCTCTGCTGCCATCCGTCCGCCAGCGGTCCCTTCATCCCCGTCACGAAGACCGCGTCCTCGAGAACCCTGATGAGACCCTTGCCCTGGAGAATCTCGTTCATGATCGGGATGACACGCTGCCACTTGGCCAGTTCTTCGTCGGTCGGCATCCGCCCGGTCTTCTTGTCCGGCCTCGGCGCCAGCTCTGTCGCCAGGACGGCGTATCGAGTGCCCGCAGGCAAGCTCACCCGCTTGAGGAACCGGCGCATACCGCCGGTGGGCTTGCCCATGCGCCCGGGCGAGCTGAACACGTACAGGTCAGCCGGCGACAGCGCTGTGGGCTTCACGTCATGGATGTGATGGACCTCGACACTGACACCTCTGGCGGCCATTCGCCTCTTGAACTCGGCGGCGACGGTGGCTCCGTTGCCGAACTTCGAAGCGTGTAAGTACTCGATCCTCATGGCGGACCTCCGGAACCGTCGGCCGATCGCACGTACCGGCGGGTCGACACCGCGACCCACCCCTAGTGAATGAGGCGGGAGCGGCACCTGACCAGTGCCGAACGTCCCGACTCGGTCGCTCCCTCGAGGCCCAGGTTCGGTGAGAGCACCGCACTCCGAGCGCCCCCGGCGGCCCGTACTACCGCTGAGGGCTCTCGACATCGCTGTCATCGGCACCTGCCTCTGGGTGCAGCGCAGTGAGGTCACGGAGGCAGTCGAGCACCGCCTCCAACGCCGACCTGGCCTGCCCGTCACGAAGTCGGTAGTAGGCCATGCGTCCCTCGCGCCGCCGGTGGACCAGGCCTGCGGTCCGCAGCAGGCGCAGGGCGTAGCTGACCGAATCTTCGCTGGCGTTCAATGCCAGGGCGAGATCGCCGACGCACATCTCGCTGGTGACGCGCAGCGCAGAGAGGATTCGAACCCTCAGCGGGTCGACGAGAAGGCTGAGCGACGCACCGATCAGCTGCGCCTCGCCACTCGGGATACCACCGGCGCGAGCCGCGTCGACCCGGTCAGAGTCGACCGGATGCCCGTGCTCGCTCATGCCAGGTCGTTTATCCGCACGGTCGTACGGATAAACGATCGGAAACACCCCTCCGCGGATCTGAAGGAGCTGCAATGACCGTTTCCGCCGAGATGCTTCGTACCACACCCAGCGCCACCGGCTACGACCGAGAGGCGCTGACTGCGTGCATCGATTCCTGCTTCGACTGTGCCCAAGCATGTACCGCCTGCGCCGACGCCTGTCTCGGCGAGGAGATGGTGGCCGACCTCCGCTCCTGCATCACCACCGACCTCAACTGCGCCGACATCTGCGAGGCCACCGGCCGCGTGGTCTCCCGTCAGACCGGCTACGACGCCGAAGTCACCCGCGCCGCTCTGACGGCGTGCCGCGACGCCTGTCGTCGCTGCGCCGAGGAGTGCGAGCGCCACGCCGACATGCACGAGCACTGCCGGATCTGCGCCGAGGCCTGCCGGCGCTGCGAGCGGGCCTGCGACCGTCTCCTCGCCGTGTAGCGCCGATGGCAGGCAACACCGATCAGCACGCCGGCGGCGACGTCGACCAGCGCCGGCAGTACCTGCGCTTCGGAGCCATGATCGCCACCTCGACGGTGGTCATGTTCGCCCTCACCTACACCAACTCCTACGCCTTCGATCACGTGCGCTGGAGCGAGGAGCGCCTCTATATGGCGCTCCTCATGGGCGGGGCGATGGCGATCATCATGCTCGGCTTCATGTGGGGCATGCACAAGAACACCAGGATCAACATCGGCATCCTCGCCGGCGGCGTTGTCCTAATGGCGGCGGCGCTGTTCCTGTCACGCTCGCAGTACTTCGTCGACGACCGTGAGTACATGAAGGGGATGATCCCGCACCACTCGATCGCCATTCTCACCAGCGAGCACGCCGACATCGACGACGTTCGGGTCTGTGAGCTCGCCAACCGGATCATCCGAGCCCAGCGCGAAGAGATCGCCGAGATGGACTGGCTCATCGCCGACATCGCCGAGAACGGCGAAGCCACCAGCCGCGCTGACGCCGACGCACGGCCTGTGCCGAAATTCAGCAGCGACAACGTCCGGGAAGATGCCTGCTGAACATCGCCCCGCGGTTCGTCACGTGGCCTGCGCCACTTGGTCGATGAGACGGAGGAACTGGGCGGCGTCGAGGCTCGCCCGCCCGGCGCCGACACCGTCGAGCACGTCGAGCCCCGCCAGCGCCTCGACGTTGTCGTCGTTCACGCTCCCGCCGTACAGGATCGTGGGCTCCGGCGCACCCATGTCGGAAAGCACCTCCTTGAGATGGGTCACCGAGCGCCTCACATGCGACGGCGTGGCGGTTTCCTCGGTGCCGATGGCCCATGTCGGCTCGTAGACCACCAGTGCGGGCTGCCTGCTCACGTCGACGCCAGACAGCCCCTGCCGCAACAGCTCTTCGCTGCGGAGGATGGCGTCCTCGCCCCGATCGTCCTCCCCGACCAAGAGGATCGGCGTCAGGCCGTGCTGGGCGACGGCCGCGACCTTCCGGACGACCTGCTCGTCAGTCTCCCCCGCCGCCCGTCGCTCATGGTGTCCCACCAAGACGTACTCGACCAGCCCCCGGAGCATGCGGGGGGAGATCTCGCCGGTATAGGGACCCTCCGCTTCCCAGTGGCAGTTCTGCGCCCCCAGCGCGAGGACGCGGCGGTCGACGGCCGCGGCGAAGGGCACCAGCGAGAGGAAGGTCGGGCAGAGGATCACCCGCGGCAACTCGGGGCCACGCTGGGCGCGCTCCTGAAGTCCGGCCTGGATGGCCTCGAACGACGCCTGAGCCTCGCCGACGGAGGGATACATCTTCCAACTGGAGAGGACGTATTTCATGCCGCGTCGATTTTTGCACTCCTCGAGATTGGAGTCAGGTGACCCAACGTCGTGGCGACGTGGCCCCCACTCGATCCACACCGAGCCTCGTAGCCGGCATGGTGCCGAAGTGCCCGTCGACGCAGAACACCAACGTGCCGGCCTGCCCTATGGGTGGGTCAGAGGTCGTGCCATACCGGTCGGATGCCTCGCTGGGCGCCAAGTGCAGGGGGAGCTTGCTCCAGCAGGCGGCTGCCGGGCTGGAGTGACCCGCTGGCGAACGCTGTCCCCACCGTGGCCCAGTCAGCCCGCCGAGCGACTCGGGCGGTGCCGCTCTGGGTGAGCCGGCTGGGAGCGACGCTCGCCGTAGCGTGTCGTCGTGCCTCTCCCGGCCCGGCCGTACCCTCTCTGACCTGCACGTTTCCTAGTCGGGAAGGCGGGACTTGAACCCGCGGCCTCAGCGTCCCGAACGCTGCGCGCTACCAAGCTGCGCCACTTCCCGGAAATCCCAGCCTACTTCAGCGCAGGGCGACGGTGGGCGGGCGGTAGGCGTCGTCCTCGTAGGTGCCGCCGGCGATGACGGCGGAGATGGCCCGGCCCAGGCGCAGCGGGTCGATGGGCTTGACGATCCAGCCTTCGGCGTCGGAGCGCCTGGCGAGGAACACGTCGGCCCGGCGATCCAGGAGCATGAGGACCGGGACGTGGGGAGCCCGGCCGGCGCCTTCCTCCAGGTGGAGGTCGAGGGCGACGGCCATGCCGCCCATGCGGCCGACCTGGGAGTCGACGACCAGGAGGTCGGGCCGCTTCTCGAGCACCGCCGGCAGCACGTCGGTGCCGTGGTTGAGCTCCCGGACGACGATGCCGGTGTCGGGAAGCGAGGCGATGACCGCTTCACGGACGTGGGACGAGTCGCTGACGACGAGCACCTCGGGCATGTGGGGAGGGTAGTGCGCCCAACCCATGGGTAGCATCGTGCCCGTGCTTCACATAGAGCTTGAAAAGCGTGAGGACTACACCATCTGCCGTCCTGTCGGGGAGCTGGACGCCTACACCGTGGGCCAGTTCCGTGAATCCCTCGGCGAGCTGGCGTCCGAGCCCAAGCTCCTCATCGACATGTCGGAGGTCCCGTTCGTGGACTCGGCCGGCCTGGGCGCCCTCATCGGCGGCATCCGCCGGGCCCGCGAGGCGGGGGGAGACGTGGCCGTCTGCTGCAACCGCCCCACCCTCGTCCGTCTCCTTCACACCACCGGGTTCGACCGGATCGTCACCGTCACCGACACCGTGTCCGAGGCCGCCGAGTCGCTGACCAGCGGCGACGGCAGCCCCGACGAGGGCCGCCAAGTCAGCTAGGCGAACACATAGCCGGCCACCCGGGCCAGTCCCGGGAGGTCGTGCACATCGGTTTCGAGCTCCGGCACCCGCAGCGCCGGCGCGCCCACCCGCGCGGCCAGGGCGACCACGTGGGCCTCCTCGCCGTCTGACAGCCGGCGCAGCTCGGCCACATTCCGGTAGAGCGAGGCCAGCTCCGGCACCTCGTTCGACACCACGTCGAAGCGCGGGTGCATGCGGTTGACGACGAGGGCGTCGACGTCGATCCCGTGCTCGCCGAGCTTCTCGGCGAAGTACTCCGCCTCCCGGGCCGCGTCGCGACGGGGCGACGTCACCAGCACGAACGCGGTGCAGGAGTCGGCCAGCAGCTCCAGCACCCGCTGGGCCCGCTGGCGGAAGCCGTCCTCCATGCCCTCGAATGCCTGGAAGAACGTGACCGCGTCGGAGACCACCTCGGAGCCGACCACCTTCCCGATCGTGCGCAGGAACGCCTGGGTGGCGATGTTCACCGCCCGGATGCCCGTGCGGGCCGGCATCATCAGCAGGCGGAACAGGCGGTTGTCGAGCAGGCGGGTGAGCCGGCGGGGGGCGTCGACGAAGTCCAGGGCGTTGCGGGTGGGCGGGGTGTCGACGACGACCAGGTCGAAGCGGTCGTCGCTGTGGAGCTCGAACAGCTTCTCCATGGCCATGTACTCCTGGGTGCCCGACAGCGCCCCGGCGATGTTGCGGTAGAAGCGGTTGGCCAGGATGGTCTCGGCCTGGCCGGGCTCGGGGGCGTACTTGACCACCAGGCCGTCGAAGGTACTCCGCGGGTCGAGCATGAGGGCCCACAGCTCGCCCGGCCAGTCGCCCTCGATCCGGCGGGCGGTGTCGGTGAGGTCGTCGAGGCCGAGGGCGTCGGCCAGGCGTTTGGCCGGGTCGATGGTGACGACCACCGTCCGCCGGCCCCTGCGGGCGCCCTCCACGGCCAGGGCGGCGGCGATCGTCGTCTTGCCGACCCCGCCCGGGCCGCAGCACACCAGGATCTCCCGGTCGGCGACGAGATCGTCCATCGTCAGGCGACCTCCGTGCGGGCGGGAAGGTCCCCGACGGCTGAGGCCAGCGCCGAGGCCAGGACGTCGATGTCGGGGGGGCCGAGGTCGACGCTGAACACGGTGGGCAGCTGGAGCTGGGGAAGGGGCAGCTCGGTGGCCAGGCGGGCGACCTGGGCCTGCTGCAGCTCCTGGCGCCGGCGGCGGAACTCGGCGGCCCGGGCCAGGGCCTCGGCGTCGGCGCCGGCCGGCGCCGGGTCGGCGTCGAGGCCGTCCAGCACCGGGTACAGGCCGTTCACCACCACCGGGGCCAGGTCGACGCCCACCCGGTCCTCCAGGGCGAAGGCGGTCTCCACCACCTCGTTCACCGGCGTCTCCTCGGCCAGGGTAACGAGCATCACCCGGCACCGGGACGGGTCCGTCAGCATGGCCAGCACCTCGTCGGACTGGCTCTGGAGCGGCCCGGCCCGCACGATGTCCCGCAGGCCACGGGGCGACATGAGGAACGAGACGGCGTGGCCGGCGGCGGGGGCGTCCAGCAGGATCAGGTCGGCCACGCCGGCCCGCTCCAGTTGCTTGACCTTGCCCAGGACCAGGATGTCCTTGATGCCGGGGACGGCGGTGGACACCACCTCCACCAGGCCACCCTTGACCAGGCGCTTGGAGAGCCGGCGCAGGCCGTGCTCCTCCAGGTACTCGACCAGGGCGACGTCGGGCGTGAGGGCCCGGGCCCGGATGCCGGGCGCCAGCTCCCGCTCGTCGTACTCGAGGTCGTCGGCGCCGAAGGCGGCGGCCAGACCGGTCTTGCCCTCGACCTCGACGATGAGCACCGAGAGGCCCAGGCCGGCGGCCATGCGGGCCATGGCCGCGGTGACCGTCGTCTTGCCCACCCCGCCCTTGCCCGCCACCACGACGACGCGCGACTGGCAGCAGAACGTGCGGGCATCCACCCCGCCGAGCCTAGGGAAGTTAGATCTGGTTGCCCATCGGGACCCGTAGGGGCCGTCCCGCGAAGATGAGGTTGGGGTCGCTGAGCTGGTTGCGGTTGGCGGCGAAGATGCGCAGGTACTTGCTGGCGTCGCCGTAGGCCTCCTGGGCGATGCCGGAGAGGGTGTCGCCGGCGACCACGGTGCGGAGGGCGAACCCGTAGTAGCCGGCGACGAGGTGCTCGCCGAAGACCACGGGCACGACGACCATGTTGGCGGGCACGTCCGCGCCGCCGGCGTCGAAGACTTCGACGTAGCCGTCGGGGGTCGCCGGCACGTCGACGAGCTCGATCTCGGCCTGGAAGTTGCCGAGCACCCCGGTGCCGCCGGCGTTCACGAACGTGCGGGCGATCTGGCGCGACTCGCCGTCGCGAACCCGCAGGCCGATCGTCGCCTCGAAGCCGGAGCCGACGCCGGCGACCTGGACCCGCTGGTCCACCAGGTCGAAGGGCTCGGGCTGGAGCACCTTGATCCGGGGATACATCGTCATTTGAGAGTCACTGTCATCTCTTCGCCGTCCTTTGCATATTCGACAGATCACGGGCGACCTTCTCGCCCAGGGTCCGGGTGGCCCGCCGGTTCAGCTCGGCGCCGGCGACGGCCCCGGCCATGAGGGGCGCCAGGGCCGACATGTTGCGGAGCGCACGCCGGGCCAGCCGGCGCTGGAGCACTCGGGCCAGTTCCCGGCGGGAGCCCCGGCCGAAGACCTGGGTCAGGCCACCGGGCCGCAGCAGCGACGCCGGGGTGATGCCGCGGCTCTCGGCCCAGGCCTGGATGATGGCCACGCTGCGCTGGTTGGGCGTGCCGGTGACCGGCATCCCGTAGACCTCCTGGAGCTCGGCCACCAGCTTCATCTCGACCGCCACCACGGCCAGGGTTTCCACCAGCAGCTCGGCGGGGATGGCGGCCCACGTGGGAGGAGCGAGCTGATGGGCGCCGGCCAGGGCGCCGGCGACCGCACCGAGGCCGGCGGTCCGGTGGGTGGCGGCGCGGACCACCTCGCCGGCCAGCCGGTCACCGGTGAGACCGCCGTGCTGGGCGCTGAGGGTGCCGGCGTCGCGTACGGGGATGTGGGGGACGGCGTCGACGACGGCCTCCGCCAGCCACAGGCCGGTGGCCACCGACCTGGCCCCCGCCGACTTCATCGACCGGGCGGCCAGCTTGGCGGCCCGGGCCAGGTTGCCCCGATCGGCGTCCCCACCGGCGAGCGCCCCGACCGCCCGCCCGAGATCCTCGTCGGTGTGGGTGTCGGTCACAGAGCTGTCCTTACCCCGCCGGGAGGCCTCCCGCGCGCTCCAAGTAGCGTGGACCATCCGCAGACTGCTCTTTTCCGTGCTGGCGCTGGCCGCTCTCGCCCTCTCCGCGCCGGTTCCCGCCGGCGCCCAGGAGGCGTCGACCGTCGACGTCGTGGAGATCAAGGGCCGGGTCGACCCGATCGTCGCCGATTTCATCCGCCGGGCCATCGCCCGCGCCGACGAGACCGAGAGCGAGGTGCTGGTCATCCAGCTCAACTCGCCGGGTGTGCTGATCGGCCAGGCGGACTTCGCCCGGCTGGTCGAGGAGATCCGGGTCTCCCCGGTGCCGGTGGCGGTCTGGGTCGGTCCCACCGGCGCCTCGGCGTCGGGGGCGACGGCCGCCATGCTGGCCGGCGCCGGCATCGCCGGCATGGCGCCGGGGACGAAGGTCGCCGGGTTGGGGCCGGAGGAGGCGCAGGCCCGGGGGCTGGTGGCGACCACCGACCCGACGCTGGGCGAGTTCGTCGTCGGCCTCGACGGCAAGGATGTGGGCGGCAAGGTCCTGCACACGGCCCGGGTGGTGGAGGAGGGCGACGGCCCCCGCCGCCAGCAGGCCGGGCAGGTCCGCTTCGCCAAGCTCGGCCTGACCGAGCGCCTCCTGCACCTCACCGCCGACCCCTCGGTGGCCTACCTGCTTCTCATGGTCGGCCTGCTGCTCATCGTGTTCGAGTTCTTCACCGCCGGCGTGGGGGTGGCCGGCGTCACTGGGGCGGTGTCGCTGATCCTGTCCTGCTACGGGCTGGCCGTCCTGCCCACCAACCCCGTCGGCCTGGCCATGATCGGCCTCGGAGTCTTCGGGTACGCCGTCGACGTGCAGTCCGGCGCGCCCCGGGCGTGGACCGGCATCGGCGCCGCCAGCCTGGCCATCGGCTCGTGGCGGCTGTTCCCCGGCGACCTGTCGGTGAAGTGGTGGATCATCCTGATGATGTCGGTCGCCGTCGCCCTGTTCATGCTCTCGGGCATGACGGCCATGCTCCGGGCCCGGTTCTCCACGCCCACCATCGGGCGGGAGTCGATGATCGGTCAGATGGGTGAGGCCACGACCGGCATCGACCCCGAGGGCATGGTCGACCTCAAGGGCGGCAAGTGGCGGGCCCGCACCAACCGGGCGACGCCCATTCCCGCCGGCGAGCGGGTGCGGGTGGTCGCCATCGACGGTCTGCTGCTGGAGGTCGAACCGGAGACCGGCGGGGCCAAGGACGCCGGCCATTGACAACGGCGGCACAACGACCCATTTAGGGCTCTCGCCCCTGCGACCAGCCACTATGTGTAAAAGGACCTCTTGTTGAACGCTGCACAGGGGCGTACGGTGGTCCGCCGGGAGGAAAGGGGGACGTCGTTGAGTAGCCAACGCGTCGAGGAGCTGTGGCAGCAGCGTGCGGCCTGCAAGGGTCCCCAGTCCGCGGTCTTTTTTCCGCCGTCGCAGGTGGAGCGAAAGGACGAGCGGGAGGCCCGCGAGGGCCGGGCCAAGGAAATTTGCTCTCTGTGTCCGGTTCGCCGGCCGTGCCTCGACTACGCCCTCGCCATCCGTGAACCGCACGGCATCTGGGGCGGGCTGAACGAGTTGGAGCGCAAGCAGCTGACCGCCCGGGCGGGCTAGAGCGCTGGCAGGCGGGGGCCGCCGATGCGGAGGTCGCCCCGCCGGCGGGTGACACCGGTGGCGTCGAAGTGGGCCAGCAGCGGGAGAGCGTGCTTGCGGGTGGTGCCCAGGCCGTCGCGCACCTGGGCGACGGTGACCCCCTCGGGGTTCTCGACCAGCAGCTCCGCCACCCGGCGGGCGGCGGCGTCGACGGCCTTGGGCCCGAAATAGACCCCTTCCCGCTCCACGATCAGGCTCCGCCGGACCAGCTCGGCCAGCTCGGCCTTGTTCACGCCGGACGGCTCCGGTGGCGCCCAGGGCGACGCCTCCAGGGCGGCGACGAAGGGATGGTCGGCGAGGGGGTCGACGGCCTCCGCCGGCCTGATCCTGCCGCCCTCCACCGTGATGCCGTCCAGCAGGGGCAGGACGGCCCGCTGGCGGTCGCTGAGCCCGGCCCGGTCGACCCCCAGGGGGCCGGCGCCCTCGATGGCGTCCCGCAGCTCGCTCAGGGCCGTCTCCAGCGCCGGCGGCGACACCACCCAGCGGCCGACGTTGGGCTCCCGGCGCTCGCCGGTCATGCGCTCCAGGTCCTCGGCGGACACCCAGCCCCGCTCCTCGATGACCCGGTCGACCGACCGTGACGGCCGGGCCTTGGACGCGGCCCGCACCGGGGCCACGT
>Ga0247719_1001186_pt1 | contig 11501 bp, 11 predicted proteins | sample 41E_DmetaG_FD_189046 | JGI IMG/M metagenome (GOLD analysis project Ga0247719, IMG submission 189046) | Soil microbial communities from hillslope of Landscape Evolution Observatory, University of Arizona, Oracle, AZ, United States - 4-1-E_D | ecosystem: Engineered > Artificial ecosystem >...
GTTGAAGAGGGTCGACTTTCCCGCGTTGGTATATCCGACCAGCGCGATGACCGGCCATGGCGCTCGTTGTCGCCTGTCGCGGTGAAGCGAGCGGGTTCGCTTCACTTGCTCGAGCTCGCGGCGGATCCTCGCCATGCGTTCGCGGATCAGCCGCCGGTCGGCCTCGATCTGCGTTTCGCCAGGGCCGCCGAGGAAGCCGAAGCCGCCGCGCTGTCGCTCGAGGTGGGTCCAGCTTCGGACGAGGCGGCCCGCCTGATAATCGAGATGGGCGAGCTCCACCTGGAGCCGGCCTTCCGCAGTCGCCGCTCGCTCGCCGAAGATTTCGAGGATCAGGCCGGTACGGTCGATCACCTTGGTGCCGACCTCGTCTTCCAGATTCTTCTGCTGGATGGGGGTAAGCGCCGAATCGACGATCAGGAGCCCGGCGCCCTCCTGGCGCGCCAGCTCCGCAATGTCCTGCGCCTGGCCCCTGCCAAGCAGGGTGGCGGGCCGAACCGAGCGCAGCCGGAAAGCGCGGCTAGCGACAATATTGATTCCGATCGCCTCGGCGAGCCCCTGCGCTTCCTCGAGGCGCGCCTCGGCCGAGCGCCGGCTGCCGTCGCCGCGCCGTTCGGGGACGATTAGCACCGCACGCTCGCCGCGAGCGACGTCGAGGGCGCCATTGCCGTCGAAATTATTCAGCGTCCGCCTCCGGTTGGTCGCGCTCCTGCTCGCCCTCGAGGGTCAGCGGCTGCGCCGACTGAAGGGTCGATACGGCGTGCTTGTAGACCAACTGCACCTGCCCGCTGCGTTCGAGCAGCAGGCTGAACTGGTCGAAGCCCGCGACCATGCCCTGCAGCATGACTCCATTGACCAGGAAGATGGTCATCGCTCCCTGCTCGCGGGTTGCCGCGGCAAGGAACAGATCCTGGAGCGGCGGGCGCCCCCGGCCCTTCTGCGATCCGGCCAGCTCGAGTTCCAGTCCTTCGGGCGGGTCCTGCGGCATGATCGTCGAGATCGCGTGCTTGTAGACCAGCTGGGATGACCCCTCCCGGCGCAGAAGCAGTGAGAAAGTGTCGAACCAGGTGATCACGCCCTGAAGCTTGACGCCCTTGACCAGGAAAATGGTCACCGGTGAATGCGACCGGCGGACAGCGTTTAGGAATTGATCCTGAAGGTTGACTGGCCGGGCGGCCATCTTCCGCGATCCTCCTACTCGTCGGCGTCGCGCTTATCGCCAATTCCCAATGCCTTAAGCTTTCGATGCAGCGCCGAGCGTTCCATTCCAATGAACGACGCGGTGCGCGAGATGTTGCCGGAAAATCGGCGAATCTGGATTTTCAGATATTCGCGCTCGAACGACTCCCGGGCTTCGCGCAGAGGGCTTCCCATAATCGTCATCGCCGCGGTCGACGTGCCGACAGGGCCCTGGTTGTCGAGCACTTCGCCGGGCAGGAGGTCGACGTCGATGCACGACACTCTGTCGCCCGGAGCGAGGATGATCGTCCGCTCGATGATATTGCGCAGCTGGCGGACGTTGCCAGGCCAGTCATGGGCCTGGAGAGCGGCCATCGCCTCGTTCGACAGGCTGGGCGTTGGAATCCGTCTCTCCGCGGCGAACCGCGCGAGGAAATGGTTGACCAGTTCCGGTATGTCCTCGCGCCGTTCGCGCAGCGGCGGCAACCGGACCGGAACGACGTTGAGCCGGTAGAACAGATCCTCGCGGAAGCGGCTCGCGGCAATCTCCTCGCCGAGGTTGCGCGATGTTGCCGAGAGTACGCGAACATCGACCTTGACCGGCCGCTGTCCGCCGACCCGGTGGAAGCTCTGGTCGGTCAGCACGCGAAGGATCTTGCCCTGGGTGGTGATCGGCATGTCGGCAATCTCGTCGAGGAACAGGGTGCCCCCGTGCGCCTGCTCCAGCAGGCCCGGCCTGGCGACGCCCTCGGTCTCGCTGCCGAACAGCTCCTCCTCGACCCGCTCGGGGCTCATCATTGCCGCCGGGACGACGATGAACGGCGCCTGGGCGCGCGGGCTCCACTGGTGGATCATCCGCGCGGCGATTTCCTTGCCGACCCCGGCGGGACCGGTGATCAGCACCCGGCTTCCGGTCGGCGCAACCCGCTTCAGGGTGGCCCGGACGGTGTTGATCGCAACCGAACTGCCGTTGAGCTGATCGTCGTGGCCGATCTGCTGGCGGAGAGTCTCGTTCTCGCGCCGCAGCCGCTCGGTGTCGGTCGCTCGCCCGACGAGATAGAGCAGCCGCTCGGCCTCGAACGGCTTCTCGATGAAATCAACCGCCCCCTCGCGAACCGCGGCGACCGCAGTGTCGAGGTTGCCGTGGCCCGAGATCAGCAGGACCGGGATGCTCGAATCGCGCCGCTTCACTTCCTGGAGGAGCTGCAGTCCGTCGAGCTTCGATCCCTGCAGCCATACGTCGAGGAGGACCATCGATGGCCGGCGTTCCTCGATCGCCTCGAGCGCCTCCGAGCTGTCGGCCGCGGTCCTTACCGCATAGCCCTCGTCCTCGAGCACTCCGCTGACCAGCTCGCGAATGTCCGCTTCGTCGTCCACCACAAGAACTTCCAGCGCCATCAGCCAAGCTCCTTTTTGCCGTCAGGCTCGAGTCCGTTTCGGTCCGGGCTCTCGCCCCCCTCGCCGCCATCGCCCTGGGCGAAAACTTCCAGGCGATCTGAGTCGAAGGCGATCCGCACATGCGTTCCCCCCTCGGGCCGGTCGAGGAAGGCGATTTCCCCCAGATGCTCCTCGACGATCTTCTTGACGATCGCGAGGCCAAGGCCGGTTCCCCGCACCCGAGTGGTCACATAGGGCTCGGTCAGCCGCTCGCGGTCCTCGGGAAGCCCGATGCCGGTGTCGAGCACGTCGACGACCACTTGCCCTTGTGCGCGCTGAAGTCGAACGTCGACGCGGTCGGTCGACGATGACTGTCCGGATCGACTTCTTTTACTTTCAATCGCTTCTACGGCGTTCTTGACGATATTCGTCAATGCTTGACCAAGCTGCCGCCGATCGCAGACCATCGGAATCTTTCCCTGCGGCGGATCGAGGGCGAACTGGATTCCGGGATGCGCGACCTCGTGCAGGAACAAGGCCTGACGGGCGATTTCGTGGACATTCTCCTGGCGAAAGGCGGGCTTGGGCATGCGGGCGAAATTGGAGAATTCGTCGACCATCCGGCGAAGGTCGCCGACCTGGCGGACGATCGTCCCGGTCAGCCGTTCGAACGTGTCCTTGTCGCTGGAGATTTCTCCGCCGAATCGTCTTTGCAGCCGCTCGGCAGCCAGCTGGATCGGGGTCAGCGGGTTCTTGATCTCGTGAGCGATCCTGCGCGCGATGTCGGACCAGGCGGCGCGGCGCTGGTCGGTCAGCTGGTCGGTGATGTCGTCGAAGGTCAGCACCGCGCCGTCCTGGTAGCGGACCCGGTTGACGGCCAGCGTGCGCTGACCGTTCCCGGCCTGGACAAGGACATTGGCCGCTTGCTGCTGGCCGTGCATGAACTCGTCGAGATCCGGCGAGAGGTCGGCCAGCTCCCTGCCCTCCAGCTCTTCCTGCCCCTGCTGGAGCAGGGCCTCGGCGGAGCGGTTGATGAGCAGGATCCGATTCTCGGAATCGAGGGCGATGATTCCCGCCGTTACGCTCGACAGCACCGCCTCGATGAAAGCTCGGCGCGTGTCGAGCTGGGTATTGACCGATCGCAGCGCGCCGGTCTGCTCTTCCAGCCTCGCGGTCATCCGGTTGAAGGCGCTCGCCAAAAGGGCGACCTCGTCTTCGGTTTCAGTCACCGGAACCCGGGTCGAGAAATCGCCTTCCTCGATCCTTCCGGCGGCGGTCACCAGCTGGCCCACCGGCCGGACCATTCGATCCGCGAGGCGCAGCGCGGCGAAGATTGCCAGCCCGACGATGACCAGCGCGCCAACCAGCAGCGCGGCGTTGAAGCGGAGCTGATAGAGGCGCGAACGGGCGAGAAGATCCTGATAGTCGCTTAGAATCACTCCGCCGCGGTCGATCTGTTCGCGAAGTTCGGGGTCGAACACTCGTGCCGAATAGACAAAGGTCGAATCGCCATAGGCAAGCGGCACCAATGCCCCAACCCGGTCGGGAGAGTTGAGAGCAACGCTGGCCCGTCCCTTAAGCGCCGCGATCGCCTGCGGTGTAACCACCCGCTCCATCGGCCGGTCATAGGGATTGACCAGGGCCAGCGTATGAACGCCGCCCTCCGGCCCGACGTTGACGATCGCGGCTTCGGACAGGTTGCGAAGGTAGACCTGGCGGGCGAAGCCCTCGGCGAAATTCGGACTGTCGAGGTCGACCTGCTCCAGATAGGATGCAAGATCGCCGCTCATCGCGGCCGTCTCCTCGCCCACCCGCTGCACTTCCTTGTCGTAACTGCTCCTGGCGATGAGGGCGGCATTCTCGAGCATGTTTCGGGCTCGGTCCGAAAACCAGAATTCGAGCCCGCTCTGGAACAATATCGAGGCGAAGATGGCCACCAGCACCGTCGGCACGGCGGCGATTACCGAGAAGAGCGCGACCAACCGGGTGTGGAGGCGGCCGCTGCCGAGGCCGCCCTGCGCCGCTCGCGCCATCGCCAGCCGGCGGGAGAACAAAACCATCAGCGCGATTGCCGGGATGAGGTTGGCGACCAGCAGTAGGGCGATCAGCGGCGGCGAGAGCAAGGTGCCCGGCTCGGCCGGCCGGCTCAGCAACCAGCCGCTGAGGGCAGCCATGCCCAACAGGATCATCGCAGTCGCCGCCGTGGCGGCGCGATACAGCCGGCCGCTCGCCCGTTCCTGTGCGAGCCAGTTTGCTACCGGGCTGGAGGAGAGCCCCGATTCGGCGGCACGCACGTCCATCACCCACGCCCTAGCATGGGCGAGTTGCATAAAAAACACACTGTGTGCGTGTAATGGAGCTTTTTCTCGTCAGGCCGCCGAACGCGTGAGCCAGGGCGCGTAAAATTCGCGCAGCATGGCGGTCACCGTCGCCGGATCGTCCTGGCTGTTGACCCGGTTCCTGAGCTCGGCCGATCCCGGCAGCCCCTTGGTGTACCAGCCGATATGCTTGCGGGCGAGATTGACTCCGGTGTGCCGCCCGTAGAGCGCCAGCATGTCCTCATACTGCTCGAGCATGGTCGACAGCTGCTCATCTAGGGTTGGGTCGGGCTTGACCCCTCCCCCGCCGAGCGCCGCCATCGCCTGGCCGAGCAGCCACGGCCGGCCGTAGGCGCCGCGGCCGATCATCACGCCATCGGCACGGGACTGGGCCAGCGCCTCGCGCGAATCGGCGATCGAGCAGATGTCGCCATTGACGATCACCGGCAGGCTGATGGCCTGCTTGACCTTGCGCACGAACGACCAGTCGGCGCTGCCCTTGTACATCTGGCAGCGGGTTCGGCCGTGCACGGTGATCATCCGGATTCCGAGGTCCTCGGCAATCCGGGCGAGCTCGGGGGCATTGAGGCTCGAATGATCCCAGCCCATGCGCATCTTGAGGGTCACCGGCACCTTCACCGCCTTGACCGTCGCGTCGATGATCGCGGCGGCGAGCGGCAGGTCGCGCATCAACGCCGATCCGGCGTCGCCATTGACCACCTTCTTGACCGGGCAGCCCATGTTGATGTCGATGATCGCGGCGCCGCGCTGCTCGTTGAGCCTGGCGGCTTCGGCCATCACCTGCGGCTCGCAGCCGGCGAGCTGCAGCGACACCGGCTCCTCCACCGGGTCCCAGAGCGCCTTCTGCAGCGACTGGCGGGTCTCGCGGATCATCGCCTGGCTCGCGATCATCTCGCTGACCGTCAGTCCGGCGCCGAAGCGCTTGACCACCCTCCGGAACGGAAGGTCGGTGACGCCCGTCATCGGCGCCAGGATTACCGGCGTTTCGATTCGGACTGGGCCGACGTGGATAGGCTTCAGATCGGTCATGGGTCGGCGGGAGATAGTGTATGGCACCATTTCCCACAACCGTTCGTCCCGAGCCTTACGAGGGACTGCCCTTTCCTTTACTGCAGCAGAAACTAAGGACAGCCCTTCGACAAGCTCAGGGCGAACGTTGTTGTGGCTGTAACTGCTCTTATCGTTGCGGCCGGAAAGGGCGAGCGGCTCGGCGGGGGCATTCCCAAGCAATATCGCTCGCTTGGCGGCAAGCCGGTGCTTCGCTGGGCGGTCGAGGGCCTGGCGCGGCATGCGCGGGTCGATGCCGTTCGAGTCGTCATCGGCAAGGGCCAGGAGGAGCTCGCGGAGTCGGCGCTCGAGGGCCTCGAGGTCGGCAAGTTCATAGCTGGCGGGGAGGAGCGCGCGGATTCGGTCCGATCGGGCCTCGCCAGGATCAGCGGCGCGGCTGTGCTCGTCCATGACGCGGCCCGCCCCTTTTGCCCTCCGGCTGTCGTCGATCGCCTTCTGGCTCCGCTCGAATTTTTTGACGGCGCAGCCCCTGTTCTGCGTGTCGGCGATACGCTCGCACGCGCAACCGACACGCTAGGCGAATCGGTCGAGCGAACGGGAATCGTCCGAGTGCAGACCCCGCAGGCTTTCCGCGTGGGCGCGCTCCGGGATGCCTATGAACGCTGGACCGGCGGCATCCCGCCGACGGACGAGACGACAGTCGTTCGCGCGGCGGGAATGTCGGTCGCTGCAGTCGAGGGCGACCCGATGCTGGAGAAGCTGACCACGCCGGCCGACTGGGCTCGGGCCGAGGCCCTGCTGGCGGTGCGCTTCATTCCCCGCACAGGCATGGGCTTCGACGTCCATGCGTTCGCCGGCGACGGGCCGGTGATGCTCGGCGGGATTGCAATTCCCCATCCGCGCGGCCTTTCGGGCCACAGCGACGCCGACGTCGTCCTTCACGCGATTACCGACGCCCTGCTCGGCGCTTCCGGCCTCGGCGACATCGGCGAGCATTTCCCGCCCTCCGATCCCCATTGGAGGGGCGCCGCGTCCCATTTGTTCCTCGCTCATGCCGCGCGCCTGATCCGCGAGCGCGGCGGGATTATCGACCATGTCGACTGCACGGTTATTGCCGAGGAACCGCGGATCGGGCCGCACCGCAATGCCATGCGTTCGCGGATTGCGGAGATTTTGGGGATCGAGAGCAGCCAGGTGAGCATTAAAGCGACGACGACCGAAGGGCTCGGCTTTACCGGCCGGCGTGAAGGCATCGCCGCCCAGGCCGTCGCCAGCATCCGAATGGATTTGGCCCGGTGAGCGATTTCCTGCTGCCCGAGCCGCTGGTGACAAAGGCGCGCGAGGTGGTCGACGCCAACCGCCATGCCGGCCGCCGGATCGCGCTCGCCGAAAGCTGCACCGGCGGCCTGGTCAGCGCGGCGATCACCGAAATCCCGGGCTCGTCCGACGTCTTCGACGCGGGCTACGTCACTTATTCCAACGCCGCCAAGATCGCCGAGCTCGGCGTCAGCGAGGACGTCGTCGACACATTCGGCGCAGTCAGCATCGCCACGGCCTGGGCGATGGCCCGCGGAGCGTTGCAGGCTTCCGGCGCCGACGTCGCGGTGGCCATCACCGGCATCGCCGGCCCGGGAGGCGGAACGCCATCGAAGCCGGTCGGGACCGTCGTCTTCGCCCGTGCCGAGCGCGGCAAGGATCCGTCCGAAATCGTCGCCGACCAACGCCTGTTCGAAGAGAAAAGCCGCTCGGGCGTGCGGCTTCAGGCGGCGCTCTGCGCGCTCGACCTGCTGATGCCGTAGAGCGCCGCCGCGCGCGCCTCGAACGCTCCAGTCATCCGCCGCAGCGCCCGGTCGAACATGGCTCCGGCCAGGCTTTCGAACAGCCGCGATCGAAAGGCGAAATCGACGACGAACGACAAGTCGGTTCCGCCATCGGGGTTCGGTTCGAATCGCCATTCATTGTGAAGATATTTGAGCGGCCCCTCGACATAGTCGACGCAGATGTAATGCGGCCGCTCCTTGCGCACCCGGCTGGTGAACCTTTCCTTGAAGGCGTTGAAGCCGACGACCAGGTCGGCGATGGTTTCCGTCTCGCTCGACGAGCGGATCCGGACCGCAACTACCCAAGGCAAAAATTCGTCATAGCGCGAGACGTCGGCGACCAGGTCGAACAATTGCTCGGGCGTGTAGGGAAGATGGCGGATTTCGGAATGTCGGGGCACTAAATCCTCCCTGCGAGCGAAGCTCGTGGGGAGGTGGCAGTGCGAAGCACTGACGGAGGGGCCTGCAAGGGTCGAAACCGGCCCCTCCACCACTCAGCTTCGCTGAGCGGTCCCCCTCCCCACCGCTGCGCGGCAGGGAGGATTTTCATCGCTGCGCCCTCGCAAGCTGCGCCGCGCGCGCCGACTGCATCGCCTTGAAATCGTCGCCGGCATGATAGCTCGACCGGGTTAGCGGCGAGGCCGCGACCAGCAGGAAGCCCTTCGCCCGGGCGATCGCGGCATAAGCATCGAACGCCTGCGGAGTGACGAACTCCTCGACCTTCGCATGGCGCGGAGTCGGCTGCAGATATTGGCCCATCGTCAGGAAATCGATTCCCGCCGAGCGCATGTCGTCCATGACCTGGTGGACCTCGAGCCTCTGCTCGCCAAGGCCGACCATCACCCCCGACTTGGTGAAGATGTGCGGCGCCTTGCGCTTGATGCTCTCCAGCAACCGGAGCGAGGCATAATAGCGCGCTCCCGGGCGGATGGTCGGATACAGCCGCGGAACGGTCTCGAGATTGTGGTTGTAAACGTCCGGACCGGCGGCGACGATCGCGTCGATGGCGCTTTCCGCCTTGTTGCGAAAATCGGGCGTAAGGATTTCAATGGTCGTCGATGGCGTCCGGCGACGAATCGCCTCGATCACCTTGACGAACTGCGAGGCGCCGCCGTCGGGCAAGTCGTCACGGTCGACCGAAGTGACGACGATATGCTCGAGGCCAAGCTCGGCGGCGGCCGTCGCGACATGCTCGGGCTCGAGCGGGTCGACGGCGCGCGGCATTCCGGTCTTGACGTTGCAGAAGGCGCAGGCCCGGGTGCAGGTGTCGCCGAGGATCATTACCGTCGCGTGCTTCTTGGTCCAGCACTCGCCGATGTTCGGGCAGGCCGCTTCCTCGCACACCGTCGCCAAATTGAGCTCGCGCATCAGGCGGCGGGTCGAATGATAGCCGGGGCTGGTCGGCGCCTTGACCCGGATCCAGTCCGGCTTGCGCTGTCTCACTCGGGCGGCGGCTTCGCTCATGGCGGCCAGATAGCGATTGCGCTCCCGCCTTGCCACCCCTGCCCTTGCTGCGGACCCGGCCCTGGATTAGCTGGCCGGCGATGGACACGGTCGTCGCAACGCTAAGCTCTCCCGTCGTCCTGTTCTTCATCCTCGGGCTTGCCGCCGCCTTCGCCCGCTCCGACCTCGCCATTCCCGAAGCGGTCGCCAAGGGACTGTCGATCTATCTGATGATCGCCATCGGCCTCAAAGGCGGGGTCGAGGTGTCGAAGTCCGGCTTCACGCCCGAGCTGGCGCTCGCCGCCCTCGCCGGGATCGCGCTCAGTTTCCTCATCCCGTTTCTCGCCTATGGTCTCCTGACCCGCATCGGCCGGCTCACGCCGGTCAATGCCGCGGCCGTCTCGGCCCATTACGGCTCGGTCAGCGTCGTCACCTTCGTCACCGCCGCCGAGATGCTCACCCGCGGCGGACTCGGCCCCGCGGGCTACATGGTCGCCGTCCTCGCGCTGATGGAAACCCCGGCCATCATCAGCGGCCTGGTCCTCGCCCGCCGCGGCGGCGCCCGGCGCGACAATGGCGGCGGGGCTCACCTTCTGCATGAGGTGCTGCTCAACGCCTCGGTCGTGCTTCTGATCGGCAGCTTCGTCATCGGCCTGCTCGCCGGGCCCGACGGCTTCGCCCCAATCGCGCCATTGTTCGAAGGTCTCTTCCGGGGGCTCCTGTGCCTTTTCCTGCTCGACATGGGATTGGTCGCCGGGCGCCGCCTGATCGAGACCCGATCGCTGACCGCCCGCGCCGCGTCGCTCGGAGTTGCGCTGCCGGTGATCAACGGCACGATCGGCACTGCAATCGGCATCCTGATCGGCCTCGACTCCGGATCTGCGGCGGCATTTGGAATCCTCGCCGCCAGCGCCTCCTATATCGCCGTCCCCGCAGCGATGCGCCTGGCGCTGCCGGAAGCCGACCCAGGACTCTATCTGTCGATGTCGCTGGGGGTCACCTTTCCATTCAACATCATCGTCGGCATACCTTTGTTCGCCATGCTGGCGCAGGCCTTGGGCTAGGACATGACCACCAGGACTTTCACTCGGAAACGCGTCGAGATCCTCATCGACGCACCATTGGCGCAGCGCCTGATCCAGGCGGCGGCGGATGTCGGCATCGCCGGCTATACGCTGATCCCGGTCCAGTCCGGGGCGGGCCGCGGCGGCGCCTGGCGCGACGACCAGGTCAGCGGCGCCACCACCAAGATGATCTTCCTGACCATCGCCTCGCAGGACAAGGCGGAAAAATTCGTCGATCTGCTGGCGCCGCGCCTTGGCGAATATAGCATGCTGCTGACGCTGTCCGATGTCGAAGTGGTTCGGGGGGATCGATTCTAGTGCCGGAATTTCGCGCTCTCATCGACGGCTACCGCCGCTTCCGAAGCAACGAATATGATATCCAGCGCCGCCGCTGGGACGAGCTTGCGGCCCGCCAGGAACCGCCGGTGATGATCGTCGCCTGCTGCGACAGCCGGGTCGACCCGGCGACGATATTCGACACTCGCCCGGGCCAGGCGTTCGTTCTGCGCAACGTCGCCAACATCGTTCCGCCCTATGAGGTCGGCGGGGGTCTTCACGGCGCCTCGGCGGCGATCGAGTTCGCAATTTTGTCGCTCGAGGTTCGGCACGTCGTCGTCATGGGCCACGGCGCGTGTGGCGGGATCGCTGCGGCGCTGCGCGGCGGCGACCTTGGCGCCAAGGACCACAGTTTCATCGACGACTGGATCGCCGTGCTCGATGAAGCACGCGACCGCGTCCTGGCGTCCGCTCCGCCCGACCCACAGCTCGCGCTCGAGCACGAGGGCGTCAAGACAGGTCTCGCCAACCTCAGGACCTTTCCCTGGCTTGCCGATCGCGAGCGTCAGGGGAAGCTCGCGCTTCACGGCGCCTTTTTCTCCATTGCCGACGGAGTGCTTCACGTGCTCGACGAGACAACGGGCGAATTCGCGCCCGCTTGAGGGGGTCAAGTCATGGAAACCGGCGTCTTCGTCTCGCTTGCCGCCTATTTCGCCGCAATGCTCGCCATCGGCATCTACGCCTGGCGCAAGTCCACCCAGGACATCGGCGGCTATCTGCTCGGCGGCCGACGGCTAAGCGCGCCAGTCGCCGCGCTTTCGGCCGGGGCGTCGGACATGTCGGGCTGGCTTCTGCTCGGCCTGCCCGGCGCGGCATTCGTCTCCGGGCTAAGCGCCGGCTGGATCGCCCTCGGCCTCGTCATCGGCGCACTGCTCAATTATCTGATCGTTGCCCCTCGGCTCCGGGTTCACACCGAACGCACTGGCGATTCGATCACC
>Ga0247719_1001188_pt1 | contig 11478 bp, 11 predicted proteins | sample 41E_DmetaG_FD_189046 | JGI IMG/M metagenome (GOLD analysis project Ga0247719, IMG submission 189046) | Soil microbial communities from hillslope of Landscape Evolution Observatory, University of Arizona, Oracle, AZ, United States - 4-1-E_D | ecosystem: Engineered > Artificial ecosystem >...
CGGCTACCGCCTGAGCCGGCTGCGCGCAGCCGGCTCAGGCGGTAGCCGTCGCGCGCGCCGACGAGCAGCGCCGACGGACCTACCAGGACGTCGCCGTCGATGCGCCGCGTGAGGTGCACGCCGAGAAACGGCAGGCCCGCGTCGGGCACCGGGTAGATCAGGCCGCGCACGAGCTCCCGGCGCTCCGGGCGCAGCTTCAGGTAGCCGCCGCGGAAGGGGACGATGCGCGGGTCGGGGCCGGCGCCCGCGAGGACCGCGAGGCGGTCGGACCACAGGCCGGCGCAGAAGACGGCGCGGCCGGCCACGCACTCGTCGCCGGCGGCCGAGCGCAGGCGGATCGTACGGTCGGTCGCGGCGACGTCCACGACCTGCCAGGCGAAGCGCAGCTCGCCGTCCGCCGCGCGGACGTCCTCGGCCAGGCGTGCGCAGACCGCGCGGAAGTCGACGATCCCGGTGTTCGGCGAGTGCAGCGCCGCGAGCCCCGTCGCGTGCGGCTCGATCTCGCGCAGGCCGGCGCCGTCCAGCCGCCGCACGCCGGCGACGCCGTTGGCGTTCGCGCGCCGCTCGAGCTCCTCGAGCGCCGGCAGCTCGTCGCGCGCGACCGCGACGATGAGCTTGCCGGTCCGCTCGACGGCGATGCCGCGGCGCCGGCAGTACTCGTACATGCGCTCGGCGCCGTCGACGCACAGCCGCGCCTTCAGCGAGCCCGGGGCGTAGTACACGCCGGCGTGGATGACGCCGCTGTTGTGCCCGGTCTGGTGCAGCCCGGGCTCGCGCTCGCGCTCGACGACGAGCACGCGCTCGCGCGGGCGGCGCGCGAGGATCTCGCGGGCGACCGCGAGCCCGAGGATCCCCGCACCGACGACGATCGTGTCGTAGCTGTCGGCGGCCATGGGCGCGAAAGTCTCCCTAATTTGCGAGGACGGCTTGCCGTGCCGGGGGCGAGAGGTGCATCCCCGGGGGCTCGATCCGGGCAACGTCGAATTCATCCGCCATTTGCGGACTGCCCGATCGCAAAAGACCGTCAGAAGCGAGAAACGCCCGACGCCGGCCCTTGAGCGGCGCGTCGCCGCCTGCTGGGATGCGACGCGGTCCGAGCAGTCGAACGAGGGAGCGGCGGGGGAACATGGCGAAGGGTCGGCCGGCGACGAAGGCTGCGTGCGAGGAGTGCTACTTCGGTCGCAACGTGCTGTGCGCGCTCGATCTCGGCGGGCCGTGCCCGACGTTTCGCCCCTACAGCGCGGAGGGGCTGCGGCCGCCGCAGCAGCTGCGCTTCGCGTTCCGCCAGGAGCGGCGCACGCAGGCGGCGTGGGCCTTCCCGACGGCGCAGGAGCAGGCCGCGCTGCACGCTTCCTGACAGCGCCGCTGCGAGCGCGCATAGAGTCCGCGGGGTGCGCATCACGGTGCTCGGCAAGTCGCCGTCGTGGCAGGACGCAGGCGGCGCATGCAGCGGGTATCTCGTCGAGGACGACGACACCTGCATGCTCCTGGACTGCGGCAGCGGCGTGCTCGGACAGCTGCGCTGCGTGCGCGACTACGTCGAGGTCGACGCCGTCATCGTCTCGCACATGCACGCCGACCACTTCCTCGACCTCATCCCGTACGCCTCTGCGCTGACGTACGCGCCGCGCCAGCAACCCGTGCCGGTCGACCGCTGGCCGGGCACAGATCACCCGGCGCGCCCTGAGCTGCTGCTGCCGCCCGGCGGCCTCGACGTCCTGCGCACGATGTCCGGCGCCGGCGGGCAGCCCGGCCTCGTCGAGGGGGCGTTTCGCGCCCGAGAGTACGACGTGCAGGCGCAGGAGCGGGTCGGCAGCCTGCGGCTGCGCTTCCAGCCCGTGCCGCACTACGTGCCGACGCACGCCGTCGAGGTGAGCTCCGAAGGCGGCAGCGGGCGCTTCACGTACGGTGCCGACCACCGCCCGACCGACGCGCTGTGCGGCTTCGCCGACGACACCGACCTGCTGATGCTCGAGGCGACGCTGCCGCGGCCGGAGCGCGCGGGCCCGCGCGGCCACCTCACGCCGGCCGAGGCCGGCGAGCACGCCGCGCGCTGCGCGGCGGCCCGGCTCGTGCTCACGCACATCTCCGACGAGCTCGACGCCGAGTGGGCCGTCGCGGAGGCTGCGGCGACGTTCGCCGGGCCCGTCGAGGTGGCGCGGACGGGCGCCGTGTACACCGTGTGAACGCCGCGCCCGCAGGGGTACAGTGGCTCGCATGGCGCGCGAGCGTGACCTCTTTGCGAACTTCGAGCGGATGCGCCGGGAGATGGACGAGCTCTTCGGCGACGTGTTCGGCACCGTCGGGCTGACATCGCGGCGGACCGGCTTCTCGCCCGCCGTCGACGTCTTCTACGCCGACGACCCTCCGCGCGCGATCGTCCATGCCGAGCTCGCCGGCATCGACGCCCGCGACCTCGGCCTGGAGATCCAGGGCCGCGAGCTGACGCTCACCGGCCACCGCCGCGAGGCCGACGCCGAGGGCCGCGTCTACCAGCAGCTCGAGATCGAGCACGGCCCGTTCCGGCGCGCGATCGCGCTCGGCGCGGAGGTCGTCGCCGACCAGGCGCGTGCGACGTACCAGGACGGCATCCTGCGCGTCGAGCTGCCGCTCGCCGAGGCCGGCACGCGCACGCGCACCGTGCCGATCGAGCACCCGCGCGCCGGCGGCATCACAGAGGGCGGTCAGGCGTGATCGACGTCGTCACCGACGGCACCGCGGCGCGCGAGGTCGAGGTCGGGATGCGCCAGCCGCTGCCCGAGGCGCTGCCGGTGCTGCCGCTGCGCGAGACGGTGCCGTTCCCCGACACGCTCACGCCGCTGGCCATCGGCCAGGAGCGCTCGGTGACGCTCGTCAACGACGTCCTCGCCGGCAACCGCATGCTGGTGATGCTCGCCAGCCGCCAGCCCGAGCTCGACGAGCCGGGGCCCGACGAGCTCTACGAGGTCGGCGTCGTCGGCGTCATCGCGCGGATGCTGCGGGTGCCCGACGGGACGCTGCGCCTGCTCGTGCAGAGCGCGCAGCGCGTGCGCATCGAGCGCTGGACGGCACAGAGCCCGTACCTCGTCGCCGAGATCTCCGAGGTCCCCGACGCCGTCGAGCCGTCGCCTGAGCTGACCGCGCTCATGCGCAACGTGCAGCAGAGCTTCTCGAGGATCGTCGAGGCGGTGCCGTACCTGCCCGAGGAGCTGCAGGTGGCGGTCGCCAACGTCGACGATCCGGTCGCGCTGACGCATCTCATCAGCGGCTCGCTGCGGCTGCCGACCGAGGAGAAGCAGGCGCTGCTCGAGGAGACCGACGTCGGGCGCCGCCTGCGCCGGCTGACCGAGCTGCTCGCGCGCGAGCTCGAGGTCATCTCGATCGGCACGCAGATCCAGAGCCAGGTGCAGTCCGACATGGACCGCACGCAGCGGGAGTTCATCCTGCGCCAGCAACTCAAGGCGATCCAGGAGGAGCTCGGCGAGTTCGACGAGTCCGCCGCCGAGGCGAAGGAGCTGCGCGAGCAGCTGGCTGCGATCGACCTTCCGGAGGAGGCGCGCAGGCAGGTCGAGCGCGAGCTGGGGCGCCTCGAGAACCTGCCGACGGCGGCCGCCGAGCACGGCGTGATCCGCACCTACCTGGAGTGGATCGCGTCGCTGCCGTGGGACAGGGGCACCGAGGACGACCTCGACCTCGCGCACGCGCGCGAGGTCCTCGACGAGGACCACTACGGCCTCGAGCAGGTCAAGGAGCGGATCCTCGAGTTCCTCGCGGTGCGCCGGCTGAAGCCCGACGCGCGCGGCTCGATCCTGTGCTTCGTCGGGCCGCCGGGCGTCGGCAAGACCTCGCTGGGCCGCTCGATCGCACGTGCGCTCGGGCGCAGGTTCGAGCGCATCAGCGCGGGCGGCGTGCGCGACGAGGCCGAGATCCGCGGCCACCGGCGCACGTACATCGGCGCGATGCCGGGGACGATCATCCGCGCGCTGCGCGACGCGGGCTCGAACAACCCGCTGTTCATGATCGACGAGATCGACAAGATGGGCTCGGACTTCCGCGGCGACCCGGCGAGCGCGATGCTCGAGGTCCTCGACCCCGAGCAGAACCAGAACTTCCGCGATCACTACCTCGACCTGCCCTTCGACCTGTCGAAGGTCATGTTCATCACGACCGCGAACACGCTGGACACGATCCCCGGGCCGCTGCGCGACCGCATGGAGATCATCCAGATCGCCGGCTACACCGCCGACGAGAAGCTGCAGATCGCCAAGCGCTACCTCGTCCCGCGCCAGGCGGACCGCAACGGCCTGAAGCGCAGCCAGCTGCGAATCACCGACGCCGCGCTGCGCGCGGTCATCGCCGACTACACGCGCGAGGCCGGGGTGCGCGAGCTCGAGCGCCAGATCGGCGCGATCGCCCGCAAGGTCGCCCGCGAGGTCGCCGAGGGCGGCCAGCCGAAGGGCTCGATCGGCGAGCAGCGCGCCCGCGAGCTGCTCGGTCGCCAGCGCTATCACTCCGAGTCCAAGCGGCGCACGCGCGTGCCGGGCGTCGCCACCGGGCTGGCCTGGACGCCGGTCGGCGGCGACGTGCTGTTCATCGAGGCGCAGGCCTTCGACGGCGAGGGCAAGCTGCAGATCACCGGCCAGCTCGGCGACGTCATGAAGGAGTCGGCGGCCGCGGCGCTGTCCTTCGTGCGCGGCCACCTGGCCGAGATCGCCCCCGACCTGCCGTCGGACTGGTTTCAGAAGCACGACATCCACATCCACGTGCCGGCCGGTGCGATCCCCAAGGACGGGCCGAGCGCCGGGATCACGATGGCGACGGCGCTGGCCTCGCTGCTGAGCGGACGCCACGTGCGCGACGACGTCGCGATGACCGGCGAGATCACGCTGACGGGGCAGGTGCTGCCGATCGGGGGGCTGAAGGAGAAGGCGCTCGCCGCCCAGCGCAACGGGATCTCCTGCATCATCGCCCCGGAGCTCAACGAGCTCGACGTCGAGGAGATCCCCGAGCACCTGCGCTCGAAGATGACGTTCACCTTCGTCGGGCGGATCGACGAGGTCCTCGACGCCGCGCTGGAGCCGTCGAACGGCGCGCCCCCCGGGCGCCGGCGCCGACGTTCGCGGTCTGGCCGCACGGATGACCGGGTATATGCTCGCCCGTACGCAAGCGATCCGAGGTGAATGACATGGCAGCGAAGGACAAAGCCGGCGCCGCCGCATCTGCCGCGCGCAACGCGCGCGGCAACCCCTACGTGCAGCGGATCGTCCAGGACGAGGAGCTGCGCGACAACGTGGTCGTGGCCTACGAGGCCGCGCGCGACGCGTACGCGCGCCTGACGAAGGGCAAGGCACCGACGAAGCGCCTGATGGAGGACAAGAAGCTCCACAAGGACCTCAAGCGCTCCGCCGACGCGCTGCGTGAGGCCACGATGGCGCTGCGCGAAGCTCCCAAGCGCTCCAAGCCGAAGCCGAAGCGCAAGGGCGGCCTCGGACGGCTGCTCATCGTCGCGCTCATCGGCGGCGCCGTCGCCGTGGCGGTCAACGAGGGGCTGCGCAGCAAGCTGCTCGACGCGCTCTTCGGCGCGGAGGAGGAGTTCGACTACACCTCCAACACGGCGCCCGCCGCGCCGCCGTCGGACACCGCGCCCGTCGCCTGACGCGCGCGCAGGCGCACACCGGTCTCGCCAAGGGCGCCCCGCGGGGCGCCCTTCGTACTGGCCAGCCGGCCAGCCGAGAGCTAGGCTTCCGTCTTCGATGCAGGCGACGACGGGTGAGCGCCCGCTGGCGGGCGACAAGGCAGCACGGATCGTCGACGCGATGCGCGCCTCGGTGGCCGAGCGCGGGACGGCCGGCTCGACGTTCGACCACGTCGCGCGTGCGGCGGGCGTGTCGCGCGGGCTGCTGCACTACTACTTCGGCACGAAGGAGCGCCTGCTCGTCGAGGTCGTGCGACGCGACTGCGACGTGCGGATGGCGCTGCTCGACGAGCAGCTCGCGCAGGCGCGCAGCGCCGACGACTTCATCGCCGTGCTCGTCGCGAGCCTCGAGGACGTCGTGCGCAGCGACCCGGGGTTCGTCACCTTGCTGTTCGAGCTGTTCGTGCTCGCGCGCCGCCACGAGGAGATCGCCTGCGAGTTCGCCGAGCTGCTGCGCCGCCCGCGCGACCAGGTCGCCGCGCTGCTGCGCGAGAAGGAGTCCGACGGCGTGCTGAACCTCGCCGCCGAGCCCGAGGCCGTCGTCGACGTGCTGTTCTCGCTCGCCGACGGCATCTGGATGCGGATGCTCGCCGAGGAGCGCGACTTCGCGCCGACGATCGCCGCCGGCGTGACGTGCGTGCGCGCGCTGCTCGACGACGCGATGTGAGGCGTTCCGCCTAGGACTCCGAGCCGCCGCCCAGGACCGCGTCGCCGAACAGCTTCGCGTTGGCGGCGATGCGGTGAAAGACGCCGGGGTCGAGCGGCAGCGTCACGGCCGCGAGCCACGGCGGGTCGGCGATGCCGCGCAGCTCGACGCGCAGGTGGACGGTGTTGATCTGGTCGTGCACGGCGACGAGCGTCAGGTGCTCCAGCTGCGAGCGCCAGCTGCGCTCGCCGTCCCAGCCGCGGTGGTCGGCGTACAGCTCGTCGAAGAACTCATGCAGCGACTGGTCCTCCCACGGCGACTCCGGGCAGATCATCTCCGCCTGCATGCCGATGGCCGCCGCGGCGTCGCTCTGCAGGGGCTGGCCGGCGACGGCGGCGCCCTCGAAGCTGCGACCGGTCACGCGCGCGCGCCACGTCGGGCGCTGCGCGCTCTGCGGATCGTGCGGATGGCGCACCGGCGTGAGCTCCAGCCGCGCGCCGCCGTAGCGCGCCTGGAGGACGAGCGTGCTGTTCATCGCGCGCGGGAAGCTAGCGCTCGGACGCCGGCTCGAAGCGCGTGCCGATCGTGATCAGCAGGTGCGCGACGCCGAGGACGATGAAGAACGCCGTCGGCGAGCTCTCGTCGCTGAATCCGAACAGGAACGGCGCGGCGACGAGCAGCGCGGCCAGCGCGAGATCGAGCAGCAGGTGCGCCGGGATCGGGATCGAGTTGATGAGCGACGTCGGCCCGTCGGTGCTCGCGGCGACGGCGAGCACGACGATGCCCGCGACGATCGACACGGCGGTCGCGGCATCGGCCTCGAAGCCGAAGACGAACGGCGCGGCGATGAACAGGACGCCGGCGCCGTATTCGATCATGCCGTGCAGGTAGCGGGGGATGGGTCCCTGGCGCATCACGCTGGGCGAGCACCATACCCGGGTCGTCAGTGAAACAGACGCTGCAGCTTGCGCAGCACGCGCGGGTCTCCCCATGGCCGCAGCCGCCCGCGCATGACGAGCCGGTGTGGCCGCGCGCGCTCGGCGACGAGGTCGCCGAAGTCCTCGTAGGCCATCCGCAGCCGCACCGTCGGCTTGGCGACGCGCCCCTGCACCGCGGCCTTCTCGCGGCCCTCGATCACGAGGTACCACGGGTCCATGTCGGCGAAGTCCCACTGGATCGTCGTGCCGTGCGGCACCTCCTCGCCGCGCACGTTGCGCGCCAGCAGGTCGAAGAAGATCCGCACCGTCTGCGGGTCGCGGCCGATCGGCCCGTTGCGCTGGCCGAGCAGCCCCGCGCGCAGCAGCGCCAGCGCGCGGCAGGACGTCCATCGGGAACGGGAAGTGGGCGATGTCGTCCAGCGGCAGCCCGATCGCCCGCAGCCGCGCCTCGTTGGCGCGCGCGCCCTCCTCGAAGAGGTCCTCCAGCGAGTAGCCGAAGCACGTCGTGTACGACTCGTCCCAGCCCGGCGGGATCGGCACGCTGAGCGTGTACTGCAGCACCTCGCGGATGAGGTCGACGATCGCGTCCTGCGTGCCCTGCGGATCCTGCCGGTACAGGTCGGCGAGCAGCTTGACGCCGAACGCGATGTGGCGTTGCTCATCGATCGCGACGTTGCACATCCCCTCGCGGAAGCCGGGCAGCAGGTCCAGGCGCTCCAGCGACGTCTCGATGATGTGCTGGCCGGGCTGCGCGAGCGTCCCCTCGACGACGACGTGGTACATCGCGATCGCCTTGGCGAGCATCCGCGGCGAGCGGTCCGAGCGCAGCTCGGCGGCCATCCGGTCGAGGCGGCCGAAGGTCTTGCGGTGCCCCCAGGTCAGCTGCGCCTGGGTCGCGCGCAGCCCGTCGTCGAGCGAGCCGTCGCCGACGCCGACGACCTCGTGCATGAAGCGATGGAAGAACACCGCGTGGCGCGCCTCGTCGACCTGCTGCGTCGCCAGGAAGTACTTCTGCTCGACGAGCGGCGCGGCGTCGATGTAGGGCGACAGGTTGACGGCGACGGAGTCCTCGCCGTGGAGGAACAGCGTGTACAGCCACAGCGCGCCGCGGCGCTGCTCGGGCGTCAGCCGCTCGCGCCAGTCGACGCGATCCTGCGACAGGTCGATCGCGGTCGCCGACCAGTTGCCGCGCTCCCAGCGCGCGTACAGGTCGGCGTAGTCGATCTGCTCGGTCGCGGCGGGGATGGTCACCGCGGGCGCGCTAGGCACGCGCGAGCTTCGGCGACTGCCACGGCTCGGCGAGCCGCGCGGCGAGCGCGTCGGGCAGCTCGTCGATCGCGACGCGGTCCTGCGCGAGGGTGTCGCGGTCGCGCACCGTGACGGTGCGGTCCTCGAGCGTCTGGTGGTCGATCGTCACGCAGAACGGCGTGCCGATCTCGTCCTGGCGGCGGTAGCGCTTGCCGATCGAGCCGCCCTCGTCGTACTCGGCCTGCATCCGCCCGCGCAGCGCGGCGGCGACCTCGCGCGCGACCTCCGGCTGGCCGTCCTTGCGCACGAGCGGCAGCACGGCGACCTTGATCGGCGCCAGCCGCGGGTGCAGCTTCAGGACCGTGCGCTGCTCGCCGTCGACCTCCTCCTCGTCGTAGGCGTCGACGAGGAAGGCGAGCGTCGCGCGGTCGGCGCCGGCGGCCGGCTCGATGACGTGCGGGACGTAGCGCTCCTTCGTCTGCGGATCGAAGTACTCGAGCTTCTCGCCGGAGAACGCGGCGTGCTGGGTGAGGTCGAAGTCGCCGCGGTTGGCGATGCCCTCCAGCTCACTCCAGCCGATCGGGAACAGGTACTCGACGTCGGCGGTCGCGCTCGAGTAGTGCGACAGCTCGTCGGCGTCGTGCTCGCGCAGGCGCAGGTGGTCGGCGCGCAGGCCGAGGTCGACGTACCACTGCAGCCGCGCGGCCTTCCAGAACTCGTACCAGTCCGCTGCCTCGCCGGGCGGGACGAAGAACTCCATCTCCATCTGCTCGAACTCGCGGGTGCGGAAGACGAAGTTGCCGGGCGTGATCTCGTTGCGAAACGACTTGCCGATCTGGGCGATCCCGAACGGCGGCTTCTTGCGGCTGAACTGCAGCACGTTCTTGAAGTTCACGAAGATGCCCTGCGCCGTCTCGGGACGCAGGTACACGGTCGCCCCCGAGTCCTTGACGGGGCCCATCGTCGTCTCGAACATGAGGTTGAAGTCGCGCGCCTCGGTGAGGTCGCACATCTCCGCCTCCCCCGGGTGCCTGGACGGCTTGCGCGGGCACTCGAGGTCCTGCAGGTGGTCGGCGCGGAAGCGCTGCCCGCACGTGCGGCAGTCGACCATCGGATCGGTGAAGCCGGCGAGGTGACCCGACGCCTCCCACGTGCGCGGGTGCTGGAGGATCGCCGAGTCCAGCGCGACGATGTCGTCGCGCTCCTGCAGCATCGCCCGCCACCACTCGTTCTTGACGTTGCTCTTCAGCAGGACGCCGTAGTGGCCGTAGTCGTAGGTCGACCCCAGGCCGCCGTAGATCTCCGACGAGGCGAAGACGAAGCCGCGCCGCTTGCAGAGCGCGACGATCTTGTCCATGGTCGCCGCGTCCGCCATCAGACGGTGCGGCTCGTGGGCTCGGCCATCGGGCCATGCTAGATAATGCGTCGCCCGTGCCCTTCTACGAGTACAGACGACCGGACGGGACGACGATCGAGGTCATGCAGAAGATGAGCGATCCGCCGCTTACGGAGGATCCCGAGACCGGGGTCCCCCTCGAGCGCGTCTTTCACCCGATCGCCGTCCACTTCAAGGGCAAGGGCTTCTACAACACCGACTACGGGACCCGCAAGCGCCAGCGCGAGAAGGAGTCCGACGGCGGCGGCGACGCGAAGGGCGGCGAGTCGTCGACCAAGGCCGACGGCGCCAAGCCGGCGAGCGGCGAGAGCGCCTCGAAGGCGGCGCCGACCTCCAAGGGCGACTGACCGCCAGCGGGCGGTGGGCGTCAGCCCGCGAGGAAGCGCTGCACCGCGGCCTGCTTGGCGTCCTGGGAGACGACGCCGTTGGCGCTGCCCAGCACGCGGCTCTCGGGGGTGCCGGCGGCCGCGAGCGCGCCGAAGAGGCCCAGCAACGTCGGGCCGCTCATGTCCGAGCGCAGCGCGTTGGGCACCCGCCAGGAGATGAGCGGCAGCCGCGCGAAGGCGGCCGGCGACAGCAGCCGCCGGCGCATCGCCGCGATGACCTTCTGCTGGCGGCGCACGCGCGTGAGGTCGTCCTCCCGGCGGTTGCACTCGTTCTTGCGCGTGCGCGCGAGCGCCAGCGCCTGGCGGCCGTCGATGTGGCTCTTGCCGGCCGGCAGGCGCAGCGTGTAGCCGCCGTTGCGAAAGCCGCCGTTGATGCGCGAGACGACGCAGCCGCCGCGGTACGTGATGCCGCCCATCGCATCGATGAGCGCGGGGAAGTTCTCGAAGCTCACGACGACGACGTGGTTGACGTCGACGCCGGTGAAGGCCTCGACCGTGCGGACGGCCAGCGAGGTCCCGCCGATCGCGAACGCGGCGTTGATCTTCTGGCGCCCCGCGCCGGGGACGTCGACGATCGTGTCGCGCGCGATCGACAGGCGGCTGTTGGCCCCGCCGCCGATCCGCATGAGCATGATCGAGTCCGCGCGCCCGACGCCGGCCTGCGCGCCGGGCTCGCGTGTCTCGGGCGTGCGCTCGTCGGAGCCGAGCACGAGGATCGTGTTCGGCGACCACAGCGGGTAGCCGGCGCCGCCGAGGGCGCTGTTGGCGGCGCCGGAGACGGTGCTCTGCTGCAGCTGGGCGCTGACGAGGAACGCGACGGCCGAGATCGCGATCCAGGCGACGACCGCGAGCGCCAGCCAGCGCACGACCCGCCCGGCGGTCAGGCGCCGGCGCGCGCGCCGCGGCTCGCGGCGGCGGCCGTCGCGCAGCGCCGCCAGCCCGTCGCCGTCACCGCCGCGCGACAGCCACGGCCGGCGCGAGCGGTAGACGCGGTAGTCGGGCTTCGCCGCCCGGCCCTCCGTGTTCGCAGGTGACCGCATGGAGCCGTGTATCGTGGCCGATCGTGTCGACGGGCTGCGTGATCGGGGTCGACCTCGGTGGCACGAAGCTCCTGGCCGGCGCGGTCGATCCGGCCCTCAGCGTCCACCACCGCGCGATCCGGTCGGCGCGCGGTGGTGGACGCTGAGGGC
>Ga0247719_1001189_pt1 | contig 11476 bp, 10 predicted proteins | sample 41E_DmetaG_FD_189046 | JGI IMG/M metagenome (GOLD analysis project Ga0247719, IMG submission 189046) | Soil microbial communities from hillslope of Landscape Evolution Observatory, University of Arizona, Oracle, AZ, United States - 4-1-E_D | ecosystem: Engineered > Artificial ecosystem >...
CGTCGTGGTCGTGGTGGCCTGGGTGGTCGGCGTCGAGGTGGTGGTCGGCTGCGACGTGCTCGTCCTGTCGCCGGCGCTGGGGGCCGACGGCGTGCTCGTCGCGTTACCTGACGTGTCGGCCGCCGAGGTGGCCGCTCCCGTCCCCGCCCCCGCGGAGCGCTCGTCGCCTTCGCCAGGCGAGCCGGACCCGGTGCCTCCGTCGACCCCGCCGTCGATGGAGTCGGCCCGGGCCGTGGCCGGCGCCGGCGCCGGCGACGGCGACACCGGCGGCGGCGCCTTCTCCGCCGTGCCCGCGTCCGCCCCGGACGCACCCGCAGCCCGCGGCGCGACGGCCCCTGCGGCGAGCGCCCCCGGGGGCACCACCGCCGACCCCGGCGTCGGCGTCGGCGCAGGAGTGGCCGGCCCGGTGGTGTCCCAGGGCCCCGCCGAGGCTTGCCGGAGCAGTGGGGCCACCGAGGACTTCGTCGCTTCGAGACGCACGGTCGCCGGCGACCCCGAGTCGTTGGTCACCAGCCACAGGCCGGCGCCGAGGACGACCGGGACCAGGGCCAACAGCACCGTCCGTGCCGCGCGCGAGCCGCCCGGTTGCCTACGGAGCATCGGTGCATGCTTCCAGGCCGGCGGAATGCTGTCCACTGCGGCGGGGTTGGTAACCTGGTCGCCCTGACGAGGAGATTCTCATGAAGACAGCAACTCACCCCGACTACGTGACCGCCAAGGTCCGCTGCTCCTGCGGGAACACGTTCACCACCCGCTCGGTGAAGGCCGAGCTGCGGGTCGAGCTGTGCAACGAGTGCCACCCGTTCTTCACCGGCAAGCAGAAGCTCGTCGACACCGGTGGCCGAGTCGAGCGCTTCGAGCGGCGCTACGGCGCCCGCAAAGGGCAGGCCAAGAAGTAGGGAGCGAGCAGCCGGCCCGCCTGACGTCTCCACGGGTGGGTAGGTCCGACACTGGCCATGGCCGAAGACCCCGAGTTCTCCGACGACATCTCAGCGCTCTGGACCGACCAGGAGGAGACGTTCGCGCCGCCCCTGCCCGAGGCCGGCGAACGGGCCGTCGACGAGGAGGTTGCCGACGACGCCGCCGACGGCGCGGCCAGACTGGCCCAATCGCTCGCCGTCCAACAGACCGACGTCGTGAGCAGGGCCGAGCTCGAGCGGGTGAGGTCCGAGATGGAAGGCGCGTTCACCCATGAGCTGGCGGCGGCGCTGTACGAGCTGCTGAGGGCGTCGAACGACAGGTTCGCCAGCATTGAGCGCCGGCTCGACGACATCGCAAGCCGGCTGCACGAGTCGGTCGCCGGCCATGTCGCCAAGCTGGCAGCCGAGCTCGGTCGGCTGGCTGACGCCGTGGAGGGGCAACGTTCCGAGGCGGTTCTCAGGGCCGACGACGACATCGTCGCCCGACGCCAGCTCACCGAGCGGGTCGGCCGCGCCGCGGCCGGGGTGTCGGCCAAGCTCGAGGATATCTCCGCCCGAGTCACCTCCCTGCAGCGCCACGTCGCTGCGCTGCACGACACCGTCGCCCAGCTCCGGCGAGCCCTCCCCGCCGGGCGGATTCGGCGTCTGCTCACAGACCGGTACAGGCGGGGCGCTCCGTCAGGACACACGCCCTCGTCGTAGTAGATTGTCGCAACCGGACTACGCCCCGTCGGCCAACGAATTTGCTGGGGTGAAGCAGGAAGCAGCCGGCGGCACCGAGGCGAGGCAGCGACAGAACGTGACAGCGGGCGACAGACTCCTAAAAGCAGTGGCACGGCGTCGCCGGTACCGCAGCGCGATCCAGATGCTGATGGACGGCGCGGCATGGGGCATCGCCCTGGGCCTGGCCACGCTGCTGCGGTACGACTTCCACCTCTCGCCGTACGACTACGGCGGGCTCGTCGTGCTCGTCCCTGTCGCCGTGGTCGTCCAGGCCGTTGCCGGCCTGGCCTGTGGCCTGTACACGGGTCGAGCCCGGTTCGGCAGCTTCGACGAGGTCGTCTCCATGCTGCGCTCCACCGTGCTCACCAGCGGCTTCCTCTTCATCGTGAACCCGCTGGCCGACCCCCGGCTGGTGCCGGCGAGCGTGCCCTTCGTGGCCGGTGTCTTGGCTCTGGCCCTGCTGGCCGGTATGCGGTACTGCTGGCGCCTGGCCCTCGAGCGGAGGCGCCGTCCCACGGGCGACAGTTGTGACCGCCTGCTGGTCTTCGGCGCCGGTGAGGGTGCCATGCAGGTGATCCCGACCATGCTTCGCGATCCCGAGAGCGCCTACCTCCCCGTGGGGCTCATCGATGACGACCCCGGCAAGCGCAAGCTGCGGATCATGGGCGTCCCGGTTCTGGGCAACCGTTCGAGGCTGGTCGAGGCGGCCAAGGAGTGCCGGGCCGACACCCTGCTCATCGCCATGCCGAGCGCCGACGCCGAGCTGGTCACCGAGCTGACCGAGCTGGGCCGGGTGGCGGGTCTTTCGGTCAAGGTGCTTCCGCCGGTCAGCGAGCTCTTCCAGGGCCACGTCGACGCCAGCCACATCCGCGACGTCACCACCGCCGACCTCCTCGGCCGCCACGAGATCGACACCGACCTCGACGCCATCGCCGGCTATCTCACGGGCAAGCGGGTGCTGGTCACCGGCGCAGGGGGCTCTATCGGCTCCGAGCTGTGCAAGCAGATCTACCGCTTCGCCCCTGACCGGCTGTTCATGCTCGACCGTGACGAGTCGGCCCTCCACGCCGTACAGCTGGCCATCGAAGGACGGGCCCTGCTCACCTCTCCCGACCTGGTCCTGTGCGACCTCCGCGACCGGCGGGAGGTGGAGGCGGTCTTCACCCGGCTGCGGCCCGACGTGGTCTTCCACGCCGCGGCGCTCAAGCACCTCACCCTCCTCGAGCAGCACCCCGCGGAAGCGGTGAAGACCAACGTCTGGGCCACGCTCGACCTGCTCGAGATCACGGCGAAGGTGGGCGTCCAGCGGTTCGTCAACATCTCCACCGACAAGGCCGCCGACCCCTCCAGCGTGCTGGGCTACACCAAGCGCATCACCGAGCGCCTGACCAGCCACTTCGCGTCGGAGGCCGACGGCACGTACCTGAGCGTGCGCTTCGGCAACGTCCTCGGGAGCCGGGGCTCCATGCTGACGACCTTCCAGAACCAGATCGAGCGCGGGGGACCGCTCACCGTCACCGACCCCCACGTCACCCGGTTCTTCATGACCATCGAGGAGGCGGTACAGCTGGTCATCCAGGCCGGCGCCATCGGTCGCGACGGCGAAGCTCTGGTGCTGGACATGGGAAAGCCGGTGGTCATCGCCGAGGTGGCCCGGCTGATGGCCGCCCGTGCCAACCGGCGCATCGCCATCGAGTTCACCGGCCTCCGACCGGGGGAGAAGCTGCACGAGGTGCTCCTCGCCCACGACGAGGTCGACCTGCGGCCGGCCCATCACCTGATCTCCCACGTGCCGGTGCCCGACCTCGACCCGTTCCAGGCCCGCTCGGTCGACATCCACGTGGCTCGGGAGATGCTGATCGACGACCTGGCCCGGCTGGCCGCCGTGCGCGCCGGCGACGAGGCCGACGCCCGCCGCGGCCGGGAGTCTCTGGACTGAGCCGGCGCCGACCCCGCCGCAGGGCGTGCTAGAGAGGGACGTGGCTCACATGCGCAAGACACTGGCCGCGTGCGGCGTGGCACTGCTGGTGCTGGCCGGTTGCCGCGGCGGCGACGACGATGCCGCGTCCCCGGGGCCCACCACAGCCGCTTCCGAGAGCGCGACCTCCACCACCCTTCGCACGGTCGACACGAACTTCACCGGTCAGGGCAGCACGCAGTTCTGCAACCTGGCCCGCACGTACAACGAGCGCTTCACCCAGATCGGCCCCAACGCCACGCCGGCCCAGCTACGCACGGCCGCTCGTGAGGGTCAGACCGCCATCAACCAGGCGGTGAACGCCGCCCCGGCGGAGATCAAGAACGACGTCCAGGTCATCGCCACCGCCTTGGGCGGGTTCCTCACCGACCTGGAGGCAGCGAACTACGACGTGAACAAGCTCACGCCGGCCACCTTCGCCAAGCTTCAGGCCCCCGAGTTCGCCACCTCGTCGCAGCGCTTCCAGGCCTACACCCGCAACGTGTGTAAGGTGGGCGGCTAGCGGCGGGAGGCGATCAACCAGGCTCCCTCCACGTCCCGGTCGAGGGAGAACTGGGCCGGCGGTGGCTCTGCGGCCCACCGCCAGCCGGCGGGCAGGTCAACGGTGAGATTGACGATGTCGCCGGTGTGGTCGGGCAGGCTCCTCCACCTGAGCGCGTACTGCCAGGTGCCGTCCTTCACCCAGCGCGCCAGGCCGGGCACGTTCCACACGACCGTAAGTGAGTCCTGGCCGCCGTCGGGGGGTGCCGCTTTGAACCACCCCGTAGCGGGGTGACCGGCGACTGCTGGCTCGGGGAACCCGAAGGGATCCGACGCCCCTTGGTCGAGCACCGCGCCCTGGGGCCCGTAGATCGTGTGGTATGCCAGCGTGCTTCGGTTGTATTCCGCCTGGGCCGGTCCCGTATTGGTGATCGTCATGCGGGTGACCACCTGCGCCGAGCCGTCGGGCCGGATTCCGACGTGGTGGTCGTAAGTCCGCCGGATGCCGCGGCCGTTCTTCGACACATAGGCGAACTCCGAGTTGAAAAAGGAATCACCGGTGAACGGCCGGAACGCGCCGTCCCACCTTCGGGCGGCCAGTGCTTCCGCCACCTGAGGGTCCTTCGACCAGGCGACGGCCTCCCGGGCGTCGAAGGCCTGGCCCATCACCCGCCCGAGCTGCTCCCATTGCGACGACGGTGCGGCGAGCAGGCGCTGCATGACGGTCTCGGCCACGATGGCGACGAAGTCCTTCGGTCTCGAGCCCGGCGGAGGGCGAGCCTGATGGGTCTGGAAGTCGAGGCGGTCGTGGAGGTTGGCCGCCGTCACCGTCTCCCCGTAGGAGGGGATGGTCACCGGACCGGTCACGGACAGGATGCCGGCCAGGAAGCCCGGCGTGAAGGAGACCACGCCATCGACCGGAGCCTCGCCGCCCTGCTCCCAGAGCCGGGCGGCCAAGCGAGCAGCTTCCGGCCAGTCGGGGCCGCTGTTCACATTGGCCAGTGTGCGGGGCAGCGGCGGATTGCGGAATCGGAAGGGCGAGCCCGCCTCTTCGGCCGGGACGCGGAGGTTGGGGCGCGCCCCGATCCACGTCTCGATGCCGTCGTAGCGTTCGAGGTCGATGTGCCCGGCATCTGCGGTCAGGACCCCGTAGGTGCCGATGAACCCGCCGGTCGGCCGGACCTCGTCGGGGTTCTGGGAGAGGAAGAGGTACCGCTTGGGGCCCGACCCACCGGCGAACGCGATGAGGGCGCCCATGCCGTCCTCGGCCGACTCGGCCTGACGTCGGATACGCGGAAGGCGCCTGGAGAGGTCGTCCCGAGCCCGCGAGAGCGGGGGAAGCAGCCAGCTCTCCTTCACACCGTCGACTCGGGTGGCGGCGTGCTCGATGGCCGTGACGGCGGGCACCAGAGAGGCGTGGGTCGACCGGAGGACGCGTAGGGCCTCGGACACGGGCAGGCGCTGGTCCGAGGGGTCCACGAGCGCACCGGCGGCGTCCATCAGGTTCAAGCCGGCGTCCGACAGGGCCAGGCCGGCATCCGCGAAGGCATCGGCCGCCCGTACCTGCCGCCCGACCAGTGGCGTCCGTCGGGCGACGCCGGCCAGCGGCCCCATGGCCGCCACCTCCTCCTGCGTCCGAGCGAATGCTTCCTTGGCGACGTTCAGGTTGGTGCGGCCCTCAGCCAGCCGCCGGGCCGAGAGGTCGGCCTCCGCCCGGGTCAGCGCTGCCCGACCGAGGTTCCCCGCCCGAGCGGCGTCCAGCACGTGCAGCGACACGAAGGTGGCAAGGGCCACGAGCATGGCGGCGCCGAGGACTGCGACCGCCAGGCGCCGGCGACGGCGAGCGGGGCCGCGGACGCTCGCGACGTGCTCGCCGGCGGGCGCCCTCGACCCTCGAGGCGGGGGGATGGGCTCAGTGGTTCGCATCGACCCAGTCGAGGGTATACGATGAGGATTCGTCTACCGGCGGCTCCCATGCGGGACAGGAGAAACTAATGCTCAACATCTTCGCCTTTATATGTGCGATCCTGCAGTCGATCCTTGGGAGCTTCGCCAACTCGCCCTTCTTCGGCTTCATCAGCTCCATCATCGACTCGTTCCTTGCCGCCTTCGGGTGCGGCATCTCGGGGTAGTCCTCGTCCTTCGCCAGCCTTCCGCAGCAGCCCCGGTCGTGGCCGGGGCTGCTTCGCGTTTGCGCGCCGCGGTTCCGACGATGAGGATGGAGTGTTGCTGAGCTTTCGCCGTTGAAGCTCGACTAGCGGAGACTCAGGGCTCCGGGCCGCGGGATGCCTGCAGTTGCCAAGCCGCTTGCTCACCCGACCCCGCATCGAACCAGCGGTCGGCCTAAGCAAAGTTAAGAAATGCGCTTTGCGCGACGCCGGGCCCGGCGCCCGAGCGCTTCTCCCTTGCCGTTCCCGTTCGACGTCGTTTGAGGGCTGGACCCACCTCGCGCAGAGTAGTAACCGTACGCATAGTTTCCGTAGCCGCTCTCGACGCTCACACCGTTTACCACCGCTCCGGCAAGGGGAGCGTTGACCTGCAGGAGCATCTCGGTGGCGCGGGCTGCGGCCTTCTGGGTGGTCGTACCAGCAGTGGTCACCAAGATCGTCAAGTCGACGCGCTGCGACAGAACGAGCGCGTCCGTCACGGGCAGACTGGGCGGCGAGTCGACGAGGACGATGTCGGCCTGTGAGCTGAGGCTCCGGAAGAGCCCGGTGGTTCGCGCCGACGAGAGCAGTTCCGACGGGTTCGGCGGGAGTGGTCCAGAGGCCAGCACGAGGAGCCTTTCTTGCCCAGGGGCCGCTTGCAGGGCCTGGGGGAGGGCTGCGCTGCCCATGAGCACGGAGGTGAATCCAACGGTATTCGGCAGGTGGAAGAACTCATGCAGCCGTGGCCGGCGCAGGTCGCAGTCCACAATGATCGTCCGAAGCCCGGAGGCAGCGAACGCCACCGCAAGGTTGGTGAGGGTGGTGGTCTTTCCTTCCTGGGCGTTCGGGCTCGTCACCTGGACGATACGGACCGACCGGTCGAAACCCATGAATTGAATCGCGGTGCGGAGGATCCGGTACGCCTCGGCGGCGGTCGAGTTCGGCTCGCTGATCGAGACGACCCGCCCCTCGTCCCGAGCCTTCCAGTCCTGAACGAGCGGAATGAGACCGAGCACGGGCAAGCCGGGGACGGCCCGCTCGAAGTCCTCCTTGCCCTTGATCGAGTCGTCGAGATGCTCCCGAAGAAAGGCCAGTCCGACGCCGAGCAGCAGGCCAAGGACGCCACCCAGGACGGCATTGCGCAATGGCGTCGGAGCGAACGGCTCGGTGGGCCTGGAGGCCGGCGTGATCAGCACGACCCCTCCGGTGGCCAGCTGGCTGTCGACCTGCAGCTGGTCGAGCCGCTGCTGAAAGGTCCCGATCTGCGCCAGCAGCGTCGTCCGACGCGACGTGATCGTCTGCTCGAGGTTCGCCCGCTGCAAGCAGGCATCTGGGGTGGTCTGCTGGTTGACACACGCCGGAGCGCCGGCCAGTTGGGAACCAAGGTTCTCGAGCTGGCGGTTCAGCTCCGTCAACCGCTGCTGGATCTCACCGCTGGCGGCAGAGAACTCGTCGACCGCCTGCTTCAGGCGAAACTCGATGTATGCGTTGGCGTAGGCGTTCGCCACGGCCGGCGCTCGCGCCGGGTCCGTGCTCTCCGCCCGGATGGTGACCACATCGGTCTGGCCCACGGGGCGCACCTGCACGGGAGGCGCGCTGCCGATCTTGTCCCGTACGAGAGCCTCCACCGGCTCAGATCTCACGACCTCGATCTCGGTCTGAACAGCACGCTCCGAGTTGACGTTGGACTGGGGCGCCTGCCCCGCAAACACCGTGCCGGCTGAACGAGGCCGAATGAGCAGCTTCGCCACTGCGGCGTAACGCGGAGACTGGGTAGCCGAGACGGCAAGCGACACCCCGAGCACGACCAGCACGGAAAGGGCGATGATGGCCTTGCGGCGCCGGATGACCTGCAGATAGTCGCGTAGGTCGAGCTCAGCTTCCGCCGCTTCTCGAGGGAGCACTCAGCAAGCGTACTCGGATCAATTGCAGTCACAGAGAGCGACGCGTCGGAGTGGGCAGTCGCGCATGTCGACTACAGTGGTATCCCGGATGCTCGGATGTGATGGCGGCGGAGAAGCGGGACCCTGAGAGACTGGGTTCTCCGCGGGCTCGTGGCGCTGGCCATAAGCGGCGCAGTGGCCCCCGCTGCCCTTGCTCTGCTCCGGCGCGGCCGGGTGTTCGACGTCCCCAATGAACGGTCATCCCATGCCTCACCCACGCCGCGTGGTGGTGGCACTGCGCTCGCCATTGGGGCACTCGTCGCCCTGGGCGTCTCGCCATCCGTCGAGGGAACCGACAGATTGGCCATCGCATTGGCCGCGACCGTGTTCGGCCTGGTCGGGCTGGTCGAGGACCTGGTTGGAATCCGGGCGCTGCATCGCCTGGCCGTCCAATTCGCCGCCGGCGCGTTCGCTGCGGCGTTCCTGCTCCATGGCCTGACCGGCCCCCTGCTGTGGAAGTCCATCTTCGCCGCCGGCACCGTCCTGTGGCTGGTGGCCTTCGTCAACTCTTACAACTTCATGGACGGGATCAACGGGATCTCCGTCGCCCAGGCCGTCGGCGCCGGTGCCGTCTGGCTGATGGTGGGAACGGTCGCCGGCAGCACGGCCTTGGCCGCAGGCGGCGTCGTGATCGCCGGCGCCGCCCTGGGCTTCGCCCCCTTCAACGTCCCGAAGGCCCGCATGTTCCTCGGCGATGTCGGCAGCTACTTCGTCGGTGCCTGGTTGGCGGCGGTAGCGGTCCTCGCCCTGCGCTCCGGCGTAGCGCTTGAAGCGGTGTTCGCCCCCCTCGCCCTGTACGCCGCCGACACCGGCACTACGCTCGCCCGACGGGTCGCATCGCGCGAAACGTGGTACCTGTCCCATCGGGACCACGTCTACCAGCGGTTGGTCGACGCCGGGTTGTCGCACGTGCAAGTCTCAGCTTTCGTGGCCGGCTGCATCGCCGTGTGTGGGATGCTCGGCGCCGTCAGCCTGGGCGACTCGCTGCTGGCGCGGGTCGTGGCAGATATTGCTATCGCCGCCGTGATCGTCACTTACCTTCTCACCCCGAGGCGGCTGGCCCGGAGCCGGTCGACCGTGGTCGCCGCCTGATGAGGACGCTCGTGGTGTGCCACTACTTCCCACCGGAGATCGGCGCGCCCCAGGCGCGGGTCAGTGAGCTGGCGAAGGCGTGGGCCGAGGCCTCGGATGAGGTGACGGTTCTCACCGGCATGCCGAACCACCCCACCGGTGTGGTGCCCGAGCGCTACCGGCGCCGGGTCCGCCTCGAAGAGAGCATCGGCGGGTGCCGCGTCGTACGCACATGGCTCTACGCCACGCCCAACAAGAAGATGGTCAAGAAGACGCTGGGTCATCTGTCCTTCATGGTCACCAGCCTGCTGCTGGGCTTGCGGCCGACAGGGAAGGCCGACGTGGTTGTCGTCTCATCGCCAACGTTCTTCTCCGTATTCTCGGCCTGGGTCCTGGCCCGCTACAAGCGGGCCGCCCTGGTGGTCGACGTGCGTGACCTGTGGCCGGCGATCTTCGTGGAGCTGGGAGTGCTCCGGAACCCCCAGGTCATCCGCCTACTCGAGACCATGGAGCTGGCTGCGTACCGGGCCGCCGCCGCAGTTGTCGTGGTCACCGAGGGCTTCCGTGACGACCTCGTCCGTCGCGGTGTGCCGGAGGCCAAGGTGCACGTGGTCCCCAACGGGGCCGACTTGGGGCGATTCGGCCCCGAGCCCGCCGACCCCGCCACCCGGGCTGCGCTGGGCGCCAAGCCCGACGAGGTGCTCGTCCTCTACATCGGCGCCCACGGCATCTCCCACGCGCTCGAGGCGGTGGCCGAGGCGGCGGCCAAGCTGCACGGCGAGCCCGTCCACTTCGCCTTCGTGGGCGAGGGGGCGGCCAAGGAGCGCCTGGAGTCACGGGTGCGCGACCTCGGAGTCAGCAACGTCACCCTGCTCCCAGGCGTGTCCCGGGACGAGGTGTCCCGACTGCTAGCCGCTGCAGACGTCTGCCTGGTGCCGTTGCGAGACGTCCCGCTGTTCGACTCGTTCATCCCATCGAAGATGTTCGAGTACCTGGCCGCCTCCAAAGCGGTGATCGGAAGCGTGCGTGGCGAACCGGCACGCATCCTCCAGGCCGCCGGCGCCGTCGTCGTCGAGCCCGAGGACCCCGGCGCCCTCGCCGATGCCGTCCGGGAGCTCGCCGCCGATCCGGAACGGCGAGAGGCAATGGGGCGTCGAGGCCGGGCCTACGTCACCGAGCACTTCGACCGGAAGGTGCTCGCCGACCGCTACCGGGCCATCCTGGTCGGCGTGGTGCCGTCATGAGAGTTCACGTCACGGGCGGTAGCGGGTTTCTCGGCGGCAGCGTCATCCCGCTGCTCGTCGCCGCCGGGCACGAGCCGACAGCGCTGTCCCGCAGCGCCGCCGCTGCGGCTCGGGTCGCCTCGCTTGGGGCGGCGCCTGTCCTGGGCAATCTCGACGACCCGGCATCGGTCGACGAGGCGTTTGCCGCCAGCGGCGCCGAGGCACTAGTCAACCTGGCTTCGCTCGGCTTCGGACACGCGCCCACGATCGTCGCCGCCGCCGAGGAGGCAGGGATGAAGCGGGCGGTCTTCGTCTCGACGACATCGATCTTCACCCGCTTGGCGACCGGTTCGAAGCCGGTACGAGTGGCCGCCGAGGAGACCATCAAGTCCAGCGCTCTCGACTGGACCATCATCCGCCCGACAATGATCTACGGCACGCCGGCCGACCGGAACATGGCCCGGTTGCTGAGGGCCCTCCGGCGGCTCCCCGTCCTCCCCCTGCCCGGAGGCGGCCGGGGCCTGCAGCAGCCGGTGCACGTCGACGACCTGGCGTCGGCCATCGTGGGTGCCCTCGATCGCCCGCTGACCGTGCACCGGGCCTACGACGTCGCCGGCCCCGAACCACTGACCCTGCGGGCGGTCATCGAACAGGCGGGGGCCGCCGCCGGCCGGCGCCCGAGGCTCGTTCCGATCCCGTTGGCGCCCGCCGTGGCCGTGGCCCGGCTTTACGAGGCCGTCGCCCCGTCGCCCCGGCTGAAGTCCGAGCAGCTGGCCCGGCTGGCCGAGGACAAGGCGGTCGACATCGAACCGGCCCGCGCCGATCTCGGCTTCGATCCCCGGCCGTTCGCCGCCGGCATCCGGGCCGAAGCGGCGCTGCTCGCATGATCTCCGACCGGGTCGACAAGGTCCTGCTCCTTGCCCGCACCGCCAGGAACCTGCGGCCGGCGCAGGTCCTCCACCGCGCCCGCTTGCGAGCGCGGTGGAGGACC
>Ga0247719_1001191_pt1 | contig 11474 bp, 10 predicted proteins | sample 41E_DmetaG_FD_189046 | JGI IMG/M metagenome (GOLD analysis project Ga0247719, IMG submission 189046) | Soil microbial communities from hillslope of Landscape Evolution Observatory, University of Arizona, Oracle, AZ, United States - 4-1-E_D | ecosystem: Engineered > Artificial ecosystem >...
GGGGAAAGGGATTTATCAGAGCAGCTGCGGCGACAAGGTTGACGCGGCTGCTGCGTGACAAACCGTCAAATTTGCGCGGGTTTCGCCTGGAACGGCGACGGAATCAAGCTACGCAGACGGAAATCATGTACAGCATATCAGTTGCGAGCACTGTTATTTGCGTCACGGCCGCGGCCACAGTACCGCCGATCGCCCTGAAACGCCCTGTCCGGCGCGGGGTTTGTTTGCAGCATAGATCACCAAAGAGGTTGTCGCATTCCGTCGGTTGGTCGGCGGAGGGATGAGCTTCTGGTGGCCAGAAGCATACAGAAAGGAGTTGCCCATGCGGAAACACGCATCATTCATAGCCGCCGCGGCGATCGCGGTTGGCGGGTTCGGTTTGACAGGCCTGGCACAGCAGCAAGGTCAGGTGCAAACACGTGAGACGGAAGTGGAAGTGGAGGTGGATCGGGATCGTCCCGTCGGCGAACGCACCGGCGAGCGCGTCGAACGCACTGGTGAACGTGTCGGCGACACGGCTCAACGTACCGGCGATCGGATCGGCGATGCCGCTCAGCGCGGCGTGGACCGAACGGCCGATGCCATCGGCGTCCGCGAGCCCGGCATCGATCACTCCGCTTACCCAGCCGCCAACATCTCGGATCGCGAAGCGAACAACATCCGCGGAACCTTGTCGGCGGCGACCGAAGCGGCGCTGACGCAGGGCCAGCTTCGCAGCGTGGCTCAGCGCCTGACCTCGTCAGATCAGGAACGTCTCCTGACCTACATTGACCAGCACGAGTTTGCCGATCTCGATGCGCTGATTGCGCAGTTCCAGCGGGATTGGCAGCAGCGCTACAACGAGGATTTCAGCATTGACGAACGTGCTGCAGTTTTCCCGCCGGAACAGGTGCGCATCGTCCAGGGAATCATCCCCGAGGTACACCTGGCGCGTGAGCGGATGCAGGCGGAGCAGCGGGTTCAGCCCGAGGCACACCTGCACGGCCAGACCCCCGGTCAGCCGCAGCAGCAGGATCAGTTGACGCAGCAGGGGCACCAGCAGCAGCAGGATCAGCTGACCCAGCAGCAGGCACAGCCTGGTCTGGCGGCGGATCGCGAGCCGGCGCAGCAGCAGCCGGGCGTTGCTCAGCAGGATCGCCCGCATAGGGCTGGTCCCGACACCACCGCTCAGCGGGATCCCGCCCACACCACTGGCGTGACCGGTGATCGCGTGGACCAGGATCAGGCCCGCGTCGCCACCGATCGTGAGCAGCGGGATGCTCAGGCAGTCGACGAGAATCAGGTCACGGTGATCTTCCCGCAACAGCAAGGCCTCCAGCAGGTGGCTGTGCCGTTGATCAACGAGGGCACCGTGCTTGACGCCTGGCGGATCGATGCGCCGCTGACGCTCGATGGCGCCAAGCTCTACAGCAACGTGCAGCAGGCGCTGACTCGAGTGCATCAGCAGCGCGAGCAGTGGCCGGCCGATGTGAACCAGGCTTACATGCTTGTCTCGCATCACATCATGCTGGCGCTGATGGACCAGATGGATGATCTGGACGCTCAGCCGGCGGGGCATCAGCAGGGAATCGGTGATCGCCCCGGCGCCCAGCAGCCTGGCGCCCAGCAGCCCGGCGCTCAGCCTGGCGTGCAGCAGCCCGGCGCTCAGCAGCCCGGTCAGCCGGCCCGGCAGCCTGGACAGACCAACTACTAAGTTGGTTTGATGAAGTGACAGAACAGGCGCGATCGATGGATCGCGCCTGTTTTTTTTTGCGCGCCGCGCGCGGGCACTCGGTGCGCATGTGGCTGGATCCCCCGCGGATGCCTCCTTGCACAACCACACCCCCAGCAGTAAGAGACAATCATGGCCAAGCACACAATTGTTCTGATCCCCGGCGACGGCATCGGCCCCGAAGTAACCGCGGCGGCGAAGCGGGTGATCGAGGCGGCGGGGCTCGACGTCGAGTGGCTCGAACTGCCCGCCGGCGCTACTGCAATTGATCAGGGTTTCGACAACGTCCTGCCGGAGCAGACCATCGCCGCCATCCGCGCGCACAAGATCGCGCTCAAGGGCCCCGTTACCACGCCTGTCGGAAAGGGGTTTCGGTCCGTAAACGTGCAGCTGCGGCAGAAGCTCAACCTTTACGCCGCCATACGGCCCGTGCGAAACCTGCCCGGCGTGAAGACGCGGTTCGAAGGCGTAGACATGGTCATAGTCCGCGAGAACACCGAAGGGCTTTACAGCGGCATCGAGAACGAAATCGTGCCCGGCGTAGTGACGAGCCTCAAAGTCGCCTCCGAAGTCGCCTGCATGCGCATCGCCCGCTACGCGTTCCGCTATGCCGTCCGCCGCCAGCGACGCAGAATCACCGTTTTCCACAAGGCGAACATCATGAAGCTGTCGGACGGGCTGTTCCTCAAGTGCTCGCGGCTGGTGCACGATCAGGAGTTTCCCCACGTCGAGTACGACGAGGTGATCATCGACGCCGGCTGCATGAAGCTCGTGCAGGACCCGAGCAAGATGGACGTACTGCTGATGGAGAACTTGTACGGGGACCTGGTCAGCGACCTGTGCGCGGGGCTGGTTGGCGGGCTGGGCGTCGTGCCGGGATCGAACATCGGCGACGACGCAGCCGTTTTCGAGGCCGTGCATGGTTCCGCCCCCGATATCGCCGGGAAAGGCGTCGCCAACCCCCTGGCGCTGATCATGAGCGGCGTGATGATGCTCAACCACATCGGCGAAGAGGCAATCGCCGGACGGATCAAGACGGCCTATAACAACGTGCTAGCCGAAGGAAAAACGCTGACGCGCGACCTCGGCGGCAGCGCCGGCACGAACGACTTCGCCGACGCGATTATTTCCCGCCTGCCATAGCCAACTGCCGATAAACGCGCCGCCCCATCCTGCCGATCATCCCTTGGGAGAGGTCATGCGTCTGTCGGCAGAACAGTTTGCGGAGTTGGTTGCGGTGCTTCGATCGGACCGGGCACAGCCGCGGCGGCAACACGAGAAGCGGCGGTGTCCCCGCATCGCAATCAACGCCAGCATCCCGATCGAGTTGATCCTTGACGGCAGGCGCTCCCCTGCCATTGACGTCACCGTCCGCGATTTCTCGACCCGTGGGATGTGCCTGCTTTATCACTCACCGCTCGAAAATGGGCAGCAGTTCATCTGCATCCTCCGCCGCCACAGCGGTGGCCACGTCGCGCTGCTGTGCACGGTGGTCCAATGTCGGCGGCTGACGGACAAGTTCTTCGGTATTGGCGCCGAGTTCACCTGCACCCTCGCGCACGCCACCACGGCATACGAATCCGCAGAAACGGCGCGCATTCGCCAGTCCGTACTGGACTGATTCGGCCACAATCACGCGGGCTGCGAGCATTCTCCTCACCCATCACGGCGGATCCAGACCGTCATCCTCCCGGCCTCGCGGTTCGCCCAGGCATAGTACGGGATCGCCGTCAGCGTCACGTCACGCTGCGCCGTGCCCGGCCGCAGCGGGAGATAGAGCCGCGGCTCGGCGTCATCGAGCCCCTTCCCCGCCGCCGTAATCATGCTGATCCCGCCGAGAAGCTCGTCTCGCCACGCCACCGACAGCTCGGCATCATCAGGCAGCACGATCGATCGCAGGTCCACCCCCGCATGCTCCACGTGCTCGAGACAGAAGACGAGCGGCCCGCGCGTCAGGGCAACCTTTCCCGCGTTGTCGCTCACATACGGATGCGACAGCATCCGCCGCGGCGGCATCGGCAGATTCAGCCTCACCACGTCGCCGCGCTTCCATCGCCGGCGGAGAGTGGCGTACGCTCCAGCCGCTGCTTTGAATGCGTTCTCTCCGTTTACACTCATCGATGCGTCGCCGTCGCACCACGCCGGAATGCGCAGCTTCAACTTGAACTCGCCGTCGCCGTCGATGGTTAGCCGAACTTCACCGTCCCAGGGATAATCCGTCTCCTGCTGGATGCCGATCGCCCGGCGATCGCGCAGCTTCACCTGCGATTGGTTTGCCGCGTACAGGTGCACCCAGACCGTGTCATCGCTCGTGCTGTAGAAGTACCCGCCGAGCTGCGCGAGTACGCGCGCGATGTTCGGCGGGCAGCAGGCGCACTCGAACCAGGGCTGACGGCGATGCCCGCCGTCGTTCGCCAGCGGGTTCTGGTAGAAGTAGTGCTCGCCATCGAGCGAGAGACAGCTGAGCACGCCGTTGTACAGGGCCGTCTCCAACATGTCGGCGTACTTCGGCTCGCCGTCGAGTTGCAGCATCCGCCAGCACCACATGACGTTGGCGATACCCGCGCACGTCTCGGTGTACGCGCGGGCGTTGGGCAGCTCATAATCGCTGCCGAACGCTTCGCCTTCCCATCGCGCGCCTTGCCCGCCGGTAATGTACGTGACCCGCTGGCTCATCTGCGTCCAGAGGCGCTCCAGGGAGGTGCGAATCGTGTCGTCGCCGGTCTCGGCGTATACGTCCGCGGCGCCGCTGGTGTAGTAGAGCATGCGCACGGCGTGACCAGTCACTGCCTCCATCTCACGCAGCGGCTTGTGGTCCTGGTGATATGGATTGCCGCCGATGAGCCCCCGGCCGCGGGCGTCGATGAAGTAGCTTGCCTGCTGCAGGTACTTTTCGTCACCGGTCAGGCGAGACAGCTCCACCATCGCCATCTCGATCTCCTGGTGGCCGCAGACGCCTTCGGTCTTGCCCTGCTCCTTCGGGCCGAAACGCTGGCAGATGAGGTCGGCGAAGCGCGTCGCAACGTCTAGCAGCTTCGTCTGCCCCGTCACGCGATGGTGCGCCACCGCCGCCTGGATCAGGTGGCCGGCGCAATACAACTCGTGCATGTCCTTCAGGTTCGTCCAGCGCTCCTTTTCGCGCTCGAACATGTAATAGGTGTTGAGATATCCATCCGGCTGCTGGGCCGCGGCAATCTCGGTGATGACGGCGTCGCACGTTTGCTCGATCTCGCGATCGTGTTCAATCGCCAGCTGCCACGCGCACGCCTCCACCCATTTGTAGACGTCAGAGTCGTTGAAGAAGAACCCGTGGAACGGCACGCCGCTCTTGCGGCCGGAGGCGCGGCGGAAGTTGTCGATCCGCCCCGTCGCCTCGCACTGCCGCTGCTGGCTCGGCAGCGTGTGGGTGCGATTGCGCTCCTGCCGCGGCCGCCAGAAGCGATCGGTCAGCTTCACCGCATCCACCGGCACGGGCCGCAGCCTCGCATGCCGGCTCTTCGCCGTATCCACCACCACCGCCGCCGCCATCGTCGCCTCCCTTGACGCAGTGTGTCACAACCGGCTGATCAGAAGCTCACGCTGGAAGATCATTTCCTTCGGCAGGTCACCGGCGAGCTTGAGGAACAGTTCCTCCTGGCTGAGCAACTCGCTCTTGATCTCATCGTGGTCGATGCGCTGGATCGACTCGAACTCCTTCGGGGTGATGGTGAGGCCTTCGAGATCGATGTCATGGCCGCGCGGCATCCAGCCGATGACGGTTTCGACCGCGTAGGCCCGGCCGTGGCAGCGGTCGATGATCCACTTGAGCACTCGCATGTTTTCGCCGAACCCCGGCCAGAGGTAGTTGCCGTTCTCATCTTTGCGGAACCAGTTGACGTGAAACACCCGCGGGCAGTCACGCATCTTCTTGCGCATGCGAAACCAGTGCACCAGATAGTCGCGGATGTTGTAGCCGATGAACGGAAGCATCGCCATCGGGTCTCGGCGAACGATGCCGACCTGTCCCGTCGCGGCGGCGGTGGTCTCGCTGCCGAGCGTGGCACCCAGGTACACGCCGTGCACCCAGTTAAACGCCTGGAAGACCAGTGGCACGATCTTGCTCCGCCGCCCGCCAAAGATAATGCCATTAACCGGCACGCCGGCGGGATCGTCGGCGTTCTCATCGAGCACCGGGTTATTGCGCATTGGCGAGGTGAAGCGGCTGTTGGGATGCGCTGCCTTGCGCTCGCAGTCGGGCGTCCAGAGCTGACCCTGCCAATCGACACACTGCGGCGGCGGCTGATCGGTCTTGCCATCCCACCACACATCGCCGTCCGGCAGCAGCGCGACGTTTGTGAAGATCGTGTCACGCGAAATGATCTGCATCGCATTGGGATTAGTCTGCTCGTTCGTACCCGGCACGACGCCGAAGTACCCCGCCTCTGGATTGATCCCGCGGACACGCCCGCTGTTCGGATCCACCCACATCCAGACGATGTCATCCCCCACCGTGGTGATCTTCCAATCCTTGTACCGCGGCGGGGGGATGAGCATCGCGAAGTTCGTCTTGCCGCACGAGCTCGGGAACGCCGCCGCGATGTAGGTCTTCTCGCCGGTCGGGCTTTGCGCGCCCATCAGCAGCATGTGCTCCGCCATCCACTCCTGCTGCTTGCCAAGCCAACTGGCGATGCGCAGGGCGAGGCACTTCTTGCCGAGCAGCGCATTGCCGCCGTAGCCCGATCCAAAGCTCCAGATCGTGTTCTCGATCGGGAAGTGGCAGATGTATCGGCGATCCGGATTCAAGTCGCCGATGCTGTGCAGGCAGCGGGTGAAGTCGTCGCCTTCGCCAAGCTGCTCCCACGCGACATTTCCCATGCGGGTCATGATGCCCATGGAGACGGCGACGTAGAGCGAGTCGGTGAGCTCGATGCCCACTTTCGCAAGCGGTGAGCCGATGGGGCCCATGACGAACGGCACCACGTACATGGTGCGTCCCTGCATGCAGCCGTCGAACAGCGGCCGAAGCTTGGCGAACGCCTGCTTGCGCTCCATCCAGTTGTTAGTGGGGCCGACCATGTCCTGGCTCGGCGTGCAGATGAAGGTAAGGTGCTCGCTGCGGGCGACGTCGTTGGAGTGGCTGCGGTGCAAGTAGCAGCCGGGGAGTATCTCCTGGTTGAGCTTGATGAACGTGCCGTCTTCAACACCCTGGGTGAACAGCTCATCGCGCTGCGCCGGTGAGCCGTCACACCAGTAGAGGCGATCCGGCTTGCACATGGTGACGCACTGTTCGATCCATCGCTTCACGTGCTGATTCAGCCGCTCCGGCACAGCGCCGGCGCTGGGCGGGAACTGCGGCGGCTGCGATTGTTCCTGAACTGCCTGCGACATCTGCGACTCCTCCGCGCGCCTTCCCGGCTTTGGCGCATGCTCCGAGGGAGTTTAGCTTTTCGCGGGGGTGATGCCAGCGCTCAGGTTTTGGAAGACCGCTACCCTTGTGCGGCGCGCGCAGCCTTCCCTACAATCCGCCTCCATGTTCATTCGCGTCTCGCTGCTTCTTGTGGCTGCGCTGCTCATCACCGGATGCACCCACGCCAACCGCGCCCTGGATGACAACCACATCCCGCGCCAAGCACGCGCGCTGAACAACACTCGCGCCGCGCTCGCCGCCGCGGAGAAGCCCGACGCCGACGGGTGCTTCGTCGGCCTCGCGCTCAGCGGCGGAGGGTCCCGATCCGCCGTCTTTTCCGCCGCCTGCATGTTCGAGCTGCAGCGCCTCGGGCTGCTCGAGCGCGTCGATTACATCTCGTCCGTGAGCGGCGGATCGCTCCCCGCGGCGTATTACTGCGTCAGCGGCGAGGAGTGGAACCCAGCCGACGTCGAGCGGCGAATGAGCCACGCCTTCGCCACCGATGTCATCTTGCAGTTCACCCTGCCGTGGAACTTCATCACCGTCCTCGCCACTAACTGGGACCGCAGCGATCTGCTGGCCGGCAGCTTTCGCAAGACGCTGTTCACCCGCGGCGGGCGCGAGCTCACCTACGCCGACCTGCGCAACGACCGCCCGCGGCTGCTGATCAATGCGACGGACCTTCAGAGCGGCGAGCCGTTCATCTTCTGCGACGAGAACTTCGACAAGCTCAACTCAGACCTGTCCAGTTATCCTCTGAGTTACGCGGTGGCCGCCAGCGCCGCTGTGCCCGTGCTGATGAATCACGTCACGCTGCGTGATTATTCGACAACGTTCAAGCAGTACCGGCACCTGATCGATGGCGGAGTCAACGACAACCTCGGCATTGCGGCGCTGGTGGAGACTTACGCGGCCCAGATGTCCGCCGCCAGCGCCGCCGGGGAGCCCACGCCGTACCCCAATGGAGCGGTCTTTATCGTGGTGGATGCCCGCACCCGCTTCGATGCGAGGCTGTCGGACAAAGGGGACATGGGGATGATCCAGACGCTGCAGATGGGCGCAGGGCTGACGAGCACGGCACTGGTGAACCGCGCGAGCTCAGCAACACTGGCGGAGCTGATCGTGCGGCACTCGCGCGACACCGAGGAGGCACAGACACTCCGCGAGAAGATCGCGCAGCTCGAAACGCACGGACATGTTGAGCTGCATGACCGGCACGATCGGCCGATCCGTGTCGTGCATCTGGCCCTGTCGCACCTGCAGGACCTGAAGGATCTGCCGTTCCGAAGTTTTCATCAAAGCGTGAACAGCATCGCGACGTACTTCAACATCGCGCCATCGGAGGCGCACAACCTGATCAAGGCTGCGCAGCTGCTGGTGGAGCAGAAATACGAGCCACAGCTGCTGCGGCTGCGACATGAGCTGCAATAGCGGGTCTGGTTCGACGCATTCCATTTCGTTTATCGGACCTGTTCGCTGCGTATTCGGCACTTGCATGCGCAGCGGTGGGCGTGGTTTACTAGTGCGACGCTCGCGGCCGCCGCGAGACGCTATCCAAACAGGAGCCTCGCATGAGTTGCAGATTCGCGGTGATGTCACTGTGCGTCGTGGTGCTGCTGGCGGGTTGCCGCCGCGACTTGGTGCCCGGTCCCGACGCGCCGGCCATCAACGAGGAGCGCTTCGCCGAGCTGCGTGAATTTTACGCGACGATGGATCCGCCGGCTCAGCTTGGCATCGTCACCGACGTGCTGCCGGAGCATCGGCTCGCCGCGGTCGGGCAGATCGATCTTGGGCCGTTCCGTGAAGGCCAGGCGATCAGCTTCATGGACAGCAACGAGCGTCTGATTGCGCACGGGTACATCGAGCGGATCACGAGCCGTGAGCTTCACGTTCGCTACGAGGCGCCCGGTCGCGAGGAACGTGAGCCGCGTGTCGGCGACATGGCCATCCGCTTCCTGCGCTGAGCAACCCGGCGAGCCCGCGTGAGAAGCTCACCTCCCGCACGCCTGATCCTCGCGAGCGCTTCGCCGCGGAGGAACAGCCTGCTCCGCGAAGCGGGCTACTCGTTCGATGTCATCCCCGGCGATGTGGACGAGGAGAATGTCCCGCCGGGCATGCTGCCATCGGAGCTGGCGCTGCACCTGGCGACGCTGAAGGCCCGGGCGGTGGCAACGCAGCAGCCAGACTGCGTCGTGCTCGCAGCGGATACGGTGGTGGCGTTCGGCGATATGATCCTCGGCAAGCCGCGCCACGCCGACCACGCCCGCCAGATGCTTCGCCTGCTTTCCGGAACGACGCATGTGGTCATCACCGGCGTGTGCGTGATGCATCTCGAGCGCAACATCTCCACTTCGATGCGCGTGATGTCGGCTGTTCACATGCGCGCGATGACCGACGCCGAGATCGAACGTTACGTCGCGAGCAATCAATGGCAAGGCAAAGCCGGCGGCTACGGCATCCAGGACGACGACCCATTCGTCACCCGCATGGCGGGCTGCCACACGAACATCGTTGGCCTGCCCATGACGACGACGCGGAGAATGTTGGCGGAGGCGGGTATCGAGCCGACGATCAGGTCGTAGAATCGTCCGATGCAGTACCTCCCCGCCATCTTCGCCCTGCTCGTCGGCGCCGCGGGGTGGTTCTACCTGTTCTACTCGAAGGCGGCGCACAATCTCGGCGCAATCGAGCAGCAGGAGTTTAATCGGCTGCGCATTCGGCTGAGGAGAACGAACGGAGTCGTCCTCCTGCTGCTGGCGGCTTGCTTCGCGGCGGCGTACTATGGAACAGGCGCTCAGCGCACGTTCGTGATGCTCTTTATGGCGGTGCTGGTGCTGCTTCTGGGCAGTGTCGTGCTGGCGCTGATAGACGTGCGGCTCACGCGAAAGCTCCGCCGGCAAAGGCGCGAGCAGAGGGAGAATCGGTTGTGACGCACATTGGCGTCATCGTCGTGACACTCGCGATCCTGCTCGCGTCGAGCTGCCAAAATCAGCAGCAGGAATCGGAGCCGATGCTCCCCACCACCACCATGCAGATCGGCGACAAAACCTTCACCCTCGAAATCGCCGACACCGAAGAGCTTCGCCAGCGCGGGTTGATGTACCGCGACTCGATGCCGGCGGATCATGGGATGATCTTCGTCTTTGAGGAAGAGGATCACCTCAGCTTCTACATGCGGAATACGCGGATTCCGCTGGACATCATTTACCTGGATCGCAGCGGCAAGGTTGTGTCGATCCATCCGATGAAGCCGCACGACCTGACGAGCGTGCGAAGCGGGAAGCCCGCGCAGTACGCGATCGAGCTGAACCGGGGCGCCGCAGCCGACGTGGGGGTCAAAGTAGGCGATGTCCTGAAGCTCCCGCTGGCGGTTAGGTCCGATAAGTAATTCCCCGCCTGCATTGCGCCGGCCGCTTTCCCGCAGATTTTGCGCGTTTTTCCCCTGCTCAGAATTAAGCCGTTGCGCCCGCATGCCGACTCAAGGGGTGAGGGGTTCGTCGTCGAATCACCTGTGCCGTTGTTCGAGCCGTGGGTCACATGAACGCCAGCTCATCCGCTCTTCGAATTGCGAAATCCGAGGCCTCCCCCCTGCCGCCGCGGATCGGGATCGGGGCAGACGGTGATCGCCTTGCCGACGCCGGCTCTCTCGCCTGCATCGTTCCAGTCGAGAATCGGATGCAGGTGCTGCAGGCGGAACTGTCGCTGCTACAGGGCGAGCTCGATTCCCTCCGCCGCCGCGATGAAAGCCTCAACTATTACATGCTGCGGATGGACGAGGAGATGCGCTTGGCGGCGCGGCTGCAGCAGGACTTCCTGCCCAAGAGCCTGCCGCAGCTCGGGCGGGTGCATTTCCACACGCTCTTCCGCCCGGCCGGGTATGTCAGCGGAGATTTGTACGACGTGATGCGGCTGGATGAGACGCATGTCGGATTCTACATCGCCGACGCGGTCGGCCACGGCATCCCCGCGGCGCTGCTCACCATGTTCATCAAGAATGCCCTGGTGACCAAAGAAATCACGGCCGGCAAGTATCGGCTGCTTCGCCCGGGCGAGACGATGGCCAAGCTCAACGACACTCTGATTGGGCAGAAGCTGTCGCACGCAACGTTCGCGACAGCGCTTTACGGCACGATCGACACGAGCACGCTTCGCGTGAGCTTCGCCGCCGGCGGACATCCGAGCCCGGTGCTCATCCGCCGCGATGGAACCCTGATCGACGCGCACGCGGAGGGGAGCCTGCTGGGCATATTCGATAACGAGCAGTTCGCCGACGCCGGCGTACAGCTCGAGTCCGGCGACAAGCTCTTCATCTACACCGACGGCGTAGAGGTCGCCTTTCCCGCCGGCCAGACCACCGACACCCACCGCTGGCGCGAG
>Ga0247719_1001196_pt1 | contig 11416 bp, 13 predicted proteins | sample 41E_DmetaG_FD_189046 | JGI IMG/M metagenome (GOLD analysis project Ga0247719, IMG submission 189046) | Soil microbial communities from hillslope of Landscape Evolution Observatory, University of Arizona, Oracle, AZ, United States - 4-1-E_D | ecosystem: Engineered > Artificial ecosystem >...
TTTCCAAGCTGATCGGCACCACCCGGACAACCATCGCCGCGATCCGTGACCGAACCCACTGGAATATTGCCAACATCACGCCCAAGGACCCGGTCACCCTGGGCCTGACCACGCAGCGCGAATTGGACGCGGCCATCGCCAAGGCGCAAAAGGCAGCCGGAACGCAGGCGCCGTCCGATGAGCGGCTGGAGACCGATCGCGAGGCGCTGATCGAAGAGCTTCGCGGCGAGCGCGAGCGCCACGCGCGGGAAGCCGAACAAGCGCTTGCCGCTGCCGAAGCCGGAGATGAGGCGCCGTCAGACGAGATCGTTCCGGGAATCCGCGACCCGTTCAAGCGGTAAGGGGCTCCGAAGCGGCGCCAGTGCCGCGCTTGATTCGCCGGCCTTGGAGAGCCATGCAGTTGCCCATGGAAGAGACCGCGAACGAAAGGCCGGTGGAGGAGCTCAGCTTCGAGGCGGCGCTCGCCCGTCTCGAGGAGATCGTTCGGACTCTCGAGCGCGGCGAGGCCCCGCTCGACCAGTCGATCGAGCTCTACCAGGAAGGCGACCGGCTCAAGCGACTGTGCGAAGCTCGACTCAAGGCCGCCCAGGCGCGCATCGAGAAGATCGCCTTCGGTGCTGATGGCAAGCCGGCCGGTACGACTCCCTTCGATGCCGGTTGAGATCGTCGATCGCTCCCGGGCCTTGCTCGAAGATGAGACCGGCCAGGTCTCGGCCGAGGTGGATGCTTTCTTCGCCGCGATCCTGACAGCACCGGGCGACGGACGCGACCGGCTGTTCGAAGCGATGCGCCATGCGATGATCGGCGGCGGCAAGCGGCTCAGGCCGTTGCTCGCCGTCGCTGCTGCGCGCCTGTTTGCCATCGATCCCGAGCGGGCGCTTCGAGTTGGAGCGGCGATCGAGGCAATCCACGTCTATTCGCTGATCCACGACGATTTGCCGTGCATGGACAATGACGATTTGCGCCGCGGCAAGCCGACGGTGCACAAGGCATTCGGTGAAGATGCCGCGGTGCTCGCAGGGGACAGCCTGCACGCGCTCGCCTTTGAAATCCTGGCCGACTCGCGCACTCATGAGGATCCGTTCGTCCGGTCCGACCTGGTGGTCGAGCTTGCCCGGGCTGCAGGACCATCGGGAATGGCGGGCGGGCAGATGATGGACTTGGTTGCGGAGGGCCAGCAACTGGACCTCGCCGCCATCACCCGGCTGCAGCAGCTGAAGACCGGCGCGCTGATCGAATATTCGGTCGAGGCGCCGTGCATCATGGCCCGGCTTCCGGCCGACGGCCGCAGGCCCTATCGCGGCTATGCCCGCAACATCGGCCTCGCCTTCCAGATCGCCGACGACCTCATCGATCACAGCGGCGATGAAAGCTCGGCCGGCAAGCGCACCGGCAAGGACGCGTCGGCCGGCAAGGCGACCTTCGTTTCGGTCCTCGGCGCCGACCGCGCTCGCCAGCAGGCGCGCTGGCTGGTCGACCAGGCGATCGAGCATCTGGATGGGCATGGCGGCGAAGCCGACCTGCTTCGGGCCATCGCCCGCTTCGCCATCGAACGGGATTATTAGGAGCGGACATGACCCAGCGAATCGGTGTCTATCCCGGCACGTTCGACCCGATCACCTTGGGGCATCTCGACATCATCCGTCGCGGGGCGCACCTGGTCGACCGGCTGGTGATCGGGGTGACGACCAATCCGTCGAAGGAGCCGATGTTCTCGATTGGCGAACGGCTGGACATGGTCCGGCGTGAAGTCGCCGGCCTTCCAGGCAACATCACCGTCGTCGAGTTCGACTCCCTGCTGATGGACTTTGCCGTCTCCCAGGGCGCTTCGATGATCATCCGCGGCCTTCGGGCGGTCGCCGATTTCGAATATGAGTTCCAGATGGCGGGAATGAACCAGCAGCTCAACGACGAGATCGAAACGGTTTTCCTGATGGCCGACGTGTCGCTGCAGCCGATCGCCTCGCGGCTGGTCAAGGAAATCGCCCGCTATGGCGGCGCCATCGACAAGTTCGTCACTCCGGCCGTCGCCGCGGACGTCGCAGGGAACCTTGGCAAGGGCCGCTGAGGGTCTGGCGCTGCGCGTCTCCCTGCGCTAGTCGGCGCTGGGGCGTATCTCGGGAGGGTGTTGATGGCCAAGACGTTGTTCGCGTTGCCAATAATCGCGGCTGCACTGATTGCCGCGAAGCCGGCGCAGCTGCCTTCGGCCGGGCCCAGTTACAATGCCCCCGCCGAGGTCGCGGCGGATCCGGAAAACCGCCTAACCCTGACCCTGTCGAATGGCGGCCGGATCGTCATCCTGCTTCGCCCCGATATCGCCCCCGCTCATGTCGAACGGGTTCGCGCTTTGACCCGAAGCGGCTTTTACGACGGGACTCCCTTCCATCGCGTGATTCCCGGGTTCATGGCCCAGGGCGGTGATCCGTCGGGCACGGGCGAAGGCGGCTCGGACCTGCCCGACCTCAAGGCCGAATTCAGCGCCCTGCCGCATTTGCGCGGCACGGTCTCGGCGGCGCGCACCAGCGATCCCGACAGCGCCAACAGCCAGTTTTTCATCATGTTCGGTCCGAATCCGTCGCTCGACCGGAAATACACGATTTTCGGCCGGGTGATCGAAGGCATGCCGGCGGTCGATTCTATCTCGGCCGGTGAGCCGCCGATCGAGCCGACGCGCGTTGACAAGGCAAGCATCGGCGGCTGACAAAGCCTCGCCCCCCGATGATTTCGCTAAATCCGAGTTAGCTTTTTCTAAAAGTTTGCAGCCTATTCACCGTGCCGGTTTCCGCGGAAAAGCATAGGACCGGCAAGGAATGAGCGCATTCGGCAAGCGTGGGGGCGTGGGCGGCAGCCGCCCGAACTTTGGCGTGGCCAAGCCGATGAAGTCCGGACCGGGCTCGTCGCCATCCTCGCCCTCGGGGGGTGACCAGTTTCCGCCGCTGGAGGACCTCGTCCCGGCAGCCGACGAGGCCGCTCCGAAGAGCGATATCGGGCTTACCCCGATGGGGGCGATGGATCGGCTCAACAGCCGCCAGAACGGGAGCGGAGAAGCTGCCAACAGCAAGCAGGAGGGCTTTGAGGCCTCGGTTCACCGAATCAAGGAACAGGTGCTTCCGCGATTGCTCGAGCGCGTCGATCCCGAAGCCGCCGCGACCCTGAGCAAGGATGAGCTGGCCGAGGAATTCCGGCCGATCATCTCCGAGGTTCTCACCGAGCTCAAGATCAACCTCAACCGCCGTGAACAGTTCGCGCTCGAAAAGGTGCTGGTCGACGAGCTGCTCGGCCTCGGCCCGCTCGAGGAACTGCTCGCCGACCCGGCGGTCAGCGACATCATGGTCAACGGGCCCGACCAGACCTTCGTCGAGCGCAAGGGCAAGCTCGAGGTCGCCCAGATCCAGTTCCGCGACGAGGAACATCTGTTCCAGATCGCCCAGCGAATCGTCAACAAGGTCGGCCGCCGCGTCGACCAGACCACGCCGCTCGCCGACGCCCGTCTCCAGGACGGCAGCCGCGTCAACGTCATCATCCCGCCGCTCAGCCTGCGCGGCACCGCCATCTCGATCCGTAAGTTTTCCGAAAAGCCGATCACGCTCGACATGATGAAGGGCTTCGGCTCGATGTCGGAGAAGATGGCGACGGTGCTCAAGATCGCCGGCGCGTCGCGCATGAACGTGGTCATTTCGGGCGGCACCGGCTCGGGTAAGACGACCATGCTCAACGCTCTGTCGAAGATGATCGACCCCGGCGAGCGCGTGATCACCATCGAGGACGCGGCCGAGCTTCGGCTCCAGCAGCCGCACTGGCTGCCGCTCGAGACTCGACCTGCGAATCTTGAGGGCCAGGGTGCGATCACCATCCGCGACCTTGTCATCAACGCCTTGCGCATGCGCCCCGACCGGATCATCCTGGGCGAAATTCGCGGCCAGGAATGTTTCGATCTTCTCGCCGCGATGAACACCGGCCACGACGGCTCGATGGCGACGCTTCACTCCAACTCACCGCGCGAGTGCCTCGCCCGTATGGAGAATATGGTGATGATGTCGGACATCAAGATCCCGAAGGAGGCGATCAGCCGGCAAATCGCTGATTCCGTTGACTTAATCGTGCAGGTGAAGCGCCTCCGCGACGGCTCGCGCCGGACCACCAACATCACCGAGGTGATCGGCATGGAGGGCGACGTCATCGTAACCCAGGAACTATTCAAATTCGAATATCTCGACGAGACCGCCGACGGAAAGATCCTCGGCGAATATCGCTCGATGGGCCTTCGTCCCTACACGCTCGACAAAGCCAAGCAGTACGGCTTCGACCAACCCTATCTTGAAGCCTGCCTGTAACGCTTCAGGCGTCGGTTTCCGCCGTCTCACGCTGTTCGGCCGTCTCCCAGCTCTGCCTGAGGCTGCGCGGAAGCGCGTCCTTCACCTTGGCGATCTGTCCTTCGGAAACGTGCCTCGACAGCACCTTGAACACTGATCGGACCGCCTGGTCCGGATCGACCGGACGGGTGTCGGCGAGCCATTCCTCAACCTCGGCGACGAATTCCTCGCGATTGTTACATTCCGCCGGGAGCTTTCCCGGCTCGAACTGGTCATAATAGACCCCGCGCACGAGCAGCGGCAGCTGTGCGCCGAGATGGGCGGCAAGGCCGATTGGCAATCGGTCGCGGAGCTTGTGGAGGATTGTCGACAGCACCTTCCAGGCGAGCTGCCGGTCCGGACCCAGGTCCTCCATGATCTCGTTGAGCCAGATGTGGGTGGTTTCGAGCGTTTTGTCGAAGACATCCAGTCCGTTGGCGCGCATTGTCCTGCTCCCTTCATACCGGTTGGATTGTCCGCTGGACCAATGACTTGGGGGCGTGCCGCGTTCCTCGCCTCGCCTTGCGCGTGAACATCCTCGCCGAGTCAGCGGGCGGCGGGATTTGCGCGCCGCGACTACGGCTGCCAAAGCAGATCCCTGAAATTGGGAGGAGCCGTGCCATGACGTTCCCGCGCAACTTGCTTCTGGCCGCTGCCGCTGCCGTCACCGTCCTCGGCGCAGTCGCCTGTCAGACCGTGCCGGCAGAGCCGGCATTCACCGCCGCTCATCGCGCCGCGCTTCAAGCTGCCGTCGCCGCTCCGAGCCGCACTCCCGCGAACATGCAGCGCGACCGGCACCGTAACCCGGTCGAGACGCTCGCCTTTTTCGGAGTTCAACCAAACCACACGGTGGTTGAGATCTGGCCGGGCGGCGGCTGGTACACGGAGATCCTCGCTCCATACCTCCATGCCGGCGGCGGCCGACTGATCCTTGCGACCCAGGACAGCCAGCTCGGCGGAGTGATGAGGTTGAGAGAGGCTCACCCACAATTGTACGGCAATCTGAGCGTGGTAACTTTTCCGGCCTTCGACGCCGGCGCAGTCCGCGCTCCCGATGGTGTTGCCGACGTCGTCCTGACCTTCCGCAACGTGCACAACTGGCGGATGGGTTATCGCAGGCAAGACCGGCAGGATTATAGCGCAGAGGCCTTCCGGCAGATTTATGCGATGCTAAAGCCCGGCGGCGTTCTCGGCGTGGTCGATCACCGGCTGCCCGAAGCGGCCAGCCCCGAGCGGGAACGAACCAGCGGGTACATCAAGACATCAACGGTCGTTCGGCTCGCTCAGGAGGCCGGATTCCAGCTGGCCGCTGCCTCGGAGGTCAACGCCAATCCGCGCGACACTGCCGATTGGCCGCAGGGGGTGTGGACCTTGCCGCCCACACTGCGCCTCGGCGACCAGGACCGCGACCGCTATCTCGCCGTCGGCGAGAGCGACCGGATGACCCTGAAGTTCGTCAAGCCACGCTAAAAGCGCGCCATGGCGGGCAAATCGTTGTTATCGGAGCAGAAAAATGGTGGGCGTGGCAAGGATTGAACTTGCGACCCCTGCGATGTCAACACAGTGCTCTACCACTGAGCTACACGCCCACTCTGTCGGGGAAAGCGGCATTTAGAGAGCGCCCGGGCCAGGCGCAAGGGCCTACAGCCGGCCGTGCTGATCCTCGGTCTGGAACATGCGATCGACCTCGGCGACGAGGTCCTTGAGGTGGAAAGGCTTGGACAGCAATTTCGCCTCGGGCGCGGTTCGGCCGCCCTGCAGCGCGACGGCTGCGAAGCCGGTGATGAACATCACCCGGATCGCCGGGTCGATGGCGCTGGCCTTCTGGGCGAGCTCGATTCCGTCCATTTCCGGCATGACGATGTCGGTCAGGAGGAGGTCGAACCGTTCCTTTTCGAGCAGCGGCATCGCCTCGGTGCCGCAGCCGACCGCCTCGACCTCATAGCCGACGCGGGTCAGCGCGCGCTGGAGATATTCGCGCATCGACGTATCGTCTTCGGCCAGGAGGATTCTCGGCATCGTTGCTCCACTATGCGCCCATCGGTGAACATTTTCCAGCAGCGATCGCTCCCTTCGCGCGTTGACGCGCGCCCATCCAGTCCTAAACTGGGACAGACCGATCCGTGACAATGCTACCCGGCCCAACCTTCCATCCCTCGCGGGCAGCGCTTCCGGTTCTGCTGTCCATCCCCCATTCCGGCCGCGAATATCCCGACTGGCTGCTCGGCATGGCGAGCGGCGGGCGGGCCGCGCTTGCCTCGCTCGAGGACCCGCTGGTCGATCGCCTGGCATGGCGGGCGATCGCCCGCGGAATCGGAGCGGTCATCGCCGAAGCACCGCGAGCGGCGATCGACTGCAACAGGGCCGAGGACGAGATCGATCCGTCGGTGGTCGATGCGCCGCGGCCGATCCGCCAGACGGCGCGTTCTCGCGGCGGCCTTGGGATCGTCCCCGGCCGAACGGCGCACCACGGTCATCTGTGGCGCCGGGCGATCTGCGGCCGGCAGCTCGAGGACCGGATCGACCAGGCGCACCGGCCCTACCACGGGGAGATCTCGCGCCGGCTCGAGGCGCTTCGCGCCCGGTTCGGCAGCGCGATCCTGCTCGACTGCCACTCGATGCCGCCCCCGCCGCGCGGAGTTCCGCCGATCGTCTTCGGCGATCTCCACGGCCGAAGCGCCGGGCGCTGGGTCGCGGCCGAAGCGGCACGTATCGCCCGCGACTGCGGCTTCGAGGCCGGGTTCAACGACCCGTTCGCCGGCGGCCACGTGGTCGAGCGGCACGGGCGACCGGCCGAAGGCCTGCACGCGCTCCAGGTCGAGGTCGACCGCCGCTGCTATCTCGCGGACGGGCGATCATCGCAGCCCGGGCCGGGCTTCGACGACGTCGCGCTGCTGCTCGAGCGGCTGGCCGTCGGCCTCGGCGAAGCGCTGCTCGACCGCCAGGCGCCGATCGCGGCCGAATAGCCCTCGCTCAGGCTTCGGCGGGCGCCGGCGCCCGAAGCTCCTCGGGCCCCATGCCAAGCTGCACCTGGCGCGAGAAGATGTCGCGGATCTGGCTGAGCGAGAACAAATGGGCGTAGATCAGCGGCAGCATGCCGTTCTGGTTCATCTTGCGCAGCTCGTCGCCGCGAAGCTCGCGAAGCTTCTCCTCGTCGACCATCTGGAAGCCGCGGTAGACGAACGGCTGCTCGATCCCTTCGGGCTGGATCGCAACCTCGCCGTCCATCAGCAGCTCGGCCTTCTTGAGCTCCTCGACGAAGGCCGCGGTGCGCTGTCCGGCGGTCTCGAACTGCTCGCAGAACTGAAGCACCGCCTTGGTCGTCTCCGACGGCTGGTCGCCGTCGAACAGGGGATCGCCCTCGTCGAAGTCGCCGATCACTCCCGAATCGGGGTCGAAGCACAGGGACAGTTCGTCGCTTTCCGGGCTCAGCCGGGCGAGCAGGAAGGGATAGCGGCGGATATAGGCCGGGATGTAGATGCTGCTCGACTGGTCGCGAACCACGCCATTGCCGTCGAGGAAGACGTTGACCCCCTCGTGAAGCCCCATCAGCGCCAGCGGGATCGGCTGGTCGCCGATCGAGAAGACGATCGGATAATGGCGCTGGAGCAAAGCGAATTCGTCGACCGTCGCCGGGATCGCGTGGGCCTCGCCGATCGCCGGCGCCTTTTCCAGGCGCCGGATTTTCATCTTGCCATGCTGCTGCACATTGATCGGCTCGAGCCGCGAGTAGAAAACGGGCAGTGGGGCAGGCGCTGCAGTCGCCATTGGGAATGTCTCCTGAAGGTTCCGGCTCGGTGGGCGGCCAAGCGCCGCGATCCGTGTCGCGGGAGCCTCTATTCGGCGGCCCGCCTTTAGGCAAGGCCGCCGATTCGGCAGGCCCGGAGGGCGGCGGGGCGACCGCCCGAACTTCGCGATCCTCACCCATATCGACCGCGGGCCGGCGCCGGCGCGATTGCGGCGACAGTCACCCTCGCGGCGGCGGGTTTCGACCCCACTCCAATTTTTCCCTTCAGCGAAATTGACTCGCTTGACATTGTTTCGCGGAAGCGAGGGTGACGCCGGCGAGTTATGCCGTCGCGCATGGCGGCTCGGATTTGCGCAAAAGCGAGAGGGGGGCAGCGCGGACATCGACCAGTCTATGACTCAAAGGCAGTGCTGTAGGACAGCTTTTTTTGTCAGGCTTCGCCCATGTTCGCTTTGGCCAAAAAAGCCGGCATTTGCCGCTTCACACCTCGAAACTCGTCAGGATCGGACAGGGCCCGGTGCTTCCGGCCCGGCACTCCCGCGCCAACCGCTGAAGCGCGTCGCGAGCCCGCTTCAGTTCGCCGATCTTTTCATCAAGAGACTCGATGCGGGCTTGTGCCAGCTCCCGCGCACGACTGCGGTTTTCACCGGCGTCCAGGGTCAGCAGCTCCTTGATCTCCTGCAGGCTGAACCCGGCCAATTGCGCTCGCTTGATGAACCGAAGCCGCCGCAGATCCTCGCTACCATAGCGCCTGATTCCGCTTTCGCGCGTTGGTTGCCCGATCAGACCCTTGCGCTGGTAGAAGCGGATGGTCTCCACGCCCACGCCTCCGGCGGTAGCGAGTTTGCCGATCGTCAGCGAGGGGACCCCTTGACTCTGTACCATGGTACAGAACCTATATCAAAGCCGACTGGATCACAAGGAGCGTGAAATGTCGGATATGGCCGATCACCCAAGCGCCAGGAAGGCCGTCCTCTACCGGATGGTGATGGCGGATCACACCTGCCCCTACGGCATCAAGGCCAAGGAGCTGCTGCAGCGCTCCGGTTACGAGGTTGAGGATCGCCACCTCATCACGCGCGAGCAGACCGATGCCTTCAAGGCCGAGCACGGCGTGCAGACGACCCCGCAGATTTTCATCGGCCAAGATCGCATCGGCGGGCACGACGACCTTCGCCGCTTCCTCGGCAAGCGCGTGGCTGACCCGAATGCCACCAGCTACCGCCCCGTGATCGTGCTGTTCGCGATGACAGCGCTGATGGCGATGGCCGCCAGCCATGCGGTCAGCGGCAACGCCTTCACCGTTCGCGCCGCCGAGTGGTTCATCGGCTTTTCAATGATCGTGCTGGCGCTGCTCAAGCTCCAGAACGTCGAGACGTTCGCCACCATGTTCCTGAACTACGACCTGCTGGCGAAGCGATGGGTCCCATACAGCTACGTCTACCCGTTCGCCGAGGGCCTGGCTGGCGTGCTGATGGTCGCCGGAGCGCTGACCTGGTTGTCGGTGCCCGTCGCGCTCTTCATCGGCACCATCGGGGCAGTCTCCGTCGTCAAGGCCGTGTTTGTCGACAGGCGCGAGCTGAAATGCGCGTGCGTCGGGGGCTCGAGCAACGTGCCGCTCGGCTTCGTGTCGCTCACGGAGAATATGATGATGATCGCCATGGCCGTCTGGATGGCATTGGGCGCGGCAGGGATCATCACCCTGGGCCATCATTAGCGAAAACGTTTCGGCACGTTCCATCAACCCGCCGCGCAGGATAATACGCGACTAATTTCCGCAATGGGTGGAAAGCGGGGTCTGCAGGACAGCATTTTTTTTCGCGCGGGGAGGTCGAGGCTGCGGACTTACGTGCGCTGTCAATGTAAGCGGCGATAGTCTCTAATCAGTATTGTGTCCCCGGAATTTTGTCGTGTCCCCGCAATTGTCGTGTCCCCGGAATTGCTGATCGCGAAACCCCACCAACATTCGGCGGCGCTCGTCCCAAAGCGCCAGCCGCCAGCAGCCCAGGCTCTCGCGCAGCGTTACCTGTTTGGCGACTCGGTCCAGTTCGGGAGCAGCGTCGAGACATTCCTGGAGACGGTAATTGGGTACCCTGCTGCATAAGTGGTGGATGTGGTGCAGGCCGATGTTCCCGGAAAACCACTGCAGGATCGGCGGAAGCTTGAAATAGGAGCTGCCGCTCAAGGAGGCGACGTAAAAATTCCAGTCGTCTTCGCGCTCCCACTCCGTCGTGTCGAACTGGTGCTGGACATAAAACAGCCAGTTTCCAATCCATGAGGCAATAACGATCACGGGGAGATAAGTCCCGAGAACACGAACAACGCCGAACGTGGCGCACAACAAACCGAAGGCGACGACGAGCGCGAAATTCAGCGCCAATATGCTGCGACGCGAGTCAGCGTTCGCGTGGACCGGCAATCGTTGCAGCACGACGAAATTGATCGGCGCTCCAAAGCCGACCATCACGAACGGATTGCGATAGAGCCGATAAAAGAGCCTCTTGAGCGCCGGCGAAGACCGATATTCGTCAACTGTCCACGTTTCCACATCACCGCGGCCGCGACGGTCGAGATTGCCGGTCGAGGCATGATGCGCCGCATGACCCTGGCTCCAGCTGCCGTAAGGAGTCAGGGTCAGCACGGAAAGCGCGCGCCCGAGCAGGTCATTGGCCGCCCGTGACCTAAAAAAGGAGCCGTGGCCGCAGTCGTGCTGAATGATGAAAAGACGAACGAGCAACCCGGCCGCAGGAGCCGCGAGCAGCAGGGTCAGCCAATAGCGGCCGTCCGCCACCGCCCCCATAACCACGAGCAACGCAAAAAAGGGCACAGCGGTCGTGACCAGCTGAAGGCTGCTTCGCCTGGCATCCGCGCCATAGGCCTTGAATCGCCGCGACAGTATCGGGCCGAGAGCCTCCGCGCTTGTCAGCTCGTGGACGACAGCTTGCCGCTGCGGGGTCTCGTTCAGTGGCAAACTCAATGCACGCCTGCTTTCGGGCCATGAAGCGAACAGAATGGATCCTCGTTCCCGTCGTTACGGGGAATTACGGTGGAATTTTACTGAGCAAAACACTGCACCCGGATTACGGCGGATTACGGTGGGCGGATTACGGTGACAGTCACCGAAACACCTGCCAGCTCTTGGCGTGCCTGCCGCAGGCCGTCCAAGCTGCCGACCGCTCGGTGGGAAGGTTCGTTCGCATTGGCCCGCCTTGCCCGGCTCGTCATCCCCGGCTTGCCCTATCGCGTCACGCAGCGCGGCAATCGGCGCGGGACGAATCTCCGCAATGGGTCGAAAGCAGGCATAGCCGCCAACGCC
>Ga0247719_1001197_pt1 | contig 11406 bp, 8 predicted proteins | sample 41E_DmetaG_FD_189046 | JGI IMG/M metagenome (GOLD analysis project Ga0247719, IMG submission 189046) | Soil microbial communities from hillslope of Landscape Evolution Observatory, University of Arizona, Oracle, AZ, United States - 4-1-E_D | ecosystem: Engineered > Artificial ecosystem > Mesocosm...
TCAAGTTCCCTACGCCCGCGATGGATAGAGACCGAACTGTCTCACGACGTTCTGAACCCAGCTCACGTACCGCTTTAATTGGCGAACAGCCAAACCCTTGGGACGTACTTCCGCCCCAGGATGCGACGAGCCGACATCGAGGTGCCAAACAGGGTCGTCGATGTGAACTCTTGGACCCTATAAGCCTGTTATCCCCGGGGTAGCTTTTATCCGTTGAGTGATACCCCTTCCACTCGGAGGTACCAGATCACTAAGCCCGACTTTCGTCTCTGCTCGACTTGTAGGTCTCGCAGTCAAGCTCCCTTATGCCTTTGCACTCTTCGGCTGGTTTCCATTCAGCCTGAGGGAACCTTTGGGCGCCTCCGTTACTCTTTAGGAGGCGACCGCCCCAGTCAAACTGCCCGCCTGCCACTGTTTCGCGCCCGGATTACGGGTCGCGGTTAGAACCGAACTACAACAAGGGTGGTATTTCAAGGTTGGCTCCACCGAGGCTAGCGCCCCAGCTTCTCAGCCTCCCACCTATCCTACACATGCTAAAGCCCAATCCAATGACAGGGTGCAGTAAAGCTCCACGGGGTCTTTTTGCCCTATCGCGGGTAACCTGCATCTTCACAGGTACTTCAATTTCGCCGGATCCCTCGTTGAGACAGCGCCCAGATCGTTACGCCATTCGTGCGGGTCGGAACTTACCCGACAAGGAATTTCGCTACCTTAGGACCCTTATAGTTAGGGCCGCCGTTTACCGGGGCTTCGATTCAGAGCTTGCACCCCTCCTCTTAACCTTCCGGCACTGGGCAGGCGTCAGCCCGTATATGTCAGCTTTCGCTTTAGCACGGACCTGTGTTTTTGCTAAACAGTCGCCTGGGCCTTTTCACTGCGGCCTCGATCAACCAATGGCAAGCCATCAGCTGCGAGGCGCCCCTTCTCCCGAAGTTACGGGGCTAATTTGCCGAGTTCCTTAACGAGGGTTCTCCCGATCGCCTTGGTATTCTCTACCCGCCTACCTGTGTCGGATTGCGGTACGGACACCTTTGATCTCGCTAGACACTTTTCTTGCCAGCTTGGCTCACTCGAATTGCAGCATACGCCGCTCTCATTCGCTTCTCGGCGTTGAATGGGTGAACGGATTTGCCTATTCACCCCGCCTACCGGCTTAGACGCGTATAGCCAAAACGCGCTCGAACTACCATGCTGGGTCATGCCCTTGCTCTCACCTGGGTTCCGCGCACCGCTTCGATCGAGCTTGCGCTCGACCAACCACGGATTGCTTCCGCCAGGCGACACCTTGCGGTGCAAACGATCTCTGGTGGTTCCGGAATATCAACCGGATGTCCATCGCCTACGACTTTCGTCCTCGGCTTAGGCCCGACTAACCCTGAGCGGACAAGCCTTCCTCAGGAAACCTTAGGCTTCCGGCGTGTGGGTTTCTCACCCACATTGCGCTACTCATGCCGACATTCGCACTCCCGTACGCTCCAGCCGTCCTCACGGTCGACCTTCCCAGCGAACGGGACGCTCCCCTACCGCCCAATGGCCGGCGAACCGACCATCAGACCCGCAGCTTCGGTACCAAGCTTGAGCCCCGTTGGATCTTCGGCGCAGAACCACTTGACCAGTGAGCTGTTACGCACTCTTTCAATGATGGCTGCTTCTAAGCCAACATCCTGGTTGTCTATGCGGCTCCACATCCTTTACCACTGAGCTTGGATTTAGGGACCTTAGCTGACGGTCTGGACTGTTTTCCTTTTGACCACGAAGCTTAGCCCTCGCAGTCTGACTCCCGGGCTTTGAAATCATGGGATTCGGAGTTTGATTGGGTTTGGTAAGCGGGAAGCCCCCTAGCCCATTCAGTGCTCTACCCCCATGATTGAACGCCCGAGGCTAGCCCTAAAGCTATTTCGGGGAGAACCAGCTATCTCCGAGTTCGATTGGCATTTCACCGCTATCCACAGCTCATCCCCTAGCTTTTCAACGCTAGTGGGTTCGGTCCTCCACGAGACATTACTCTCGCTTCAACCTGGCCATGGATAGGTCACTCGGTTTCGGGTCTACTGCGTGCGACTCATCGCCCTATTCAGACTCGCTTTCGCTACGGCTCCGTCCTTCTCGGACTTAACCTCGCCACACACAAGTAACTCGTCGGCTCATTCTTCAAAAGGCACGCCATCAGGCTACCGGCCTCGCGACCGGCAACACCCTTTGACTGCTTGTGGGCACGTGGTTTCAGGTACTATTTCACTCCCCTCCCGGGGTGCTTTTCACCTTTCCCTCACGGTACTAGTTCACTATCGGTCGCCAAGAGTATTTAGCCTTGGACGGTGGTCCGCCCAGATTCCCACATGAGAGACCTTCCACGTGGTACTCAGGTGGTCAACGCACGGAGGCCGATCACTTTCGCTTACGGGGCTGTCACCCTCTATGGCCCGCCTTTCCTGAACGGTTCAACTAGCGATCGACTTTGTAACTCCGCCTGGACATTGCAGTGTCCAGCCGTCGACTCCTACAACCCCAGTTCAGAAACAGCTGCAACCTATCGCGCTGAACTGGTTTGGGCTACTCCCTTTTCGCTCGCCACTACTCAGGGAATAATCTCTTTTCCTCCTGCTACTGAGATGTTTCAGTTCGCAGGCTTACCTCTCCCGGGCCTATGTATTCAGCCCGGAGTGACTGGGCATTACCCCAGCCGGGTTTCCCCATTCGGACACCCTCGGATCACAGCTTGCTCGCAGCTCCCCGAGGCATTTCGCTGCCTACCACGTCCTTCATCGGCTCTTGGCGCCAAGGCATCCACCTCGTGCCCTGTGTAGCTTGACCTCCCTCAGCAACTCACCCAAAGGCAAGTGCCAAGAGATGGTCCGGGATCATCACCTTGTTCGTTAATCACGGCAGAAATTGAAGATCATCAATTTCTGATCACGTCTTCACTTGGTAAGGTGCGGCGCCACTTGCGTGGAGCCCCATTTCAGCGTTTCCGCTGATCAGTGACCTCGAGCTGTGAGAGGGACTCGAGCCCACTGATCAGGGGGACCGCCTGTCGGCCGGGAGACACACATCGACGGCTCGAGGGTCCTCGAGCCGTCGGGAAGGACAGCCAGGGTTCGCCTGCGAGTGCTTTTGGGGTCTACCCGATCTTCAATTCTCGTACGGTGGTTCGCTGCAGTTGCCTGCTCCTCCGTGTGTCCCGCGAGAGGTCGCCTGGAGGGTGGTGGAGACGAGGAGACTCGAACTCCTGACCCCCTCCTTGCAAAGGAGGTGCTCTTCCAGCTGAGCTACGTCCCCTTGCGACGTCGCCGGGTGATGGTGGGCGTTTCTGGACTCGAACCAGAGACCTCTGCCTTATCAGGGCAGTGCTCTAACCAGCTGAGCTAAACGCCCGCCGGGGCCGCCCGATCCCATCCAGCGGATGGGGGGCCGCACCCTAACACTTGAAGAGTGGCAGGTAAGTCGCTCGTAGCGAGCGGTTTCGGTGTCTTAGGTGCCGGGTCGTCACGCTCTCATCCGCGAACGGATGCCGCACGCCACCCAGCGGGCGTACGAAGCGATCGTGACGATCAACCTGGGAGGGTATATAGCGCTGGCATCTCACCGATGACTCCAGCTCCCTCTCCCTAGAAAGGAGGTGATCCAGCCGCAGCTTCCGCTACGGCTACCTTGTTACGACTTCGTCCCAGTCACCAATCCCACCTTCGACGGCTGCCTCCTTGCGGTTGGCCCACCGGCTTCGGGTGTTATCGGCTTCCATGACGTGACGGGCGGTGTGTACAAGGCCCGGGAACATATTCACCGCCGTATGCTGACCGGCGGTTACTAGCAACTCCGGCTTCATGCAGGCGAGTTGCAGCCTGCAATCCGAACTGAGACCGGCTTTAAGGGATTTGCGCCACCTCGCGGTTTAGCAGCCCGTTGTACCGGCCATTGTAGCGTGGGTGTAGCCCAGGACGTAAGGGCCATGCTGACTTGACGTCATCCCCACCTTCCTCCGAGTTTCTCTCGGCAGTCCCGTGTGAGTGATACAACACACAGTAGGGGTTGCGCTCGTTGCGGGACTTAACCCAACATCTCACGACACGAGCTGACGACAGCCATGCAACACCTGTGGCCAGGCCCCTTGCGGGGCGCCGACGTTTCCGCCGACTTCCTGGTCATGTCAAGCCCTGGTAAGGTTCTTCGCGTCGCATCGAATTAAACCCCACGCTCCGCTGCTTGTGCGGGCCCCCGTCAATTCCTTTGAGTTTTAGCCTTGCGGCCGTACTCCCCAGGCGGGACACTTAATGCGTTAGCTACGGCACTGGCGGGGTTGATACCACCAACACCTAGTGTCCATCGTTTACAGCTAGGACTACCGGGGTATCTAATCCCGTTCGCTCCCCTAGCTTTCGCGCCTCAGCGTCAAGAACAGGCCAGGAAGTCGCCTTCGCCACTGGTGTTCCTCCCGATATCTACGCATTTCACCACTACACCGGGAATTCCACTTCCCTCTCCTGCCTTCCAGTCGAACAGTATCGAATGACCCTCCCCAGTTGAGCCGGGGGCTTTCACATTCGACTTACTCGACCGCCTGCGCGCTCTTTACGCCCAGTAAATCCGGACAACGCTTGCCACCTACGTATTACCGCGGCTGCTGGCACGTAGTTAGCCGTGGCTTATTCCTCAGGTACCGTCATCATCGTCCCTGAGAAAAGAGGTTTACAACCCGAAGGCCTTCATCCCTCACGCGGCGTTGCTGCTTCAGGCTTTCGCCCATTGAGCAAAATTCCCGACTGCTGCCTCCCGTAGGAGTCTGGGCCGTGTCTCAGTCCCAGTCTGGGTGATCGTCCTCTCAGACCACCTACCGATCGTCGCCTTGGTGAGCCATTACCCCACCAACGAGCTAATCGGACGCAGGCCCCTCCCGAAGCGCCTTTCGGCTTTGGTCGTATGACTGAACATACGACCATATGCGGTATTAGCCACCCTTTCGGGCAGTTATTCCCCACTTCGGGGCAGGTCACCCACGCGTTACTCAGCCGTCCGCCACTAGCGACTCAGGCAAGCCCGAGTCGCCCGTTCGACTTGCATGTCTCATGCACGCCGCCAGCGTTTATCCTGAGCCAGGATCAAACTCTCCGACAAAAAGAACTGACCTTTCGGCCAGCTCAACGGTTCGGGGTTTGCCCGCTCGCACTTGCTGATTTACCTACCACTCTTCACTTGTTAAGGTGCAGCGCCCGTGCTCCTTCCGGTGCCGTTGGGGCAGCCACACATTATGGCACGCCACATAGGGCCCCGTCAAGGTACTGTCCGGGATTTTGCCGGGAGCCCCTCGAGGCTCCACCTCGCGCCGCCTCAGCGGTCGCGGTCGCACAGAATAACCCGACGCGGGGCGAGCGTCAAGGAGGCGCCGCCTCGACAGGCGGGCTCAGATGGGGCTGGTCTCGATGAGCAGCACGAAGGCCGCGCCGGCCAGCCAGCAGAGCAGTGCCAGGGTGATCGTCGCCGGCTCGCCCAGCGCGACCGCCAGCGCGAAGACGGCAAGCCCGAGCAGCGCCGCGGCGCCAGCCTTGGCCAGTCGGAGCAGGATCTCAGAGACCAGGTGGCTCATCGGGCGGACAGAGTGCTCATCGCTCGCTCGCGATCTCGAACTCGCGCCGGCCTTGGAGCGCCCGGACGAGGGTCACCTCGTCAGCGTACTCGAGGTCGCCGCCTACGGGCAGCCCGCGGGCGATGCGCGTGATCGAGCCGACGTCGCCGGCCAGCCGCTCGGCGAGGTACATCGCCGTCGCCTCGCCCTCGAGGGTCGGGTTCGTGGCCAGCACGACCTCGCGATATGGCTCGCCATCGGCATTCCGGCGGGCGGCCCGATCGAGCAGCTCACGCACGCGCAGCCGGTCGGGCCCAATGCCATCCATCGGTGAGATGGCCCCATGGAGCACGTGGTAGCGGCCCCGAAATGCGCCTGTGCGCTCGAGCGCGAGCACGTCGAGCGGCTCCTCGACGACGCACAGCGAATCGTCCTCGCGCGTCCCGTCCGCGCAGATCGCGCAGATGTCGGTCGTGCTGATGTTGAAGCAGCTGGCGCAGTAGACGACCTCGTCGCGCACCGCCACCAGGGCGGCGGCCAGGCTGCGCACCTCCGTGTCGGGCGCGCGCAGCAGGTGGTACGTCAGCCGCTGCGCGGTCTTGGGTCCCACACCGGGCAGCCGCGACAGCGATTCGATCAGCCGGACGACCGGCTCGGGCAGGACGCTCACGCTGGCCGGCTCAGCCGAAGCCGGGCGGCAGGCCCATCCCGCCGGTCACGCGGGCCATCTTCTGCTCAGCCGTCTGCTTGACCTGGCGCAGGCCGTCGTTGACCGCGGCCGTGACCAGGTCCTGCAGCATCTCGACGTCCTCGCGGTCCACGACCTCAGGGTCGATGTGCAGCTCAACCAGCTCCTGCCGGCCGTTGATCACCGCCCGGACGGCGCCTCCGCCGGCCGTGGCCTCGTGCGTGAGCGCCTCGAGCTCGGCCTGCACGCGCGCCATCTCAACCTGCATCTGCTGGGCCATCTTGGCAAGGTCGCCCATCTTCATCGGCAGCTCCTCATTCGACTTCGGCGACGTCAAGCACGTCATCAGCAAACACTCGCCGCGCGTGGGCAACCAGCTCCTGCGCGTCGGCAGGCTGGCTTCGCGGCAGCTCCACGTTGGCCGCCACGAGACTGACCGACACGCGCCGTCCGAGCACGCTACTCAGCCCCTCCTCGAGCACCGAGCGCTTGCGCTCGGCGATGTCGCGCATAAACAGCTGGTCCTCCGGAAAGCCCAGGACGACCGCTCCTTGGCGAACCTCGATCGGCCGACAGGCCATGATCAGCGGCCGATTGGCCGGGTTGCTGCCAACCTGGGCGACGACTTGCGCCCAGGCGGCCAGCAGGCTGTCCAGCTCGGTGTCGGCAGCCGGCGGCTCGGCCGGCCGAGGGGTCGACGGAGGCGCGGCGGCCTTCGGCGTCGGCGGGGGCGCGGCGGCCTTGGGCGTCGGCCGGGGCGCGGTGGCCTCGATCGGGGGTGCGGGTGGGCGCGCAGGGACGGGCGCAGCACCCTCGAGCAGGGCCAGCTCGAGCTGCAGCCGGTAGCCGCCGGCCGCCCCGCGGTTGATGTCGATGGTGCTCAGCCGCCGGGCGACGCGGGTCAGGGTGGCGACCAATGCGGGTGGCGCATCGCTCGCCCCGAGGGCACGGACGAGTCGATCGCGCAGGCCGTCGACCAGCTGGTCAGCGAAGGCCGCCAGGTCGCGGCCGTCGCGCTCGACCTGGTCGAGCATGCGCACGCCGGCAAGCGCATCGGCGCCGGCGAGGGCATCGATGAAGCGGTTGACAGTCTCCTCTTCGGCCAGGCCGAGCAGGTTGCGCACGGCATCGGCATCGATCTCCTCGTCGCCGCCGGCCAGCACCTGGTCGAGCATCGACTCCGCGTCGCGCATGCCCCCCGCCGCGCGCTCGGCGATGAGCCCGATGGCCTCATCGGTCACGGCGCGGCCCTCGCCGGCGAGGATGCGGCGCAGCTTGGCCTCGATCTCGGGCACCGGCAGGGGCCGGAAGGTGAAGCGCTGGAGGCGCGACACGACGGCCGGCCGGATGCCGCTCGGATCGGTCGTGCAAAAGATGAACAGAACGTCGTCGGGCGGCTCCTCGAGCGTCTTCAGGAGCACGTCCCAGCCTTCCTTGATGCGCTGGACCTCGTCGATGATGAAGACCTTGCGCCGCAGGTCGGAGGCGGCGGTGTAGACGCGCGGCAGCAGCTCGCGCATGTCGTCGACGCGGTTGTTCGACGCGGCATCGAGCTCGACCACGTCCAGCGCCCGTCCCTCGCGGATGGCAGTGCACGGCTCGCAGCTGTCGTCCGGCTCGCCATCGACTGGGGCCACGCAGTTGACCGCCTTGGCGATGATGCGCGCCATCGAGGTCTTGCCCGTCCCGCGCGGGCCGACGAACAGCAGGCCGTGGGACAGGCGCTCGAGGCGAACTGCGTTGCGTAGCGTCTCGACGACCGCAGCCTGGCCAACGATCTGGCCGAAGCTCTGCGCGCGCCAGCGCCGGTAAAGCGCCTGGTGCGGCTGCGCGCGGGCAGGAGTGTCGGGGGCCACGTCGGCAGTTTACGGCCGCGCAGCGCGAAGAGGGTCTTGCCGTGCACCCTCCGTCGACCGGAGGCGGACGCGGGCCCAACGTGACGACCGACTCGGACCAGGCCGATCCGCGGCACCCGGCGAAGCTGCGCTTATCGCTGCTTCCTTCCGGACCTGACGAGGTTCACGCGTCGCCGCTGCGCGGGACCCGATCCTCAACGTCGATCATCCCGCCGGCTTCCGCGCACGCGGGCCTCGGGAGGGAGTTCAGCCCTGCTGGAGCGGATTGCAGGTACAGGGCACCGCTAGTTCCCCGCCTAGCACGGCACGGCCGATTCTACGCCAAGGGCGAAGGGCACCCGTGCGGCGGGCATGCAGATGCCGGCTGTGTCGCGCGCATGCCCGGACGCGCCCACCGGTTTGCGCGACGCGCACATCATTTCGGGCGAACGTCCGTAAAGCTGCGGTCTGCGCCTTGCGACGGGCAGGCTTGGGCCCCTGAGGCTGTCCGGCCGAACGAACGTGCAGCGGACGCAACCACTCTCTCGGGCGGCGGGCAGACGCCCGCCGAAGGGTGGCGGAGAGGGTGGGATTCGAACCCACGATGGGTTGCCCCATACGGCATTTCCAGTGCCGCGCCCTAGGCCTCTAGGCGACCTCTCCGGGGCGTGGTGGTGAGACATCTGGCGGAGAGGGTGGGATTCGAACCCACGGTGCTTTCGCACACCGCTTTTCGAGAGCGGCACCTTAAACCACTCGGACACCTCTCCGATCCGAGGATACCAAAGGGCCTCCGGCGGGCCGGTCCGTCCGGGGCTCAGCTGCGGCGGCTGCCAGCCACGGCGAGCTCGGCTGCCTGGGCCTGCATGATCCCTGACACGACGATCAGCCGCCGCCCGAGCTGATCGTTGGCGGCCAGCTGGAGTGCCGAGCCGGCGGCGCCATGGGTGGGATCAGCCAGGGCGAAGACGAGACCGTCAGCGTCCGACTCGAGCAGTGCCCCGACGCACATCGCGCACGGCTCGCGGACGGTGAACATGGTCAGCCCCGCCAGGCTCGCCCGGCCAAGCCGGCGAGCCGCCTTTCGCAACACCACCATCGGGGCATGGGCGGTTGGGTCGCCGCTGGCCGTCACGTCAGGCCGGCCGCGGGCGACCATCGCGTCGTCCATCACCGCCACGGCGCCATCGGGCCGCTCGCCGGCAGCGCCGGCGGCTCGCGCCTCGGACAGGGCGGCGCCCATGTACAGCTCGTAGTTCACGAGGGGGATGCTAACAGCGAGGAGTGGCGCGCCCGGCGAGACTCGAACTCACGACCTTCAGGTCCGCAACCTGACGCTCTATCCGCTGAGCTACGGGCGCACGATTCTGGCTGCGTTACATGGCGGAGAGGGAGGGATTCGAACCCTCGGAGCAGGTTACCCCACTCAACGGTTTAGCAAACCGCCGCACTAGGCCACTATGCGACCTCTCCACCGCCAGCCGCGGCCGATGATAGCACGCACCCCCTCCCGGACCCCTCCCCCAAGGGTCGCCGGGAGCCGCCGTTGCAGGCCTCCGCGGTCGGCCCGTATGATCAGTCAAATCCCGGTTGCCAAGGCGCCGTCGCGCCGCCTGCCAGAGGTTCGACCTTGCCCAAGCGCGTTGTCCTGATCGGCCACCCCGTTGCCCAGTCGCTGTCCGGCGTCCTCCAGCAGGCGGCATTCGACGAGCTGGGCATTGACGCGCGCTACGAGCCGGTCGACACGCCGCTGGCCAGTCTGGCCGACACGATCGAGGGGCTGCGCGGCGACGAGTACCTGGGCGCGAACATCACCGTCCCCCACAAGGAACGCGTGGTGCCATTGCTCGACCGCCTGACAGAGGACGCCCAGCACACCGGCGCGGTCGACACGCTGACCCGCGAGGGCTCGCGCCTGGTGGGTCACAACACTGACGTGACCGGCTTCCGCGTCGCTCTCGACCAGCTCGTCGGGCGCCAGAAGATGCCGCGCGCGGCGGTCGTGCTCGGCGCCGGCGGCGGTGCGCGGGCCGCTGTCCACGCGCTGATCACTGCCGCCTTCCAGCGGGTGATCGTCTTCAACCGCCATCTGCATCGGGCCGAGGGCCTGGTGCGTCACTTCGCCCGCGGAGCGGCCCACATGGAGCTGCGTGCGATGCCATGGCACGAGTCGGTCATCGAGGCCGAGCTTGCCAAGACGAAGGTGCTGATCAACGCCGCCCACTCGCCCGATGCCGGCACCGTCTCGCCCATCCCGGCCGAGCTGCTGCCGCCCGAGCTGCTGGTGCTCGACCTGCTCTACGTGCCGCGCGAGACGCAGCTGCTCCGCGATGCCCGGGCGGCGGGCGCGGCCGAGGCGATGAACGGCGACCAGATGCTGCTCCACCAGACGGCGGCCGCGTTCGAGCTGTGGACGGGCAAGAAGGTCGAGATCGACCTGCTGGCGGTCAAGCTCGAGGAGGTGCGGCGCGCGACGCCTGGCGAGCCGGCCGCGAGCGAGGCGGTGACCGCGGCGGAGAAGGCGTCGGAATAGTCCGACCGACGTAGTGCCGGCCGGCCGGTCAGGCGCCGATGATCGGCCGTGTCGCTCTGGTTCCGGTTCGAGGGCCCGGGCAAGCTGCACCCACGCCGCTGGCATCGCGTCAGGCCGGTGAGGGGCCGCCGCTTCGTGACGCTCTGCGGGCGCTACGTCAACGGCGCTCCGCGCGAGGCGGGGCGTTCGCCCGGCACGGAGTGCGCCAACTGCCGGCGCGCACAGGCCCTGGCTGACCGGGCGCCGCTCCCTTTCGGAGCCTGACGACTGCTGGCGGAGAGGGAGGGATTCGAACCCCCGGACCTTTCGGTCAACGGTTTTCAAGACCGCCGCCATAAACCACTCGGCCACCTCTCCGGCCGTTCAAGGATAGCGCTGGAGCGCCGTTGCTCCGGCCGTGCGGCGTCTTATGCTTCACCCGTCACGCCAAGCAGAGGGGTTGCCTGATGAACCAGCCACCGCCGGGTCCGCAGGGCCCATTCCTCGTCCAGCGAATGGGCGTCGAGGAGGGCCCCTACACGTTCCTGGACCTGCAGGCGCAGGCCAAGGCAGGCTACATCCGCAGCACGACCATGGTCCGCCGCGCCGACGGCCAGAGCGCCTGGTTCCCGGCTTCAGAGATCCCGAGTGTCTTCTCCGACAAAGACTGGCTGACGGCGCTGCTGCTGTCCATCTTCCTGGGCACGCTGGGCATCGATCGCTTCTACCTCGGCTACACCGGCCTTGGCGTGCTGAAGCTGGTCACCCTCGGGCTGTGCGGCATCTGGGCGCTGATCGACCTGATCCTGAT
>Ga0247719_1001198_pt1 | contig 11404 bp, 9 predicted proteins | sample 41E_DmetaG_FD_189046 | JGI IMG/M metagenome (GOLD analysis project Ga0247719, IMG submission 189046) | Soil microbial communities from hillslope of Landscape Evolution Observatory, University of Arizona, Oracle, AZ, United States - 4-1-E_D | ecosystem: Engineered > Artificial ecosystem > Mesocosm...
CAAATCGCGCAGCAAACGGCCGACACGGCCGGTCGAAGCGTTCGTCTGACGCGGCTCAGGCTCGAGGGCGGAATCGCGCCGCGCACCGACCTCAGCCAGGCCGAGCAGATCCTGACCCAGGCTCAGGCCGACGTCGCCCAGCAGCGCACCTTCGTCGCGCAGGGGGTCAACACGCTGCGGCTTCTGGTCGGTGCGCGCGTCGAAGCGGCGCTCCTGCCCGGCTCGATCGAGGAGGCTGGCGCAGCGATCGGCGAACTGCCCGCGGGCGTCGATTCCTACGTCCTGCTGCGCCGGCCGGACATTCTCCAGGCCGAACACCGGCTGCGCGCCGCCAATGCGCAGATCGGCGCGGCTCGCGCCGCTTTGTTCCCGCGGATCACTCTGACGGGGCTTCTCGGGCTTGCCAGCAGCGCGCTCACCGGCCTGTTCAGCGGCGGCGCCTTTGCCTGGAGCGCGGGCGGCAATGCGGCCTACACCATCTTCCAGGGCGGGGCCGGCCAGGCCAACGTCCGGCTGACCGAGGCTCAGCGCAATGCCGCGCTCGCCAATTATCAGGGCGCGGTGCAGACGGCGTTTCGCGAAGTTGCCGACGCGCTTGCCCGCCGCGCGACGATGGACGAGCAGCTCGCCGCGACCGAACGGCGCAGGGCTGCATCGGCCGACGTCGCATTGCTCGAGGAAGCGCGCTACCGCGCCGGCATCGCCAGCTATCTGAGCCTGCTCGACGCTCAGCGCTCTTATTATGCGGTGCAGCGGGTGCTGGTTCAGACGCGGCTGACCGCGGCGCGCAACCGGGTTGCGATCTATCAGGCGGTCGGCGGGGATTCCCTGCTGCAGACCGCGCCGCTGTGTGCGGTGGTCTACGACAATAGCGCGAGTAGCGCGAAGCTCGCGAGCCAATGCTCGCCCATATAATCGCCGGCAATGTGCGGGAGCGCAGCCGCGAGATGCTCGTCGGCAGCCTGCGCGGCCGCGGCGCGCTCGGCTGAGGGAAGCAGCGGCGCGAGGCTGCGCCAGCACCAGGCACGGCTGAGGTTGAGCCCGTCGAGATGGGCGATCTTCCCGTCGCTGCGGTCGCTGACGGTCGCCGGCGTGAACAAGGTCGCGGGCTCGCGCGCGGCGGTGCGCGGCAGGAACTGCTCGAACCAGATCGGGAACAGCGATGGATGGGTGCGTGCCATGCACAAAGCCTCGACCAGCGCCGGCGACAGGAACTCGTCGCCGCCCGGCTCCCACGCCTGGCAGTCGCGGTCCGACCCGTACCAGTGGCGCGCGCGCTCGCGGATCAGCTCGGCGAGCGGCGCATCAAACTTCTCGGCCCATTCGAGCGAGAGTACGAGGGCGAATGCGGTGTTGAAGTGGGTTCCAACGCGGATCGGGTAGGTCAGGATCGCGAGATAATCGCGCAGCCGGTCCGCGAACGCCCGCGCCAGCGGCTCGAACTCCCCGCCCCAATCGCCCTCGTGGCGCGTCGCCTCGAGGTGCAAGTAGAGGAGCCACGCCCAGCCGTAAGGCCGTTCGAACCCGCGGCTCATCGGCCGGTCGAGATAGGCAAGCTCGGCCGCGACCTTCGCCGGCGTGAACGTCTCGTCGGCGAGAACGCCGATCGCCCCGGCCTCGGCGATCTCGGGGAACAAGCGCCGAAGGGTCAGCAAAGTCCACCACCCATGGACGCAGCTATGCCAGTCGAAACTGCCGAAAAAGACCGGGTGCAGCACGCGCGGCGGAAGCGCATCCTCGTCGCCAAGCAGGACGTGGTCGAGCTTGTGCGGATATTCCTTGGTCACATGGCCGAGCGCGATCCGCGCCATGTGCGATGCCAGGGGTGCATCCAGCCTCATAGGTGGAAGCCCGCCACGTAGATGATCAGGATGTTGACCGCGAGCAGCGGAAGCGCAGTCGCGATCTGCACCTTCACGACCCCATATTGGTCCTTCAGCTCCAGCAGCGCCGCCGGAACGAGATTGAAGTTGGCGGCCATCGGCGTCATCAAGGTCCCGCAGAAGCCGGCCAGCATCCCGACCGCGCCGATCACCGCCGCGTCGCCGCCATAGCCCTGGATCAGCAGCGGCACGCCGATCGCCGTCGCCATCACCGGGAAGGCCGCGAAGGCGTTGCCCATGATCATGGTGAAAATCGCCATCCCGAGCCCGAACACCACGACCGTGAGGAAAATGCTGCCGCGGGGAATCACCGACTGGGTCAGCTCGCCGATGATCGTGCCGACGCCAGCGGCGGCGAACAGCACGCCAAGCGCCGCCAGCATTTGCGGCAGGACCGCAGCCCAGCCGATCGCGTCGATGAGGCGCCGCCCCTCCTGCAGCGGCGCAAGCGCCGGCGGCCGCAGCCACAGGAAGATCGCTGCGATCGCGAGCAGCACGCCAAGCCCAAGGAACATATAGGTTTCGCGCTTCGCCTCGAACCAGCCGTACTCTCCGATCGCCGTGTAATTGTAGAAGAGCGTGCCGATCAGCGCCGTCGCGGGAATGATCAGCGCGGGCAGGAACAGCTTGTTGCCGAGCCGCTCCGACCAGCGCACCCGCTCCTCGTCGGAGGTGGTCGACGGATGACTCCGCCCAATGAAGCCGAACCCCGCCAGTCCCGCCAGCCCGAGCACCAGCAACCCGTTGCCGAAATCGCCGATCCGATCACCGGCCAGCAGGCTGAGCGCCATCAGTCCCCAGAAGGCCGCATTGCCGAAGCGCTTGGGGTTGCTTCGGTCGGCGACGGACAGCAGTGCGATGGCGGCGAACATCGCTCCGGCAAGGGCGTAGAGCCATTGAAGGGTGATCATTCGCCGACCTCCGCCGTCTGCGCGATCGGTGGCACCGGCCCGCGCCGGCGGGCCAGGCGCCGATCCAGCAGCACCAGCCGCGTGCCGTGGATCATGAAGGCGAAGATCGCGGTGGGGATCGCCCATACCGCGAGATGCAGCGGCGCGAGATTATAGCCGTAGGTCGCGAGCGTCTGCTGGATCAGCACGATTGAGCCGATCGCGAAAAAGATGTCTTCTCCGAAGAACAGCCCGACATTGTCGGTCCCGGCCGAATAGGCCTTCACCGTCTCGGCAGTCTCCTCGTCGAGCTCGCCGTGCTGCTTTTCGGCGGCGGCGAGCGCCATGGGAGCGACCAGCGGTCGCACGGTTTGCGGATGGCCGGCGGTCGAATGCAGACCGATCGCGGCGGTGATCTGGCGATAGGCCAGGTAAAAGATCAGCAGCTTTCCCGTCGTCGCCTTTTTGAAGCCGCGGATCAGTGTCGCGGCACGCTGCTGCAGCCCGTGCCGTTCGAGCAGGCCGATCACGGGAAGGACGATCCAGACGATGGCGATGATGCGGTTGTCGTTGAACGCCTTGCCGAAGGTTGAAATGACCTCGACGATATCCATCCCCGCAAGCAGCCCGGTGACGATCGCGGCCGCGGTAACGACCAGCATCGGGTTGAGGCGTAGGGCGAAACCGGCGACGACGAGAAGGATGCCGAGCAGCGGCCAGTAATTGGTCATTCCGCCTTGCTCCCGAATCCGCCGCCGCCGGGCGTTTCAATGATGAAGCGGTCGCCCGGCTGCATGTCGGCATAGGCGGTGGCGCTCAGCATTTCGATGCTTCCGTCGCTGCGCTCGACCCAGTTCCGCCCCGGCTGCGCATCACCGCCGCCGGCGATCCCGCGCGGCGGCACCCGGCGGCGGTTGGCGAGGATGTTGGCCCGCATCGACTCGAGGAAGGTGATTTCGCGCACCAGTCCGTCGCCGCCGCAGTGCGCCCCGGTCCCGCCCGACCCGCGGCGGATGGCGAAGCGGTCGAGCCGGACGGGGAGCCGCGTCTCGAGGATTTCGGGGTCGGTCAGCCGGCTATTGGTCATATGCGTCTGCACCGCGCTGGTCCCGTCATGGTCGCGGCCGGCGCCCGACCCGCCGGCGATGGTTTCATAATATTGGTGCCGGTCGTTGCCGAAAGTGAAATTGTTCATCGTGCCCTGGCTCGGTGCAAGCTGGCCGGTCGCCGCGAACAGGGCGTCGGTGACGACCTGGCTGGTCTCCACATTCCCCGCGACGACCGCGGCGGGCGGTCGCGGATTGAGCATCGAGCCTTCGGGCACGATCAGCCTGATGGGCCGCAGGCAGCCATCGTTCATCGGGATTGCATCGTCGATCAGCGTTCGCACGACGTAGAGCGAGGCCGCGCGCACGATCGAGAATGGCGCATTGAAATTATCCGGAAGCTGGTCGCTCGTGCCGGTGAAATCGAAGGTCGCCGCGCGCGCCGCCTTGTCGACCGTGATGCGGACGCGGACATGCGCATTATTGTCCATTTCATAGTCGAACTCGCCGTCGTCGAGGCGGTCGAGCAGCCTGCGCACCGATTCCTCGGCATTGGCGAGGACGTGGCGCATGTACGCTGCGACCACGTCCGCGCCGTAATCGCGTGCCGTTGCGGCGAGCACCTCGGCACCGCGGATACAGGCCGCTAGCTGAGCCTTCAGGTCGGAGATGTTGCGGTCCGGATTTCGCGCCGGCCACTTACCCTGCGTCAGTAGCGCGCGGATTTCCGCTTCGCGGAAATGGCCCTCGTCGACCAGCAACGCATTGTCGATCAACACGCCTTCTTCGCCGATCGTGCGGCTGTCGGGCGGCATCGATCCAGGCGCAATCCCGCCGATGTCCGCGTGGTGGCCCCGCGCGGCGACGAATGCGGATGGCTCGGCTTCATCGCCATAGAAGACGGGAACGATCACGGTGATATCTGGCAAATGCGTGCCACCGCGATAGGGATCGTTCAGCACATAGGCATCGCCGCGGCGGATCCCGCGCCCGTCCCTGCCCTTGCCGCGCGTGTCGATGATGGTCCGGATGCTCTCGCCCATCGAGCCCAGGTGCACGGGAATGTGCGGAGCGTTGGCGATCAGCGCTCCCTCGGCGTCGAAAATCGCGCACGAGAAGTCGAGCCGTTCCTTGATGTTCACGCTCGTCGCTGTCGATTGCAGCGCAACCCCCATCTCCTCGGCGATGGCCATGAACAAATTGTTGAAAATCTCCAGCCGGACGGGATCGACTTCGGTCCCGATGGCCTTGGCGCGCTCGAGCGGCACGGCGCGCGTGAGGACGAGCGTCCCGTCCCCCGCGCGTTGGGCGCGCCAGCCCGGCTCGACGACAGTTGTCGACGTCGGGTCGGAGATGAGCGCGGGGCCCTCAACCTCCTCCCCCGGAGGGAGTGGGTTTTGCGCCTTAACCGGCTCCTCGACTCCTTGTCCCCGGGAGGATTTCCCAACGGCCTCCACCACGAGCGCGTCGACGATCACCTCGCCGTCATCCCAATAGCCGAAGCGCCTGCGATGCAGGTCCGCGAAGTCGCGCCTCATTTGATCGCTATGCCCGACGGCAATTTCGATGGTCGTGTCGCTTCCCGCCATGCGCAGGCGCGCACGGCGCAGCAGCTCGATCCGTTCCTCGTCGATACGCTGATCGATCAGTGCATCACGCGCCTGTTGCTCGAGCTCCGAAAGCGCGTCCGAGAAATCGTGGCCGAGCGGTTTTAACAGGCTCGTGTCGCGGATCGCCTTCACGTCGGCCAGGCCGATGCCGTAGGCCGAGAGCACGCCGGCGAGCGGGTGGATAAGGATGCGCTCGATCCCCAGCGCATCGGCCACCGCGCAGGCGTGTTGTCCGCCGGCGCCCCCGAAGCAGGCGAGCGTGTAACGCGTCACGTCATGGCCGCGAGCGATCGAGATTTTGCGGATCGCGGCGGCCATATTGTCGACCGCGATTTCAACGAAGCCGCGGGCGATCTCCTCGAGGCTCATGCCCGGAACAACCTCCGCGATCTCCTGCAGTCGCGCGCGGGACGCGCCCCAGTCGAGCGGCTGGTCTCCCTTCGGGCCGAACACGCGCGGGAATTGCTCGGCGTCGATGCGCCCGAGGAACAGGTTGCAGTCGGTAACCGTCAGCGGTCCGCCGTTCCGGTAGCAGGCCGGTCCCGGGAACGCGCCGGCGCTCTCCGGCCCGACACGGAAGCGCAGTCCGTCGAAGTGGCAGATCGACCCCCCGCCGGCGGCAACGGTATGGATCTGCATCATCGGCGCGCGGATCCTCGCCCCGGCGACGACGCTTTCATCGGCAAGCTCGTAGGCGCCCGCGAAGTGCGAGACGTCGGTTGAGGTTCCGCCCATGTCGAAGCCGATCAGCCGGTCATCCCCATGCGGCTCGCTTGCTGCGACCATGCCGACCACGCCGCCCGCGGGGCCCGAGAGGATCGCGTCCTTGCCGCGGAACGAGCCCGCCTCGGCGAGCCCGCCGTTCGACTGCATGAAATGGAGGTCGGCGCTTCCCGGAAGGCCTGCCGCGACCCGGTCGACGTAACGCCTCAGGACGGGCGACAGATAGGCATCGACCACCGTCGTGTCGCCGCGGCCGACGAGCTTGATCAGCGGCGCTACCTCGTGGCTGGCGGAGACCTGAGAGAAGCCGATCTCGCAAGCGATTTGCGCCAGCCGCGCTTCGTGCGCGCAGTGGCGCCAACCGTGCACCAGCACGATGGCCAGCGCGTCGATCCCGTCGTCGCGGAGCGCCTGGAGTGATGCGCGGGCCTGCTCCTCGTCGAGCGGCTTCAGCACCGCCCCATCGTCGGCCACCCGCTCGTGGATCTCGACGACGCACTCGTACAGCATGGAAGGCAGCACGATGTGGCGCGCAAAAATCTCCCGCCGCGCCTGATAGCCGATGCGCAGCGCATCGGCGAAGCCGCGGCTGATCGCCAGTGCGACACGCTCGCCCTTGCGCTCGAGCAAGGCGTTGGTCGCGACTGTGGTGCCCATGCGCACGGCGGCGACCTCACCGCCCTCTTCGCTCAGCACACGGCGGATCGCCTCGAGCGCGGCGTCCTCATATTGGTCGGGGTTGTCGGAGAGCAGTTTCTCGATCCGCAGCCGGCCGTCGGATGCACGCGCGACAACGTCGGTGAAGGTTCCGCCGCGGTCGATCGCGAAGGTCCAGCTGAGCGCCATTCGCTGCCTCTAGGGCCTTTGCGCTCCCGACTGCACCCCCTAAGGACAAGCCATGGCTGTTCTTGTGACGGGAGCTGCGGGGTTCATCGGCGCCGCGACATCGCGGGCGCTCCTCGAGCGCGGCGACGAGGTCGTCGGCATCGACAATCTCAACTCTTATTACGACCCCTCGCTGAAGCGGGCACGACTGGAACGGCTGCAGCAGCAATATGGCAATCGTTTCCGCTTCGAACGCGTCGACTTCGCGGACGCCGAAGCCCTGAACGGCGCCGCCGGATCCATCGACTTCGAGGCCATCGTCCATTTCGGAGCGCAGGCGGGTGTACGCTACAGCATCGAAAACCCGATGGCCTACATCCAGGCCAATCTCGTCGGCCATGCGAACATGCTCGAGCTCGCCCGCTCCCGGCGGCCACGCCACATGGTCTATGCGTCATCTTCGTCGGTTTATGGAGGGAATAAGAGCCTCCCTTTTCGGGTCGAGGACCGGGTCGACCACCCGATATCGCTCTATGCCGCGACCAAGAAGGCCGACGAGCTGATCAGCGAAAGCTACGCCAATCTCTACCGGCTGCCGCTCACCGGCCTGCGCTTCTTCACCGTCTATGGGCCGTGGGGCAGGCCCGACATGGCCATGTGGATCTTCACCAAGGCGCTTTACGCGGGCGAGCCGCTGCCTTTGTTCAACGGAGGCCAGATGCGCCGCGACTTCACCTACATCGATGACATCGTGCGCGGCGTCGTCGCCTGCCTCGATTCGCCGCCGCAGGACGACGGCGAGACGAAGGCCGGCGGGAGCAATGCTCCACACGTTCTCTACAATATCGGTAACAACCGCAGCGAAGAGCTCATGCGGGTCGTCGAACTGCTCGAGCGGGAGACGGGCCGAAAAGCGCTGCTCGACCCGAGGCCGATGCAGGAAGGGGACGTCGCCGAAACCTGCGCCGACATTTCTGCGATTGCGCGGGACCATGGGTTCGCCCCGACAACCAGCATCGACGAAGGCGTGCCGCGCTTCGTCGCCTGGTACCGGGAGTATCACGGCCTGTGAGCCTCCCGCCGCTGCTCCAGCGCCTGCGCATTCCCGCCGTTGGCGCGCCGATGTTCATCGTTTCCAACCCGGCGTTGGTGATTGCCCAGTGCACCAGTGGCATCGTCGGCAGCTTCCCGGCGCTGAACGCGAGGCCGGCTGAGCTGCTCGACGAGTGGCTGCACGAGATCAGCGAGGCGCTAGCCGCCTGGGACCGCGACCATCCAGACCAGCCGGCAGCCCCGTTCGCGGTCAACCAGATCGTCCACCGCTCCAACGACCGGCTCGAGCATGATATGCACGTCTGCGCCAAGTGGAAGGTGCCGATCGTCATAAGCTCGCTCGGGGCTCGGCCGGAGATTAACCAGGCGGTCCACTCGTGGGGCGGGATCACGCTGCACGATGTGATCGACGACCGGTTCGCGCGGAAAGCGGTCGAGAAAGGCGCGGACGGCGTGATCGCCGTCGCCGCCGGAGCGGGCGGGCACGCGGGCCGCTGGTCGCCGTTCGCTTTGGTCCAGGAAATCCGCGCCTGGTTCCACGGGCCGCTGCTTCTCTCCGGAGCGATTGCCACCGGCGGCGCGGTGCTTGCCGCGCAGGCGATGGGCGCCGACCTTGCCTATGTCGGCTCCCCCTTCATCGCCACCGAGGAGGCCAGTGCGCCCGCCGAGTACAAGCAAGCGATCGTCGAAGCTGGCGCCGCCGACATTGTCTACACGGACCTCTTCACCGGCGTTCACGGCAATTATCTTCGCTCCTCGATCGAGCGCTCGGGCCTCGACCCGGACAATCTCGCCGGAATCGACCCGACGGCGATGAAATTCGGCTCCGACGGCTCGGCCAAGGCCAAGGCCTGGCGCGACATCTGGGGCTCGGGCCAGGGCATCGGCGCAATCGAGCGGGTTCGCCCAGCCCGCGACTATGTCGACCTGCTCGCGGATCAATATGCGGCCGCCAAGGCCGCGCTTTGCAGCTGAGCTAGGCTCCGCCGCCGGTTAGGCCCCGCTCGAGCCGGCCCATCAGCGCCCGCGCCGGGCTCTGCGGCGGCTCTTCGATCAGCTGCCCTTCATCGAGCCGTTTGACCCGAGCGTAGAGGTCAGCGCTGGCGTTGATCAGCTTTTGCGCCGATTCGGGCAGCTGCGCGACGACCGCCGGGTCGCTGTCCTGGGCATGGCCGAGCCGCCGTTCGGGGCGCCGCCCCTCGCGGGTCGGGATTTCCCCCGACTCGATCGCCCGCTGGGTCAGAAGCCAGGCGACAATATGCATGATCCGCGTCGTGACCTTCAGCGACTCGCAGGCAAAGCCGACTCGGGCGAAAGGCTGCAGCGTTGCCCGCTCGTCGCGCCCCGCATCGTCGAAATAGGACCGCGCCTCGTCGGCGAGAAGCATCGCCTCGGTGTAGAGCGAGTCGACCAGGCGCGATGTGATCCGCACCCTCGGGTCTGGCATGTCCGATTCGTCCATCGCGAAGAGATTGCCATCCTTCATGGCCTGATGAAACGCCCAAGCGCGGATTGCGGCAACCGAGCTGCCGCGGGCTGTCCCCGCACGGGACAGGTCAGGCGATGATGTCGGGAATGTTCTGGTCGGCGATTTGCGCGATCCGATCCTTGAGCATCAACTTGCGGCGTTTCAGCCGCGCGATCTCCAGCTGGTCGCCGGTCGGCTCGGCACTCAAGAGGCGGATCCGCTCGTCGAGCGCGCGATGCTCGACCTTGAGCGCCTCGAGATCGGGCGGCGGCTGGTCGTCGTTCATTGCCATGCGGCTCTACTCCAATGCGGCGCCCGCAGGAACCGCGCCGAATCGCGCCGCGCCGCCGCCAGGCCGTGCAAAGCATCAAGACAAAGTTCGCATTTCGTGGTTTATTACGGGGCGGTGACACTCTGACTGAAAGGAACGGCACCAATGGACAAGGCAATGGCCGAGGAACTCGAGTCCAAGCACGCAGCCCTTCACGCTTTGATCGAGGAAGAAGAGCATCGGCCACACCCTGACGAAGACCTTCTCCATCGCCTCAAGAAAGAGAAACTCAGACTGAAAGACGAGCTGGCCGGCCACCTCACGCATTAGAGGCGGCGTTTTTTGTGCGCGGGCGGCCGCAACGGCCGCCGCGTCGCAACCCCGAAACTTGCCCCGGTTGCCCGTCCGCTGCGCGGCACAATGTCCTGCGCCATCCTCACTTCCTTAGGAACATCACTAAGGACGCAAGCAGTCTTACCCGCCGTCCAATCTCGATTCACAGATCGACTCGACTCCGGTTATTAACAGGAAGTAAATGCCCCGTTCGCAAAGGGGAGCGAGTCGCCGCGACTAAGTCGCAGGCAGTGCGGCTTGCTGACGCGCCTGGCTCTCGCCTGTTCGCACCATTGAACAGGTGCCCGCGAGAGCGATTGTGAGCGCGCCGAGCGATTGCTCGGTGGTGCTGCCCCACGCCGAGCACGGGTGAGCTTCGAATAGCGATCGCGCTGCGCGAAGCTCACCCGAGTGCGCGTTTCCAATGGAGGGGGCACGCTGAACTCGCGTCGAGCATCAACGAAGGCATTTGCTTCGCGATTCCGCGGGCTGTTCCTTAGTGCAAGCTCTCTCAGCGCGCTCCTTTTGCCGGCGTCGATCGCCGCCTCGCAGGGCATGGCCGAAGCCTCCATTCCCACCTTCCCGCCCGAGGTCGATGCTGGGAGTGGTCAATCCCGTACGCTGCCGCCGGTCAGTACATTGGGGGCATCGGAGCGGCAGGACCAGTCGGCCGCAGCTCACCCCATCGGCGACCAGCGCTCAGGCCCTGGACGACCTGGCGCGCTCGCGACCTTGGCTGCTGAGACTGGCCTGGACCCCTCCGGGACGATCGTCAGCAACCAAGGCACGTTCGACATTATAATCGAAGCACCTGCCTTGATCGCGGTCGAGACCGCTGGAGTTCAGGCAGCCACGGTGACCGCGGGAAGTATCGAGGTGCCGAATGACGCTGAGCCGGCGCAGCCGGAGGTAGCGCAGCAGCAGAATGCAAGCGTCAGCGTCGAGTTGGGCCCGCCCGCAGGGCCCAACTTCGGAAATCCGCCAGACCCCGTCCAACTTCTCCTCTCGCCCGTGCCGCTGAATTCCGCCGATGCGGTACGGGTCGAAGACGGCGTCCTCGTGCTCACCGAAAGCAACGCCGGCGCGCCTGGCTCGACCAGCGATGCGACCGGCGCGCCCGTCGGCATTTTGGGCGGAAGTGGCGAATATGGCCAACCCATCCTGAACCATGCGCAGCAGGGTGGGAACCAGAAGGGCAACAACGGCAACGGCGCCGGTCAAGGCAACTCCAGCGGCGGCGCGCCTACGGCGGCGCCAATCGAGAAGATGGCGCCCGCGGCGATCGACAATCCGCCCGCGGAC
>Ga0247719_1001200_pt1 | contig 11380 bp, 10 predicted proteins | sample 41E_DmetaG_FD_189046 | JGI IMG/M metagenome (GOLD analysis project Ga0247719, IMG submission 189046) | Soil microbial communities from hillslope of Landscape Evolution Observatory, University of Arizona, Oracle, AZ, United States - 4-1-E_D | ecosystem: Engineered > Artificial ecosystem >...
GGTCGAGGAGATGCCGGTCACCGTCGCGGTCGACGCGAACGGCACCTCGGTGCACAGCACCGGGCCGGCGGAGTGGGCGCGCAAAATCGTGGAGCTCAAACTGCCCGTCAGCGCCGCTTGACCGACTGGCGGGCCGTCTGGATCGTGTTCGCGGCCGGCCTCGCCGCGGGCGCTTACATGACCAAGGTGCCGCCGGCGCTGCCCGCGATGCGGGCGGAGCTCGGCGTGGGCCTGGTCCAGTCGGGCTTCATCCACACCGTGATGTATGCGATCGGCGCGGTAGCCGGGGTGTTCGGCGGGGCGGCGGCCGACCGCTTCGGGCAGAAGCGCTTCGCGCTGGCCGGGCTCGCGCTCCTGCTGACGGGGGGCGTGCTGGGTGCGCTCTCCTCCAGCTTCGGGCCGGTTCTGGTCTCGCGCTTTCTCGAGGGCCTCGGCTTCATGCTGCTCGCGGTGGCCGCCGCGCCGCTCATCGTGGCGGCCACGCAGCCGGTGGACCGGCCGACGGCGTTCTCCATCTGGAGCTGCTACATGCCCACCGGCGGGACGCTGATCCTGCTGGTCGCGCCCCTTGCGCTCGGCACCCTCGGCTGGCGCAGCCTGTGGCTCGGGCTGGCCGCCTATACCGCCTTGTGCATCGTGCTCGTCGCTCGGTGGGTCCCCACGCCGGCCTTCGGCGGCCGCATCGGATCGGCGCGCCTGCTGCGCGAATCGCTCGTGCGACCGGGCCTCCTCCTGCTGTGCGTGGCTTTCATCTGCTACGCCGGCCAGTGGATCTCGGTGATGACCTGGCTGCCGACGTTCCTCGTGGGCGAGCGCGCCGCAGGCCCCGCGGCCGCGTCCCTCCTCACCGCGGCATTCGTGGCGATCAACATCCCCGGCAACCTGCTGGGGGGATGGCTGCTCAAGAGAAGAGTTCCGCGGTGGGCCGTCATGGCGGCAGGCGCCACCGCCATGGGCATCTGTGCGACCGGGCTGCTCGCGCCGCAGTCTCCCGACGCGCTGCGCTTCCTCTGCCTGCTCGCCTTCTCGCTGCTCGGCGGGCTCGTGCCCGGAAGCGTGTTCTCCGGCGCCGCTGCGCACGCGAAGAGCGCGCAGCATGTCGGAACCGCCAACGGCATGGTGATGCAGGCTTCGCACCTGTCGCAGTTCGTCGTGCCGATCGTCATCGCCTGGGTGGCGACGCGGTTGGGCGGCTGGAGCGCCAGCCTCGGGGTCATGCTCGCGCTCTCCGCGATCGGCGTCGCGGCGGGGCTGGCGGTGCGCGGCTACGAGCGTAAACTCTGAGCATGCCGGACATCCATATCTGCGAAGTCGGCCCGCGTGACGGGCTCCAGAACGCCAGGCATTTGATGGCGACCGACGCGAAAAAGGCCTGGGTGACCGCCCTGGCGGCCGCAGGCCTGCGCGAGATCGAGGTGGGCTCGTTCGTGCCGCCGAAGCTGATTCCCGCGATGGCCGACACCGGCGACATCGTGCGCCACGCGCGCTCGATCGCGGGCCTCAAGGTGGTGGCGCTCGCGCCGAACCTGAAAGGCTTCGAGCGCGCGCTGGAAGCGGGCGCGCACAAGGTCACCTTCCCCGTCTCGGCGAGCCGCCTTCACAGCGAGTCGAACGTTCGCATGACACCCGACGCGATGGTCGACGAGGTGCGTCGCTGCGCCGCGCATCCGCACCCCGGCGTGGAGATCGAAGGCGCCGTGTCGACCGCGTTCGGCTGCACCCTGCAGGGCGCGGTGCCCGAGGAAGAGGTGGTGCGCATCGCCGCCCGCCTGGCGGAGTTCTGCGATTGCGTGGCGCTTGCCGACACCGTCGGCTATGCCAACCCGGCGCAAGTGAAGAGGCTTTTCCGCAAGGTGAGGCAAGCCGTCGGCGACAAGCTCGAGGCGGCGCACCTGCACAACACGCGCGGGCTCGGGCTTGCCAATGCGCTCGCCGCTTACGAGGAAGGCGTGCGCCACTTCGACAGCTCGATGGGCGGCCTCGGCGGGTGCCCGTTCGCCCCCGGCGCCAGCGGTAACGTCATCACCGAGGACCTCGTCTTCATGTTCGAGGCCATGGGGCTGGACACCGGCGTAGACCTGGAGAAGCTGTTCCGGGCGCGCGAGCTCCTGGTACGGGCGCTGCCGCAGGAGCCCATCTACGGCCACACCCCGCTCGCCGGGCTGCCCAAGGGGTTCGCCGCGCATGCCTGAGAGCACGCTCCTCGTCGAGCGAGAAGGCGCGGTCGCCACGCTCACGCTGAACCGGCCGCGCGCGCTCAACGCGCTCGACCTGGAGCTTACCCGCGCTCTGCGCGAGTCCGTATTCGCGGTCGAGCACGACGCCGAGGTGCGCTCCGTCGTCATCCGGGGCGGCGAGCATTTCATGGCAGGGGGCGACCTCAAGTGGTTCCAGGAGACGGTGAACGCCACGCCGCCGGCGCGCGTGCGCGCCGAGTTCGAGAGCTTCATCCACCAGGTGCACGCCGTGATCGTCAGCCTGCGCCGCATGCCCAAGCCGGTGCTCGCCAGCGTGCGCGGAGCGGCGGCGGGCTTCGGCATGAGCCTCGTCATGGCCTGCGACCTCGCCCTCGCCGCCGACAATGCGTACTTCACCCTCGCCTACACGGGCATCGGCGTGAGCCCCGACGGCGGTTCCACCTTCTCGCTTCCCCGGCTCGTCGGCAGCCGCCGGGCCCTGGAGATCGCCCTCCTCGGCGAGCGCCTGGATGCCGCCACGGCCGAGCGCCTCGGGCTCGTGAACCGCGTGGTTCCCGCAGCCGCGCTCGATACCGAGACCGCGAAGCTCGCCGCACGCCTCGCGGCCGGCCCCACCGCCGTCTACGGCCGCACCAAGGCGCTCCTCAATGCCGCGCCGCACTCGACGCTCGAAGCGCAGCTGCAGCGCGAGGCCGAAAGTTTCGCGCAAAGCGCGTCGGAGCCCGACTTCCGCGAGGGGCTGGCCGCCTTCATCGACAAGCGCAAGCCCCGCTTCCAGGGCCGCTAGCATGCTGCCGCTCTCCGGCGTGCGCGTGGTGGAGTTCGCCCACATGGTGATGGGGCCCTCCTGCGGCCTGGTGCTCGCCGACCTGGGCGCCGAGGTGATCAAGATCGAGCCCGTCCGGGGCGACAACACGCGCCGCCTCGAAGGCGCCGGCGCCGGCTTCTTCCCGGTCTTCAACCGCAACAAGAAAAGCCTTGCCGTCGATCTCCAGCAGGCCGCAGGCCGCGACCTCGTGCGACGGCTGCTCGCCCGGGCCGATGTCCTCACGGAGAACTTTCGCCCCGGCGCGCTCGACAAATTGGGCTTCTCCTACGAGCGCCTGCGCGAGGCCAATCCCCGCCTCGTGTACTGCTCGCTGAAGGGCTTCCTCAGGGGGCCTTACGACCACCGGCCGGCGCTCGACGAGGTTACCCAGATGATGGGCGGGCTCGCCTACATGACGGGGCTGCCCGAGCGGCCATTGCGCGCCGGCTCGTCGGTGGTCGACATCATGGGCGGGACCTTTGCCGCGGTCGCCATCCTCGCCGCATTGCGCGAGCGGGAAGCGACCGGGCGCGGCAAGCAGGTCACCAGCGCCTTGTTCGAGTGCACGGCGCTGCTCGTGGCGCAGCACATGGCGCAGTTCGAGCTGACCGGCGAGGCGCCTCCGCCGATGTCGGTCAAGCGCCCGGCGTGGAGCGTGTACGACATCTTCGAGACCGCCGGCGGCGGGCGCCTTTTCGTCGGCGTGGTCACCGATACGCAATGGGAAGCGTTCTGCCGCGACTTCGGCCTGGACGAGCTCAAGGCCGATCCGCGGCTGGCCACCAATAGCCAGCGCGTGAAGGAGCGGGCCTGGCTCCTGCCCCGGCTCGCGGAGACGTTCCAGCGCTTTTCGCAGGACGATCTCACCCGCAAGCTTGAGGCGATCGGCCTGCCCTTCGCGCCCATCAACCGGCCGTGGGACCTGCTGGAGGACCCGCACCTCAACGCCTCGGGCGGGCTGCTGCCCACGGAAGTCGGGGGCCGCATGCTGCGCGTGCCGGCGCTTCCGATCGAGCTCGACGGCGCACGCCTGGGCAAGCGCGGCGACCCGCCGGGCATCGGCCAGCACGGCCGCGAGCTGCTCGCGGAGCTGGGCTGCTCCGTCGCCGAGATCGAGGCGCTCGCCGCGCGCGGCGTTATCGCGCTCCCCTGAGCGCTACTTTCGTTGCGCTCCCCTGAGCGCTACTTCATCGCGCAGTCCTGCGCGTAGGCGTCGCCGCGCTCGTTGAGAACCGGGCTCATCGTCTTGTGGCGCAGGCGCCCGTCGGGCCCCTTCGCCACCACCTGCAGATAGTAGTTCTGCACGGGGAATTGATTGTGGCCGAACCTGAACTTGCCGCGCACGCTCTGGAAGTCGGCCGCCTTGAGCGCCGCGCGCAGCGCCTCCTTGTCCTCGACGTTGCCTTTCACGCGCCGCACCGCGGCGTCCATCAGCAGCGCCGTGTCGTAGCCCGAGGCGGCATAGCCCGTCGGCAAGCGCCCGTAGGCCTTCTCGAACTCGGCGACGAACTTGCGATTGGCCGCGTTATCCATGTCGATGGACCAGTGGCCGATGCTGTGCAGCCCCTCCATCGGATCGCCCACGGCGCGGATGATGTCCTGGTCGGAGCCCCACAGCGGCACGATGAGCTGCATCTCGCGCGCCATCCCGGCGGCGTTGAACTGCTTGATGAAGTTGACGCCCATGCCGCCCGGCAGGAACACGTACAGCGCCTGGGGCTTCGCCGCGCGGATCTGCGACAGCTCCGCGGCGTAGTCGAGCTGGCCGAGCTTGGTGTACATCTCGTCGACCAGCTTGCCCTTGTAGAAGCGCTTGAAGCCGGTGGCCGCGTCCTTGCCGCCCTGGTAGTTCGGCGCGAGGAACAGCACGTTCTTCAGGCCCTTCGCGGTGACGTACTGGCCGGCGGCCTCGCTGTAGGCCTCGCTCGGCCACGAGGAGACGAAGAAGAACGGGTTGCACTGCGCGCCGGAGTAGTTGGACGGACCGGCGTTCGGGGCGATGAAGAAGGTCTTCGCGGCGAAGGCATCGGGCGCAATGGCGAGCACGATGTTGGAGAACACCGTTCCGGTGATGAAATCCACCCGCTCCAGGCGCAGATAGCGCTCGGCGAGCTGCTTGGCGGCCTCCGGCTTGAGCTGGTCGTCGCCCACCAGCACCTCCACCGGCAGGCCGCCCAGGCGCCCCCCGTTCAGCTTGAGGGCCAGCTGGAAGGCGTCGCGGATGTCGCCGCCGATCGCCGCATTGGGCCCGGACAGCGTGCTGATGAAGCCGATCTTGAGCCGGTCGGCGGCCTGCGCCGAGAGCGCCACGGCGAGCGCCGCGACGAGGATCGCTGCTTTCTTCATGTCGATTCTCCTTGCCTCGAAGTGTGCCTCACTGCAGCTCCTCCCGCAAAAGGTCGAGCCGCTCGTAGATCGCCCGGTCCGTCACGAAAAGCAGGTCGGCCTCCCCTCCGAGCGCCTCGTGGCTCGCCCAGGTCCAGTGCGGGACGGTAAAGACATCGTGACGCGACCATTCGAACGTGCGATCGCCGACGCTCGAGCGCCCTTCCCCGTGCACCACCAGGCAGACGGCGTTGTGCGTTGTGCGGCGCGGGCGCGTGGGCGGTCCGATGTGGGAGCGGTACAGATCGAGCGTCGGCATGACGGACGCGCCGTTTCTTGTATAGCGCACGGTGCGCGCCCCGTCAGGCCCCGGGGCGGCCGCCTCGAGCCGGCGGCGCATCTCCTCGCCCGGGTACCGGTATTCGGCCGCCCCTTCGTCGCTCACCTCCCAGAAGCGCTCGTCCCGGCGCGTGCCGGGCTCGAAGAAGCTCGCGTCGAGCGTGCAGACGGCGGGCATGTTGGCCGCATCGAACCACACCGTGCGGCGGCCGCTCTCGTTGATGTGGCCGTGCCAGCACATCGGCGGGGTGAGCACGAGGTCGCCCTCCTTCATCTCGCAGCGCCGCCCGTTAACGATCGTGACCGCGCCCTCGGCATTCGTGGAGAAGCGGATCGCCGCCGCCGTGTGCCGGTGCGGCACCGCCTTGTCGCCGGGCTCGAGCACGGTGAAGGCGCCGATCAGGTTCTGCGTGGTCACGGTCTCGCCGCCGAACGCCGGGTTGGCGAGGATCAGGGCCCGGCGCTCCACGTCCTCGATGCCCACCTCCCGCGCCGCGCGCTCGGTGAAGGGTTCGAGGTCCCGCCAGCGCCAGTGCATCGGCGCGTCCCTCGGGGCGGGTGCCGCCGGCGTGATGCGCCGGTAGCGGTCCCACAGCGGATGCACGTGGGAGCGCTCGAGCGCCTCGATCAGCGCACGGTCGGGACGATCGCTCACCGGGTCAGTCGATCCTGGCGCCGGAGACCTTGACGACGTGGGCCCAGCGCTCGATCTCGGTGCCGATGAAGCGGCCGAATTCCTGCGGCGAGGTGCCCGCGGGATCGAGGCCCTGCCGCGCGAGCGTTTCGCGGACCTCCGGCGTTCCGAGCGCCTTCACCAGCACCCGATTGAGCAGGCCGATCGCCTCCTCCGGGGTCCCCGCCGGCGCCACCAGCCCGCTCCAGAAGTGCGCGTCGTACTGCGGAAGCCCTGCCTCGATGAACGTGGGCACGTCCGGAAGCGCGGGATTGCGCTGCTTGCCCGTGATCGCCAGCGCGCGCGCGCGGCCCGACTGCAGGTGCGGAATCAGCCCCACCTGCCCCTCGAAGATCGCCTGCACCTGGCCGCCCGCGAGATCCGTGATCGCGGCCGCGCCCCCCTTGTAAGGCACGTGCAGCAGGTCGACGCCGGCCACGGCCTTGAACAGCTCGCCGGCGAGGTGCGGCGGCGTGCCGTTGCCGCCCGAGCCGTAGGCGAACTTGCCGGGCGACTTGCGCGCGAGCTCGACGAACTCCTTCAGCGTCTTCGCCGGCACCTTCTCGTTCACCGCCACGACGATCGGGCCGCTGGAAACGAGGCTGATCGGCGTGAACGACTTGCGGGGATCGTACGCGATCGCCTTGTACAGGCTGGGCGCGATGGCGAGCGTGCTGGTGCTGCCGTAGAGAAGCGTGTAGCCATCGGGCGCCGCCTTCGCCACCGCGGTGGAGCCCACGGTGCCGCCGGCCCCCGGACGGTTCTCCACGACCACCGGTTGCCCCACGCCCTCCGAGATCTTCTGCGCCACCATGCGCCCGACGATGTCGGTGGGGCCGCCGGGCGGAAACGGCACCACGAGATGGATCGGCTTCGCGGGATAGGGCTGCGCGACGGCGGCGCCGGCAAAGAGGGTCAGGACAACTGCAAGGATGCGCATGGTCAGATCTCCACCGTGGTAGCGTCGTAACGGAATATCCATTCGTAACGGTCGGCGATCGGCTGGCCGGCCCACTCGCGATTCACGTGCTCGCGCGCGCTGACCGGATCGGCCAGCGCCTTGTTGTGGAACCGGTGAATGTTGTCGGCCGAGCCCTCCACCGCGCGGCGGGTGCGGCTGCGCCGCGCATTTTCGTAGCGCAGGAGGCGCGACGCGAGATCGCCGTCGAGCTCGGTCAGCGCGCGGGCGAGGATGAACCCGTCCTCCAGGGCCGAGTTCGCGCCCTGGCCGAGAAATGGCAGCATCGAGTGGCAGGCGTCCCCCAGCAGGGTGGCGCGGCCGACGCTCCAGCGCTCCATCGGCGGGCGCACCATCAGCGCCCACTTGAACGGCACCGGGATGTGCCGCACCAGGGTCTGCACGTCCTCGTGCCAGCCTTCCACGTCGCGGACGAGCTCCTCGTTCGTGCCGCGAGCGCTCCAGGATTCGATCTGCCAGTCGCTGCGCTCCAGCGCATAGACGAAGTTCATCACCGAGCCGCCGCGCAGCGGGTAGTGCACCACATGCCCGCCGGGGCCGACCCAGTTCGTTCCCACCATGCGCACCATGTGCGGCGGCAGCTTCTCCATCGGGATCACGCCGCGCCACGCCATGATGCCGGTGAACCTCGGCTGGTCGGCCCCGAAGAGCGCCTGGCGCACGCGGGAATGCACGCCGTCGGCGCCCACCAGGACGTCCCCGGTCGCGCTGCGGCCGTCCTCGAGGTGCAGCCGCACCTGGTCGCCGTCCTGCGAAACCCCGGCCGCCTTCGCGTTCAGCCGGATGGCGCCGGGCCGCGCGCGGCGCACTGCCTGCTCCAGGACCGCGAGCAGGTCCGGGCGGTAGACGGTGAAGTATGGAAAGCCGTAGCGCTCGAGGGCCACCTTGCCGAGGTCGAAGAGCTTCCAGCGCTCGCCCGTATTCCAGATGCGGATCTCCTTGCCCTCGGCCTCGCAGGACAGCGCCTTCAGCGCTTCGCCCACGCCGAGCGCGTAGAGCACCCGGGTCCCGTTGGGGCTGAGTTGCAGCCCGGCGCCCACCTCCTTCAGCGCCTCCGCCTGCTCGTACACCTCCACCTCGCAGCCCTTGCGCGCGAGCGCCAGCGCCGCCGCCAGTCCGCCGATTCCGCCGCCGGCAATCAATACGCGCATGGGCCGAATATACTGCAGGCCGTGAGGCTCACCTTAGCGTGCGGGCGATACGACCGGACCCAGGCGTTGATCGACGGCCGGGTGCGCCCGGAGGGCGTGGAGCTCAACTACCTCGCGCTGCGTCCCGGGGAGACCTTCTGGCGCCAGCTCAACCACGAGGAGTTCGACGCCTCCGAGATGTCGCTGTCCTCGTATACGATCCTGCGCTCGGAAGGCGACGAGCGGTTCATCGCCCTTCCGGTCTTTCCTTCGCGCGTGTTCCGGCATTCCGCCCTCTACGTCCGCGAAGACTCGCCGATCGAGCGCCCGGCGGACCTGCGCGGCAAGCGGATCGGCGTCGGCGACTACCAGATGACGGCGGCGGTCTGGGTGCGTGGCATGCTGCAGCATGAATACGGCGTGCGGCCCGAAGACGTGCGTTGGGTGGCGGGCAAGCCGATCCGGCGCATCCAGCCGCCCGCAGGCGTGCGGCTGGACTATGTGCCCGGGGCGCCGCTGGAGGACATGCTCACGCGCGGCGACCTCGACGCGCTGGTCTCGGTCATGCTGCCGCGGGCGCTCGGCGGCGGGGTGCGTCGGCTGTTCGGCGACTTCCGCAGCGTGGAGGCGGACTATTACCGCCGCACCGGGATCTTTCCCATCATGCATACGCTCGCCCTGAGGCGCAGCGTCTACGACCGGGATCCCTGGCTGGCGGTAAGCCTCTACAAAGCATTCTGCAAGGCTCGCGACCTCGCACGCCATTGGATCTACGACACCGACGCGCTGGCCGTCAGCCTGCCCTGGGTGATCGACGAGCTGGAGCGCACGCGCGAGGTTGTCTGGGACTACTCCATCGAAGGCAGCCGTCCGACGCTGGAGGCGCTCGTGAGCTACCTGGACGAGCAGAAGCTCACCCGCCGGCCGATGCGCGTCGAGGAGCTCTTCGCCCCCAACGTCGAGGCGGCGCTGCAGGACTACCTCAGGGCGACCGGCGAAGACTGACGGTCGCGCGCTACTGGCCCAGCGCGTCGATGCCGGCCTTGGCGATCTGCTCGTCCTCGTGCGACTGCACGCCGGAGACCCCGACGCCGCCGATGCATATGCCCTCGACCACGATCGGCAGCCCGCCCTGCACCGGCGTCACCCCGGGCATGCCGAGCATCGAGAGGCGGCCCCCCTTGATGCGCTCCTCCCACATGGCCGTCGAGCGCCGGGACTCGGCGGCCGTGCGGCCCTTTTCCGTGGCGATGCGGGCATTGGCGGGCGTCGCGCCGTCCATGCGCACCAAATGCAGCAGGTGGCCTCCGTCGTCGAGGATGGCGATGCACACGTTCCAATTGTTCTTGCGCGCTTCGGCCTCCGCAGCGGCGGAGATCTTGCGGCAGTCGTCGAGGGTCAGCATGGCTCGGGTTTTCATGCGGCCACTTTAGCACTCCCAAGGCGCAGCCGGCTGCGTTTCGGGACTCCCTAGCGCAGGGCTTCGCGGATCTGCTGCAGCGCGGAGGGATCCTCGATGGTAGTGAGATCGCCCGGGTCGCGTCCCTCGGCGAGCGCCTGGATGGAGCGGCGCAGCGTCTTGCCCGAGCGGGTCTTGGGGAGGAGCGTCACGAAATGCACGGCGCGCGGGCGCGCGATGGCGCCGAGCTGCCGGTCGACCGTCTCCATGACCTCCTGCGCCGTGGTGCCCTTCGCGGCATCCTTGAGCACGGCGAAGGCGAGCGGCATCTGGCCCTTGAGCGGATCGGCGACGCCGACGACGGCACACTCGGCAACGTTCGGATGCATGCTCACCGCTTCCTCGATCTCGCGCGTGCCGAGGCGGTGCCCGGCTACGTTGATCACGTCGTCGGTGCGCCCGAGGATGAAGAAGTAGCCGTCGCGGTCGCGGATGCCCCAGTCGAACGTCGAGTACACCAGCTGGTCTTTGAACCCCTTGAAATAGGTGCTCACGAAGCGCTCGTCGTCGCCCCATACCGTGGCCATGCAGCCGGGGGGCAGCGGCGGCGCGATGGTGACCACGCCCTTCTCGCCGTCGGGCACCGGTGCGCCGGTCGCCTCGTGCAGCAACCGCACGTCGTAGCCGTAGACCGGGAAGCTGGGCGAGCCCAGCTTGAGCGGCGTCTTCTCGACCCCCGGAACGGCCGAGAGCAGCGGCCATCCGGTCTCCGTCTGCCAGTAGTGGTCGATCACCGGGCGCCCGAGCGCGTCGCGGATCCAGGCGTGCGTCGGCTCGTCCAGCGGCTCGCCCGCGAGGAAGAGATGCTTGAGCGAGGAAAGATCGTATTTCCTGAGGTACGCGGGGTCGTGCTTCTTCAGCACGCGCACCGCCGTCGGCGCGGAGAACATCACCGCGACCTTGTGGTCCTGCACGATGCGCCACCACACTCCGGCATCGGGCCGGATCGGCACGCCTTCGTAGAGGATGGTGGTCATGCCCGCTATGAGCGGTCCGTAGATGATGTACGAGTGCCCCACCACCCAGCCGATGTCCGAGGTCGTGAACATCGTCTCGCCGGCCTCGCCGCAGAAGATGCGCTTCATCGAGGAGGCGAGCGCCACCGCGTAGCCGCCCACGTCGCGCTGCACGCCTTTGGGCCGGCCGGTCGTGCCGGAGGTGTAGAGGATGTAGGATGGCTCGTTCGACTCCAGCCAGACGCAGGCGACCGGATCCTCCGGGGTGCGGCTGCTCAGCTCGTGCCAGTCCACGTCGCGCTGCGGCACCCGGGAGAGGTTCGGGTCGAGGCCGCGGCGGTAGAGCAGCACCTTGCGCGGCGGATGCCGGGCGAGGCCGATGGACTCATCGACCAGCGCCTTGTACAGCACGGGCTTGCCCATGCGGCTGCCGCCGTCGGCCGTGATCATGAGCGCCGGCCGCGCGTCGTCGATGCGCGCGGCGAGGCTCGCGGCGGCGAAGCCGCCGAACAC
>Ga0247719_1001201_pt1 | contig 11374 bp, 11 predicted proteins | sample 41E_DmetaG_FD_189046 | JGI IMG/M metagenome (GOLD analysis project Ga0247719, IMG submission 189046) | Soil microbial communities from hillslope of Landscape Evolution Observatory, University of Arizona, Oracle, AZ, United States - 4-1-E_D | ecosystem: Engineered > Artificial ecosystem >...
GACGAGCGCGGCAGCATCATTGCCGTCAGCGACGGTTCCGGCGCCATGCATGCGATCAACCGCTATGACGAATATGGCAAACCGCAGAGCACCAACGCCGGCCGGTTCCAGTACACTGGCCAAGTGTGGCTGCCCGAGATCGGCATGTATTATTACAAGGCGCGCATCTATTCGCCCACGCTCGGCCGGTTTCTGCAGACCGATCCGATCGGCTATCGCGATGGTCCAAACCTCTACGCCTATGTGCTGAACGACCCCATCAATCTGATCGATCCGCTCGGGCTTCAGTATCGCTGCACTGTCGGGTACGGTTGGGACCCAGTAACGGGTGAGGTATCCGGGCCGTCTGAATCTCCTCGCGGCTGCGGAAAGGGCCGCGACGAACCTGAACTGACACTTCCAATTTTGCCGGGTTTGGTTTTTGCAGGTAGAGAAGCGCCCAGCGGCATAAGTGGGGGCAACACAGCCGGCGACAGTCGAACTGATCAGGATGAGACAAATACTTGTAAGGAGATCGGCGAAGCGGCTGAACAAGGTAAGTCGGAACTGCCAAATTGGCTGACGAACACTCATCGGTGGAATAGCCCGGCCACTCTCCGGGGAGAGCTAGCTATCGCACAAATGAACGTTGCGGATGCTCGGATGATCGCATCGCTTTTTGGAGGCTACTTTTCGTCGACCGGACAAGCCACCGGCATCGGCTACGCCGTGGCTAAAGAAGTTTTGACATGGGGTCGGGGGATAGGAATTGGCGCCGCAATTCAAGGATATGGATATGTGAGCAATCTTGCAGCTGACCACTACCAGAAACAAGTGGGTGCCCTACGAAGCAGATTGAAGCAAATTCAAGCGCAGCAAGACGGTACATGCCCAAAATAAATATCGACCCGGAAAATCGCGGTTGGTTAAGCGCAGGACGCTTGCTGGGAATACTTATAGTGTTAATTTCTTTGTCAATTGCGATTGCAAAAATTGTCCAAGGCGACGTCACTAAGGGCATAATAGCTATTTTAATCATTATAGGAATAATTGCCGCAATGGAGCTTGCCTTGAATAAGCGCTTCTAAATTATAGTGGCTCTGGCTCTAAGCTCCAACTATGGTAGCGGTGCGCTCACTTCCGCATCCCCCTTGCTCGCGGCCTGCTCCTCGACGTAGGAAAACCCTGCCCAACGCTTTCGTAATTGATCTAAGTAGAAGACTAGGTCGTTCGAGAAACGATCGCTTCAATGCTTCTTTCGCCGCCGCTTCGAAACAATTGCACATACAGATCGATCGTATGCGCGACATAGTGCCTAACGTCGTCTCTTGTCAGCCTAGTCCCCGCCTGCAGCACCAGCAGCACCAGCTGCTCGATCGCGCCCTCGGGGGAGTCGGCATGAATCGTTGTCATGGAACCCGGATGGCCGGAGTTCACTGCGCGCAGGAACGCAAATGCCTCGGTCCCGCGAAGCTCGCCGAGAATGATCCTGTCCGGCCGCATGCGCAGCGATGCGGCCACCAGATCGTTGGCCGTAACCTGCGCCTCCCCCAGCCCGCCGCGCACCGCGATCAGCCCGAGCGAGTTTTCGTGCGGGATTACGGTGACAGTTTACTGAATACACCCAACTTTCTCCATTTTCGGCTTTGGGCCGGGCTTTCGCCGCGCCAGCGATCGGCCGGTCGCCTGTTCGAGCTGCTCGATCCAGGCGGCGGCGCCGAGCGGCCGGCCGGTGGTTTCGGCGATGCGCAACGCACGAGTCGCCTGCTGATCCTCCTCCATGCCGAGAAAGGCTTCGAAATCGCCCACCCGCTCGAGCAGCGGTGCGACGGTGACCAGCGCGTCGTCCTTGCCGGCGCAATGCGCGCGGGCACTCGACCAGCTCCAGTCGCAGGCCCGTTCACACAGCCGTGCCCGCACCGGGTTCATCGCCACATAGCGGGCCGCATGAACCAGATGCTCGTCGTCCATGGCGACGGCTCCGAACCGCCCCTGCCACAGATGCCCTGTCCAACGGTGGCGCGCGTTGATGAAGCCGGTGTAGCGGCGGTGGCCGTCCGCGAAGGTCCGCCGGAGGCCGTCCGGGTCGGACGGGACGACGATCAGGTGCACGTGGTTCGGCATCAGGCAATAGGCCCAGACGCTCGCTCCGGCACGCCTGGCCGCGTCGGCGAGCAGGTCGATGTAGAGCGCGTAATCGCCATCTTCGAATAAGGTCTGCTGACGCCGGTTGCCGCGCTGCGTGACGTGGTAGGGAACACCCGGAATCACCAGGCGACGAAGGCGGGCCAAAGCTCCTCCAGTCCGAGCGCGCGGCATCTTGCCAAGCGTTTGACGGCAGGGCAAGTCAAAGCGGGAGAGCCACCTAGAGGTGTATTGAGTAAACTGTCACCGTAATTCCTGTCACCGTAATTCCGCTAGTCCTCCATGAATCAGGACATTCCATGGGAAGGAAAGACCTTCCTGTACCCATAGGGGACCCACGATACCAAAGACTTGGACGTCAAGGTTGGAACGGAGGGTCGACTAGGTTCTACGGTTGGAATGCGTCATCTGCTCTTGCCCGCCACAACCCAGGCATGGCCGCAAAGAACAACGATAATTATGCATGCTTCGTTTCCGTAGTAGGATGCCCTGAGTAACGCCGGGAGAGTTCCATTGAGCCACAGATTAGTAGCATTCTGCCTCCTCTTATTGCCGGGATGCGCGGACAACGTTCCCGGACCCAAGAGCGTCACGATTAGGGTTGAATCAATTGCCCCTAGCGGTGAGATTGAATATAGGATTGTTAACAAATCTGGTCGGCAATTATGTACGTCCTCGCTTACATCCGGTCGCAATGTTCAGGAAAACGTCTTCAAATATTTCGATGGCACAGGCTCTCCCCTAGAAATAGTTAAAAATAGCGGATTAACAGAAAGTTTCAATGACCGAAAGTACGAAGAAATAGTTTTAGAAGGAGACTCCTCTATCTCGTCGCGTGCGAACGTATTTGATTTTTTCTACTTCACTAGAGTTGGTACTTATCAGTTTGATATCTCAATTCCTGTATTCCCGTGCGGGGACCAAGAGGTTGCCCTAATAACTCGAGACTGGGAGGATGCTTACGGACCGGAATATCTAAAAGAGCGAGGAGTCCTCTTTCCAGTCTCTCCCCGTTATAGACACACAGTAGACAATCTTGAAACACAAAGGCGCAATCGTTCCGAATAACCACACAGAAGCGTATACCCAATCCTGCAGCCTCAGCAGTTTCGATTGATGAACCCGAGTGTACCTTGGATTACGGTGACAGTTTACTGAATACACGCGACTTTCTCCATCGGCGGCTTTGGACCGGGCTTTCGGCGCGCAAGCGAGCGGCCGGTCGCCTGTTCGAGCTGCTCGATCCAGGCGGCGGCGCCGAGCGGCCGGCCAGTGGTTTCCGCCATGCGCAACGCACGGGTCGCCTGCTGATCCTCCTCCATGCCGAGAAACGCATCGAAATCGCCCACCCGCTCGAGCATGGGTGCGACGGTGACCAGCGCGTCGTCCTTGCCGGCGCAATGCGCACGGGCGCTCGACCAGCGCCAGAGGAATTACGGAATTACGGTGACAGTGCACTTAATTCTGCGGAATTACGGTGACAGGAATTACGGTGACAGTGCACTTAATTCTGCCGTCACTGCTGCCGCGCCTCCGCGCCTCCACGCCTCCGCGTGAAAAAAAGCTGTCCTACAGGCCCGCCTTTGAGTCATAGACTGGGAGATGTCGGCACTGCCCGCCTCTCTCACGCAAATCCGCGCCGCCACGCGCGACTGCTCAGCTCACCGCCGTCACCCTCGCTTTCGCGAAACACCGTCAAGCGAGTCAATTTCGCTGAAGGGAAAAATTGGATTTGGCCGGGTAGGGGCCGAGGCGAGGGTGACAATGCGGGCGATAGCGGCGGCGCCAAGCGGTTCGGCCATCGCCGGCCCGGGCGCGAATCTGCCCGGTCAGGCGGTCAGCGAAATCTGCGAGAAGCCGGCGGCGCGCTGGGCGAAATCCTCGGCCAGCTTGGCGTGCCAGGCACGGGCCGGTTCGGTGATCGCCCGCTGCGCGGCCATCCGCTCCTCGACGGCCCGGCGGTAGTAGTAACGCGCGTTGGATTCCATGTTCCAAGCCTCCCCAACCGGGCGACCATGACGGGCAAAGCCCTAAGGGATGGTTAATATCCACAGCTGTCCCGGGGCGGAACAGACTGTTGCATGCCGGTTACGAAAGGGGGGTGAAGCGATCTATCGTCGAAACCTAACGATTCGCCGCTCGTTACTGCTGCAAATGGTCGGGAAGGAATCCACCATGTTGAGTAGGTTAGAGACACGACGCGACCCGTTCGATCCGCGCCAGCGCGGCTATCATGCGGCCTATCGCGAGAATGAGATCAATCATTGCCCGGGCTGCGGCCGGACCCATTGGTATCTGGGTCGGATGCTTGCCGAATGCGCCTTTTGCGGGACGGCCCTGCCGCTGCAGGAGGCGGGCAACCACGGACCGGCGCCGGCTATCGTCGGCTGGAGCAGCCGGCCGAGCTATGCCGAGCTGAACGCGGCCTAGGGAAGGACGCACTGTCCGGCGGGCGCCGGATGCGATAGGGTGAGGCGATGAAGAATCTGCCGTTCCTGGCCGTTGCCGGCGCGCTGGCGCTGGCCGCAAGCGGCGCCCCGGCGTCGGCGGCCCGGGCCGGCAATTTCACCATCGTCAACATGTCGGGGGCCGACTGGCAGGCGCTGTCGATTCGCCGCTTCGGGACTCAGGATTGGCGGCCGCTGGGCGCGACTCCGGCCCACGGCGCGCGCGGGCCGATCGCGTTCGACGATCCCGATTGCGCCTTCGACATCCGCGCCGATATCGCCGGGATCGGCCCGGTCGTCTGGCAGGGGGTCAATCTGTGCGGCGCGAAAGCGGTGATCCTTCACCGCAACGCGCGGGGCGCAGCCTGGGTCGATTACGAGTAGGCGCTCGCCGCCGGGCGAGCGGCGCATGCGGGCCCAGCTTCACTTTCGCCGGCTGCCGGCGCACCGAATCGAGCAGCTTTGCCCCGGCGAGGAAGACCACTCCGGTGCACAAAAGCGCGAGCAGCCAGCCGGTCCAGCCGGGATAGGCCTCGACATAGTGGCGCGCCCGTTCGACCGCGCCAAGGGCGATGGCGTAGATGATCAGCCACGCCTCGGTCCGGGTCTTGATGGTGAACAGTCGGGCGAGGCGCTTGAGCATCGGCATTGGTTAAGCAATGCTCGTGCCAGTCGCGGAGTTCCGCCGTTCCCGGCTTAAGCGAAATGGTAAATTGTAAATTTACCTTACACTAATTGCTCGAGACCCAGGGCCTCCAGCAGGGCCGCACGGGCCGCTTCGATGTCGCGGATCAGGGCCGGATTTCGCAATTCGTCGTTGTGAATCTGGACCGGCCAGCATCGCTCGACGATGGTGCTCAGCCGGTCGAGCTTGGCCTGATCGACTAGGAAGCGGGGATCGAGGGTGGCCGGGTCGGCGACCACTCGGAGGCGAAGGCATGCCGGGCCGCCGCCATTGGCCATCGACTGGCGGACGTCGACAATCTCGACCCGGCGGATCGGCCCGTTGCCGGCCAGATGGCGCTCGAGCCATCGCCAAACGCTTTGAGTCTCCCGGCATTCGGTCGGAACGACCAGGGTCATCTCCCCGTCCGGCGGGCTGACCAGCTGGGCGTTGAACAGATAGGAGGAGATGGCGTCGGCCAGCGGCACCTGGGCATCGGCGACTTCGACAAACTCGAAGCCCCGAACCCTCGCCTGGCAGAAATCGAGCATCGCGGCCTTGTCGGCGAATGCCTTCTCGTGGGCGAACAGCACATTTTCATTGGCCACCGCGACGACATCGTTGTGGAAGGCTCCGGCAGCGATCGCCTCTTCCGATTGCTGGACAAACAGGGTGCGATCGGGGTCGAGCCGGTGGAGCCTGGCGATGGCTTTCGACGCCTCGACATGTTGGCGGGCGGGGTAGGGGCCGCCCGACACGCCATAGACGAACAGCTCCACTCCCGCCTCGCCATGCGCCGGGGCGAGCCGCATGTGGTTGGCCGCGCCCTCGTCGCCAAACGCCGGGGGCACCGGTTCGTGAACCGCGAAGACCGGATCGGCGAACGCCAGCCGAAGCTGCGCCAGGGTCGCCGGCCATTCGTGGCTGCGGTGGGGCATTGTCCGAAGGTTGGCGATCGTCAGGTGGCATCGGCCGTCCGCCGTGTCGGGCGCCGGCGACACGGTCGCGGCATTGGCCGCCCACATAGCCGAGGCCGACATGGCATTGGCGGCGATCGCAGGCTCTGCCTGGTCGATGTTCGTCCCAAGTCTGCCGAGCCAGTCGCGGTGCGGACGCGGGTGGGGCAGGAAAATGCCCTGGGCAAGGCCGAGCGCGAGATTGGCGCGCATCTTGTCGAGACCCTGAAGAGCCGCGGCGCGCGGCTGCGACACTTCGCCGGCATTGCGCTGGGAAGCGAGATTGCCGAGGCTGAGCCCCGCATAATTATGGCTCGGGCCGATGATCCCGTCGAAATTGATCTCGGTCAGCGGCATATCATTCCCGTCCGTCCCGAGCGAAGTCGAGTAGCGCTCGTGTCTCGACCAGGCTCGACACGAACTGCATCGAGAGGCCCATCAGCGCCGGACCGCCAGCACTTCGTCGCCGACCTTCAGGTCGAGGAGCTCGGCGGTGTCCGAGTCTATCGCCAGTCCGTTGCGGCTCGCTTTCCTGACGGACGCAACTCCAGCGCGGAAGTCGCCCAGGCGGCCGGCGGCCAGCAGCATCTTCTGCTTTCCGCCATCGCCGATCTCGGTGATGGTCTCATGGCAAGCCTCGCGAACCGTTCGGATCTGGTCGGTGCGCGCGACGACCGTCGGCCCGCCGTCGAAAATGTCGATGTAGCGGTCGTAGGCGAAGCCCTCCTCCTCGAGCATCCGAAGCGCCGCCCGGCCGCTCGGGTGCGGATGGCCCATCACCGCCGCGCCTGTCTCGGCGAGCAATGCGACGTAGACCGGAGTCTTGGGCATCAGGTCGGCGATGAACTTGGTGCCGTGCATGGCATTGAACTGGTCGGCCTCGGGAAAGCTCATTCCGAAAAAGCGTCCGGCAAGCGCATCCCAGAAAGGCGAATTGCCGGCCTCGTCGAGCACCCCGCGAAGCTCGGCGAGCATGCGTTCGCCGAACCGCGCGCGATGGTGACGGATGAACAGGTAGCGGCTTCGGGCGAGCAATGCGCCCCAGCCGCCGGCGCGGCACTGCGGATGGAGGAACAGGCCGCCGACCTCTGACGCGCCCTCAAGGTCGGTGGTCAGGCTCAACATCTGGTTTCGGAAGGTCTTGCCAAGCTCGGCGCTCGTCTGGGTGAGCGTGCTGATGTGATAGCTGTAGAAGGGCTGGATTACCCCGACCTGGCCGAAAACCTGGCAGGTGCCGCGGATCGTGCCCGCTTTCGGATCTTCCAGCACGAACATATACATGTCGCCGGCTTGCTCGTCGGTTTCGCGGGCAAAGGAATCCTGCGACCGGGCGAGCTTGGCGACCAACGTGCCGCGGTCTGGAGGCAGGTTGGTGAACCCGCCGCCGGTCAGCTTCGACATTTCGTAGATGGCGTCGAAATCGCCGGGTCTTGCCGGGCGGACTCGAAAGCTCACGCCGCGCCTCCGGCAAGCCGCAATATGGTCAGCGCCGACAGTGCCGCGCGCTCATTCAGGCTGTCGACGATCAGATATTCCTCCATGCTGTGAATCTTGCCGCCGCGAACGCCCATCGTGTCGACCACCGGCACTCCGCAGGCGGCGATATTGTTGCCGTCGCACACGCCGCCCGACGGCTTCCAGGCGATCGTCTGGCCAAGGTCGGCGCCGGCATTGCGGACCAGCGCGAACAGGGCCTCCGCCTCGGCCGTCAGCGGCTTTGGCGGCCGGCCGAAGCCGCCATGCGGCTCGATCGCCACGTCATGCTCGGCGGCGACAATAGCGACGATTTCGTCGATCAGCTGGCGCGCCTCCGCTTCATCCTCGGGCGATCGAGGCCGAAGGTTGACGTCGAGGATGGCGAGGTCGGGGACGACATTGTTCGGCCCGCCGCCGCCGATCCGTGCCGGATTGATCGCCAGGCCGTCGCGCTTCACGCCGGCGAGACGAAGCGCGAGGTCGGCGGCGGCGACGACGGCATTGCGCCCGTCCTCTGGATTGCGTCCGGCATGGGCCGATCGGCCGCGCACGATGAGCGAGAAATTGCCGCTCCCCGGCCGGGCGCCCGCCAGGGTTCCGTCGGGAAGCGCCGCCGGCTCGTAGGTCAGTGCCGCTTTCTTGCCGCGCGCCGCCGCCGCGAGCAGCGCCGCCGAGCCGGGCGAGCCGACCTCCTCGTCGCTGTTGATGACGACTTCGTAGCCGAAGCTGCTCGCCGGGCCGCTCGACTCGATCGCCTTGAGCGCCGCGATCATCACCGCGATCCCCCCCTTCATGTCGGCGACCCCCGGACCGTTGAGCACGCCATCCTCGAGCCAACGAGTCTGCTGGAAAGGGTGGTCGACGTCGTAAACGGTGTCCATGTGGCCGGTGAAAAGCAGCTGGACCGGTGCATCGGGCCGCACCGTCAAATGCAGGTTGCGGCCGTGATCGATGGAGACGCGTCTGCCGGCAGCATCGATATCCTCGACAGGCGACGGCTCGAGCAGGTCGAGCTCGCCCGGAAGCGCCGAGAATGCGTCGGCGAGCATCTGCGCGATCCGATCGAGCCCCGCCAGGTTTCGCGATCCGCTGTTGACCGCGCTCCATTCGAGCACCCGGTCGAGCATCGGCTCGTCCGCCGCCCGCTCGACGCATGATCGCTCGATGGATGAAAGCGCCCCCATGGCGCTTTCCCTAGCCGCGCCAATTGTCGAACGCCACACCGCGCTGGGGAGGCAGAGTGCAACCGTTTCGCCATTGCTCGGTTGTGGCAGCCATGAAGCGCCTGCTGATCGTCGCCGGCTTCGCCGCGCTGGTGGTCCCGGTGGCGGAAGCTTATGCCCAAATGGTCGGAACCTTCCGGGTTCGCGCCGGCCTGGGAGCGCAGGTCCAGCCCGAATATCTCGGTTCGGGCAAAACCGAATGGGCGCCCTATCCGACCCTGTCATTCACCCGCGGGGATCGGCCATTCGGTTTCGGCGCGCCGGACGACAGCTTGAGCATATCCTTGCTGTCGAGCGATGGATTCTCTGCCGGGCCGGCCTTGTCGCTACGCGGCGGCCGCAAGGAATCCGATGCGGGATTGCCGATCGGCAAGGTCGGCAGCACGATCGAAGCCGGTGGGTTCGTTCAGCACCAGGCGAGTGAATCGCTTCGCCTGCGCGCCGAATTGCGCAAGGGCATCGGCGGTCACGGCGGGCTGGTCGGGCATGTCGGCGCCGATCAGGTCTGGCGCGACGGCGACCGTTACCTGTTCTCGATCGGCCCGCGCCTGCGTTTTTCCGACGGCAAGTTCCAGCGCGCTTTCTTCGGCGTCGGGCCGGAGGAATCGCTGGCCTCCGGGCTCCCGCAATATCGGCCCGGCGGCGGCATCCATGCCATCGGCCTGGCCAGCGGCATGCACTATTCGCTTGGCGGCCGCTGGGGTCTGTTCGGCTATGCGCGCTACGACCGGCTGATCGGGGATGCGCGGAAATCGCCGATCATCCGCGAGATCGGCTCGCCAAACCAGTTTTCGGCCGGCGTCGGGGTTTCCCACACCTTCACGCTCAAGCTCTAGCGTCCTGCCTGCAGATAGCGGGCGAACGCGTCGAGTAGCCGCGCGTACAGCTCGCGCTTGAACGGGACGATGAGGTCGGGCAGCCGCTCGGGCTCGACCCATTGCCACTCGCGGAATTCGGGATGGTCGTCGGCTGCCAGGTCGATGTCGCTGTCACGGCCAAGGAAGCGGGCGAGGAACCAATGCTGCTCCTGGCCGCGCCACTTGCCGCCCCACAGCCTCGGCCGCCATTCCTCGGGAAGGTCGTAGCGCAGAACCTCGGGACATTCGGCGATGCGCTCGATGAGGCTGGGGGGGACGCCAGTCTCCTCCTCGAGCTCGCGAAGCGCCGCCGCCCAGGGCTCGTCGCCCTCCTCAATCCCGCCCTGAGGCATCTGCCAGGCGTCGTCCGGATTATCGATGCGCGCGCCGACGAACACCTTGCCCTCGCGGTTGAGCAGCATGATCCCGACCCCGCGGCGATACTCAGCTTTGTCTGTCATTCTGAGTCCTTGCGGGAAGCTCGGCGGCGAAAGCAATCCAGAATCACGGTGGCGCAAGGTCGGGAACAGGCCTAAATGGAGTTGCGCAGTGCAACGCGTAGCTTTGTGAAGGACTCGCCCGTGGCGACGGCCACCCATCTTCTCACCGAAAAGGAAGCCCGCGCCCGGCCTGAGCCGGAGGCGGTGGTGGTCCGCTTCGCGGGTGATTCCGGCGACGGAATGCAGCTGACCGGCGGCCAGTTCACCTTGTCGACGGCGCTCGCCGGCAACGACCTTGCGACCTTCCCCGACTTCCCGGCCGAAATTCGCGCGCCGCAGGGCACGACCTTCGGAGTGTCGGCTTTCCAGATCAATTTCGGCAGCTGCTCGATCGAGACCGCCGGCGACCAGCCCGACGTTCTGATCGCGATGAACCCGGCGGCGCTGAAGGTGAACGCCGACCAGCTTCGCGACGGCGGGCTGATCATCGCCGACGAGGGCGAGTTCACTCCGCGCAACCTGACCAAGGCCGGCTATGAGTCCAATCCGCTCGAGGACGGAAGCCTTGCCAGATGGCAGCTCGTCCATTTCAACATCTCGCAGCTGACCCTGGATGCGGTGAAGCCCTTCGGCCTTGGCAACAAGGAAGCTTTGCGCTGCAAGAACATGTGGACGCTGGGCCTCGCGCTGTGGATGTTCGACCGCGACCGCGAACCGATCGTCCAGTGGCTCAAGACCAAGTTCGCCAAGGCTCCCGAGCTCGCTGAGGCCAATATCGCCGCTCTGAACGCCGGCCATGCTTATGGCGAGACGATCGAGATGGGCGCGCCGTTCAAGCAGCACCACATCGCCGCCGCGCCGGCCGAGCCGGGCCTCTACCGCACCGTCACCGGCGCCGAGGCGCTGGCGCTGGGCCTCGTCGCCGGCGCCCAGCTCGCCGGGCTTCAGATGTTCTTCGGCTCCTATCCGATCACTCCAGCCAGCCCGCTGCTCCACCATCTCGCGCGGCTCAAGGAATATGGCATCGTCACCTTCCAGGCCGAGGACGAGATCGCCGCCATTTGCGCGGCGATCGGCGCTTCCTATGCCGGCCAGCTCGGGGTCACGTCCTCCTCGGGCCCGGGCATCGCGCTGAAGACCGAGGCGATCGGTCTGGCAGTGATGACCGAGCTTCCGCTGGTGGTGGT
>Ga0247719_1001205_pt1 | contig 11345 bp, 8 predicted proteins | sample 41E_DmetaG_FD_189046 | JGI IMG/M metagenome (GOLD analysis project Ga0247719, IMG submission 189046) | Soil microbial communities from hillslope of Landscape Evolution Observatory, University of Arizona, Oracle, AZ, United States - 4-1-E_D | ecosystem: Engineered > Artificial ecosystem > Mesocosm...
GCGGGGGCGTCACCGGCACGACCGCCCCCGGCGTGGCCGCCGCCCAGTCCCACGGCGGCGCGGGCGGGGGCTCCACGGTCGACGCCGCCCCCCACGCCGCCACCGGCGGGTCGGGGTCGGCCGCCGCCCAGTCGTCGTCCACCAACTCGGGCGACACCGGCGATGCCGCCTCGGCGGCCGACGCCGTCCCCGTGTCGGCCACCGGCGGGTCCGGCCCCACCGGCGCCGGCGGCACGGCCGAGACGACCGCCACCGTCCGGGCCTAAGACAGGGCGGCACCGTTCCGAGGCTGCCCGTGCCCAGCGGCTGGGCGCCGAGACCGGGGGAATCAGGCAAGAGGAGTTGACCGCCAGCCTCACGGCACGTCCCGGCTTGGCGACGCGACCGATACGTGCCGCCAGCAGCGAGCCGACAACGCGGATCAGTGAGGTCCCGTCGCCAAGGTGCCCCCTCTCTGCGGAAGCAGGCCTACTGCTCCCCTCCCATAAGCTGAGACGACATTTGACTACGGCGGCCGGGCTTGACGCGAATACACCCGAGCCGTCGATATGGTGCAGCGGCCCCTGAACCGATCGCGTCGACAGGCCACTGCGAACCGGTATAGGGGGAGCAGCCGACTCGGCCGGAACGGGCTGGACCTAAAGCGCCGCTGAAACATCGAGCGCCCGCCGCGTGGCCGACCGAATGGACGGTCTAGCGAACCATGAGCAGCCACCAGCTTCGCGCGGTCTGCCGCTCGCTTGCGTCCTTGCCTCAGGCCGGCTGCAGCGCTGGCGCGAAGAACTCGGTGAGTGCCTCGGCGAGCGCCTCGCGATGGGTCAGCGGGGCGGCGTGGCCGGCGCCGGGAATCTCTCGTAGTCGTGCGATCGGGACGTGGTCGGCCACGTGCCGCGCGCTGGTGGCGGCCAGAGGCTTGGTGTCCGATCCAAGCAGCACCAGCACCGGAGCGGAGATCGCGCCGAGTACGGCCGGATCTTCAGGTCCCGGGCCGTCGTGTCCCCTCAGTTGCTGGAAGAAGTCAAGCAGCTTGGGGACGTAGCGTCCCGCGGCCTCGAGGTAGCCGGCGTCCTCGAGTGCGGCGATCTCGTCGTCGTCGAAGACGAAGCCCGCCAACGGGCGGACCGCGGCCGTCAAGTCGCCTTCCGCGGCCAGGTCGGCAGCGCGCGCCACGACAGCGCCGAACTCCGCCTGCTCCTGCGCACCCCCCAGACCAATGTGCTCAGGCTCAATCACGGCCACCGCGGCGACTTCGCCGGACTGCGCTGCCGCGGCCAGTACCGGCCAAGCCCCGCCCGACCAACCCACCAGTCCCGCCGGCTCCCCAATGCTGTCGACGTAGGCGAGGAAGTCGTCCACTTGGCGGCCCAAGCTGAGATCGGGGTGGTCGCCGCTGAGGCCGCGGCCTCGCTGGCTCGGGAGATGGCAGGTGAACCGGTCGGTCAGGTGACCGGCCAGCCGATCCCAGTCGAGATCGCCATCGCCGAGCATCCCGTGCAGGAACACCAGCGGGGGCCCCTCGCCGTGCACGGTCCCACCGATGGTGACGCCGTCGGTGGTCGTCACATAGTGGGTGCGTTGGTTGCTCATCTGCTTCCACCCTCCGTCTCGTGCGGTCATGCCGGCAACGATGATTCACAACGGGTCAGAGAAGGTCACCCGCGCGGGTACGTCTCGCCGATCAGGGGTGGCACTACAGGGCGCGGCGGGCAACCTGTGCGGCAAGCTCGGCGCGCCCGTCGACGTCCACCTTGGCGTATACACGAGACAGATGCCGCTTGACCGTGTTGACAGAGATGAACAGGCGTCGGCCGATCTGGGCGTTGGTGTGGCCTTCGGCGACGAGCCGCACAACCTCCCGTTCGGCAGGAGTGAGCGACGCCCATCCGATCTTCGGGCGTTGACGCTCTCCTCGCCCGCGGCGGGCATAGCCGACCGCGTCGGCGAGCGACAGCTCTGCGCCAGCGCTCCAGCATCCGGTCGCGGCCGTGGACTCCAGCGCCGCGTACGCAGCCTTGCGGGCACTTTCGAACCGGTCGACCTGAACCGGAAAGCGGGCGATGCCCCACTCGGTGTGGAACCGTTCCGACGCAGCGAGTAGGCGAAGGGCCCGCTCCGGGTCCCCGAGGTCAACCGACAGGTGGGCGATCGTCTCCAGCGCAGCAGCGGTCCCGACCCGATCGCCGTACTCATCCAGAACCCCCAATCCCCCGTGGGCTAGCTCCCACGCCTCTTCGAAGCTCTCGTTCTCCCGGGCCAAGTCCGCGAGACCGAGCAACGATCGACCCTGCGTATGGGGGAGCAGTGGGTTGGTCGACAGTGCGCGGCTGGCCTCCAGATGTTCTCGCGCCTCGTCGTGGCGCTCCTGAGCGTGCGCCACCACGCCCAACAGCCACTCACCCACCGCCTCGTCGAGGCAGCTGCCGCCGCCACGGGCGATCCGCACGATCTCCTCCGCCGCGGCCCGAGCAGCTTCCAAATCGCCGGAGGCGTAGGCCGACACGCTCAGCCAGTGACGCATCCACATGCCGTAATGGGTCCCTTGGAGGGCTCGTGGTAGCAGCGTCGCCTTTGCTTCGGCCAGGTAGTCCTGGGCTCGGATGTGATCGCCTTGCAGGACGGCGGCTGCCGCAAGCCCTGTGAGCCCGGCTGCCTCCCACCCCGGACGTCCCAGCTGCCGGCTGAGCTCGACGGCGCGTCGAGCATGTCGACGTGTCTGGTCGAGCCGGCCCGACCACGCCAACCACGGCGGAGCTCCCGCGTGGGCGGCCGGCAGATGGAAGGCGAGGTCGTTGGCCTCGCACACCTCCACACACTGCTGGAACAGCTCGTGCCCAGCGTCGATCGAGCGGCTGTGAAGTACGGCGGCTCCCGCGAACTGCAGGATGTGGGCGTGGGTCGACGCGTTCTCGCAACGTTTGGCGAGTTGGAGCGCCTCTTCGACGTCAGCGTCCACCTGCTCGCTGGTCGACAACCCAGAAAGGATCCCCGACAGGGCCTGGTGTGCCAGCGCCACCGCGAGCGCATCGCCCAGATCAGCGGCACGCGCCACAGCCACCGCCTGCTTCGCGGATCGATGGAAGCTGGCGGGTTCGCCGGTGGCGAGGGCCAGGCCTGCCGCGGCGTTCAACCCCCGCACGCGCTCCTCATCACCGGCGCCCGGTACCTCTGCCGCCTCGTGCAACCGCCTGTGTACCTCCCGAGACAGGCCGCGCTCGAACCAGAAGCGGACGATCGGCTCGGTGATTCCCACCAGCCCCCGCACGCCTCCGGTCTCTGCCGCCCAGTCCATCGCGGCGCGCAGGTCATCGAGGTCGGCCGCAAGCCGCGCCACCCAGGCCTCCGGCTGTCGACCATGCAGACCCGCCTGCGCCTGTGTGGCGAGCCCGACATGAAACTCCAGATGGCGATCACGCACGCGGTCGGGGCTGTCGAGCTCGGACAGCCGCTGCCGTGCATAGACCCGGATCGTCTCCAACAGCCGATAACGGGCCCGGCCGCGGCGCTGGACGACCTGCAACATCGACTGGGCGGCCAGTGCGCAGACCAGGTCGAGCACGTCGGCGCTGTCGATGCCGTCCCCGCCCACCACCGCCTCGGCAGCATCCAACTCGAACGAGCCGGCGAACACCGACAGCCTCGCCAGCGCCAACCGCTGCGCGTCGTCGAGCAGGTCGTAGCTCCAGTCCAGAGACGCCTGCAGCGTTCGCTGACGTGCCGGCGCGCCCCGCGCCCCGCCCTTCAGCAGCCGGAACCGGTCCGATAAGGCGGCTGCGATCTGGCCCGGCGCCAGCACCCGCACCCTCGCCGCCGCCAGCTCGATCGCCAACGGGATCCCATCTAGGCGCCGGCAGATCTCGGCCACCGCGGAAGCATTGTCGTCGCCGATCCGAAAGTCCGCGGCCACCTGCCGGGCCCGTACCTCGAACAACCTCGCCGCGTCTGCTGTGGCGACCGCGCTCGCCGACACAGCATCGGCGCCGGGCACCGGCAGCGGCGCGACCTCGAATGACACCTCACCGTCGAGGACCAGCGGCACGCGGCTGGTGGCCAGCACGTGCAGCTCGGGACACGCCGAGGACAATTTGCTAACCAGGTCCGCACACACCTCCACCAAGTGCTCACAGTTGTCGAGCACAAGCAGCAGATGCCGGGCATGAAGCTGCTCGACGAGGGTGTCGGCAAGCGCCTCTCCTGGTCGCTCCTGGACGCCCATCGCCGCGCCAACGGCCGGTGCCACCAGCCGAGACTCGCTCACCCCTTGCAGGTCCACCCAAAAGGCCCCGCCGGGAAACTCCGACGCCACGTTGGCGACGACCTCCACCGCCAGGCGGGTCTTGCCGCAGCCACCCGGACCCGTCAGCGTCACCACCCGGCGATCGGTGACGAGGTCGGCCACCTTCGCACGTTCACCCTTACGGCCGACAAACGCCGCGACGCCAACCGGCAGCCAGCTCCGCATCCGCATGGAGTCCACCTCGCGCCAATCGTACGAGCAGGCCTGGTTTGCGTCTGACTTCACCGCGGAGGATCCACCGCGAAATGACCCAAGGCTGAGAGGCTCCTCGGGACTTCCGAGAGGAGCAGTGAGTGCCAGACCAGACCAGCCGCAGGTCACCCAGGACGAGGCCACGACCTCTCTGGTCCGCTCGCTGCGCGACGACGTGATCCCGGGTGCCGGCAGGGGCCTCGACGTCCACGTTACCGGCGGCGCCGCCACCAACATCGACGTCACCGACCACCTCTCGGGCCGGACACCGCTGTTCTTCGCCGCCGTGCTCGGCATGTCGTTCGTGATCCTGATGATGGTGTTCCGCTCCCTGCTGGTGCCGCTCAAGGCCGTGGTCATGAACCTCGCCTCGATCGGCGCGGCATATGGCGTCGTGGCTGCCGTCTTCCAGTGGGGCGGGGGCTCCCGGGAGGAGTACGATCGGACAGGCGACGCCGTGACCTCGGTGGCCGACGGTCTCGCCTCCACAGCCCGTGTGATCACGGCGGCAGCGGCGATCATGGTCGTCGTCTTCGGGTCGTTCATACTCGAGAGCATTCGGGAGATCAAGCTCTTCGGCCTGGGTCTCGCCATCGCCGTCTGCATCGACGCAACCGTCGTGCGAATGGTCGTCGTTCCTGCGTCGATGGCGCTGCTTCGTGAGCGCAACTGGTGGATGCCGAAGTGGCTTGCCCAGCGCCTTCCTCGACTTTTGCTCGAGGGCCGCAGGGAGCAGGCACCGGCGGTGATCAGAAGCGACAGCAATCTCATAGCCCCCAATGATGTGAGGATGGAGTCATGCGGGCGTCGGAGCGGTTTCGTATCGACTCTCAACACACCACGATTTCGCTCGGGCGCAAGGTCCGGACCATCGTGGCTAACCTGGTGGCGAGCGGATTCACCGGCCTCAGCCTCAACTGGCCTCCGATCGACGTCGTGCTCATCGATGCGGGAACCGGCGCAGTCATCAAGCGCTGGCACGAGCACGGGAACGGGGCGGCTGAGCTTCTCAGGACGCTCAACGAGGATGTCGGCGGCCTGACTGTTGACGACTTCGTGGAGAAGTGGGACGTCCGCGAGTAGGCGGTGCTTGACTTCCGGCCGAGCCTCCGTGCGCGCCCCCTACTTCCTGGCCAGCTCCCGCAGGTCGACGACGCTGCCGTTGTCGAGGCCGTCCAGCACCGACCAGATGGTGCGGGCCACCTCCTCGGGATGCGTGAGCTTGCCGCCCTCGTGGAGGTCGACGAACCTCTGGCGGTTGGGGAAGTCACCCTCGGAGGCCTTGCGGATGGCGGCCTGCATGTCGGTGTCGACCGTCCCGGGGGCGATGGCCACGACCCGCACCCCACCCCGCGCCGACTGCTCGGCGCCCACGTCGCGCACCCACTGGTCGGCGGCCGCCTTGGCCGCCCCGTAGGACGCCCACCCCGGGTACACGCTCCTGGCCGCTCCCGACGTCAGCATGACCAGAGCCCGGTCGGCGTGCACGTGGCGCGCCGCCGAGAGGAACAGATGGCCCAGCACCTGGGGAGCGGCGCTGTTGAGCAGGACGTTGGTGACGTAGGCGCCGTCGTCCACCTCTCCCGCGAACCCCACCGGCGCGATGGTCCCCGCCGCCTGCACGAACACCACGTGCTCGCCGTCGAAGCCCCGCAGCTCCCGGCGGAACGACTCGCCCACCGCCGGCCACGATGACGGGTCGGCGAGGTCGGCCTCGATGTGCTCGACGCCGTCGGCGGGGCGGGAACGGCTGATGCCGAGGACGCGAGCGTCATCCCACGGCACGGAGGCAGCCAGCGCCGCCCCGATGCCTTGGGACGCGCCGGATATCCAGACGAGTGAGCGGGTCATGGACGAGACCGTACCCACCTGCCCCGCCCGCCACGGGCTGGCGCGATCTCACACCCCGATGGGCGCCGGCTCCCGCTGGGGCACGAGGTCGAGCATGCGCTCGTCGAAGGGCAGGCGGCGGCCCGACGGCAGCACGATGGCGTGCCCGGGCGCCAGCTGGGTCACGAAGTCGAGGTCGTGGCTGACGAGCACGACGGTGCCGGAGAAGTGCTGGAGGGCGGCCAGCACCGCCTCGCGTGAGGTGACGTCGAGGTTGTTGGTGGGCTCGTCGAGCAGCAGCAGGTTGGCCTTGCCCGCCACCAGCCGGGCCAGGGACAGCTTGGTCTTCTCGCCGCCGGACAGGGTCGACGCCTCCTGGGCGGCCACGTCGCCCTTGAGCCCGAAGTGGCCCAGGATGCCGCGCAGCTCGGCCACCGTGAGGTCGGGCGTGGCCGCCTCCTGGATCACCTCCAGCACCGAGGCCCCGTCGGCGATGTCCTCGTGCTCCTGGGCGTAGTAGCCCATTGTCACGTTGGCGCCGAGGCGCACCGTCCCCTCGTCGGGCGTGTACAGGCCGGTGATGCAGCGGAGCAGCGTGGTCTTGCCCGCGCCGTTGGGCCCCACCACGAGGAACACCTCCCCCCGCCCGACCGTGAAGCCGACGTCGCCCAGCACGGGGTTGCCGCCCAGCCGCTTGCCCAGGCCATCCACGGTGAGCACCACGTCACCCGAGCGGGCCGGCTCGGGGAAGCGCACCTTGAGCGGCCGCCGCCGAACCGGCGGCAGCGACCGGGCCTGGCGGTCGACGATGCGGTCGATGCGCTGCTCGAGCGCCCGCCGCTTGCGGGCGGCGGTGGCGTTGCCCTGGCGGAACTTGTCGGCGGTGCGTTGGAGGCGGGCGACCTCCCGCTCGGCGTTGGTCGCCTCGCGCGCCAGGGCCTGCTCCCGCTCGGCCCGCTTCTGGAGGAACTGCGAGTAGGTGCCGCGGTAGGTGGCCAGCGTCCCCTGCTCCAGGGCCAGCACCCGGTCGATCGACTCGCTCATCAGTTCGATGTCATGGCTCACGACGAGCACGGCGCTGGCCGTCGAGCGCAGGAACCCCATGACGAACGCCTTCGCCTCCACGTCGAGGTGGTTGGTGGGCTCGTCGAGGATGAGCACGTCTCCCCCGCCCAGCAGGAGCCGGGCCAGCTCCAGCCGCCGCCGCTGCCCCCCCGAGAGGGAGCCCACCTTCTGCAGCAGCGCCTCCTCGTCGAGGCCCAGGCCGTTGGCGATGCGCTCGGCCGCCGCTTCCAGCTCGTAGCCGCCGCCCAGGCGGAACCTCTCCTCCAGCTCGCCGTAGCGGGAGACCGCCCGATCAAGGGCGCCGGCGTCGGCGCCGGCGTCGTGCATGCGCTCGTGAGCCTCGGTCAACTCGTCCTGGAGCCGGGCCAGCGGGCTGGCCCCGACCAGGTGGTCGAAGGCGAGCACGTCCTCCACGCCCGGCTGCGGGGTGGTGTCCTGGGCCAGCCAACCGGTGCGGGCGGGGAGGCGGACCTCGCCCCCGGCGGGGCTGAGCTCCCCCGCCAGCGTGCGCAGGAGGGTGGTCTTGCCCGCCCCGTTGGGGCCGACCAGGGCCACCTTGTCGCCCGGGCCGACGGTGAAGGTGGCCCCGTCGAGCAGGACGCGCGCACCGATCTCGATGCGGAGGTTGGAGACGTGCAGGGTCATGGGAGCTTTCGGGGAGAGGGGCCGGCGCCGGGACGACGGCCGGCGGCGCCGGTTCGCATTCTACCGTGGGCGCCCATGTCCCCGTTGGTGGCCGGCGCCCTCGTCTTCTTCACGTCGGGGGCCGTCCTCGTGCTCGAGATCCTGGCCGGCCGGCTGCTCGCCCCTTACGTAGGCGTCACCCTGCAGACCTACACCGCCGTCATCGGGACGGTGCTGGCCGGCATCTCGCTGGGCACGTGGGCGGGCGGGGCGCTGGCCGACCGGGTGAACCCCCGGGCCATGCTCGGCCCCCTGCTGGCCGCCGGCGGAGCCCTCTCGCTCGCCACCGTCCCCCTCGTGCGGCTGTTCGGCTCGTCCATCGAGCAGGGCCGGGAGCCCTCGGTCGTCATGCTCTCGATCGTCGGGTTCTTCGCCCCCGCCCTGGTGCTCAGCGCCGTGAGCCCGACGGTGGTCAAGCTCCAGCTGCGCGACCTGGGGGCCACGGGGCGGGTGGTGGGGCGGCTGTCGGCCCTGGGCACGGCCGGGGCCATCGGCGGCACGTTCCTCGCCGGCTTCGTGCTCGTCGAGGCCGCCCCGACCAGCACCTCGATCTTCGCCATCGGGGCGGCGCTGGTGGTGGCCGGGCTGGCGGTGTGGGCCTTCGTGGGCCGCACGCCCCGCACCGCGCCCGTCGTCGTGGTGGCCGTCGCCGCCGGGCTGGTGGCGTCGGGTCTGACGGCGGCGGCCGACGACCCCTGCCAGGTGGAGACCCTCTACCACTGCGCCCGGGTGGTGCCCGACCCCCAGCGGCCCACCGGCCGGCTCCTCGTGCTCGACACCCTGTCCCACAGCTACGTAGACCTGGCCGACCCCACCTACCTCCACTTCCGCTACGTGCGCCTCTTCGCCGGCGTGATCGACGCCACTGCCCCCGCCGGCCCCCTCGACGTCGTGCACGTGGGCGGCGGCGGCTGGACCATGCCTCGCTACCTCCAGGCCACCCGGCCCGGCACCACCAGCCTCGTCCTCGAGATCGACCCCGGCCTGGTCGAGCTCTCCCGCCGCCAGCTGGGGCTGCGCACCGGCCCCGACCTGGCCGCCCGCATCGGCGACGGCCGGCTCTCGATGGCGCTGCTGCCGCCGGCCGGCGCCGACGTGGTCGTGGGCGACGCCTTCGGCGGCCTGGCCGTGCCTTGGCACCTCACCACCGCCGAGTTCGCGGCGTCGGTGCGGGCTGCCCTCCGGCCGGGGGGCGTGTACGTCATGAACGTCATCGACTACCCGCCGCTGCGGTTCGCCAAGGCGGAGGTGGCCACGCTGAGCCAGGTGTTCGAACACGTGGCCGTGCTCGCCCCGCCCGACCTGCTGAGCGGCGACCGGGGCGGCAACTACGTGCTCGTCGCCAGCCGGGCCCCCCTCGACGACGACGCCCTGGCCGCCCAGGTGGCGGAGCGGCGGGGCCAGGAGGAGGTTCTGGCCGGTGAGGCGGCGAGGGCGTGGGCGGGCGACGCCCCGGTCCTCACCGACGACAAGGCGCCCGTGGACCAATGGCTGGCCCGGGCCCGCCGGATTTGAGCTCGGTGCGGTGGAGCGGGCTTGGATTAGGGTAAATCACCGACGTATTCGTGCCGACGATCGTCACGAGGCTGCGCTCGGCGGCCGAGCTCCCGGCCCTGGAGAGATGACCCTGAACGTCACCATCGAACCCCGCGCCGTCCCCCAGCCCGCCACGGTCCCGTCGAGGCCGGGCCGGCGGGCGGCGCGGCGGGCGCTGAAGGCGGTCGCTCTGTGCGCCGCCGCCATCCTCGTCGGCAACCTCGCCATCCTCGCCGCCTCCCTCGTCGCCCAGGGCAGCACCGCCAAGGCCCGCATCCACGAGATCCCGGGCATCGACCACCTCGAGGCGGTGGACGGCAAGCTGTGGCGGGGCGGGGCGCCGTCGCCCGCCGGCTACCGGGGCCTGGCCGCCGCCGGCGTCACCACCGTGATCGACCTGCGGGCCGAGGTGGGCATCGAGCCCGACCTCGACTACGCCCGCTCGCTGGGGCTCGACGTCGTCCACATGCCCATCCGCGACGGGCAGACGCCCACGGTGGAGCAGGTGGAGACCTTCCTGCAGGTGACCGAGCAGGCGGGCGGCCCCGTGTTCGTCCACTGCGGGGCGGGCGTAGGCCGCACGGGCACCATGGTGGGCGCCTACCTGGTCTCCACCGGAGAGCTCAACGGCCGGGGGGCGGTCCGCCGCAACCTGGCGGTGGGCCCGCCGTCGCTCGAGCAGGTGATGTTCGTCGCCACCCTGCAGCGGGGGGAGATCGCCCGCCCCGGCCCTGCCGTGCGGGCCGTCAGCCGGGTCCTCGACGCCCCCCGCCGCACCTGGCACCTCCTGGGTCTGTAGGCGCTTGCGACAATTTGTTGTCGATGGCAAGCGCCGCCCGACCGAGCGAGCGCCAGCGAGCCGGGCGGGGATGGGGGAGCACGGCGCAGCCGTGCGTCGGGGGCGCAGCCCCCGAGGCAACTAGGCGCTTGCCGCCTCCGATCGACGATTTGTTGTCGATGGCAAGCGCCGCCCGACCGAGCGAGCGCCAGCGAGCCGGGCGGGGATGGGGGAGCACGGCGCAGCCGTGCGTCGGGGGCGCAGCCCCCGAGGCAACTAGCTTGCCGCCTCCGGCGGCGGCGCCGGCCGGCGCCGATCCGGCAAGATGGGCCCATGGCCGGCCCGCTGGCGCCTCTCGCAGTGATCCTCGGGTTGCCGGCGGCCCTCTACCTGTCGGTCCGCAGCGGCGACCTGGCCCGGGTCGACGTGTCCGGCGGCGAGCTGGTGGTGCGGCCCCGCGGGCTCGTCCGGCTGTGGGCCGTCAAGAACGAGGTCCGGGTCCCCCTGGCCGACGTGGCCTCGGTGCGCCTCGACGTCGACCGGCGCCAGGTGCCGAGCGGTTGGCGCGTCCCCGGCACCTACGTCCCCGGCGTCATCCAGGCCGGCACCTACCGGCGAAGGGGAGAGAAGTCGTTCTGGCTGGTGGGGCGCACGAGGCGGGTGACGGTGATCGAGCTGCGCCCCGGCTCGCGCTACGACCGCATCGTCCTGCAGGTGGCCGACGGGACGGCCGCCCGCCTGGCCGGCGCCCTGCCCCAGGGCTCATGACGGCGACCGGGCGCTGGCCCGGCCGCCACGGTCACAGCCGCCCGTAGCGGTAGGGGCCGATCTCGAGCGCGGTCGGCGTGCAGCGGTAGGGGTAGTCGGCGTCCAGCACCGTTGCCTGGATGGGTTGGTCGGGGGGCCGCCCGTTGATCGTCGCCCGTAGCTCCAACCCCGGGGAGGCGGGGGCGCGCTGCCTCACCC
>Ga0247719_1001207_pt1 | contig 11331 bp, 7 predicted proteins | sample 41E_DmetaG_FD_189046 | JGI IMG/M metagenome (GOLD analysis project Ga0247719, IMG submission 189046) | Soil microbial communities from hillslope of Landscape Evolution Observatory, University of Arizona, Oracle, AZ, United States - 4-1-E_D | ecosystem: Engineered > Artificial ecosystem > Mesocosm...
TCCGCCAATCCCGTATCCCGAGTCCCGAGTCAGTGCGGCGAGTGCGTGACTTCGCGGACGATCGCCTGCGGGCGCTGATTCACGGTGAGGAACATGCGGCCGAGGTACTCGCCGATCAAGCCGAGGATCACGAGCTGCGTCCCTGAGAAGACGAGCACGGCCGACATCACCCACCCCCAGCCATAGCCGGGGCCGCGCTCCTCGAGCCAGAGCACGACGACGACGGCGAAGGCGATCAGGCCGGCGAGCGCGGTGGCGAGGCCGAGAACGGTGGCCGCGCGCAGCGGCAGCACCGAGAAATTCAGCCAGGCGCTCAGCCAGAGGCGGATCAGGCGCCGGAGCGTGTAGCCGCTGGAACCGGCGAGCCGCGCCTCGTGGCGCACCGTGATCGACCCGATGCGCTGGGTCACCTGGAGCAGCAGGCCGTCCACGTAGGGGTAGGGACCCGCATACGGCGTCACCTGCTTCGCTGCGAACGCGCTGACGCACCGGAAGCTGGAAAGATAAAAGCCGGCCGGCTTGTCGAGCGCCCAGTCGGTCATCCGGTTGGTCAGGCGGCTGCCCAGGTTGCGCCACACGGAGTGCTGCTTCACCTCGTACTGGCCGTAGACGACGTCGAGGCCCGTGGCCTTCGCGTGCTCCCACAGCCGCACCGCCTCCGCCGGCGGGTTCTGCCCGTCGTCGTCGAGATTGACGATGTGCGTGCCGCGGGCGTGGCGCCAGCCGGTGAGCACCGCGTTGTGCTCGCCGAAGTTGCGCGCGTGCTCGACATACACCACCGGCACGCGGGCCTGCCGTACGAGCTCGCGGCACACCGCGGCCGTGCCATCCGCGCTGCCGTCGTTCACCAGCACGATCTCGTGCCCCCCCGCGACGGTGAGGTCCTCGATCGCGCGGACGACGGCGCCGATGGTCTCGGCGCTGTTGTACAGAGGAATGACGAAACTCAGCGCTGGCGGCACTGCGAAAGAGTATAGGCGACGGCGGAAGGGGTGAGCTGCCGCCGTCAGCTCGCGTCCAGCGCCGACGCCGGGCCCGCGCCCTCGGGCCAGAGCCACGCCGCGCCACGGACGCCGCTGCTGTCGCCGTGGCGCGCACGGACGATCCGGGTGCGCGGAGGCTCGCCGCCGAACGGATGCAGCAGCGGCGCGACGTTCAGGTAGAGACGCTCGATGTTCGAGAGGCCGCCGCCGAGCACGACGACGTCAGGGTCGAGGATGTTGAGCACCGCCGTGAGGGCGCGGGCCAGCCGGCGCTCGTAGCGCGCGAGGCACGCGTCGGCCACACCCTCGCCGGCGGCCGCGCGCCGGGCGATCTCGGCGGCGTCGGCGGCGCCTCCGCCCGCTTCCGTATAGTCGCGGGCGAGCCCGGGTCCCGCAAGGAACGTCTCGACGCAGCCGGTGCGCCCGCAATAGCAGGGGGGGCCCGGCCACTCCCCCGGCTCCGGCGCGGGCAGCGGGTTGTGCCCCCACTCGCCGGCGATGCCGTTCGGCCCCGTCAGCACCTGGCCGCGCACGACGATGCCGGCGCCGCAGCCCGTGCCGAGGATCACGCCGAACACGACGTCCGCGCCGGCCGCCGCGCCGTCGGACGCTTCGGACAGCGCAAAGCAGTTCGCATCGTTCGCCAGGCGCACGGGACGGTCGAGCGCCGCCTCGAGATCCTGCTGCAGCGGCCGCCCGATCAGCCACGTGGAGTTGGCGTTCTTGACCCGGCCGCTTAGCGGCGAGAGCGTGCCCGGGATGCCGACGCCGACGCTGCACGGCCGCCCGGCGTCGCGCTCGAGCGCCGTCACCACGGAGCGAACGGCCGCAACCGTGCCGTCGTAGTCGCCGCGCGGCGTCGCCACGCGGAGCCGGTGGCGGACGGCGCCGCCCGCCTCGAGCGCGACCCCTTCGATCTTCGTGCCGCCGAGATCGATCCCGATCCACATCCGCTCAGCGGGGTTCCGGCAGGAGCGTCACGATCGTGTAGCGATCCATCGGAAAGTACCTCACGAACATCTCGCGCACGTCGGCCGGGGTCACGGCGCGGATGCGCTGCTCGCGCTCGAGCACGTGCGCGACCGGATCGCGGCCGAGCAGCTTCGCCGCCTGGATCCGCGAAAGCCAGTAGCCGTTCTGCTTCATCCCGGTCTCGTGCTCACGCCGCGCACTCTCCTTCGCGCGGTTCGTCAGGTCGTCGCCGGGGCCCTCCTTCTGGAGCCGCTGCACCTCCTGCATCACACGATCCGTCATCTTTGCCAGGTTCTCGGGAGCGGCGCTGAAGGTGACCGACACGTGGCCGCCGCCGCGCTGGAAGGTCTCCTGTGAGAAATCGACGCCCACGGTGTACGTCTCGCCGAGCTCCTCGCGCAGGAGGTCGCGGAGGGCGATCTCCAGGACTTCGGTGGCGGTGGTCAACCTGGTGATCTCCACGGGATCCTGCGGCGGGTCGGCGAAGAACGAGATGTGCGTGCTCGCCTTCGGCTCGCGCCCCTTCTGCACGGTGGCGCGCTCGATCGTGGCCGGAAACTTCAACCCCACGTCGCGTGCCTTGCCGGCGGGCGTCCCTTTCGAGGGGAGCGAGCCGACGTAGCGCGCGACGAGCGGCAGCGCCTCGTCGACGGTGAACGCGCCGACCATCACGAACACGAAGTCGGCCGCGTTCGAAAACCGCTCGCGATAGAAGGCGGCCATTGCCTCGCGATCGAGCTTCGCCAGGCGCTCGGGGGTCAGCGGCTCGGCGATGTAGTGACCGCCGGTGTTCACCTGCCCGATCTTTTCGCTGAAGAGGAGGCCGGGATTCTGCTCGCGGTTCGCGTACATCGCGTCGAGCTGCCGGCGGATGTTCGCGAAGGCCTCTTCGTCGTTGCCCGGCTGCGTGAAATTCAGGTAGAGCAGCTGCAGCGCGGTCTCGAGGTCGCCGGGCCGCGCGGAGCCCGAGATGGCGTGGGTCGACAGCGAGATCGCCGCCGTGGCCCGCGCGAACTTGCCGGCGAGCAGCTTCTGCTGCTCGACCGCGCTGTGTCCGCCGGCGCCGGAGAGCTGGACGAGTGCCGGCGCCAGCAGCGCTTCGACGAACTTCTCGGGAGGCGCCAGCGACGCGCCGCCCGGCGCCGCGAGGCTGAACAACACTTCGTCGTTCTTGAAGTCGGTCGGCTTCAGCCACGCCTCGACGCCGTTCGACAGCCTCAGGACGGTCACGCCGAGCGGCTCCACCGTCGTCCGCTCGCGGATCGCGCCCGGCTCCGGCGGTGCGTCCATCAAGGCGGTGGCGGTGCCGGCATCGTTCCAGCGCGTGACGGCCAGCGCCTCGACCTTCGTCGCCACCTGGCGCAACTGCGCCTCGGTCGGGACGCTCAGCCCGTCCTTCTGCGGCGACGTCGCGACGATGACCCGGCCGACGTCCGCCAGCAACGCCTTCGCCATCTCGTTCACTTCGGCCGCGGTGATCGCGGGGATCAGCGCCTGGGCGAGCCGATACTCGAATTCGATGCCCGGCACCGGCTCGTCCTGCAGGAAGTGGCGCACGTATTCGGAGGCATAGGCGCCGCTTTCGCTCTTGTCCCGCTCGTTGAACGCGCGCTCGTACGAGGCGAGCCACCACTTCTTCGCCCGGTCCAGCTCCGCCGGCCCGAACCCGTACTGCCGCACGCGTTTCGTCTCGATCTCGAGCGCCGTCAGCCCCTGCAGGATCCGGCCCTCCTCCACCGCTGCGCCGAGCACGAACGTCGAGACGGTCGGGCTCAGCGCGCTCTCGTACGCGCCCGCGCCGAGAAACGGCGCGTCCGACTTCCGCGACAGCTCGTCGAACCGCTCGTTCAGCATCTGCGACACCATCTGGCGCGCGAGGTCGCGGCGGAACCCTGCCACCGTGGCGTCGGCATCCCGCCTGCGCTTCCGCATCACCGAGACCGACGACTGCGTCGCCTCGGGATCCGTCGCGACCTTCATCAGCAGCTCCTCGTGCAGCGGCACGGGATACGTCCGCTCCGGAGGCGGGGCCGAGGGCTTCGGCATGGCGCCGAACATCTGCTTCACGACGCTCTCGATCTCGCCGGGATCGACGTCGCCAACGACGACGAGCGCCATCCGGTCGGGCCGGTACCACTTCGTGTAGAACGCGCGCAGGGTGGCCGGGGTGAACGTCTTCAACACCTCCGGCTTGCCGATCGGCAGCCGCTCGGCGTAGCGGGAGCCGTGAAAGAGCACGGGCACCTGCTGGTCGCGCAGCCGCGTGGCCGCCCCGAGCCCGCCGCGCCACTCCTCGATGACCACCCCCCGCTCCTTCTCGATCTCCCGGGGGTCCAGCGTCAGGCCGCCGCCCACGTCCGCCAGCGCCTGCAGCCCCTTGCGGACGATGTCGGGCCGGTCGGTCGGCACCTGGAAGGTATAGACCGTCTCGTCGAAGGACGTGTACGCGTTCACGTGCGGCCCCATCCGCGCGCCCGACGACTCGAGCGTCGCGATCAGCTCCCCCGGCTTGAAGTGGCGGCTGCCATTGAAGGCCATGTGCTCGAGAAAGTGCGCGAGCCCCTGCTGCTCGTCGGTCTCGTCGACCGAGCCCGCCTTGACGGCGAGCTGCAGCGCGACGCGCTTTTCGGGACGGCCATTCCGCCGGATGTAGTACGTCAGCCCGTTCGGCAGCGTGCCGCGGACCACCGCCCCGTCGAAGGGCAGCGGGTCGGTCGGTGCGAACTGCGGCTGCGGCGCCGGCCCCTGGGCGCGCGCCGGGACGAACGCGGTGACGAACGCCGCGAGGACGGCCGCGTGCACGCCCCTGCGCAATAGGCTGTTTCGCATGGCGCCACTCTAGCGCAGAAGGTAGGATTCAGGCCACGGGCCACGGGCCACGGGCCACGGTGGAACACGGAGCAACACGGGCTCGGTGCAACGCGGGCCACGGTGGAACACGGAGCAACACGGACTCGGTGCAGCACGGGCCACGGTGCAACACGGGCCACGGTGCAACACGGAGCAACACGGGTAGGGTGCAACACCGGCCACGGTCAACACGGATCAACTGGAGAGATGCATGTCACGCAGATTGCTGGCCGCGGCGGTGGTCGCGGCGTTCCTCCTGCCGGCGCTGCCGGTCGCGCAGGCGCCGCATCCGCCCACACGGGCCGAGTGGGGACAGTTCGAGCAACTGGCGACGTTCGGGCGCGGCGGGCTCTCGCCTGACGGGCGCTGGGTCGCCTACGGGATCAACCGGTCGAACCGTGAGAACGAGCTGCGGATCCGCGAGATCGCGACCGGCACCGAGAAGACGGTCCCGTTCGGCGCCGGCGCGGTGTTCTCCGCCGACTCACGCTGGGTCGCGTATTCGATCGGCTACTCGGAAGCGCAGGAGGAGCGGATGCGCGCGCAGCGGCGGCCGATCCATCGCAAGCTCGGCCTGCTGAAGCTCGATGGCGCCTCCGAGCCGGCGGTGATCGACGGCATCGAGGCGTTCGCGCTCGACCCGGCGGGCGGCCACATCGTGATGCGGCGCTACGCGCCGGAGCGGACGCCCGCGGCCGGCGGTGCGCCGGCGCAGCCGGCCGCCGCGCCGACTGCGTCGGGAGACGACCCGACACCCCAGGGGGTCACCATCATCGTCCGGCATCTCGACAGCGGACGCGACGTCACGTTCGGCAACGTCTCGGAGTACGCGTGGCAGAGCGTGACGGAGCCGTCGAAGCTGCGCGGCCGGCTGCTCGCCTTCGTGATCAGCGCCGAGGACAAGGCGGGCAACGGCGTGAACCTGTACGACGCGGCGACCGGCGTCCACCGCGTGCTCGATTCGGGTCCGTTCGTTTACAGCGGGCTCTCGTGGCGCCGTGACGCCGACGATCTCGCGGCGCTGCGCGCGCACACCGACGAGCGGCGCGACGGCGCGACGCACGTCGCGCTCGCCTGGCCCCGCGTCGGCGGCGACACCGTGCACGTCCACACCATGGATCCGCGACAGGAGAACGCCATCCCGGCCGGCATGCGCACGGTGAGCTTCCGACGCCCGTCGTGGTCGGACGATGGCGCCACGGTGTTTCTCGGCGTGGCCGACTGGCGCGAGAAGGCGCAGGAGCGGAAGCCGGACCCGCCGGCGGGGTCCGCCGCCGAAGGGGAGAACAGCCGGCCGCCCGCCGAGGAGCTTCCCACCGTGGACGTCTGGCACGCGCGCGACGTCGACGTCATGCCGCGTCAGAAGCTCAGGGCCGCACAGGACCGTCAGCGCAACCTGCTGGCGGCCTGGCACCTCGGCACCAGCACGCTCGTTCCGCTCGCGAGGTCGCATCGGGAGACGGTCGTCCCGCTCCGGCGGCAGAAGCTCGCGTACTCGTCGACCTGGGACGCCTACGCGATGGACCGTACGATCGGCCGTCCCGCCGCCGACATCTCGCTCGTCGACCTGCGGACCGGCGCCCGCACGCCGGTGGCGGAGCGGATCAACGACGGCTACCTCGAGGCCAGCCCGGGCGGCCGGTACCTCCTGTACCTCCACAACGATCACTACTGGACCGTCGACACGGCGACGCGCGCGGTGACCAGCATCACGCGCGCCGTGCCAACGTCGTTCGTCGACCGCGAGTCGGACGTCACCGTCCGGCAGAAGCCGCCGTTCGGCGTCGCGGGGTGGACGCCCGGCGACACGTCGGTGCTGCTCTACGACAAGTTCGACGTGTGGCAGGTGGCGGCCGACGGCTCGAAGGCGACCCGCCTCACCGACGGCGCTGCCGAGCAGGTGCGTCACCGCTACGTACGGCTGAATCCGGACGACGAGTGGATCGACACCGACAAGCCGGTGATCCTTTCGCTGTTCGGAACGTGGACGAAGCGGTCGGGTTACGCGCGGTGGAACCCGGCGGCGAAGGCGGTCGAGCGGCTCCTGTACGAGGACAAGGCGATCGCCGGCCTCGCGAAAGCGCGTGACGCGGGGGTGTTCCTGTATACGTCGCAGCGGTTCGACGACTCGCCGGACGCCTTCGTCGCCGGAGCGGACCTCCGCAATGCGACGCAGGTCACGGCGACCAATCCGTTCATGGCGAAGTTCGCGTGGGGCCGCTCGGAGGTGATCGAGTTCAAGAGCGACCGCGGGCAGCGGCTGCAGGGGACGCTCTACTATCCGGCGGGTTACGAGCCGGGGCGCGCGTATCCGATGGTCGTGTACCTGTACGAGAAGCTCTCGGACGGGGTCCACCGGTTCGTGCCTCCGTCGGAGCGCGACTACTACAACACGTCCGCACTCACGTCGCAGGGGTATGTCGTGTTTCAGCCCGACATCGTGTTCCGTCCACGCGAGCCGGGTGTGTCGGTCGTCGAATGCGTGGTGCCGGCGGTGAAGCGCGTGGTGGCGATGGGCGTCGCCGACCCGAAGCGCGTCGGCGTCGTGGGCCACTCGTGGGGCGGGTTCGACGCGTCGTACCTCGCGACGCATACGACGGGCGTGTTCGCGGCGGCGGTGGCGGGCGCGGCGATCACGAACCTGGTGAGCAACTACGGCAACCACCACTGGTCGTCGGGCATCGCCGAGACCGATCACATCGAGACGGGGCAGCAGCGGATGGAAGTGCCGCTGTACGAGGATCTGCCCGCCTACATTCGCAACTCGGCGGTGTTCAACGTGCACAGCATGAAGACGCCGCTCCTGCTGATGTTCGGCGACAACGACGGCACGGTGCACTGGCACCAGGGCGTCGAGCTGTACAACATCGCGCGGCGCGCGAAGAAGGACGTCGTGCTGCTCGCCTATGGCGGCGAGGACCACGGGCTGCGCCGCAAGGCGAACCAGATCGACTACCAGAAACGGATCCACGAGTGGTTCGCGCATTACCTGAAGAACGAGCCGGCGCCGCGGTGGATCACCGAGGGCGTGCCGTTCATCGAGCGCGAGCAGGAGCTCAAGCGGACGGCGACGAAGAAGGGGACGTAGGATCCTCGGCCTTGCCCCGGGGGTACAGGGCTGGCTACCATATATGGCATGGCCGTCCAGAAAACGACCGTCTACCTCGACGCGGACGACTACCGCCGGCTGAAGTCCCTCGCGCGGGCGCAGGGACGGACGCCGGCGGAGCTCGTGCGCGAGGCGGTGGCCGAGTACACCGCGCGCGAGCAGCCGCGACGCCGTCCGCGGAGCATCGGTGCCGGGCGCAGCCGCACCGGCGACGTCGCCGAGCGCGCCGAGGAGCTGCTCGCGGGTCTCGGCAGGCGCTGATGGTCGTCGCCGACACCGGCGCGATGATCGCCCTCGTCGATCGTCACGACACGCACCACGAGCGGGTGCGTGCGGCCTACGAGGCCCATGCGGACGAGTGGGTGCTGCCCTGGGCGGTCCTGCCTGAAGTCGATTACCTGCTGGGTGCACATGTCGGCTCGAAGGCGCAGGACGCGTTTCTGGCCGATCTCGCCGAAGGGGCGTACGCGGTGGAGTGGGGCACGGAAGCGGATCTCGACGAAGCGCTCCGGATCACACGGCAGTACCGGGCGCTCCGCCTCGGCCTCACCGACGCCGTCGTCATGGCGCTCGCCGGACGTCACCGTGCCGCTGCCATCGTCACCCTCGACCTGCGGCACTTCGGAGCGGTGAAGATCCCCGGCGCGCCGCAGCTCTGGCCGCGCGACTACGGGGTCAGAGCTTGAATTTTGCATTTTGGCGGCGGAGGTGACGCATGGCGTCACCTCGTGCACCACGAAATGCAAAATTCAAGCTCTGACCCCCGGGGTTCAGCGGCGGCGGGGGGACGCGAGGAGCTGTTCGACCTCGTCGAGCGAGGGCACGCCTTCCATCGCCCCCAGCCGCGTGCAACTGATCGCGGCCGCGGCGTTGGCGAACTCGATCGCCTGCTCGTTGCCCCAGCCACGCAGCAGCGCGAAGATCAGCCCGCCGCGGAACACGTCTCCCGCCCCAGTCGTGTCGACGGCGCTCACGAGGAACCCGGGGGAGCGGATGAAACGATCCCCGTCGAGCGCGAGCGCGCCTTTGGCGCCGAGCGTCACGATCAGCAGCCCGTCGTGCGTCCGCCGCAGCACCCGGAGCGCCTCCTCCATGTCGGCGATCCCCGTCAGACCCGACGGCACGTGCTCGGCGAAGATCGGGATCGTGACGGCGGCGACGAGGTCGGCGGTCAGATCCGTGATGCGATCGATGTCGCTCGTGACCGGCAGCCCCGCCTCGCGGCCGAGGCGCGCCGCGAGGATCGCGGCGGGCTGATCCACATCGTCCACGTGGACGAGCCGCGCCGCCGCGATCGTTTCGCGCGCGATCTCGCGCGGACGCAGGCGGAGCCGCTCGTCGCGGTCCCAGAGCACGATCCGCTCGCCGCTCTGCTCGTCGACGAGGATGACGGCGAACTGGTTCGGGACGTCGCGGATGACCGCCTCGGACGCATCCACCCCGCGCTGCGCGAGCTCCTCGCGGATCCGCTTGCCGTTGCCGTCGGTGCCGGTGGCGCCCAGATACCGGGCACGCAGCCCGAGACGCGCACACGCCGCAAGCGCCGTCGCCGTCTGGCCGCCGCAGCACACCGCCTGCTCGCGGATCCGCATCTTCGAGAACGGCCCCTGCGGCTCGGGGTATGCCGGCAGGCGGTTGACGTAGTCCACGGAATTGGCGCCGACGCCGATCACGTCGCACGGGGACGGCGTCTCGGGGGTGGAGAACACGTTGGCAGTATACCGGTCGGCTCTCAGAGGAACCACCGCTGGGCGCGGCGCCCCTGCTCGTACTGCCGGCGCGCCTCGGCCACGGACGGCTGCCCGGACACCTCGGCCACCGGCACGTCCCACCAGCAGCCGTAGCCAGGCACGCGCACCGACGGATCGACCGGCACGTGGATCACCGCCGTGCGATCGGACGCCCGCGCGTCCGCGAGCGCCGCCTCGAACGACGCCAGGTCGTGCGCGCGGAACAGGCGCGCGCCGAGCGACTCGGCGTTGGCGCCAAGGTCCACCGGCAGCGGATCTCCGTCGAGGGATCCCGTCTGCTGGTTGCGGTAGCGATACGCGGTGCCGAAACCGCCGGAGCCGACCGATCGCGAGAGCGCGCCAATGCTCGCAAACCCGCCGCTGTCGACCAGCACCACGATGAGCGGGTAGCCCTCCTGCACCGAGGTCACGATCTCCTGCGCCATCATCAGGTACGAGCCGTCGCCGACCATGACGAACACGGTGCGGTCGGGCGCCGCCATCTTCACGCCGAGGCCTCCGGCGATCTCGTATCCCATGCACGAGTAGCCGTACTCGACGTGATAGCCCTTCGGATCGCTCGTCCGCCACAGCTTGTGCAGATCCCCCGGCATGCTGCCGGCGGCGCACACGACGACGTCCCGCGGACCGGCGGCCCGGTTGACCGCCGCGATCACCTCCGCCTGCGCCGGGGGGGATCCGCCCGACGGCGCCGTGACACGGTCGGATTCCGCGATCCACTCGTGACGCAGCCGTTCCGCACGTTCGCGGTACTCACCCGCCGTCGCGTAATCCGCCAGCAGCACGGCCAGTTCCTCGAGCGTCACACGCGCGTCGCCGACGACCGCCAGCGCCGCGTGCTTCGCGGCGTCCATCTCGACGACGTTGATGCCGACGAACCGGACGTCGGGATGTTGGAACGCCGTCTTCGACCCCGTGGTGAAGTCCGACAGCCGGCAGCCGATCGAGAGGACGAGGTCCGCTTCGCGACAGAGTTCCGCGGCGCCCGGTGTACCGGTGACGCCGGCGGCCCCCAGCGCCATGGGATCGTCCCACCGCATCGCCCCCTTCCCTGCCTGCGTTTCGGCGACCGGGATGCCGAACCGCGCGGCGAACGCGCGCAGCGTCGCCGAGGCGTCGCTGTAGAGAACGCCGCCTCCCGCGATGATCACCGGCTGGCGGCTCTGACGGATCGCAGCGGCCGCGCGGCGGAGCGCGTCGGCATCGGGGCGCGTGCGGGGCACGCTCCACACGCGCGGCTCGAAGAACGCCAGCGGGTAGTCGGCCGCCTCGGCCTGCACGTCCTGCGGCAGCGCCAGCGTGACCGCGCCGGTTTCGGCCGGTGACGTGAGGACCCGCACCGCCTCGGGGAGCGCGGCGAGCAGCTGCTCGGGGCGGTAGATCCGGTCCCAGTAGCGCGAGATCGGACGGAAGCAGTCGTTCACCGAGACATCCTGGCTGGACGGGCTCTCGAGCTGCTGAAGGACGGGGGCGGGCAGCCGGCTGCCGAAGATGTCGCCGGGCAGCAGCAGCACGGGCAGGCGGTTGATCGTCGCCCCCGCGGCCCCCGTGATCATGTTCGTGGCGCCGGGGCCGATCGAGGTCGTGCAGGCCAGCGTCCGCAGCCGGTTGTGCACCTTCGCGTACGCGGCGGCGGTATGCACCATCGCCTGCTCGTTGCGGCACT
>Ga0247719_1001208_pt1 | contig 11328 bp, 14 predicted proteins | sample 41E_DmetaG_FD_189046 | JGI IMG/M metagenome (GOLD analysis project Ga0247719, IMG submission 189046) | Soil microbial communities from hillslope of Landscape Evolution Observatory, University of Arizona, Oracle, AZ, United States - 4-1-E_D | ecosystem: Engineered > Artificial ecosystem >...
CGTCATATTCGATTGTGAGACGCCAGCGCGTCACTTGAGGATCGCGCCCTTGGGGATCGCAAAGCCGCGCAGCAGCTCGCCGGCGGTCATAACGCCGCGCCCGGCGCGCTGGACCAGCAGCGGCCGCACGTACCCTTCTCCGCAGGCGATGTTCAGGCAGTCGTCGAGCACTTCGCCGGGCGCTCCCGTCGCATCCTTGCCGGCCGCGGCGGCAAGCAGCTTGATGCGTTCGCCCGCGGCCTCGAACCAGGCGCCCGGGACGGGGTTGAAGGCGCGCACCTGCCGCTCGATATCCTCGGCGCTCTTCGACCAATCGATCCGCGCCTCGGCCTTGCCGATCTTCGGCGCATAGCTGGTTCCAGCGTCGGGCTGCGGCTCAGGCGGAGTCGGATTGTCGAGCCATTCCAGCAAAGCCCCGGCGCCTAATTCCGCCAGCTCCTCCGTGACTTGCGCGGCATTCTTGCCTTTGATGTCGAGCTCGCGCTTGAGCAGCATTGGCCCCGTGTCGAGGCCTTCGTCCATCTTCATGATCGTCACGCCGCTGATTTCGTCGCCGGCGAGGATCGCGCGCTGAATCGGTGCCGCGCCCCGCCAGCGCGGCAGCAGCGAGGCATGGACGTTGATGCACCCGGCCTTGGGCGCTTCGAGGATGTCCCTGGGCAGGATCAGCCCGTAGGCGGCGACTATCGCCAGATCGGCGTCGAGCCCGCGAAAGCGCGACTGCTCATCCGGGTCGCGTAGGGTGCGGGGAGTGCGGACGGCGATCCCCAGCTCCTCTGCGCGCTGATGAACCGCAGTCTTTCGCTCGGCCTTGCCGCGCCCGGCGGGGCGCGGCGGCTGGCAATAGGCGGCCACGATTTCGTGACCGGCGCCGACCAGCGCGTCGAGGCTCGGCACGGCGAAGTCCGGCGATCCCATGAAGACCATGCGCATCGCGCCGCACTTGCGGGGCAGGAGAAGCACGGTCAAGGAGTAGGCAGCATGGCGTCACAGGAGATCGAGGCACTGTCGCAGGCTCTGGCGCGGCTGCCGGGGCTCGGTCCGCGCTCGGCGCGCCGGGCGGTGCTGCACCTGATGAAGAAGCGCGAAACCGCGCTTCAGCCGCTGCTGATCGCGCTCCAGAGCGTGGCCGACAAGCTCTCGACATGCTCGACCTGCGGCAATGTCGATACGTCCGATCCCTGCTCGATCTGCCGCGACCCGCGGCGCGACGACAAGATGCTGTGCGTGGTCGAGGAGGTGGCGGACCTTTGGGCGCTCGATCGATCGCGCCTCTTCCCGGGCCGCTATCATGTGCTCGGTGGACGCCTGTCGGCGCTCGAGGGCGTGCGTCCCGAGGACCTTGCGATCGACGCTTTGGTGAGGCGCGTGTCAGCCGGCGGCATCGACGAGGTGGTGTTGGCGATGAACGCCACACTGGAGGGCCAGACGACGGCCCATTATGTGGCAGAACGCCTGGAGGGGTTTCCTATCCGGATCAGCCAGTTGGCGCATGGACTTCCGGTCGGAGGCGAGCTCGACTATCTCGATGAGGGCACGCTCGCCCAGGCGTTGCGCGCGCGGCGCCCGATCGGTTGAAGTGGCACGGCGAAACGCCTAAATCTCCCTCATGGCCATCCTGCCCATCGTCGAAGTTCCCGATCCGCGTCTGCGCGAGATTTCCAAGCCCGTCGAGGCGGTCGACGACAGCGTGCGCGCGCTTGTCGCCGACATGTTCGAGACGATGTACGACGCTCCCGGCATCGGCCTTGCCGCGATCCAAGTCGGCGTTCCCAAGCGGATCCTGGTGATCGACCTGCAGGAACCGGAAAATCCGGACGATCCGGAGAGCAAGCCGGTGCGCGATCCGCGGGTGTTCATCAATCCGGAGATCGTTGAGACGTCCGACCAGGAAGTGCCCTATACCGAGGGCTGCCTGTCGGTCCCCGACCAATATGCCGACGTCGACCGGCCCGACCGCGTTCGCGCGCGCTGGCTCGACCTCAACGGAAAGCCGCATGACGAAGAGATCACTGGCCTCCTCGCGACCTGCCTGCAGCACGAGATGGACCATTTGAACGGCATCTTGTTCATCGACCATCTCTCGCGCCTGAAGCGCGAAATGATCCTCAAGAAGCTCGCCAAGCTCCGCAAAGAACGGGAAAAGAAGGCAGCCTAGCTACCAATAGTCGCCGCCGCGTTGCGGCAATCGTCGGCGCATTCGCGGCACATTTGCGCGCATAGCCGGCAATGCTCGTGGTCGTGCTTCTCGCACTCGGCAGCGCAGGAATCGCAAACCCGCGCGCAGAGCTCGAGCATTTCGCGCAGCACCTGCTCGTTCGAACCCGTCCGTCGCACCGCCAGCTTTCCGGTCGCCTCGCACACGTCGGCGCAGTCGAGGCAGGCGCGGATGCACTGCGCCATCTCCATCTCTTCCCCGGCGCAGGCGTCGGCGCAGCTCAGGCACATGCGCGCGCAATACATCAGATGATGCGCGGCATCGCCGAGCGGCTGGTTGACGTGCCCGTGGACGTCGGGGTGCAGGGCGATCATCTTGCGGATGGACATGGCGCTCTTCCTTTTGCCGTCATTGCGACCCCGTAGGTATTACGGGGGAAGCAATCCAGCCTTCGTTCCTTTTCTGGGATTGCCGCGTCGCTGCGCTCCTCGCAATGACGAAGCGGCTTGAGGAGGCAGGCCGACCGGCCTAAAGTTCGCATAATGTTCCGGGGGAGTCCCGCCATGGACGCGACCGTTCTTTTGTTCATTGTCATCGCCTTGGCGCTGGGCGCGCTGCTCGGCTGGCTGTTTGGCAGCCGGGATGCCGCGGGGGCGAAGCAGACGGTGGAAAATCTGCGGCTGCAGCTCGATGAGGTGGTTAAGGAGCGGGACGCCAATCGCGGCGCTTCAAGCGAGCTCGCCGCGCTCAAAGCGGCCCAGGAAGAGCGGGAGAAAGCCTTTCAGCAGCAGATCGAGGCGCTGAAGGACGCCAAGGAGAGCCTTTCGGCGCAGTTCCACGAGATCGCCAACAAATTGCTCGGCCAGGCGCGCGAGAAGTTCCTCGAGCAGGCCGGCGAGAAGTTCACCCAGGCGGTGAGCCCGGTCGAAACCCTGCTCAAGACCTACCAGGAGAAACTCCAGACGATCGAGAAGGAGCGCGTCGACCATTATGCCGGCATCCGCGAAGTCGTCGAGCAGGTGAAAATGGGGCAGGGGCAGGTGCGCGACGAGACCCGCCACCTGGTCAATGCGCTGCGCGCCTCGCCCAAGGCACGCGGCCGCTGGGGCGAGCAGAGCCTCAAGAACGTGCTCGAGCAGGCGGGCCTGAGCGAACATGTCGATTTCCAGACCGAAGTCTCGGTCGAGGGCGAGGAGGGCCGGCTTCGTCCGGACGTGATCGTGCGCCTGCCCGGCGGGCGCAAGCTGGTGATCGACTCCAAATGCTCGCTCAACGCCTATCTCGACGCCTGCGACGAGGTCGACGACGACAAGCGCGAGGCCTGCTTCCGTGCCCATGTCGCCTCGATGCGCACGCATGCGCAACAGCTCGGCTCCAAAGCCTATTGGGCGCAGTTCGGCGACGCCGCCGATTATGTGATCATGTACATCCCCGGCGAGCATTTCCTCGCCGCGGCGCTCGAGCAGGACCCCACGCTGTGGGATTGGGCGTTCGAAAGGCGCGTGCTGCTTGCAACGCCGACCAACCTGGTGGCGATCGCCAAGACCGTCGCAAGCATCTGGCGGCAGGAGCGGTTAGCCGAGGCCGCGCAGGAAATCGCAAGCTTGGGCAAGGAATTGCACTCTCGTCTTGCCACCATGAATGAGCATATGACGCGGGTTGGCAAGAACCTTGCGACGGCCAACACCGCCTATAACCAGATGGTCGGCAGCTTCGAGAGTCAGGTGCTGACCCAGGCGAAGAGGTTTGAAACCCTCGGCGCCGGCAGCGCCAAGACGCTCGACACACCGCCCATGGTCGAGGTCGCGCCGCGCCCGCTGACCAAGCTTGGTGGCAAACCATCGAACGACGAGCCGCCGCAGATCGCGGCGGAATAATCAGCGGGCGCGAAGGAGATCGATAGATCCCGCCGCGTTACTCAAGGTCAGGCGACCATCCCCCTTCCACCCGATCCGCATCGGGCTCCCGAGGATGGCAAAGCTCCAGCTTTCGAACTGCATCGGCGAGATGTGCGGCGTGTCGAGCGCGGGTTCGCAGGCCATTTGCGTCGCTGCGACCGAACCCACGGTCATGATGTCGCCGGACACGCGATAGGGGCCGCCGAAATGGTTGCAACCCAGGCGGCCACCGATCTGCCCGTTGTCGAAGCGCACGATGAAGTCGCCGCTCCCCGTCGTCGGTTGTCCGTTGATTGCCGTGACGTTCCAGCCTGTGCCTTCGAAGGTACGCTGATCGGCGGCCATGCTGGTGCAAGCCGAGCAGGCAAGCGCCAGCGCGAGCGCTTTAAAGCCCGCCGCAGCCATTGAACCGGCGGCCGTCGACCGTCACCTGGACTCGGTCGGGATAGACGCGGTCGCTCATTCCGTCGCTGCACTGCTGGTTCTTGACGATGTTCACGTGGATCCGCGGCGTCTGGTAGATCGGCCCGGCAACGCCGTTGATCGGCGTCGGCGTGGGCTGGGTGATCGGCTGCCGGTCGGGCTCGATGAAGGTGATGTGGTGCTCGTCGATCAGCACGTTCCAGAAGGGCTCGGTGCCAAGCGCGCGGTAGGGGGCGGGTGCAGGCGGCGGCACCGTGTAGCAGCCGGCGAGGAGCGGTATGAGAGAGAGGGCGAGGAGCCTTTTCATGGCCGGAACAACCGCGCCGCGGCGCGCCGGTTCCCTCATCGCCAGCTCGCCTTGATGGCGAAGGCCATGACGGCCCCTGCGATCGCGGCGTTGAGGCTGTCGGCGCGGCCCGCCATCGGGATTTTCACAAGCAGGTCGCATTCGGCCTCGTAATCCGCGGGCAGCCCCTGCTGCTCGTTGCCGATGAGGAGGAAGCAGGGCCGCCGATAGTCAGCCTCGAGATAGTCCTGCCTGGCCTTGAGGCTCGTTCCGACCAGCTGGCCCCCGCCCGAGCGAAGCCAGGTGACGAACTCGGACCAACGGGCGGCCGCAACGTCCTGGGTGAAGACGGCTCCCATGGAGGCGCGCACGGCTTCGACGGAAAAAGGATCGGCGCAATCGTCGATCAGGATCAGCCCGCCGGCGCCGACGGCATCGCCGGTGCGCAGAATCGTGCCGATATTGCCCGGGTCGCGCAGCGCCTGGGCGACGATCCACAGCGGTGCCTTGGTCCGGTCGATCCGCTCCAGCGATGTCTCGGGCTGGCGGTAGGCGCCAATCAGCATCTGCGGATTGTCCTTACCGCTCATCTTGGAAAGGATGTCGGCGCTGGTCTCGATCGCATCGCCGCCGGCAGCTTCGGTTGCAGCGATGATTTCGGCGGCGAGCGGGTGCTTTGCTCCCTCCGGGGAGAAAGCGATGATCTCCGGCAGTTGGCCGCTGTCCCGCGCCTCGGCGATGATCCTCAAGCCCTCGGCCAAAAACAGTCCTTCGGCGCGGCGCGCCTTCTTGTCGCGCAGCGAGCGCAGCAGCTTGACCGTCGAATTGGAAAAGGCGGTGACCTGGCGGACCATTCGGCCTCCTTTCGTCGGCAGTGACATGCTCGACAAGCCCCGGGCTCGTCTGCGCGTGTCACTCCTCGCCGAACCGCTCCTCGACGAGCGCAATGAGGCGATCGAGCGCCTCTTCGGCCCCGTCGCCGGAAACGTGGATGGTGATCGTGTCGCCCTTCGCTGCACCCAGCATCATCAGGCCCATGATGGATGTGCCGCACACGCGGTTGCCGTCCTTCTCGACCTCGATCGAGGCATCGATCTCGCTTGCCAGATTGACGAACTTGGCGCTGGCCCTGGCGTGCAGCCCGCGCTGGTTTTCGATGCGGACTGCGCGGCTGGCGTCGCTCAAGCGGCAGCTTCCCCGAGGATTTCGGATGCGACGGAAATATATTTGCGGCCCGCCTCCCGCGCCGCGGCGACGGCGGCGTGGACCGGCATCACCTTGCGAGCGCCCTCGAGGCGGATAAGCATCGGTAGGTTCACGCCGGCGATGACCTCGACATTCTCGCTTTTCATCAGGCTGATGGCGAGATTTGACGGCGTTCCGCCAAACAAATCGGTGAGGACGATCACGCCCTGGCCGTGGTCGACACGGCCGATCGCTTCGGCAATGTCCTTGCGGCGGGCCTCCATGTCGTCGTCGGGGCCGATGCAGATCGCATCGATCCCTTCCTGGGGGCCGACCACATGTTCCATTGCGGTGACGAATTCAGCCGCTAGCCGGCCGTGGGTCACCAGGACCAATCCAATCATCGACTCAACTCGTCCTCGCCCTCGCCAGCGGAAACAGGCCCGGATCCCCGCTCGATCGTGTCTCGTGGAGGCAGTGCCAGGTCACGATGACGTATGTTCGGAGCAAATCCGGCACGACGCAACCGTTCCGCGGTTTCCACTGCGGCCGCGACCGAGCGGTGTCGTCCCCCCGTACAGCCGAATGCCACGGTTACGTAGCTTTTGCCTGCGGCCCAGTAGCGGGGAATCCAGTCGATGAGAAGCGTTTCGATGCGATCGAGGGTTTCGCCCCAGGCTTCTTCGGCGGCAAGATAGTCCTGCACCTGCCGATCCTCACCGGTCAGGGGCCGCAGTTCGTCGACCCAGTGCGGGTTGGGCAGGAAGCGCAGGTCAAAAACCAGGTCTGCCGTGCGCGAGATGCCGCGGGAGAAAGCGAAGGAGGCGATGGTGATGACCGGCTGGTCGGCCGCTCCTCCATAGCGCCGCCGCAGCTCGTCGCGAAGTTCAGTCGGCGAGAGGTCGGTCGTGTCGAGAACGCTGTCGGCAGCGGCGCGAAGCGGGGCCGTGAGGTCGCGTTCTCGCGCGATGCCATCCTCCGCGGGCCGGTCGGGGGCGAGCGGATGGACTCTGCGTGTCTCGTCGTAGCGGCGGATCAGCTCGCCCCCAGCGCAGTCGAGATAGAGGATTTCCCCCTCAACGCCCGGGATCGACCGGAACAGGGCAGGGAGCGCGTTTGCGTCGAAGCCGCGGCTGCGGACATCCATCCCGACTGCCGCGGACGCGGTGCGGCACTGGTCGCCGGCATGCACGAAGCTGCCAAGAAGATCGGCGGGCAGGTTGTCGACGACATCCCAGCCCATATCTTCGAGGGCGTCGAGCACGGTCGACTTGCCCGCCCCCGACATGCCGGTGACGAGCAGCAGGCGCGGCGGTCGCCGCGCGCTGTTCACTGGAATTTGATGCCCATGCGGTCGAGGGCGAGGGCGACCTTCGACGGCGCCGATGCGGTCATTGCGTCGATGCTGATCAGCGGCAGCGGAATGCCAAGGATCGGCCGTTCCCGGCTCTCATCGGGAAGGCGCTGGATCTCGCTGGTCAGTTCGACCAGCAGCGCAACGGGGACATTCTCGACGCGCTCCATGTCGACGATGCCGATGCCCCTTATCTCGAGCTTGCCTGCGATCGTCGGAGGCGCCGTTGCCAGCAACCGGTCCCCGTCGCGCCGGACGATCGTCTGGTCATCGCTGACGAGGGTGAAACCCCGGTCGAGAAGGCGCAGCGTAAGGTCAGACTTGCCCGAGCCCGACGCGCCGGTGATGAGGACGGCACGCCCCTCGGTCGCGACGGTGCTGGCATGGACCGTTTCCGCGCTCAGCCGCGGGCCGGAAGCGGCACCGAATTCGGTCATGCGCGGTCTGCCGCGGGAAGCCGGATGGTGAAGCGGGCGCCCGATGGAGCGTCGTCGCGGTCTTGCACGTCAATCTCCCCGTCGTGGCCTTTGACGATGGCCTGGGCGATGGCAAGCCCGAGGCCCGAGTGGCGGCCGAAATTCTCCCCTTCCGGCCGTACTGAATGGAAGCGGTTAAAGATCGCCTCACGCGCCTCAGCCGGGACGCCGGGACCTTCGTCGTCGATTCGAATCCGCACTTCGTCGCCGACGCGCGCAGCGGCGATTTCGACCAGCCCGCCGGGCGGCGAGAAGCTCACTGCATTGTCGATGATCGCATTGATCGCCCGGGCCAGTCGGTCAGGCTTGCCCATCACCGCGGCGGTGTCCTTGCGCGGCCGGGCAAAGGCGATGCGCGCGTCCCCCGTCTCGCGCCGCGTCTCCCAGCTGTGGACCAGCTGCTCGATCAGCTGACCCAGATCGACTCGCTCGAACCTTGCGCGAAGCAGTTCGGCATCGGTCCTGGCAGCCTCGGCGATATCGTTGATGAGTCGGTCAAGACGTCCGACGTCCTCACGAACGATCGCCATCAGCTTGCGCCGAATCTCCCCGTCCTCGACCCGTTCCAGACCATCGATCGCCGATCGCAATGAAGCGAGCGGGTTCTTGAGCTCGTGGGTGACGTCGGCGGCGAAGGCATCGATATTGTCGATCCGTTGCCGCAGGGCCTGGCTCATGTCCGACACGGCCCGCGCCAACAGCCCGATCTCGTCGCTTCGCGAGGGAAGTCGGGGAACGCGCACCTCGCGCGAGCGCCCGAGCCGGACGCGGTGCGCGGCGACGGCGAGCCGGCGCAGCGGTCGCGCAATCGTCCGCGCGAGGAACAGAGAAAGGAAAATCGAAACGGCGAGCAGGACGGTCATCACGCCGGCGATGATCGTGCGCTGCATCCTCACCGTGCGCGTAAAGGCGCGGTCGTTGTCCGTCGTCAGAAGGACGCCCCCATCCGCGATGGGCGCCGCCGCGGAAATGACCGGCGTGAGGTCGGGTGCGTTGCGCACTTCGCTCTGCGGCCGTTGCAGGCGTCTAGCGTTAAGAGCTTCCGGCCAGGCCGAGAGCCGGTCGATGCTTGGCTCGACATAATCGGGCAGGGTCTTCGCCCCGACGATCGCGTTGAACCCGCGGTCGAGCGCCCGGGCGACGTCTTTCCGCCAGCCCTGCGTGGCCGGATCCCGCAATTCATACGTGGGGCCGGTCACTTCCCAGCTGTCGATCAGCAACCGTCCGCTTGGGTCATAGAGGCGCAGCCGATTATTGCTGATGCGCGAGATCGAGGCGAGCAGGCGCGGCCGCTCGGCCGCTGGGAGGTGATTGAGCGCCTGGGCGGCGGTTACGGCTTCGATCCGGGCCTGACGGGAACGCTCCTTGCTGAGCCGGTTGCGGAAGACGTCGAGGTAGAGCGTGCTCAGCGCCACCAGCAGCACCGTCAGCAGGTTGAACGCGAGAATGCGATGAGTCAGCGTCCAACGGCCCGACCAACTGAGCCGAAGATCGGCCTCCTCATTGTTCGTCAAATCGATATCCGACGCCATAGAGGGTCTCGATTGCATCGAACTGCGGGTCGGCCGCGCGGAACTTGCGGCGAATGCGCTTGATGTGACTGTCGATCGTGCGATCGTCGACGAAGACGTCGTCGCTGTACGCGGCGTCGAGCAACTGATTGCGCGATTTCACGACCCCTGGGCGTTGTGCGAGCGACTCGAGGATCAGGAATTCGGTGACCGTCAGGCTGACGTCTTTGCCATTCCAGCTCACCTTGTGGCGAGCGGGGTCCATGATCAGCTTGCCGCGCTCGAGCCGGGATTGCTCGGGCTCGTCTGCGCCTTCGGCCTCGACTGCCCCGCGCTCCAGCTCTTGTCGGCGGAGGATGGCGCGGATGCGAGCGATCAGCAGCCGCTGAGAGAAGGGTTTGGTGATATAGTCGTCTGCGCCCATCGCCAGCCCGAGTGCCTCGTCCAGCTCATCGTCCTTGGAGGTCAGGAAGATGACCGGCATCGCGCTGAATTCCCGCAGCCGCCGAAGCAGCTCCATTCCGTCCATTCCCGGCATCTTGATGTCGAATACGCCAAGATCGGGAGCTGCGTCCGAAAAGGCGCGCAGGGCAGCGACAGGATCGGAATAGACGCGAGTCACGAAGCCTTCCTGTTGCAACGCAATGGCGACCGACGTCAGGATGTTGCGGTCGTCATCGACCAGCGCGATCACCTGGCTCATCCGCTTGTCATGCGCCCCAGCTCTCAGCCCCCGCAAGCGGGATAGCCATCGCTCCCCCGGGAAACAAGCGAGGTTGAGGAGCGGGACTTGGCGGTGCTTCGCAACCGCGAGGGAGAAAATTCCCGTCTGCCCCGTTTTGACCGCGCAACTTTTTTGAGCTTATAGGCGGCAAACGCTATCGTGCGGCGGCAGGCCAGACCGGCCGCCGCCGCTTTTGACATCGACGAAAGGGAAGTTCGAGAGTGACTGACCGGGTACCGCGCAGCGGCCTTGACGCGCAGGGCATTGGAACGGGCGCCGAGATTTTCTGGAATCTCACGACCGCTCCTCTGGTGGAGCATGCGGTCCGTCGCGGCGAGGGATTGCTCGCAAAGGACGGACCACTGGTCGTCCGTACGGGCAAGCATACCGGTCGCAGCGCCCAGGACCGTTTCATCGTCCGCAATGCGACCAGCGAGAACAGCGTCTGGTGGGGCAAGACCAACCGGCCGATGGACCCTGACGCATTTGATCGGCTGTACGACGATTTCATGGTCGCGCTGGCCGACAAGGACCAGCTGTTCGTCGCGGACCTTTATGGCGGCTCGCAGGCCGAGCATCGTGTCCGCGTCCGCGTGATCAATGAGCTTGCCTGGCACAATCTGTTCATCCGCACGCTGCTGGTGCGGCCGGGCGCTGACGAGCTTGCCGATTTCGAACCCGAATTCACGATGATCGACCTGCCGAGCTTCCGCGCCGATCCCGAGCGCCACGGCTGCCGAAGCGAGACGGTCATCGCGGTCAATCTCGAGAAGAAGGTCGTTCTGATTGGCGGCACCGCCTACGCTGGCGAGATGAAGAAGTCCGTGTTCGGCCTTCTCAATTTCATCCTGCCGCCGCAGGGGATCATGCCGATGCACTGCTCGGCCAATATCGGGCCCAAGGGCGACACGGCGATCTTCTTCGGCCTTTCGGGCACCGGCAAGACGACGCTCTCGGCGGATCCGAACCGCACCCTGATCGGCGACGACGAACATGGCTGGTCGGACACGGCCGTGTTCAACTTCGAAGGCGGTTGCTACGCCAAGATGATCCGTCTGTCGGCCGAAGCGGAGCCGGAGATTTACGCGACGACGAAGCGGTTCGGTACGGTCCTCGAAAATGTGGTGATCGACCCGGTCACGCGCGAACTTGATCTCGACGACAATAGCTTGGCCGAGAACAGCCGCGGCGCCTATCCGATCGATTACATCCCCAATTGCTCCGACGAGAATATGGGGCCGCTGCCGAAGAATGTGGTGATGCTCACCGCCGACGCGTTCGGCGTGCTTCCCCCGATCGCCCGCCTGACGCCC
>Ga0247719_1001209_pt1 | contig 11320 bp, 8 predicted proteins | sample 41E_DmetaG_FD_189046 | JGI IMG/M metagenome (GOLD analysis project Ga0247719, IMG submission 189046) | Soil microbial communities from hillslope of Landscape Evolution Observatory, University of Arizona, Oracle, AZ, United States - 4-1-E_D | ecosystem: Engineered > Artificial ecosystem > Mesocosm...
CGAGTACACCGGCGACGACCGCGGCGGCGATCGGCAGGTACAGCGCCATGGCCAGGTCTTCGAGCACCAGGAGGTTGAGGATGCCGGGCGTCTCCCGGTTCCCGAGACGACCAAGGTCGGAGAGCACCTTGGCCACGACGCCCGACGAGCTCACCCAGCAGACGCCACCCAGCAGGAGGCATGCGCCGACCTCCCAGCCGAGCAGCAGGCCGGCGACGAACCCGGGGCCGAAGTTGGCGCCGGCGTCGACGACACCGGGCAGCACTCCCGTGCGAAGGCCGTGGCGAAGGTCGTCGCCGGTGTACTCGAGGCCCAGGGTGAGCAGAAGCAGCAACACGCCGATCTGGGCCCCGAGCGAGATGAAGTCGGCACTGACGGCAAGGGGGAAGATGCCACCCTCGCCGACCGCGAGGCCGGCGACGAGATAGAAGGGGATGGCGGTGATGCCCAGCCTGCCGGCCAGCCGGGCCAGCGCCGAAAGGACGATGGCGATGGCGCCGATCTCGATGAACGCCAGCGCCGCGTCGCCGCCCGCGGCGGCGGCGAGCACCGGGATCACGAGGTCAGCAGGGTGCGCAGTTCGGTAAGGCCTTGCGGCGTTCCCACACCCACGATGACGTCACCGGCCTCGAAGGCGAAGTCCGGCTCGGGCGCCGGAATCGTCGTCGCACCCCGCAGCACTGCGATCACCGACGCCCCGGTGCGGGTACGAAAGCGGCCGTCGGCAATCGTGGAACCGGCAAAGGCCGACTCGCGGGGCATGGCGATCCAGTCGATGGCGAGGCCTTCCACCTGTTGCTGCACGGCGGTCACCGCTTCGCTGACCTGACTGGCCCCGAGCAGCTCGGCGAGCGTCCGGGTATCTCCTGGGCTCAGGTGCAGGACGCTCAGGCTGGCGTCGGGGTCGTCGCGGGCGTAGACCACGATCTCGCGCCGGCCGCTGCGGTGGGTCAGCACGCCGACCCGCTCTCCGTCGGCAGTGGTGAACTCATGGCGGACGCCCACGCCGGGCAGCTGCGTCTCGGTGACGTCGGCCATCCCTCTCCTCTCCAGTCGACTCGTCACCCCAGAAACTATGTTGCGCCGGCTCCCCCTGCGGCCACGAAGCCGGCGCCGCCCTCGGCGGACCTCGATTTGGGAGACTGGCCCGGTGGGTTGGGCATCGGGCCGTCAAGCGGAGGCTCCCGGATCGCACGACATCGGTGTGCGGGCCCACTTGTTCGGCCCGCTCGACATCCGCGTCGGCGGTGCTCCTCTCACGCCGCTGACATCGCGGCGAGGACGCTCGCTGCTCGGCTACCTCCTGCTCCACCACGACCCCGCTCCATCGAGAGAGGCACTGGCGTTCCTCCTCTGGCCCGACTCCTCCGAGGAGCAGGCCCGCACCAACCTGCGCAACCTTTTGCACACCCTGCGTCGAGCCGTTCCCGAGCTCGACGGCTGCCTGATGATCACCAACCGGACGGTCCAGTGGCGCCCCGGGAACCGACTGTGGACCGACGTCGACGCGTTCGCCGAGGCGGCGGAGGCGGCACGCAGGGCGGCGCCAGGGTCCGACGAGATGGTCGATGCTCTTCGCACCGCCGTCAGCCTGTACGCCGGTGACCTGTTGGAGGACTGCTACGACGACTGGATCGCCGCCGAACGGCAACGGTTCCGGGACAGCCACGTCTCGGCGTTGCGCCGTCTGGCCGCGGCCCTGGGCGACCGAGGCGAGCACGCCGAGGCCGTCCGGCTGGCGCGGGAGCTCCTGCGCACGAACCCGGTCGAGGAGGAGGACCACCGACTGCTGATGCGCCTCCATGAAGCGACCGGGGACCGGGCCGCCGCGGTGCGTGCTTTTCACGAGTGCGCCACCGTCCTTCGGCGCGAGCTCGGCATCGCGCCCGGGGCCGCCACCCTCCGACTCCACGAGGCGATCGTCCGAACCGGCGACTCCGCCCCCCCGGCGGACGTGGCGCCCCCGGTGGCTCCTCCCACGATCGTCGGGCGGCAACGGGAATGGGCGGAGCTGAGGCGCCATTGGCAGGAGGCGGGGGCCGGAAGGGCGCAGTTCGTCGTCGTCACCGGCGAACCCGGGCTCGGGAAGACCCGCATCGTCGAGGAGTTGGCGGCCCGGTGCGGCGAGGGCGAGGCGGTCGTCTGCCGGGCCCGCTCGTACCTCACTGAGGGGGAGCTGGGTTGGGGCACGGTTGCCGCCTGGCTGCGTTCACCGGAGGTGGCCGCCGGCGTCCGGCGCAGCACGCCGAGGGACCTGGTGGAGCTCTCCCGGATCGTGCCAGAGCTGTGTCCGTCCGTCGGTACGCCGGCCGACGAGGGAATTCCCATCGACGGAGCCGACGGTGCGGGAGGCGACCAGCGCCGCCGGGTGTTCGACGCCGCCGCCCGGGCCATCATGTCGAGCGGCAAGGCCGTCATGCTCGTCGCCGACGACGCCCAGTGGTGCGATGCCGCCAGCCTCCAGTTCGTTCACTACCTCCTGCGTCAGCACCTGCACCGCCCGCTCCTCGTCGTGGCCTCTGCCCGGCGGGAGGAGATCGACGACCGGCACCCGCTTACCGCCCTGCTGGACGGGTTGACAGTCCTCGGAAGGGCGAACGAGATCCCGCTCCACCGGCTGAGCCGGGAGGACACTGCCGCGCTGGCAAGCCAGTTGCTCGGCAGGCACCTGGACGCCGCCGCGGTCGCGGACATCTACTCCGGCACGGAGGGAAACCCCCTCTTCGTCGTGGAGACCGTCCGTTCGGGCGCCGTGAACCCAGCTGCCGGCCGCACCACGACCCCGCCCAGGTTGCAGGCAGTGATCAGGGCGCGCTTGGCGCAGCTGACCGAGCCTGCCCATGACCTGCTGGACCTCGCGGCGACCGTCGGGCGGGAGTTCGAAGCGGGCCTGATCCGCCACGCCCTGGGCGTGGACGACGTCACGGTGGCCAGCGCCCTGGACGAGCTGTGGCGGCGTGGCCTCATCCGCGACCAGAACGTCGAGGCCTACGACTTCAGCCACGGCAAGATCCGAGAGGTCGCCTACGAGAGCCTGGGACCTGCCGGTCGGCGGGCCAATCACCTGCGGGTCGCCGAGGGACTGCAGCGCTTCTTTGCCTCCGATGTGGCCCGCGCCAGCGGCCAGATCGCCGCCCATTACGACCGCGGGGGTCGACCCGCCGAAGCCGTCGTCTGGTACCGGGAGGCGGCGGCGCAGGCCCAGCGCATGAGCGCGTACGCCGAGGCTGTCCAGTTCCTGGAGCGAGCCAGCGTGCTTCTCGAGGAGGAGTCGTCACCCGAGGGCCTGGCCCACCGGCTGGAGGTCGTGTCGGCACTTCCCACTGCCGTCATCGGCTTGGACGGCTTCGCGTCCAACCGGCTGGCCGAGGTCCAAAGGACCGCAGTCGAGATGGCCGCCCGCCTCGGCGTGGAACCTGACCCTCCCGTCCTGCGGTCGCTGGTCCTTTCGAGCCTGTGCCGCGACGCCTTCGAGGAGGCACGAGTGGCTGCGGAGCGACTGGGTGCGTCGGCCGCAGCGAGGCGCGACCACGGCATGCTGATCGAGAGCCGGTACCTCCAGGGGGTGGTCTCGTTCTGGTCCGGAAACCTGCGAGGGGCCCGTGAGCACTTCGAGGTGGTGGCCGAGCGGTTTGCCCGTGAGGACCACGACGCCCACGTGCTCCGGTTCGGTCAAGATTCGAAGATCGTCTGCCTGAGCCGGCTGGCGAACACGCTGGCGTTCCTGGGCCTGGACGAAGAGGCCCACCGCGCCCGTGACGCCGCCCTCACCCTGGCCGACGAGCTGGGCCACCCCTACAGCCGAGACGTGGCCCTGGTTTTCGCCGGCCTGCTCGCCGTCGACCTCGACGACGACGAGCGCGTCAAGGACTACGCCGCCCGCCTGGCTGCCAGAGCCGACCACTCCGGGCCCATCGCCATCAACGCCTCGGCGTGGGCGGCGTACGCCCAGGTGCTCGACGGTCGGGCCGGGCCTGGCATCGCCCGCATTCGCGCCGCTCTCGAGTCATGCGGCGACCGGAACCCCGCACCCGGTTTCCGAGCCACGCTGTACAGGCTTCTCGTCGCCGCACACGTGGCCGCCGAGGACCACCGCGGAGGGCTGGCGACCACCAGCGAGGCGCTGGCCGCGGCCGGCACGCGCATATGGGAGCCGGAGATCCGCCGGGTCCGGGCCACCTTCCTGGCCGCCGCCGGCGACCACGCCGGTGCGGATGACGAACTGGCCCGGGGCGAGGCGGTCGCCCGCCGCACCGGCTCCCTGGGACCGCTGAGGAGGATCACCGCCACCCGGGTGCGGCTGCGCCTCCCGGGGTGACGTCCTCAAACGCGCCGAACCCGCCCGTCGAACGGTTTCGAAACGGTCACCGGCGCATGCTGCGGCCCGTCTGGAGCCAACCCCGATTGGAGGGCACTATGTCCAAGTCCTACGACGCCATCGTCATCGGCGCTCGCTGCGCCGGCTCGCCCACGGCCATGCTGCTCGCCCGCCAGGGTTCTCGCGTCCTGCTGGTCGACCGGTCCTCGTTCCCCAGTGACACCATTTCGACGCTGGCGATCCACGCCACCGGCCTCGCCGCTCTCCAACGCTGGGGACTGCTCGACAGCGTCAGGGCGACGGGGTGCCCGCCGATCGGGACGTATTCGTTCGACTTCGGGCCCTTCGCCATCGCCGGTACGCCCAGGGCGGTCGACGGCATCACCGGCGCCCACGCTCCCCGGCGGACGGTGCTCGACAAGATCCTCGTCGACGCCGCCGCCGGCGCCGGCGCCGAGGTCCGCGAGCGCTTCACCGTCGAGGAGATCGTGATGGAGGACGGCAGGGTCGTCGGGATACGGGGTCGGGACGAGCACGGCAAGCCGGTGGTCGATCGGGCGCGGGTCGTCGTCGGCGCCGACGGCCACAATTCCCGGGTCGCCAAAGCCGTCGGCGCCGAGATCTACAGCGACCTGCCCGTGCTCGAGTACGCGTTCTACACCTTCTGGAGCGGGCTTCCGATCGACGGTTTTCCCGTCTGGCTCCGAGGCGACCGAGGCATTGCCGCCCTCCCGACCAACGACGACCTCACCCTCATGCTCGTGGGCTGCCCGGCGGGCCAGGCGGCCGCGTGCAAGGCCGACGTGGAGGGCAACTACCTGGCGGCGATCGACCGCGTTCCGGAGCTGGCCGACCGGCTGCGGGCCGCCACCCGGGAGGATCGCTTCCGGGTGGGGGGCGTGCCCAACTTCTTTCGCAAGCCGTTCGGCCCCGGATGGGCGCTCGTGGGTGATGCGGGGTACACGCGGGACCCGGTGACGGCCCAGGGGATCAGCGATGCCTTCATCGGGGCCGAACAGTGCACTCGGGCTCTGACCGAGGCGTTCGAGGGCACCCAGCCGTTCGAGCAGGCCATGGCCGGCTACCAGCGGGCGCGCGACGCCCGGGTCAGGCCGATCTACGACTTCACCACCCAGCTGGCCGCGCTCGAGCCTCCGCCCCCGGAGATGCAGCAGCTCCTGGGTGCGGTGGCCCAGAGCCAGCCGGCGATGGACGCCTTCGTGAGCGTCGTGGCCGGCTCCCTGCCGCCGGCAGAGTTCTTCGCCCCCGAGCACATCCAGACCATCATGGCGGCGGCCGCCGCATGAGGGCCGAGGCTCGCCCCGAGCCCGCAGGTGGGAGGGGCGGATCGTTGACACCCGTGCTCGTCGTCGAGGACCGTGGCGTGCACCTGCGGGCCTTCATACGCGGCGCGGGTACCCGGCGACCGTCGCCCCTGGCGCAGAAGCCGGACTGATATGGGTCACGGCCCGGTCGAAGCCGGCGAGCACCCGCTCGAGCTCGCCGGCTTGTTCGGCGGACTGGCCGGCCAGGGCCGCCGCGGCCATCCGGGCGCCGGCCACCAGGGCGGCCAGCTCCTCGACCTTCAGCGTGGCCCGGAGCACCCCGGGCCGGTCCCAGTCCAACCTCATCTCAGGCCGCCGACGCCTTGACGTGCTCGACCACCCGGCCGATCTGGGCCTTGAACTCGTCGTAGTTGACCTGCATGCCGTTGATGTAGGTGCTCCACCCGACGACGACCTTGGTGTAGTGCACGGCCTCCTCGACCTCTTCGTCCGTGGCGCCGAACAGCCGCGCCGCCTCGGTGTGGAAGAGGACGCAGTAGCGGCACTTGGTGGCGGCCGACACGCCGAGGCCGATCAGCTCCTTGTACTTGTTCGGGATCAGGGTCTCACCGAACTGGACGCCCTTGAGGAGCTCCCACTCGGCATCGATGAACTGGTCGGGGACCTGGTCGATGAAGCCGATCACCTCGCCGAACATCTCCTTCATCTCGCGGTGCACGTCGGTCCTGGCCATTCGGTTGCCTCCCATTTGTGCTCGGGCCGCTCTCGTGCGGCCATACCGGCAAACTACGGACCGGCCCCTGCAGAACCCCTGCACAGGCCGACGCTCGGGCTGCATGGCGTTTGCAGGGCCGATGCCGGAGGATGAGAGCATGCCGACGACCGAGACCGCGACTGGTCAGGGGTCCGCACCGGTGAGCCGCAAGCACCCCCTCACGCCGTCCGTGGACGCGCTTCTCGGCGGTGCCGAACGCCGAGAGCCGTTCGTCAACCCGGACGGGCGGTCGGCCGCCGGGTTCGAGCGAGTGTGGATCGACGGCACCGCCCACATCGTGAAGTACGTCCACCTCGACCATGACTTCACCATGCGCGTGTCGGGGGACCTGGGCTGCCGGTCGGTGCGGGCATGGGCGTGCGGGCTCCTCGACGCGGCTCCCGACCTCATCGATCACGCCATCGTCGGTGCCGCCACCGGGTACGGCCGCAACGGCTGGGGGGTCGCACTCCTCATGCGGGACGTCTCCGGCGAGCTGCTTCCCGCCGGTGACAGCCCCCAGCTCACTGACGAGCACGCGAGCTTCCTCGATCACCTGGCCGGGTTCTGCGCGGCCACGTGGGGTTGGCGCGACGACCCGGTGTCGGGCCCTGGGTTGCTGCCCTACGCCGCTCGCTGGGCATGGTTCGGGTATGCCGCCCTCGACGGCGAGCGACACCTCGGGTGGCCGGAGCGGGTGCCGCGGGTGGCCACGGCGGGCTGGCAGCGGTTCACCGAGCGAGCGCCCGCGGACCTCGCCTGGCTTGTCGAGCGGCTGCGCCGGGACGTCACGCCGCTGGCGCGCGCGCTGCGGCAAACGCCCTCCTGCCTCCTGCACGGCGACGTCAAGGCGTCCAACCGGGGAAGGGCGAAGGACGGCCGAACGGTGCTGATCGACTGGGCCTACGTGGGCGAAGGCCCGGCCTGCCACGAGCTGGCATGGCATCTGGCGCTGGATCGCTCGCGCCTCCCCCTCAGCAAGGAGGCGACGGCGGAGCTCTTCCGGGCCGCGCTCGAACGCCATGGCGTCCAGACGGATGGATGGTGGGACCGCCAGCTCCGCCTCTGCCTGCTCGGCGCCCTCGTTCAGTTCGGGTGGGAGAAGGCGCTGGGTGACGACGACGAGTTCAACTGGTGGTGCGACGCCGCCCGGCCCGGCGCGGCGATGCTTTGACCATCGACTCGGTCGCCGCCTACTCGGTCACTGGCGGGGCGTGGCAGCTCGGCCCGGGCCGGATCTACGACAGGCTCGCCGCCGTGCTCGTGGCCCGTTCCCCGGCCTCGCTCCTCGGGCGGCGGGTACTCGACGTGGGTGCGGGCACCGGGGCGGCGAGCCGGGCCGCGCTCGACGCCGGCGCGGCATCCGTCGTGGCGATCGACGCTGCTGTCGGGATGCTCGCCCACCAGAGCACGGCACGTCCGGCGGCCGTGGCGGCTGACGCCCTCGCTCTGCCCTTCCCTGACGCCTCCTTCGATGCCGCGCTGGCGGCGTTCTCCCTGAATCACCTCACCGACCCGGCCGGTGGCCTTCGGGAGATGTCCCGGGTCACCCGTCCTGGTGCGCCGCTGGTGGCCGGCAGCTATGCCGCCGACGACGACCACCCGGTCAAGGCCGCGGTCCAAGCTGCGCTCGAGGCGCGGGGCTGGGCGCCCGAACCCTGGTATCTCACCGTCAAGACCGACGCCGTGCCGCTCCTCTCCACGATCCGCAGGGCTCAGGCGGTCGCCGCCGCCGCCGGGCTCGATGCGGTCTGCGAGCGCGTCCGCGTTGCCTTCCCTGAGCTCGACGCCCGCGATCTCGTCGCCTGGCGGCTCGGGATGGCACAGCACGCCCCGTTCGTCGCCCGGCTGTCGCCCGACGACCGGGAACGCGTCGAAGCCGACGCGATGGCGCGGTTGGGCGACCCGCCACGGCCGCTGGTCCGCTCCATCCTCGTGTTGCGTGCGGTCAAGCCCTGAGCACCCGTGCCGCAAAGCGGGAGACGCCGTCACGATCCTCCCCCGCGGCGGCCACGACGGCCCCGGCGCGCCGCTCCGCATCTGCACGCCAAGGGTCGGACCCCCGGGCTGCGGCCAGCGCGGCGACGAGCGGCCAGCCGTCCAGCGCCGCACACACTCCGAGGCCATCGATCACTGGGTTCAGCCGCTCGGTGGGGATCGACGGGTCGGCCAGCCCGGCGACCGCGCCGGCCAGGAGCTCGTAGCGCCCGGCGCCACGGCTGGCCGCGTCGGCGGCCACCGCCGACGCGAAGCTCAGGGCGCCATCGTGATCACCGTCGGCCAGCGCCAGCCGGCCCCGCAGGAGGCCAAGCCGATGGCGCTGATGCCACGCCATGGTGCCGGTCCAGGATTCCAGTACCGCCAGCCGCTCCGCCAGTGCCGCAGCTTCACCGAGATCGCCTCGCATGACGCACCCGTCGGCCAGGTCGAGCAGGGCCACGTAGTGACCCTCGGCCATCCCGTCGGCCGACGGCCCGGAGTCACCGCCCGTGCTCTCGTAGGCATCCCGGTTGGCTTCGTCCGCCTCGGTCTCCCGCCCGGACCACCGCAGGACCCACGCCCTCACGTTGGCGGCGGGGGCGGCGAACCGGGCCCCGATGAGTCCTGTTCGGGCGACCGAGGCGTCGAGCTCGGCCGAGGCTCGCAGGGCGTCGGCCAGCCGCCCTAGCTGGCCGAGGGCCAGGATGCGGTAGAACCGCAGGTGGAGCGGCGCCCACGGGTGGGCCAGACCGTCGGGGTCGACCATCGGCCGGGCGAGGGTCTCGAGGGCCTCCAGCGGACGTCCTTGGTGGACCCTCGCGCCGGCGAGCCAGACGTCGGCGATGCCCTGGACCCGCGGAGGCCCGTCGGTGACGGCTGTAAGGCGCTCCACCGCGCCGGTCAGATCACCGGCCCCGTGGCGCACCCGCCCGCCGAGCGCGAGGGCGCTGACCCGCACGGCCACGTCGTCGGCACGCGCCGCGGCCTGGTCGGCGAAGGCCCGGGCGTCGTCGTAACGGCGCCGGTAGTACGCGACCCATCCGGCGACCTCCAGGGCTGGTGCACCACCGCCGAGGGCGACGGCCCGTTCGGCGTCCACCGCCGCGGCCTCGAAGTCGCCCCGCCCCATCCGGAGCCGGGCGCGAGCGCCGTATCCGCCCGCCGTCTCGACAAGCTCGAGCGCGGCGGCGACGTGCTCCTCGGCGGCGTCGAGGTCGAACCGGCTGGACGCGGCATGGCCGGCGGCAAGGAAGGAGGACGACGCCAACGCCCTGTCCCCTCCTGCCCGGGCATGGACGGCCACGGCCAGCGGGTCTTGGAGGGGACGAGATGTCAGGGCGCGTGCGGCCGTCTGGTGCACGAGGGCCCGCCGCGCCGCGCCCATCGTCGCCGCGATCGCCTCCCGGACCAGTTCGTGCCGGAAGCCGAACCCGTTCCCGCGCTCGACGACCACGCCGGCGACCGCCGCCGCTTCGAGCCGGGCCAGCACGTCGACCACCGGTGTGCCCGCCACCTGGGCGACCAGCTCCAGGTCACATTCCGGCCCCAGCACGGCTGCGGTCCGCAACGTCGCGGCAACCTCGCTTCCGAGGGAGTCGACCTGCGCGGCCACGGCGTCGCGCAAGGTGGCCGGGAGCTCCTCGTCGCCCGACGCGGCGAGGGCGGCCAGCACCAGTGGGTTGCCGCCGCTGCGCTCGTACAGGACGGGCGCCCGTTCAGGGCCCACCAGGTCGATCACTGCGTCGCGGTCGAGCGGCCCCAAACGGATCCAGTGAGTCGCATCGAGACCGCGAGCCCCGCCCGGTCGTGTCGTGACGACCACCAGCATGCGCTGGGCGCGGTGCTGAGCGAAGAGGAGCCACGCCCGCGTGCCCGCCCCGGCGAGGTGCAAGTCCTCGATCACGAGGACCACGGGTCGGTCCTCGCCCAGACGCCCGAACGCACCCACGAGCGCCGCGAACAGCCGGGCCCGGGCCACATCGGGGTCGGCCACCACCGTCTCGCGGGCACGGGCGACCGGCGCCAGAAGCGGCGCCAGTGTCGCGGCGTCGTCGCCAAGGATCACCGCAGCACGCTCGGCGCCTATGACGCGGAGGTGCTCGGCGAGCGCGTCCGCCACGGGCTGGAGGGGGAGGTCGCGGCCGAGTTTGTCGCAGTGGCCTCGGGCGACGGCTGCGTCGCCCTCGACCAGACGCGACCATCTGTCCACAAGGGTCGTCTTGCCGATCCCGGCATCGCCCTCGACGACGACGAGGGCGATGCCACCGGCTGCGGCCACGCCCAGGCCCGCGTCGAGCAAGGCCAGCTCGGCGGCCCGCCCGACGACGGTCGGACGGTCGGCGACGGGGACGGCGGGCGGTGGCCTGTCCCCGTCGGAGGCGGCCAATGCCACGGCGTGCAGCGACTCGGTCTCCGCCGTCGGCGGCACACCCAACTCCTCGGAGAGCCGCTCGCGCACCCGGGCGTACGCAGCCAGGGCAGACGCCGGGCGCCGCGCCACCAGATGAGACCGCATGAGCGCACGGAGCAGCACTTCGTCGTACGGATCCCCGGCGAGTGCCTGCTCGGCCAGGGCGGCGGCGCTGTCGTGATCGCCGGCGGCGACCGCGGCGTCGACGGCCAGCCGCCGGACGCGCCGGACGACTGCATCGACGGCGCCGCGCTCCGCTTCCACCCACTCGCCCTCCTCGTCGGGCAGCAGCGGGCCTCGGGCGAGGGCCAGTGCGGCGCCGGCCGCCGCCCTCGCCACACCAACACGGCCGTCGGCGAGAGCGGCGGCCGAGGTTGATGCCAGCTCGTCCAGCTGATGGAGGTCGAGCCACTCGGTGAACAGGGCGTAGCCCTCATCCGTCCTCGTGATCCGCCCCGCGCCCAGCCCGGCCCGTAGGCGTGAGACGAGCACCCCGACCTGGTCGGCGGGCCGAGACGGCGGCGCGTCGCCCCACAGGACGTCGACGATCCGGTCGACCGACACCGGACGGC
>Ga0247719_1001210_pt1 | contig 11306 bp, 12 predicted proteins | sample 41E_DmetaG_FD_189046 | JGI IMG/M metagenome (GOLD analysis project Ga0247719, IMG submission 189046) | Soil microbial communities from hillslope of Landscape Evolution Observatory, University of Arizona, Oracle, AZ, United States - 4-1-E_D | ecosystem: Engineered > Artificial ecosystem >...
GCCCCGAAACCGGCGGCGCCCCCCGCCCCGAACGCCCGGACGCTCACGCGGAGCAGCCTCTCGAAGCGCGGAAAGGACCCGGTGGCGAGCGGCTCCTGGTGGGCCGCTCGTGCAACCGCCGGCGAGGTGACGGGCGGCTTCTCGAAGGACGAGATCCTTCGGGCGCCGAAGGAAGACCCGCGCGGCGAAGCGGGGGTCTTCAGCCGGATCGGCGGGCTGCTGCGGCAGCTCAGCCACCAGTGATGCGGTAAAATACTCTGCTACACGGACTTAGGAAGGCAGGCCCATGAGAATTGCTGCTGCGGCCCTCGTCGCCCTCGCGCTCGTCGTTCCGATGCGCGCCGAGATCATCGAGCAGGTGCTCGTGAAGGTGAACGGCGACATCATCACCAAGACCGACCTCGAGGCGCGGCAGATCGCCGCGCTCCGCGACCGCGGTCCGATCGACCCGGAGGCGCTCAAGAACGACGAGGAACTCAAGAAGGCGCTCCGCGAAATCACGCCGCAGCTCCTGGTGAACGCCGTCGACGAACTCCTGCTCGTGCAGCTCGGCCGCGAGAAGGGCTACCGGCTCAGCGACGACCAGTTCAAGAGCTGGCTCGAGAACCTGCGCAAGGAGCAGAACCTGCAGGACGACGCGCGGTTCCAGGCGGCGTTGAAGCAGGAAGGCATGACCGTCGACGACCTTCGACGGCAGGTCGAGCGCTCCTTCCTCATTCAGCGCGTGCAGCAGGACGAAGTCGGCTCCAAGTTGTCGATCACCGAAGAGGAGGCGCGGCAGTACTACCGCGCCCACCGCGACGAGTTCGTCGAGCCCGCCTCGGTGACGCTCCGCGAGATTTTCATCGAGATTCCGACCGCGACCCAGGCGGGCCAGGCGGGGGTCAACGTCGCGCAGGACGATGCCGCGAAAGAGAAGGCGGAGGCCGCCTATCAGCGCGTCACGGGCGGGGAGGATTTCGGCAAGGTCGCGGCCGAGATTTCCGACTCCGCCTCGAAGGCCAACGGCGGCCTGATCGGCCCGCTGCCGGTGGCGGATCTCTCGGACGCGCTCCGCAAGTCGCTCGAAACGATGAAGCCGGGTGAGGTGATGAAACCGGTGCGCGCGGGCAAGGGTTACCAGATCCTCAAGCTCGAGGCGATGACGCCTGCCACCGTGCAGCCGTTCGAGAGCGTCCGCGACGTCGTCGCCGACCGCGTCTACGAGGTGCGCCAGCAGGCGGAAGTCCGGAAGTTCCTGTCGCGCATCCGGTCGCAGGCGATCATCGAGTGGAAGAACGACGACCTGAGGAAGATGTACGAGGCGCGCGTCGCCGCCTCCGCGAAGGGCGACTAGGCCACGGGCCACGGGAAACACGGTGCAACACGGGCCACGGGCCACACGGGGTCCACGGGAAACACAGTGCAGCCGTTGGTAATTGGGCGGTTTTTCTGACGTACGCATGGGTCTGCAGCGCACAGCCGGAGAGGCTTCGGGATCGAACGACGAGAGGCGGGTGGTGCCTGCCACCGACACCGCGTGGTACGCCATCTGGACGCGGTCGCGGCACGAGCAGGTCGTTCGCGAGCAGCTCGAGCAGAAGGGGTTCGAAGCGTTCCTGCCGACGATCCCGAAATGGAGCCGGTGGAAGGATCGCAAGAAGAAGATCGACTGGCCGCTCTTCCCCGGCTACTGCTTCGCGCGGTTCAATCCGCAGGAGCGCCTGCCGATCCTGAAGTGCACCGGCGTCGTCACGATCGTGTCGTTCGACGGAGAGATCGTGCCGATCCCCGAGAGCGAGATCACCGGCATCCGCACGCTCGTCGAGAGCGATCTGCAGTACGACCCATGCCCGCTGATCAAGGAAGGCATGATGGTCGAGGTCGTTCACGGACCGCTGAAGGGGGTCGTCGGACGCCTGGTCCGCAAGGGAGCGCACGCACGCCTGATCCTCGCGGTGGACCTGATCGGCCAGGCGGTGAGCGTCGAGGTCGACGCCGCGGATGTGCGGGCGTACTGAAGTCATGAAGATTGGCACCGTAGACGTTGCGCCGTCCTTTGCGCTCGCTCCAATGGCGGGCATGACCGACACCGCGTTTCGCCGCCTGGTGAAGCGACGGGGCGGGTGTGGCCTCGTCGTCACCGAGATGGTGAGCTCCGAGGGGCTGGTGCGCGGGATCGACCGGACGCTCGAATACGCGGAGTACACCGAAGAGGAGCGTCCCGTTTCGATCCAGATCTTCGGCGGGGATCCCGAGAAGATGGCGGCGGCCGCGCAGATCGTCGAGGGCATGGGGGCCGACATCGTCGACGTGAACATGGGCTGCCCCGTGCCGAAGATCGCGAAGCACAACGCCGGCTGCAGCCTCATGCGCGAGCCGGAGCACGCGGCGAGCGTCGTGCGGGCGATGGCGCGGGCGGTGAAGATTCCGGTGACGGTGAAGATGCGGGCCGGGTGGGATGCGAGCGCGATCAACGCGCCTGATCTCGCCAGGCGGATGGAGGATGCGGGTGCCGCCGCCCTCGCCGTGCACGGGCGCACGGCCGCCCAGTCGTACTCCGGGTTCTCAGACTGGGAGCTGATCGCGCACGTGGCCTCGCTCGTCGGGATTCCGGTCTTCGGCAGCGGCGACTGCGTCGAGCCGTCGCAGGTGGTCGAGAAGCTGGATCGCGGCGTGGCCGGCGTGCTCGTAGGGCGCGGTGCGCTGCGCAACCCGTGGATCTTCGAGCAGGCCGCCGACCTGCGCGCGGGACGGCAGCCGCGCGAGATCACGCTCGAGGAGCGCGGCCGGTTTCTGCTCGAGTACATCGAGCTGCTGCAGAACGAGCGCGTCCGCGAGCCGGAGGGGTTCCGTCATGTGGCGCCCGGGTGTGCTCCGGGCGAGCTCAGTGAGGCCCGTGCGGCGAAGGGGCACGATCGCTGGGTGATCAACAAGCTCAGGGCGCTGAATTCCTGGTACACCAAGGGGATCGAGAACGGATCGCATCTGCGCGTGGCCGTGAATGCCGCCGAGTCGATTCCGCAGTTGAAGGCGATCATCGAAGACTTCTTCTTCGCCGCCGTTCCCGCGCCGGCGAAGTGAGCGCGGCGCCGCCCGCTACTTCGCGTTCCGCAGGTTCCGCGCCACGACCGCCGCGGTGACGCCGTTGATGGCCGCCATCAAGATCACCGCCCCTTTCCGGTTCTTCTTCCACGCCTTCTCCGCGAAATAGATCGAGGCGGCGGCCGACGCCGCTTTCACGGCGTACATCGCGCCGGAGCTCTGCGACGCCTCCTGCATCAGCGGGTTCGCTTCGCGCGCGCCGTTCGTGACGGCCCGGCGCGTCGAGTAGGCATCCGCCATCTGCAATGCCCCGAAGGCGGCGTACATCACCGGCAACGCGGAGGGTCGCTTCTCGGGGAGGTCGAGACGCCACCGCTCGACGGGCCCTGCGGCAGGCGCCGGCGCCGCCGCCGTGCGGGTGACGGACGGCGCAGGGCGCGGCTCGGCGACCCGCGCGGCCGGCTCCGCCGACGGCGCAGCACTGGACATCGACATCGTGAGGGCGAGCGAAAGAGCGGTGATGGTCATGGCCGCCCCTACTGCGTAGGCGCTGCCATCTCCGCGCGACGAATTCAGGCGTAAAACAGCGGATTTGTGCGTGCGGCGTGTGCGGGCCTGTGCGGTGCGCTCACACTCCCCGGGTCAGGTGTGCGGCATCGGCGTGCGCCGCATCGGCCATCTCGAAATCGTAGGCGAGCGCGCGAGCGGCGGCGGCCGTGAAGTGGTGGCCGATGGCCTCGTGCGCCGGATCGCGCAGGTACCCCTGCAGCGCGGCGGCGTCGTCGAACTCGAAGATCGCGGCGTAGGTGTAGGGTGGCATCGCCTGCTCGTAGCCAGGCAACCCGTGCAGGACACGCCGCCCGATCCGGCAGCGCCGCACCGAAGGGATGGCAGCCGCGGCGGCACGAAGATCTTCGAACACCTGCCGGCGTTCGTCGTCTGCAAGGTCCGCGCGGGGTTCGAACAGCACGATGTGGACGATCACCGGGGACCTCCACGCCCGCCCCCACGTCCGCCGCCACCCTTGTTGCCGCCGCCGCGGTTGCCCGGCCCGCGACTGCCGCCCCCGCGATCACCAGGACCGCGACCTCCCGGCCCTCGGCCCGCGGGACCACGCCCGCCGGGTCCACGATTGCCGAACCCGCGATCACCCGGTGCGCGATCACCAGGCCCGCGGCCCCCTGGTCCACGACTCCCGGGGCCTCGTCCACCGGGGCCGCGCCCTCCGGTTCCACGATCCCCGGGACGCCCGCCGCCGCGATCGCCGCCGCCGCGATGCCCGCCGCTCCACTCGCCGCCGCGCGATTTTCCCTCGCCGCGTCCGCCGCCGAAGCGACCTCCTCCTGCCGAGGGCGGACGGCCGCCGCCCCCCTTGGGACGGAACGGCCGGTCGCCTGAAGGGCGAGACGGTCTGTCCGGAGATGGCTTGAATGGCCGCGGGCCGTCGGGCCTCCGCTCCCGGTCTTCCGATGGTCTGAACGGACGATCCCCGGAGGGGCGGAACGGCCGATCGCCTGACGGCTTGAAGGGCCGGTCCGACGGCGGGAATGGGCGATCTCCCGACGGACGCCGTTCGCGATCCCCCGACGGACGAAACGGCGGCTTCCCTCCAGGCCGCGAAGGCCGATCACCGCCGGGCCGGAACGGCCTGTCGCCGTCCGGTCGCGGCATGCGCTCGCGCCTCTCCCCCTCCCGCTCGTCGCGCGCCCGAAAGTTGTCCCGGCGCATCCGGTCGGCGAACCGCTTGCGCTTCACGTCGCGCGGCACCTTGAACCGCTCGCGCGGGTCTTCATGTGTGCCGCCGGGCCGCCAGCCGGGGCCGCGCCGTTCGCGCGACTCCCCTTGCCGCTCTGCCCGCAGCGCCGCCATCGCCGCATCGGGCGATTCCCACAGCTTCCCCCGCGCGAACCACTTCATCTCGGCGTCTGGCTGCTTCGCCTGCAACTGCCGCAGCGTCGGAAGCAGCTCCTCCTGCGTGGCCGAGCGGAACGCGGTCGGCTGTCCGCCGACGATGATGGTCCAGTAGGTGTGACGAGGAGGCATGCTCAGGCCTTTGGCGCTGCGGAGGGATCGAGCCGCTTCAGCTTCTCGATCAGCGTGGTGCGTTTGAGGTTCAGGAGCCGGGCCGCCTGCCGCTTGTTGCCGCGCGTTCGTTCGAGCGACCGGCGGATCAGCGAGAGCTCCACCGCCTCGACATAGCGGGCGAGGTCGAGCCCTTCGTCAGGAAACCACACGTCCGACGCGTTCGTCGGGGCGGGCTGGGCCTGGATGTCGGGTGCGAGGTCCGACACGTCGATCTGCGAGCGTCCCTTCGAGAAGGCGAGCGCGCGCTCCACGGCGTTCTCGAGCTGACGCACGTTGCCCGGCCAGGGGTGCGCCATCAGGCGGCGCAGCGCCTCCTGCGAGACGGTGACGGGCGGCCGCCCCGCCTCCGCGGTCAGGCGGTCGAGGAAGTGCTGGACGAGCAGCGGGATGTCGTCGCGCCGCTCGCGCAGCGGCGGCAGTCGAACGGGGATCACGTTGAGCCGGTAGTAGAGGTCCTCGCGGAACGTCCCGTCGGCCACCATCTTCGCCAGGTCGGAGTGCGTGGCCGCGATGACGCGGACGTCGATCTTCACCGTGTGCGACTCGCCGACGCGCTCGAACTCGCGCTCCTGCAGCACGCGCAGCAGCTTCGCCTGGAGGGCCGGGCTCATCGTGCCGACTTCGTCGAGAAACAGCGTGCCGCGATGCGCCTGCTCCAGGCGTCCCTGCCGATTGGCCACCGCCCCCGTGAAAGCCCCGCGCACGTGGCCGAAGAGCTCCGCTTCGAGCAGGGTCTCGGGGATCGCGCTGCAGTTGATCGCCACGAACCGGTTCGCCCGCCGCGAGCTGTTGTGATGGATCGCCCGCGCCGCGAGCTCCTTGCCGGTGCCGGTCTCGCCGGTGATGAGCACCGTGCTGGACGTCGCCGCCACGGTCTCGAGCAACTGGAACAGTTCGCGCATCGGTTCGCTGCGCCCGACGATGCCCTCGAACCGGTATCGCTGTTCGAGCTGCGAGCGGAGGTACGCGTTCTCGGACCGCAGCCGGCGCTGCTCGATCGCCGAACGCAGCACGTGCATCAGCGCGTCGAACTGGAACGGCTTGGTGATGAAGTCCGAGGCTCCCTGCTTGATCGCCTCGACGGCGTCCTTTACGGTGCCGAAGCCGGTGATGACGATCGCCACGATCTCGGGATACCGCTCGATCGCCGCATCGAGCACACGGCGCCCGTCGATGCCGGGCAGGCGCAGGTCCGTGATCAGCACGTCGAAGGCGAACGCCGCCAGCCGCTCGAGCGCCTCTTCGCCGCTCGCCGCCTGTTCGACGATGAACCCGTGATCGCCGAGCCGCTCCGCGATCGCCTCGCGCAGCGCGGTCTCGTCGTCGACGATCAGCAGATGTTTCCGGCTCTCAGTCATTTAACGGCGTGGGCGGTATTTTGACACCCGGTATCCAGCGGGTCAAACGGGGCGTGCGGGCGCTATACAGTCGTGGCAGGTGCCTACCGATAAATGCGTCAGGCAAACAGGGGACCCGCACCTGCGGGGCGCGACACCAGAATGCATCAGACCAACACCGATACGAACCGCAGCACGATGCTCGTCGAGCGGAAGACGACCTCGATCATGAAGGCGTGCGAGCTCGTCGGCGTCAGCCGCCGCACCATCTACAACTGGATAGCCGCGGGGAAGGTCGAGTACGTCCGCACCGCCGGCGGGTCCGTCCGCATCTTCGTCGACACGCTGTGGCGTGAGCCGGGGCGTGCCGCGTCGTTCGACCGCACAGAAGCTTCATGACCGAGGATCTGGGCCTGCTCTTCCATCGCCTGAACAACCAGCTGGGGATCATTCTCGCGAACGCCGAGCTGCTCGAGGCGAAGCTGGCCGAGGAGGCGGGCCGTGCCCGCGCCTCGCAGGTGGTGTCGAGTGCCCTCGAGGCCATGGCGACGGCGCGCGAGCTCAGACTCCGCCTGAAGGACACGCAGGGTCAAACATCCGACACGATGGCCTGACAAGGCGTCAATTGCTTGGCGCCTGCGGCTGCCGCGATGGCCCGCGGCTGCATCCGATTGCACGCGCTTACAATCCGCTAACCCACAACATTTCAGGCATTTACGCCGCTGCACAGCCGGCGCGGCAAGCTTCGCCTCCGCTTCGCTTCAGCCCAGGTACCGTCGTTGCCCTCCTTCGGACCCGCGGCACGTTGCCGCACCGTCTGGAGGTTACCGAGTCATGCAGCGTCAGCCCTTGGCCAGCCGTCATCGTGAGCGCATCGCCGCCAGCCTGCCCTTCGTGGAGTCGCTTGCCCGGAGGGTCGCCTCTTCGATGCCGCACTCCATCGAACTGAGCGACCTGGTGCAGGACGGCATGATCGGGCTCATCGACGCCGCCCGGCGCTACGACGAGGCGAGGGGCATCAAGTTCGAGACCTTCGCCGAACGCCGCGTGCGGGGAGCCATGATCGACGCGCTGCGCCGCGACGCGTGGCCGCGCGGCGTCCGCCGGCAGCGCCGCGAGCTCGAGGCGGCGCGCGAGCATCTGCGCAAGGAGCTGGGCAGCGAGCCGTCGCTCGCCGACCTCGCGGCGCACATGGGGTCCGACGAAACGCGCCTCGGCCGCACCATCGTGCGGATCCACACGATCGAGTCCACGTCTCCGCTCTCCGCCGGCGAGAACGTGGATGGCTCGACGCTGCCGGCCGCCCTCGTGCCGCCGGAGCCGCCCTCCCCCGACAAGGCCTTCGAGGAGCAGGAAGTACGGGATCGGATCCGCGCGGCCATCGCATCGCTGCCGCCGCGGGAGCGGAAGGTGATCGGCCTCTACTACTACCAGGAGGCCACGATGAAGCAGATCGGCGCGGAGATCGGCGTCAACGAGTCGCGCGTGTCGCAGCTCCACGCCCGGGCGATTCAGCGCCTGAAGAAGGCGCTCGGCGCCGACGAGGGCGACGACATGATGACCCCGGTGGTGGACTTCCAGAAAACGATGCGGCGGCTCCGGATGGCTCGAGCGGAGATGGGGGAGCCGCGTGGCGTGCTGCTGCATTACAAGGCGCCGCCGGCGTCGCAGCCGAAGCGCCGCGCAGTGCCGCCGCCGCGCCGCATGGCCGCCGCGCGCTAGCGCATCGCGATCACGTCCGACGCGGTCCGCAGCAGGTCCTTGAGGCGGAACGGCTTCGGCAGCCAGCGGCAGCCCGTCTCCTCGAGAAACCGCTCGGCATCCGTGCCCGCGACGTCTCCGGTCACGAACAGAATGCGCCGCGTCAGCGGCGCATTTCTCTTTTCGAGCTCGCGGTAGAACGACGGCCCGTCGAGCCGCGGCATCTTCAGGTCGCAGACGATCACGTCGTACGAGCGCGCCCCCACGCGCTCGAGCGCCTCGAGGCCGTCCCCCGCCCGGTCCACGACGAACCCTGCGTCGGCCAGCGCCTCTGCGACCGCCGCGCCGAGGGCCGCTTCGTCCTCCACCACCAGGACGGTGGCGCCAGCAGCGGACGCCGGCGGCGCGAAGGTGCGATCCGGAGGCTTCGGCAGCGGCTGCGAGAGCCCCGCGTCGCTGACCGGCAGCTCGACGAAGAACGACGCCCCTCCGTCGGCCCCCGACTTCACCGTCAGGCGCCCACCGTGTTCCTGGACGATCGCGTAGGCGACGGTGAGCCCGAGGCCCGTGCCCTTGCCGACCTCCTTCGTCGTGAAGAACGGATCGAAGATCTTCGGCTGCACGTCGTCGGGCACGCCCGGGCCGTCGTCGTTCACTTCGAGGATCACGGCGTTGCGGTCCGGATCGTGCCACGTGCGCAGGATGAGCGTGCCGCGGCCGTTTGCCCCGATCATCGCCTGCTCGGCGTTGATCACCAGGTTGAGCAGCACCTGCTGCATCTGGTGCGGGTCGGCGAACACCTGCGGCAGGCCGGACGCGAGCGCGTCGATGATCGTGATGTTGCTCAGGCGCTGCTCGTACGAGCGCAGCGCGAGCGTCTCGCGGATCACCTGGTTCACATCGACCATGGCGCGGGTCGTGTGGCGCTTCCGGGCGAACGTGAGCAGGTTTCGGACGATGCGCGCGGCGCGCTCGGCCTCGCCGAGGATGGCCTCGACGCCGCGGCGCGTCTGGTCGTCGGCCGGCCGCTGCGCGAGACGCTCCGCCCAGGTGAGGATCGTCGCGAGCGGGTTGTTCAGCTCGTGCGCGACGCCGGAGATCGTCTGCCCGAGCGCGGCGAGCTTTTCCGCCTGGAGGAGTTGATGGTAGAGGTCGCGCGCCTGGTCCTCGAGACGTTTGCGCTCGCTGACGTCGCGCATCAGCGCCTCGATCCGCAGGCCCGCCGGCTCGTGCTGCGCGTGCGCCGTGACCTCGACCCACATCGGCGTCCGGTCGGCGCGCCGCAGGCGCAGCAGGTAATCGGTGAGCGACTGGTCGCGCGAGAGGCGCTCGACGAACGCCTCGCGCGCCTGCGCATCGACGAAGCGTTCGAGGTCGAACGGCCGCACATCGGGAGCGGGAGTTTCGGCCGCGTAGCCGAACATCAGCTTGAGGTGCGGATTGGCAGAGAGGGTGGTGGTGCCCCCGGCCTCGATGCGGCCGATGTACACCCCTTCGTGCACGGCCTCGAAGAGGCGGGCGAACTCCTCGGGCTGTGGTGTCGTCACAGGTCGCTCGCGATCTTAGCGTAATCTTTCCGTCATGTTCATTCCGACACTGCTCGAGCACCAGGTCGCGATCGTCACCGGCGGGGGCACGGGCATCGGTCTGGCGATCGCGAAGCGGCTCGGCGAGCTCGGCGCGCGGATCGTGATCGCCAGCCGCAACGCGGAGAACCTCGAGCGGGGGAGCGCGGACCTTCGCCACGCGGGGCTGGATCCGCTGTGCGTCCAGGTGGACGTGCGCAACCCGGAGCAGGTGGACGAGATGGTGGAGCGCACGCTGCGCCACTTCGGCCGGATCGACATCCTGGTCAACAATGCCGCCGGCAACTTCGTCTGCCGCGCCGAGGAGCTGTCGCCCAACGGCTGGAACGCGGTGATCGGCATCGTCCTGAACGGATCGTTCTACTGTTCGCGCGCCGTCGGCCGCCACATGATCGCGCGCGGCGCCGGCGGGTCCATCGTGTCGATCCTCGCCAACTACGTCTGGACCGGAAGCGCAGGGACCATCCACTCGGCGGCGGCGAAGGCGGGCGTGATGTCGATGACGCAGACGCTCGCGGCCGAGTGGGCACAGCACCGGATCCGCGTCAATGCGGTGGCGCCGGGGCCCATCGAGTCGCCCGGCGCGGCGAAGCAGTTGTGGAACACCCCCGAAGCCGTGCAGCGGATCACGGACATGGTGCCGCTGAAACGATGGGGACAGCCGTCGGAAGTTGCCGATGCCGTCGCGTTTCTCGTCTCGCCGGGGGCCGGCTACATCACCGGCGAGATCATGACGATCGACGGAGGCGCGTGGCTGGGGCGCGGTACGTTCGGCTTCCTCTGATCCTTCTCGCGGCGGCGCTGACGTCGGCGGCTGCCTGCGACTTCGCCTGCGGGGTCGTGCCGGAGCCGGTCGTGCTGGCGACCACGACGAGCGTCGGGAACAGCGGCCTGCTCGACCGCGTGCTGCCACACTACCAGGCGTCCGAGATGCGCACGGTGCTGGTCGGCAGCGGCCGCGCGCTGGAGATGCTCGCACGCGGCACGGCCGGCGTCGTCATCAGCCATGCGCCCCTGCGGGAGCAGGCGGCACTCGACTCCCACCCGAGCTGGTACTACGGAAAGATCCTTTTCAACGATTTCCTGATCGTCGGCCCCGCCGACGACCCTGCCGGCGTCGCACATGCGCAGGGGGCCGTGGAGGCGATGCAGAAGATCGCCGCATCGGGCGCAGTGTTTCTCTCGCGCGGCGACGAGTCGGGGACGCACGAACGCGAGCGCGAGCTGTGGGCGCTCGCCGGCGCCGCCCCTCGCGACGGACGCCTCGTCGTCGCCGGCGCGGGGATGGGGCAGACGCTGCGGGTCGCGAGCGGCACCGGCGCGTACACCCTCACCGACCGCGGCACGTTCGAGGCGCTTCGCGGGGCGCTGTCGCTGCGTGAGCTCCACAGCGGCGATCCGCGCCTGATGAATACGTACGCCGTGATCGCAGACCCGCAGCACGCGCGCGGAGCCGCGTTCGCGCGGTGGCTGGCCGAGGGGGAGGGGCGGCAGCGCCTCGCGGAGGCGACGCGGGAGATCCGCGGGTTCGAGCCGTGGCCGGCACTGGCGGCCGCAGACACCCCTGCTGCCC
>Ga0247719_1001211_pt1 | contig 11285 bp, 12 predicted proteins | sample 41E_DmetaG_FD_189046 | JGI IMG/M metagenome (GOLD analysis project Ga0247719, IMG submission 189046) | Soil microbial communities from hillslope of Landscape Evolution Observatory, University of Arizona, Oracle, AZ, United States - 4-1-E_D | ecosystem: Engineered > Artificial ecosystem >...
GTGTCGACGACCTCGCGGACCGGCTCGGCCGCAACTTCGGCGCGCTGATCGCCACTGGTCGCCAGCGCCCCCTTTTCGCTTCGGGTGACGACCAGGGTCCCGACCTTGGACCGCAGGGCCTCGATCGCGGTTTCGAGGTGCGGCACTCCGGCCAGCGCCTGGATCTCGGCCTCGTTGGCGAAGAGGATATCGATCCGCCCGCCGTCGATCAGCGCGTTGAATCCGTCGCGGTGCCGGTCGATGCAGAAGGTGTCGGATAGCGTGAAGGCGACCTTGCGCCCCGCCGACCTTGCCACCTCGATCGCCCGGACCATCGCGTAGCGCGGCGCCTCTGGGTCCCACAGATAGCCTTCGAGGTAGAGCACGGCCGAATCGCGGATCTGCTGCTCGTCGAGCGCGCGCGAGGGAAGATGCTGGGCGGCGCCGAGGAAGGTGTTCATGGTCCGGTGCCCGTCCGGCGTGACCAGCACCATCGATCGCGCCGTCGGCACTCCGAAATCGGCCGCCGGAGTGGTGAATTCGACTCCCGTCGAGCGCAGATCGTGGATGTAGAATTCGCCGAGCTGGTCGGGCGCGACCTGGCCGATGAAACCCGCCTTGCCGCCCAGGGCCGCCACGCCCGCGGCCGTGTTGCCGGCCGACCCGCCGCTCACCTGCCGGGCTGACGCCATGTGTGAATAGAGCCGCTCGGCCTCGTCGGCATCGATCAGCCGCATCGAACCCTTGGTCAAGCCTTCTCGGTCGAGGAACGCGTTGTCGGTCTCGGCGATGACATCGACGATGGCGTTGCCGATGCACAGCACGTCCAGGCGGGTGTCGGCCATTGGCGATCATTCCTTGGGTAACGGGATGGCTGCGCCGCCTAGCCGCCGGCCGCGCGCGCGGCAAGCTTGCCTCCCCGGGCCGGCCCGGCCATGGTCGCAGCGATGCGTTTCCTCATTTTCGCCGCGGCCCTGCTGATCACCGGCTGCGCCACGGCTCCCCAGCAACCCGGTCCTGCGCCGCAATTGCCGCAACCGGGTCCGCAGCAGCGCGGCGACCTGGTCGGGCTGACGGCGGGAGAGCTCGTCCAGCGTTTCGGTACGCCGGCGCTGCAGATTCGCGAGGGTCCCGGGCTCAAGCTTCAGTTCCGCCGCAGCAGCTGTGTTCTCGACGCCTATCTTTACCCGCCGCCGCAAGGCGCAGGCCCGGAGCGTGTGACCCATGTCGACACGCGCAACAGCAGCGGCGCCGACGTCGACCAGCGCGGCTGCATCGCCGCGCTTCAGGGGGCCTGAAGCTTCGCCATCGCCCACTCGGCGGCTTCGGCAATGACTGCGTCCTCCGCGGCGAGATGGGGCCGCACCGCCTCGGCGAGCTCCGGGTCGCCGCTATTCCCGGCCGCAATCAAGCAGTTACGGATCAATCGCTCGACCCCGATGCGCTTGATCGCGGTGCCGGCGAACATCTCGCGAAAGGCGCCATCGTCGAGCGCCAGCAAGTCTGCCAGCGCCGGTGCCGCCAGCTCGGCGCGAGCGATAAAGGCGCGGTTGGCCGAAGCAGCTTGAGCGAAGCGGTTCCACGGGCACACCGCCAGGCAGTCGTCGCAGCCGTAGATTCGGTTGCCGATCGCCTCGCGATATTCCGCCGGGATCGGCCCGTCATGCTCGATGGTGAGGTAGGAGATGCACTTGCGCGCATCGATCCGGTGCGCCGGGCCGATCGCCCGGGTCGGGCAGGCGTCGAGACAGGCTCGGCAGCTGCCGCAATGATAGTCGGGCTCGGCCCGGTCGGGCTCGAGCTCGAGGCTGGTGAGAATGATTCCGAGGAACAGCCAGCTGCCATGCTCGCGGCTGACGAGGTTGGTGTGCTTGCCTTGCCAGCCGATGCCCGCCGCCTCGGCCAGCGGCTTTTCCATCACCGGCGCGGTGTCGACGAACACTTTCAGCTCGGACGGCGCGCGCTCGACGATGAACCGCGCCAGCGCCTTGAGCCTCTTCTTGACGATCTTGTGATAGTCGCCGCCCTGCGCATAGACCGAGATCCGGCCGCGGTCGCGGGCCCCGGCGAGCGCCATCGGGTCGCTGCCGGGCGCATAGCTCATGCCGAGCGCGATCGCCGAGCGCGCCTCCGGCCACAAAGCCAGCGGCGACACGCGCTGATCGGCTCGGGTCTCCATCCAGCCCATCGTCCCGTGATGCCAGGCCTCCAGCCAGCGCCTGAGGTCGGCGCCGGCGGCATCGGCCGCGTCGGCGCGCGCGAAGCCGCAGGCGGCAAAGCCGAGGCGCTCGGCCTCCGCCTTTATTGCTTCCTTCAAGGATTGCGGCCTATCCACCCGATGCCCACTATCCGTTCGGCCTGAGCTTGTCGAAGGCCCGCCTGTGATTCTTCAAGGAAATCCGTTGCTTCGCCAAGCCCAGCAAAGCGCCGATATAGGGAGCCTGGCGGTCGAAGCCACCGACCTCGTCATGGACTTCGGCGACACCCGCGCGGTCGACGGAATCAGCCTCCAGGTCCCGGCCGGCTCGATCTACGGGCTGCTCGGCCCCAACGGCGCCGGCAAGACGACCACGCTTCGAATCCTGCTCGGGATCATCGACCCGACCGGCGGCAGCCGCCGCCTCCTCGGCCGCGGCCGGCCGCTCGAGGCGGCGCGTGACGTCGGCTATCTGCCCGAGGAGCGTGGCCTCTATCCGGCGATGCAGTCGCGCGAGGCGATCGCCTTCATGGGAGCGCTTCGCGGCCTGCCGCTTGCCGAGGCGAGGCGCCGGGCCGACACATTGCTCGCCCGCCACGGCCTTGGCGACTGGTCGCGGCGGCCGATCCGCGCGCTGTCCAAGGGCATGGCGCAAACCGTCCAGCTGCTCGGCACTCTGGTCCACCATCCCAGGCTGCTGGTGCTCGACGAGCCATTCTCCGGGCTCGACGCGATCAACCAGGGCAAGCTCGAGCGGCTGATTCGTTCCGAAGCCGAAGCCGGAGCGACGGTGATCTTCTCGACCCATGTCATCGCCCATGCCGAGAGGCTGTGCGAGCGCATCGCCATCATCGCCGAAGGCAAGGTCGCGTTCGAGGGCAGCGTCGACGACGCCCGCGGCCGCCTTCGCCCGATCGTCCGCCTTCGCACCCGCAGCGGCGACGGCCCGTGGCGCTCGGCCCTGCCGGCTGCGGCCCGGTGCGACAATGGCGAATGGGTTTTCGAGCTTCCCGAGGGCGGACCGGAGCCCTTGCTCAAGGCCTTGCTCGACGGCGGCGCCGGGATCGACACTCTGGCGATCGAGCGGCCCGGGCTTCACGATGCTTTCGTCGCCATCGCCGGGCAGGCGACGGCGCAGGCGATGGACGAGGATAAGGTGCCGCAGGCATGAACGAACTGCTCCGCGCCGCTTTGGTCATCGCCCGGCGGGACTTTGCCGCCACCGTCTTTTCCAAAAGCTTCCTGCTGTTCCTTCTCGCGCCCTTGTTCCCGGTGATGATCGGGCTGATCTTCGGCGGCCTGACGATGACCGCCGGAAGGGGCGATCTGCCGACCGTCGCGGTCGTCGCCGGCGAGCAGGATTTCGCCGCGCTCGCCGCGGCTCACGAGCGGGCCCAGTCGGCTTTTCGCGGCGCTCCGATGGTTCAGCTGAGGCGAGTGGAACCGGCGCCCGACCCGGACTCGCTTCGCCGGCGTCTCCTAGTTTCGGAAGACCGGCCGGTGATCGCGGTGCTCGAAGGCGGGCTTGCCCACCCGCGCCTCACCGGCGGCGTTCGCCCCGACGGCAGCGCCGCCGGCCAGCTGGCGCTGATGATCGACCATGCGCGGCGCACGGCCGCAGGTCCGGACGCGCAGGCGATTCCGCTGGTCGTCAGCCACACCGGCCGGTCGAGTGCGGTCGTCGCCTCGCAGCGCACGCTGACCGCCCGAGCCGGCCAGGCGGCGCTGTTCGTCCTCACCATCCTGCTTGCGACCATGCTGCTGTCGCAGCTGATCGAGGAGAAATCGAACAAGATCATCGAAGTGCTCGCCGCCGCCGTCCCGATCGGCGCCATCTTCCTTGGCAAATTGCTCGCCATGCTGACCATGTCGCTGCTCGGCATCGCCGTCTGGGTCGCGGCCGGGGCTGCGGCGGTCGCCTTGATTGCCGAGCAGGGCCTCGCTTCGCTTCCGCCGCCGGCAGTCGGCTGGCCGGTCTTCCTGTCGATGGCGGTCGTCTATTTCGCCATGAGCTATCTCTTGCTCGGCGCGATCTTCCTCGGCGTCGGGGGCCACGCCTCGACCGCGCGCGAGGTTCAGACCCTGTCGATGCCGGTGACCATGGCGCAGATCCTGGTGTTCGCCTTCGCCTCGCTGGCGATCGGCGATCCGGACGGCGCCATCGGCCTTGGCGCCGCCATCTTCCCGCTGTCGTCGCCCTATGTGATGCTCGCGCGGGGCGCCGAGCTTCCCCAGCTCTGGCCGCACCTTGCCGCAATCGCCTGGCAGCTCGCCTGGGTAGCAATCTTCCTCGCCACCGCCGCCCGCCTGTTCCGCCGAAGCGTGCTCAAGTCCGGCGCCCCGCCGCGCTGGCGCCGCCGCGCCCGGGCCTAGCCGAGGCCCGACGTTACCTGCCGAAATTGCCTCCACGCTTCAGTCCGCTTCAGCGAGACATTGCCGTAGAGAAGAGATTCGGGGGGCGATGAACTCCTTGAATGCCCGCACGGTCGGCAGATCGCTGAGATCAGCGCGGCTGACTAGCAGGACTTCCCCGTCGAATTCGCGCGGAGGTGAAAAGCAGCGCATCAAATCCGGCTCGCGATCACCGACGATGATCGGCAACGGACCGATGCCCAAGCCCGACTCAATGGCGACCACCAGGTTGGAAAGGCTGTTGCTGTAGCTCTGGATCTTGCTCGGCGGGCTGTTATCCAGCACCCACTTGATCGCTGGAGCATTGGCGATGTTGCCCTCGCCCGCCACCACATTGTGCGCCTTCAGCTCATCCAGACTCGCCGGCGTTCCCTGCGTCGCCGCATATTGGGATGCGCAATAGAATGCCCAGCTGCTCACGCCGAGCTTCCTGACCAGCAGACCATCCTCGGTTGGCCGAACGCCCGCTCGGACGGCGATGTCGGCCTCGCCTTTCAGCAAATCCAGCATTTCATTCGTGACGATCAGCTGTACTCGTATGCTCGGGTGGAGCTCGGCGAACTCGGCGAGCGCGGGCGTGAGGATGAGGTTGGCAAAGACCTCATTGGTCGTGACCCGGATAATGCCGCTAAGACCTCGAGTGCGCTGCGCGGCCCGATCTGCGAACACCTCTGCTTCCGCCTGCACGCGCTCGGCCAACGGCAGGAGGTCGGCGCCGGAACTGGTCAACAGGCATCCCGATTGCTGCCTTCGAAAGAGTTCGACCCCCAATTGCCTCTCCAGCCGGTCGAGACGCCGGGCAACGGTCGTCTGGCTGATCCCCAGCAGCCGGGACGCGGCCAGCGTGCTGCCGCAACGTGCGACTGCGGTGAACACGCGAAGATCGTCCCAGTCGAACATCCGCAGACTCTGCACTTTTGCATAGCGGAACTGCAAGAGCGCTGATTGCCAAGGGGAACGCGAGGAGTAGGCTCTGACAAGTCGCACGTTGGCGAAGGGAAGCCCGCATGGCTACGGCTGCATTGCCGGTGATCCGTTGGAAAAACGACCGGATTTTCTACACCGGCGCAGGCCTGTTTATCGCCATCGTCACGTTCACCGGTTTCGCTCAAAGCTATTATCTTTCCCGCTGGCTTGAACCGCCGGCCAATACGCCCACCATCACTGCGCTTCTCGCCGTCCATGCAGCGGTCTTCACTGCTTGGATCCTACTCATGGTAGTGCAGCCGCTGCTGATCGCGACGAAGAACCGCAAGCTTCACCGGAAGCTGGGTTATGGCGGAGCCGGCATAGCGGCATCGATGGTCGTTTTCGGGAACTTGGCGGCGATCGCTACGATGGACGGCGGCTTTGTCGGCTTCGGCGATCCGCACGCTTTTTACGCGATCCCCTTCTTCGATATAAACAGCTTCGCGGTCGTGGTCGGCCTGGCGGTGCTGTGGCGCAACCAGGCAGAGCGGCACAAGCGCCTCATCCTTCTCGCCAACGTCGCCATCTTGAGCGCCGCCGTCGCCAGGATCCCGCTAGCCAGCGTGCAGGCCGGGGCGCCCTTCACGTTCATCCTGTTTCCGTTTGTGATCGTCATTGCCGGGGCGCTTTACGACAAGCTCAGTCGCCGTCGCGTTCACCCGGTCTGGATCTGGGGCGGAATAGGAATGCTTGTGACAAAGCTCATGGTCTTGCCGGTCATGGGCAGCGCACCCTGGCTCGCCTTCGCGAAGTTCATGTCGGACCTCCCCCTCGGCTGGAATTAGGCCGACGTTCTGACCGTGAGATTCTCATGTGACGGAGCGGCTCGAGCCGGGCCCGGACTTCCCGTCGTTCAGTCCCGATTAAGCCGAAAAACCCCATAAAAACAGCTTGTTGACCGCCGCGCAAAGGGCGGCGATTTACGCGATCAACTAGGGGGGAAAGATCATCCTGAAACATGTCCTGATCGGCGCCCTGGCGGCGCTCGCCACGCTTTCGGCCGGCACCGGCCACGCGCAGAGCGTCGCCGACGGCCAGTCGAAGGCCGACTATCTCGCCTGGCTCGCCCAGTCGCCCGACAACCGGGAAAAGGTGAGTTCGTTCCGCGATTTTCTGGCGGAGAACAAGGTCGAGGACGTGGTTCCAGTCTGGCAGCTCGTCCGCACCTCCTCGTCCTGGCGTCAATGCAACGCCGGCCGCTTCGAAGTGGCCCCGGCCGGGCAATGGTCGAACATCGTCCAGACGCTCGCCTTCGTGAAGAACGAGGTCCAGCCGGCGATCGGCGAGGTTGAGGCGCTGTCCGGCTTTCGCAACGACCATCTCAACAACTGCTCGAACGGCAAGCCCGGCTCGGCCCACCGGATGTTCTTCGCCATGGACCTGGTCCCGGTCGGCGACATTCCGCGCAACGCCATGATCGCCAGCCTGTGCCGCGCCCATGCGCAGCGCGGCGCCGACTATCGCGCCGGGCTCGGCTTCTACAGCGGCTCGCGCTTCCACGTCGACAGCAGCGGCTTTCGCAAATGGGGCTCGGACGGGCGCGGCGCCACTTCCCCGTGCAACGGCCGGATCGCCTGAGGCTCGGCTCGGCTCAGCCGCACAAAGGATCGCCGGCCAGGTCCGTCGCCCGCGCGGCGTCCTCGGCGGTTCCGCCCACCTTTTCCAGCCTTGCTCCGGCAAGGCTCGCGCCCGCGCCGCAATAATAAGCGCAACCCTGCGCGACGCTCGCCGGGAAAGTCACCAGCGTCCCGGCGATTCGGGCGTCGATCACGCATTCGCCCTCGCCGGCCATGGTCAGGCGAAGCCGGTCGCCCTCGCGCGCCGCTTCGCCGGCACCGCCGCATTTGCCGCCGCTCGGAGTCTCGGTGACGATCGCGAACGCGGCGGCGCCCGTGGAGCCGGCAGTCATGCACATCCGGCCGTCACGGTCGGCGTCGCGGCCAGTCTCGTAAAGGCCGGTGAGCTCGGCGGTCTGAACGCGCTCGGCGGATTTCGGCGCGGCCGGATTGCCGCCGTCGCCATCGCCCTTTCCGCACGCAGCGACCAGTGGCAGCAGGAGGAAAAATGAAAATCTCATCGCTTCGCGGTGTCAAACCGCGACGGCGGCGAAGGTTCAGGCCAACGCCAGGTTCGCACCCCTAAGTCGCGCCCCTGCGGACATTCGCCATGCTTGCCGCTAGAGCCGCGCCATGTCACGACATCATGAGCGGCGGCTGCTTCAGCTTGCGGTCGCCATCGCCTGCCTTGTCCCGCTTGGAGCGGGCACCCTGGGCGTTCTTCACGGACCGGCGATGGTCGACGGCGCCCCGGCGGCGGGCCACGCCGATCTCGACAGCCACTTCCGCTATCTTTCCGGCCTGCTTCTGGGGGTGGGGCTCGGCTTCGCCGCATCGATCCCGACCATCGAGCGAAGGTCGGAGCTGTTCGCTGTCCTCTCGGCGGCGGTGGTGGTCGGCGGCCTTGCCCGACTGGCGGCGCTGATTACCGGCAGTGTCCCGGGCGCCCCCGATGTCCTGGCCCTGGGCGTTGAGCTCTTGATCGTGCCGCTGCTGTGGCTCTGGCAGAGGCGCATCGCCCGCCGCTTTCGGCCCGGCCGGCCGGTCTAGGCGCCGGGCGGGCGGAGGCGGAGCACGCTATCGAGGCCTCTCCGCTTCCGGCTGCTCTCGTCGGCGCGGCCGCTCGATCTTGAGCGGCGGCACGGAAATGATCTCGAAGCTGCTCGTGGCGACCTGGATTCCCGCCTCCTCGAACCCGGCGATGATGTCGCGGGTCACGGCATCCTTGATTTCGCGGATGCCGTGGTCGGGCACCAGGAAGCGGACCGTCAGCTGGATCCAGCCTTCGACCAGCAACCAGAAGACCCGCGGATCGATGTCGCCGATCGCGACCCCGTAGCGGCGCTCCAGCCGCTCAAGCTCGGGCGCTTCCAATTGCTTGCTGACCACAGTGTGACGCCGCGCCGCCTCCAGCATCACGTCTTCCGCTCTGCCCCGGTCGTCGGTGAAGTGGATCGACAGGCTGATCTCCTCCCAGACGTATGGGAATTGATCGGAATAGTTGAACACCGGCTCGGAGAAGATCTTGTCGTTGGTGATGGTGACGATCCGCCCGGTATATTGCCGGCTTTGCACCCATACGCTCGGCTCGTTCCCCTGCATCGGCGGCGGCTGCCCCATTTCCAGGATCTTGGTCTGCATAAAGCTGAGGGAGATGACATCGCCCCTGACCCCGCCCATGACGATCCGGTCGCCGACGTTGAACGTCTTGCCACGAAGGATGACGAAATAGCCGGCGACCGCGGTAATCACCCGTTGCAGGGCGAAGGCTATGCCCGCGCCGAGCAGTCCGACGACCGTCGCCAGCCGAGCCGGATTGTCGAACCAGATCGACGCGATCGCCAGGAACAGCAGCGCTGCGATGGTCAGGCTGACCACCTGCCGAGCCCAGAAATGAAAACGGGTCCCCGCCCGGCTGCCGATGAAGGTTCGGAGGAATGCCCGAAGCGCCCAGGTGACCACCAGCGCCACGGCGATGATGAAAAAGGTGAGGAGCAGCTTGCGCAGATTCTCGGAGGTCGCGCCGATGAGCGTCACTCCGAAAATCTGCAGGGCGTCGCTTGGGCCGGTCACGCCGCCATCAACCGGTACGTCGCCGCAACAGTTCCGAGCCCTGGACTGGCCGGCCCGCGGTTAACCGATCGCCGACTCGGCGGCGCACCGCATCGCCGGCACGGTCGATGGCATTGGGCCTTGCTGCCGGGCAACCGCCCGGCCGCGGCGTTGGTTCGGCAGGCAAACAGAGGAGAATTGGAATGGTAGACGTCCTTGAACTTGCGCCGAAGTCGAAGGCGGAAAGCTCGGAGCCGGGGGACGGTTACGGACCGGTTTCAAAGGCTTTGATGGGCGCCGCTGCGGGTGCGGTCGGCACCTGGGCGCTCGATCGGGCCGACTGGCTGATGTGGAAAAACGAGAGCGAGGAGGCCAGGCTTCGGACCAACGCGGTCCGGCCGTTCGCAGAGCCCCCGGCGCACGTCCTCGTCAGCAAGGCCGAAAAAGCCCTCGGCCTTGAACCGACGCCCGAGCAGCATGAGCTTGCCGGAGTCGCCGTTCACTACGGGATTGGCATTGGTCCGGCGGTCGCTTACGCCGTCGTGCGCGACAAATTGCCCGGCCCCGGACCGGTGCGGGGCCTGCTGTTCGGCTTCGGGCTGTTCCTGCTGCAGGACGAAGCGGTGAATGCCGCAACCGGCGTCGGACCAAGGCCGGATCGCTATCCGTGGCAGGCGCACGCGCGCGGGCTGGTGTCGCACCTCGTCTACGGGCTCGTCACGGAAATGGTGCTGGGAAGCATGGACCGCTCGCTAAGGTCGAGTCGCGGCGGAGCCGACACGGGCAGCGAGCCGCAAGGAAAGCCGCGAGCGATCAGGCGCTGATCGCCTCCCGGCCGCAGAGGCGCTCGCGAAGGAAGCCGATCACCCGGTCGACCGTCTCGCGGGTCGGCTCGCCCTCCCGGTCGATCAGCCCGATGGTCAGGACGCTGTGTGGCGGTTCGGGGTGCGGCTTGGCCGATCGGCCGGGCACTTCGATCCCCTCGAAACCTTCGCCGAGTTCCCGGCGCAGCGTCTCGAAGCGCGCGGCTCGGCAGAACAGAAGGTCGCCGGTGAACCGGACGCCGAGCACGCGCATGCCCTCCTCGCGGATCCGCCGCCGGGCGTTCTCCAGAGTCTCGGGAGTGACGTGAAGCGCCGCCGCCTTGCCGGGCGTGACCGGCAGCGGGAATGAAGGGTGCGCGAGGACCGGGGCGACCACTTCCTGATCGAGGGTCATGGTCAGCGCGAAGTTTCCGGTGACGCACATGCCCACGGCGCCGACTCCGGTGCCGCCGATCTCCTGATAGGCATGCCGTGCGAGGGTGCGCAGCCAGTCGGCGATCGGGCTTGAACGATTCTCGGCCAGGACGTGCCACTCGCGACTGACGCAGAGCTTCGCCAGCTCCCAAAGCCGTCTCGGTTCGCTGGTGGGCTTGCCGGTCACTCCGAACAAATGTGGCATGAAGACGGTGAAGCCGGCCTCGGCAACCTTGCGCGCAAACCGCGCCACCTCGGCCGAAATGCCCGGGACCTCGTGCATGATGACGACCGCGGGCCCCTCGCCCTTCCGGTAGACCGTCCGCTCCTCACCCAATGCCGAAAAAGGCACCGCCCTGAAGTCCGCGAGCTGGTCCATCGGCGATAAACGCGCGGACACCGGATGGGACCCATTGGCGCGAGTGCCGATGTCCGCAGCCCCATCGCGGACATTAGGAGAGCGATCTTACGCGATCGCCGTCCGCGCCATCTCCTCGAACCTGGCCATCAGCGCGCGCAGCGGGAACGGTCCGTGGCTGATCCGCGCCGCTCCGGCATCCGCCCATTGCGCCTTGGGCGGAGCGCCGGGGAAGGCGATCAGGTTGAGCGGCAGCGGCACCGCCTTGACCACTCGCTCAACCTGCCTCGGGTCCGACAATCGCGGCACGAAAAAGCCGCTTGCGCCGGCATCGGCAAAAGCCCGGCCGCGCTCGATCACCTGGTCGATCAGCGCGCCGTCATGCTCCTTGACCTTGAGCATCAGGTCGGTCCGGGCATTGATGAAGAAGCCATCCCCGAGCGCGCGGCGGATCGCCTCGATCCGGCGGCATTGCAGCGCCAGCGGATGCACGCCCTCCCCGCCGATGACCTGGTCCTCGAAAT
>Ga0247719_1001215_pt1 | contig 11209 bp, 13 predicted proteins | sample 41E_DmetaG_FD_189046 | JGI IMG/M metagenome (GOLD analysis project Ga0247719, IMG submission 189046) | Soil microbial communities from hillslope of Landscape Evolution Observatory, University of Arizona, Oracle, AZ, United States - 4-1-E_D | ecosystem: Engineered > Artificial ecosystem >...
GACCCGGCGCCGCCCTGGCTCGCCTGCTTCTGGAGCTCCTGGCTGACCGGGCGCGGTTCCTGCTCGGCCTTCTGCGGCTGCAGCGGGTCGGCTTTCTTGTCGGTCTCCGCAGGCGGCGGGGCGACAGGCGGCGTCGGCGCGGGCTGGGCGTAAGCGCCGGCGGCGAGCAAAGCGGTGGCGGCAAGCAGGATAGAACGGCGATGCATGTAAAGACCCTCCGCGGGCGACCTTGGACAGGCCGCCCGCGGAAGGCAATGCGCCCGCGGGGTCGTTCGTCGAAGCAGAAGCGCGGCTGGTTGACGCGTTGCGCGGCTCTCCGCTAGCCGCGGCTGATGGCCGAGACGCGCGACAAACAACCGGCGGACAACCCGCCCGACCGCCTGTCCCTAGACCCGCGCAGCCCTCATTATGACGAGGAACTGCTCAGCCGCGGCGTCGGCATCCGCTTCAACGGCAACGAGAAGACCAACGTCATCGAATATAGCGTGTCGGAAGGCTGGATCCGCGTTGCCGCGGGGCGCAGCCGTGACCGCTACGGCCAGCCGATGACAATCAGGCTGAACGGTAAGGTCGAACCCTATTTCGAAAACCCGCCGCCCGGCGACGACGGGTCTTCAGCCTAGCTCCCGGGGAGCGGGCGCTCAGGACGGCGAACGGGTGTCCGACGCCGGCGCGCCTGGCCCTGCCTCAGAAGGATAGCGCGGGTGGGCGCGACGCCGGTCGCGCCATCTGTTGAATGCCCATCCGCCGACCGTGACCGCGGCCAGAGCGGGAACGCTGCGCCGCGCGAGCGCGGCCGCGCCGAAGCCCAGCAGAGCGCCCTTGGCGCCGGAATTGCGGCCGGCGAGCCTTTTGCCGAGCCAGGCACCGAATAGCTTACCCATCATGTCTCAAAACTCCTGATCATTCCTGTCGCCGTCAACGCGCCGGCAGTGCCGAATGTTGCCACGCGGGGCCCCTCCACCATTGGCTCTGCGGCCAATGGTCCCCCTCCCCACCGCTGCGCGGCAGGGAGGATTAGGATTTCGCGCCAACTATTGGTTGGGAAATTCCGCCAGCGATGCGAGGGTGGGCGTGTTTTTGGCGGATTTCCGCGATTGGCACGCTCCTTGATTAGGACATGACATCGGCCCGCAAGAGTGGACGCGGGGCAAAAAGGGAGATTTTTGAAATGTCGGTGCAGTCGCAACTTTCACGCACCCTGGTCGCAATCGCAGCGGCGCTCGCGATGAGCACCGTCGCGGTCGGCGCGGCGGTCGGTCCGGCCCAGGCGGTCGCCGCCCCGGCGCAGGTCAGCCTCCATGCCTGAACTCGAAGTCCTCGAGGCCAAGGTCCCGGTGCGCACGCCTCGCCTGATCGAGGTCGAGCCGGAGCAGCGCAGCGCGCGCCTCGCGCCGGTGGCGGGCTGGCTCAGCGGTCCGGTGTTCAGCCGCGCTCGCGACATCTTCGCGGCGAATATGGCCGAATTGCTCGATCGTGCCGAAGATCCAGCCCGGATGATCCGCATGATCATCCTCGAGATGGAAGAGACTTTGGTCGAGATCCGGGCCACTGCGGCGCGGTCGATCGCCGACATCAAGGAGATGCGGCGCGCGGTTTCGCGGCTGGACGAGCTCGGGACGGACTGGACGGGCAAGGCCGAACTGGCGCTCGAAAAGGGCCGCGAGGACCTCGCCCGCGCCGCGCTCGCCGAAAAGCAGAAGGCGGCGGAGATGGCCGAGGGCCTGCGCAGCGAGATGGCGCAGATGGAGCAGGTGCTGCGCGGCTATGAAGCCGATATCGCCCGGCTCCAGGCGAAGCTCAGCGAAGCCCGCGCTCGCCAGAATGCCATCGCCGCCCGCTTCGAAAGCGCGGTGGCAAGGGCCAAGGCGCGCGTGGTCATGCACGGCAGCCGCACGGCCGATGCCTTCGCCAAATTCGAGCTGCTCGAGCGCCGCGCCGACTTCGCCGAAGGGCGTGCCGAGGCGCTCGGCATAACCAGTCTCGAAGACGAAATCGACCAGCTCAGGGCATCGGACGCGATCGATGCCGAGCTCGAAGAATTGAAGGCCGCGCTGAAGCTGCGCGCGAACTGACGGACAAAAAGGGGAAATGACGATGGCGCGGAAATTCTATCCTTACTCGCTCGACCGCCACGATGCGAAGGTCGCCGGCGTCTGCTCGACGCTCGGCAAGAAGTGGGGCATCGACCCGACCTTCATCCGCATCGCCTGGATCGCGGTCCCGCTGCTGACTCCGGTCGATTTCACAACCGCGCTGATCGCTTATGCGATCGTCGGCCTGGTCCTCGCCTTCCAGAAGAAGAAAGCGATGACGAGCGGGCGGCGGATGAGCGAATTCGACCGCATGGACGAGGTCGTAAGGCGCAAGCCGACCGTCCACGCGATGGTCCACGACCTCGACGAAACCGACCGCCGGCTGATGGCGATCGATCATCACATCAACAGTCAGAACGAAGAGCTGGCGCGCGAGATCGAAGCGCTCCGGCAGGAGGAGAAGTGATGGACCCGATCACGATTGCAGTGCTCTCCGCGAGCGTCATCGCGGGCTTCGCCGGGGCCAGCCTCGCCGGTCTCAAGGCCTGGAACGGCTGGCTCGAGCTCAAGAAAATGGAGCTGAGCCAGGTCGCCGGCGAACGAGGATTGCCGCCGGCGGGCGGACGGATCGAGATTGCCGACCTCAAGGAGCGGGTCCGCAAGCTCGAGGCGATCGCCGCTGGGATCGATATCTGAGTTCCCCCGAAGCGCTCGTTCTCCCCCCGATCGCGCTTCACCCGAGGCGGTCCGGCTCCCCCTTCCGCCGGGCCGCCTCGTTCGTACCCCAGCCTTTGCTGCCATTTCGCCACCGCGATCGGCCGCACATCGACCCTTCGAGAAGTCGGACCCCTAATCGGCCAACGGCGCGCATAACACGACAAACAGCCTTGTTCTGATATACTGTATCGTCTATCCGCGCCGCCACAGCTCTGGAGGCCCGGTTCACCGTGAAAACATTTGTATTTCTACTTGCGTCATCGATTCTTGGCACGGCGCCTGCGCTCGCTCAGCAGGCGGAGACGCAGAGCTCGGAGGCGAGCCAGCAGCCGGCGGCGCCTTCGCAGCACCCGCGATCGGCGCACCAGCATGACAGCGGAGAGATCGTCGTCGTCGGCCGCTACGTCCGCGAGCTCGACCTCCTCGCTGGCAAGTCGGTGCTTGAGGGCGAATCGCTGCAGCGCGAGATGCAGCCGCAAATCGGCGATACGCTGACGAGCCTTCCCGGCGTATCAGCGACGAGCTTCGCTCCAGGTGCGTCCCGTCCGGTCTTGCGCGGGCTCCAGGGCGAGCGCGTGCGGGTGCTGACCGACGGGATCGGATCGATCGACGTTTCGAACACGTCGGCGGACCATGCGGTGACCATCGACCCGCTGACCGCCGAGAGGGTCGAAGTCTTGCGCGGGCCCGCGGTCCTGCTGTTCGGCGGCCAGGCGATCGGCGGCGCGGTCAATGTCATCGATCGCCGCATTCCGCATGTCGTGCCGGAGAACGGCTATCACGTCGACATTATCGGCGCGCTCGCCTCGGCGGCTAATGAGCGGTCAATCGGAGCAGCGGGCGACGTCGCGCTCGGCGGCGGCCTGGTCGCGCACGTCAACGGCAGCTGGCGCAAGACCGACGACCTGCGCACCGGCGGCTGGGTGCTTTCCAAGCCCCTGCGCGCCGAGCAGCTCGCGATCGCGGAGGAGGAGTTCGAGGAAGGCCATCTGGAGGAAGCCGAAGAGGCGCTCGAGCTCGCCAATCTGCGCGGCCGGATTCCCAACAGCGCCACCCGCCAGAAGACGGCCGGAGCGGGGCTCGCGCTGGTCCGCGACCGCTTCAACGTCGGCGCATCGATCGGCCTGTTCGACAGTCGCTATGGAGTGCCCAGCCGTCCCGGCGCGGAGCATCACCATCACGACGAGGATGGCGACGAAGAGGAGGAGGGCCACGGCTCCGAACCGGTCAAGATCGACCTTCACCAGGTTCGAGGCGACCTTCGCGCCGAATATCATTTCGATGGCGGCTTCCTGGACAAGATCGGGCTGCGCGCCGGACTGGCCGATTACGAACATACCGAGTTCGAGGGCGAGGAGGTCGGAACGGTGTTCCGGTCGAAGGGCGCCGAAGGCCGGCTCGAGCTGGTCCAGCGCGACCGGAACGGCTGGCGGGGAGCGAGCGGAGCGCAATATTCGCACCGCAATTTCAACGCGGTGGGCGCCGAAGCCTTTCTGCCGCCAAACCGCACCTCGCAGTTCGGCGTCTTCACCTTGCAGGAGCTCACGCTCGGCAAGGTCGGGCTCGAAGGCGCGCTTCGCTACGATCATAGCGACGTCGAATCCGACCCTCTTGGTATCGACCGGTCGTTCGATGCGTTTTCGGCGGCATCGGGCGTCTCCTATGAGCTTGCGCCGCAGGCGAAGGCCGGGATCAATATTTCGCGTACCGAACGCGCACCTTCGGCCGAAGAATTGTTCTCTAACGGGCCCCACATCGCGACCCAGGCATTCGAGATCGGCGATCCGAACCTGAAGAAGGAAAAAAGCGTCGGAGCCGAGGCCTATGTGCGCGTCGACCGCCGCAACTTCAGCCTGAACCTGACCGGCTTTGCCAACTGGTTCGACAACTTCATCTACGAGAATGCCACCGGCGAGGAAGAGGATCATCTGCCGGTGTTCCGTTATTTCCAGGGCGACGCGCGCCATTATGGCTTCGAGGCAGAAGTCTCGGCGACCGTGATGCAAGCGGGCCGGTTCAAGATCGTTGCCGACGGTGTCGCCGATTATGTCCGGGCAACGGTGAAGGGGGTGGGACCAGCTCCCCGGATCCCGCCGCTGCGGCTGCTGGGCGGCCTGGAAGCGCAGTCCGATCATTTGAACGGCCGGGTCGAGGTCGAGCGGGTCAAGGCCCAGAGGCGGGTCGCGGCGTTCGAGAATCCGACCGACGGCTTCACCTTGGTCAATGCTTCGCTTGCCTGGCGCCCGTGGGGCAAGGAGCGCGAAACGGTGATCATGCTTTCAGCCAGGAATATCTTCGACGTAGAAGCTCGGCGGCATGCGTCCTTCACCAAGGATTTCGTGCCGATGGCCGGCCGCGACATTCGCCTGAGCGCGCGCTTCAGCTTCTAGGCGGGCGGAAGCCAATTGATGGGCAAGACCGAGCGAATGGGTAAAGCCGCCGACGGCCTTGCCATTGGCGCATCCTTGCTGTGCATTGTCCACTGCCTGTTATTGCCGCTTGCAATCGCATTGCTCCCCGCGCTGGGTGGGTTGATCGACGTGCCGGAAACGGCGCATCTCATCCTGTTCCTGTTGGCGGTGCCGGTGAGCAGCCTTGCCGTGGTGTCCGGTTACCGGCGTCATGGCGCGCTCGTGCCCGGGCTGATCGCGGCGACGGGCCTGGTGCTAATCGGGATCGGCGCGCTCGTGGGCTTGTCGCTGCTCGTCGAAACGAGCGTGACGATTGCCGGCAGCCTCGCGCTTGCCCTCGCTCACCTTTGGAATCTCAGCCTCAAGTCGGCCCGCATTGGCGGCGACTGCATGAATTAAGCGCCACTCGGCTTCCTGTTTGTCTTGGCCCCGCGGGGTCGGCTATCCGCTGGTGCATGGGCGCCGGCCATTCGCACCATCGGGACGATTTCAGCCGCGCGTTCGCGATCGGCATCCTGCTCAATTTGGGCTTCGTGGTCGTCGAGACGATCTACGGCATCGCGGCCAATTCCATGGCCCTCATTTCGGATGCCGGGCACAATCTGTCGGACGTCCTCGGCCTGGTCATCGCCTGGGCCGGCGCAAAGATGGCGCGACGCGCAGCCTCGCCACGTTTCACCTACGGGCTGAAGAAAGCGCCGATCCTCGCCGCTTTGTTCAACGCCTTGTTCCTTCTGGTCGCGGTCGGCGCGATCCTCGCGGAAGCGGTACGGCGCCTGTTCCATCCCGCGCCGATGGACGCCGCGGTGGTGATCGCTGTCGCCGCGGTCGGCATCCTGATCAACGGCTTCACCGCCTGGCTGTTTGCGCGCGGGCGCGAGCGGGACATCAACATCCGCGGCGCCTATCTGCACATGGCCGCCGACGCGCTGGTGTCGCTGGCCGTCGTCTTCGCTGGCGCCGTCATCCTGTGGACCGGGCAGCAATGGGTCGATCCGGTGATGAGCATCGCCGTTGCCATCGTCATCCTGTGGGGCACGTTCGGCCTGCTTCGCGAATCGGTGTGGATGTCGCTTGCCGGCGTGCCGAGCGGGATCGACGTCGACGAGGTCGCCGCCTGGCTGGGCGAACTCGACGGAGTCGCCGCCGTCCATGACCTCCACGTCTGGCCGCTGAGCACGACCGAGACCGCGCTGACCGCGCACCTCGTCGCGCCGGGAGTCGACGCGACCGACGAACTGCTCGAGAGCGCTCGCATCATGCTCCACGACCGCTTCGGGATCGAGCATTGCACGCTGCAGATCGAGCGCGGCGCGGTGGCCGATTGCGGCGATTGCTGATGACCGTCACCCACCTCGAATGTTCGCTAACCAGCGAGCGCTACCAAGCGGGACAGGTCCACAATCTGTCGCGCGCGGGAAAGCCGCTGCTGGTGCGCTACGACCTCGAAGCGGCAAGGCGCACGCTGACGTGCGACAGCATCGGCGGGCGCCCGCGGGGAATGTGGAAGTGGCGCGAGCTTCTGCCGCATTCGGGCGAGCCGGTCAGCCTCGGCGAGATAGAAACGCCGATCGTGGCGCTGACGCAGACGGGCGGGCCGAACCTGCTGGTCAAGGACGAGGGCCGCCTTCCGACCGGCTCGTTCAAGGCGCGGGGCCTGGCCATGGCGGTGACCATGGCGCGCGAATTCGGCATCGAGCGCATCGCCATGCCGACCAACGGCAATGCCGGGGCGGCGCTCGCCGCCTACGGCGCCCGGGCGGGGATCGAGACGATCGTCATCTGCCCGGCCGAAACGCCTGAAACCAACGTTACCGAGACCGCGGCCTATGGCGCGCGGGTCTATGTCGCCGACGGGCAGATCGACGAATGCGGGGCGCTGGTCGGCAAGGGCGCAGCCCAGGGCCTGTGGTTCGATTGCTCCACCCTGAAGGAGCCCTACCGCCTCGAGGGCAAGAAGGTGATGGGGTTCGAGCTTGCCGAGCAGCTCGGCTGGGAGCTGCCGGACGCGATCTTCTATCCGACCGGGGGCGGGACCGGCCTGATCGGCATGTGGAAGGCGTTCGACGAGCTGGAGGCGGTCGGGCTGATCGGATCGAAGCGGCCGCGCATGTATGCGGTCCAGGCGGAAGGCTGCGCGCCGATCGTGCGTGCGTTCGACAAGAGTGAGGAATTCGCCGAGCGGTGGGACAATGCCGCGACCGTCGCGACCGGCATTCGCGTGCCCAAGGCGGTCGGCGATTTCCTGATCCTGCGCGCGGTTCGGATGAGCGGCGGCGCCGCGCTCGCGGTGCCGGAGGAAGCGATCCTGCAGGCGGTCGAAGATGCCGCGCGCGACGACGGCTTTCTCTTCTGCCCGGAGGGCGGCGCGGTGCTCGCCGCGTGGCGGCTGGCGCTGGAACGAGGCCTGGTCTGCAAGGACGAGCGGGTGCTGCTGTTCAATTGCGCAAGCGGCAACAAATATCCGCTGCCGGATCGATCACAGCGGCTGGAGCTGGCGGAAGCCGACCCGGCGCGACTGTAAGGGAAGGGGCGGTACGTTTTCGGCGCCCATAAACGCGTAAACCCCGGCAGCCGAAGCTGCCGGGGTTCCATGCTTCCTTTGTCTTTCGACTCCGGAAGCACAAGAGAAAAATACACGACCGGGCCCACCGATCCAGCCCCGACAGGCCGCGGAAAAGACGAAAACTGGGGGCGAATCGGTGGATAAGCCTGTGCGACTCGGAATTGGCGATCGAACCTCGGCGCCTTTCGCGGGTTCGGGGTGGTCATGGCCGCCAGAAAACGACTCCGAATCGCCAGCTACAACATCAATGGCATCAACACGCGGCTGCACGTCCTGACCCGCTGGCTCGAATCGTTTCAGCCCGACGTGGTCGGCCTGCAGGAGCTGAAATGCACCGACGAGATGTTCCCGCGGTCAGCGGTCGAGCAGCTCGGCTATGCCGCGATCTGGCACGGGCAGAAAAGCTGGAACGGGGTCGCCATCCTGAGCCGCGTCGGCGACCCGGTCGAGACCCGCCGCGCGCTTCCCGACGACCCGAACCTCGACCAGAGCCGCTACATCGAGGCGGCCGTGTGCGGAATCCTCATCGGCAACATGTACGCGCCCAACGGCAATCCCTGGCCGGGGCCGAAGTTCGACTACAAGCTCGCCTGGCTCGACCGACTGAAGGAGCATGCGCAGGCGCTGCTCGACAGCGGCGTACCCGCGGTGCTGATCGGCGATTACAATGTGATCCCCACCGAGATCGACGTGTACAAGCCCGAGCGGTGGGCCAAGGACGCGCTGTTCGCGCCGGCCGCGCGCCAGAAATATGCCGAGCTGGTCGCGCAGGGCTGGACCGACGCCATTCGCCACCTCCACGGCGATGAGCGCATCTACACTTTCTGGCATTATTGGCGGAATTCGTTCGAGCGCGACGCCGGCATCCGCATCGACCATGCGCTTCTAAGCCCCGGGCTGGCGAAGGGCCTGAAGGCCGCCGGTGTCGACCGCACGCCGCGCGGCTGGGACAAGACCAGCGACCATGCGCCGATGTGGGTGGAGGTGGCGGTGTGAGCTGTTCAGGCCGAGCGCGCCGCGGCGCCCTGCGGGGGCGCGGCGATCCGCTCGAGCGCCGAGCGCCATTCCGCAGGCATTGGCACCGGCCGATGACTTCGCGGATCGACGCAGACGTGAACGAACCGTCCCTCGGCTGCCGGTGAGTCGCTGCCTTGGGCAAAGATGCCGATGCGATAGGTGACGCTGGCTGATCCGATCCGCGCCGCCGCCAGCCCGACCTCGACTGTTGCCGGATAGGACAGCGGGCGAAGAAAGGTACAGGCGGTCTCTGCGACGAGACCGATCGGCCGGCCGGACTCGCCGAGCCGGAGCAGACCCTGGTCGATCAGCCAGCCGTTCACGGCGGTGTCGAACCATTGGTAGAAGACCGTGTTGTTGACGTGACCATATTGGTCGTTGTCGGACCAGCGCGTGCCGATCTGCCGCCAGACGCGGTAGAAGTCGCGTCCAAGCGGTTCGTCCCGGCTCATAGCGCCGCCTCGTACAGTCGCCGCGCGTCGGCCTCGCGAATCGGACATGGATTGTTGATCAGCAACCTTTCCTGCTTCATCGCCTCGGCCGCGAGCATGTCGAGATGGTGGCGCTCAACTCCCACGTCCGAGAGACGCTGAGGAACCCCGGCCGCGACCGACAGCTCGAGCAGGCGTTCGATCAAGGCGCTCGCCTGCGCCTGCGCACCGAGGCTCGCCAGTCGATCGTCGAGGACACAGGCAAGCTCCGCATAAAGGGGCATGGCGGCGTGCATATTGTGCCGAAGAACGTGCGGCAGCATCAGGGCATTCGAAAGGCCGTGCGGCACGTGAAAATGGCCGCCGAGCGGATAAGCCAGCGCGTGGACGCCGGCGACGGGCGCATTGGAAAAGGCCACACCGGCCAGATGCGCACCGAGAAGCATCGCTTCGCGCGCGGTGACGTCGCCGGGATGTTCGCACACCTTCAGCAGGTTCGCCGACAACAGCCGCAGCGCCTCGCGCGCAAGCATGTCGGACAGCGGGTTCTTGAGCCGGGCCGACGTATAGGCCTCGATGGCGTGGACCATCGCATCAATCCCGGTCGCCGCGGTGACGGAGCGCGGCAAGCCGGTCGTCAATTGCGCGTCGAGAAGCGCGTAGTCGGCGATCAGCGCCGCGCTGCTGACTCCGCGCTTTTCTGCGCCTTCGACCGTGATGATCGTCACCGGCGTTGCTTCCGACCCGGTACCGGCGGTGGTCGGGATCAGGACCAATGGCAGGCGCGCGCCGCAAGCCTTTCCGACGCCCCAGACGGAGTCGAGCTCATCGCCGCTGCCGAGCAGATAGGCGGCGAGCTTTGCGACATCCATCGGACTGCCGCCGCCCAACCCTACCACCGAAGTGCATCCGCTGCCGGCTTCGACGGCCGCCATTACTGTCGTGCGCGACGGATCGGCCTCGACCGCGTCGAAGATCTTGACCTCTATGCCGGCCGCGGCGAGCGCCTCGAGCGCCGCATCGGCGAGGCCTAGCGCGCGCACCTGCGCGTCGGTGACGAACAGGCACCGGCCTGCCGGAAGGAGTTCGGCCAGGCGCCTGGTGCAGGCGGCGCCGGCGATCAGCTTCGGCCCATAATTGAACTGGTAGCTGCTCATCCCCGCTTCTCTAATCGGCGTAGGCGGTGAGGTCACGGCTGGATCAGCGGCGCTTTAAAAGCGCTGGTGCCGGTTGAGGGACTCGAACCCCCGACCTTCGGTTTACAAAACCGCTGCTCTACCAACTGAGCTAAACCGGCGCGGGGCCCCAAATGCGTCAGAGGACGCCGAACGTCCACCCTTCGGTTCGGGCAATGTGGGGCGTAAGCCCTTCGGGATCAAAGGCGCGAGGCTCTTGCTGGGCGAGGAGGCGCATGCCGGCGGCAGTTACGAGAGCATCGGTCTGGTGGTCGTTGGGCTCGAAGCGCAGCCGCGCCGGCGGACTGCCGAGGCCCTTCAGCGCCTGGTTTAGGTCTGCGCGCGAGCGCAATTTGACGCCGCTGAGTCCGGCGCGGCGCAGGTAGATGCGGGTGTAGATCTCGACCACGGCGCTGCCCTGGCCTGGCAGCGGATCCATCGGCCAGATCGCGACCTTGCCGTCGAGGCGGCGGAGCAGGCGCATGCCCGAGAAGCTTGCCTTGGCCACCTGCGCAGCGCCGATCGCGTCATAGGCCGACGCGGTCTTGCGCCCACCCTGCGCATTGAGGCGCGCATCACACTGGCGGAAGCGGACGAAGTCGGCCTTCACTCCGTCGGCGATGCCGAAATAGAAGTGCGGCCGATGCGCGACTTCGAGGAAGCTCGCCGCACCGAGATCCTCGTCGTCGCACCGCGAATCCACATAGGCCCAGAAGTCGCGCGCGCTGTTCGGCACGTCGGGCTCGCCGGGGAGATATTCGCCCTTTTCGACTAGCGGCGGGGCGAAGCTGAAATCGAAGCCGAACAGGGTCGGCTCTGCGGCCGCGCGCTCGAGCAGCCAGTCGAGCACCTCTTG
>Ga0247719_1001221_pt1 | contig 11142 bp, 12 predicted proteins | sample 41E_DmetaG_FD_189046 | JGI IMG/M metagenome (GOLD analysis project Ga0247719, IMG submission 189046) | Soil microbial communities from hillslope of Landscape Evolution Observatory, University of Arizona, Oracle, AZ, United States - 4-1-E_D | ecosystem: Engineered > Artificial ecosystem >...
CCGTCCGGGATGCATGGCGGGCCTACGAGCGCACGCTCGACGCCTTGGTCCGGAAACGCTTCGCCGCATGAACCCCGCTCGAAAACTTGCCTCAAACGTCCAAGACTGAAGGCTCAAGCGGGGCTAGAAACCGCCGGGCGGCCTTGCCGCCCGGCGTCAAAGGCACACCCGGCGGCCAGAGCCGGCTGGCTTGCGGTTCCGGCGGGTGACCATCCGGGCCCCGGGCGGTGGAGGGTCGGGCGCTTGTGGGGGGCGCCCGGCCTGCCGGCAGGCCCGGCCTACGGCGCCGACTGTTCGCCGCCGGCGGTCGCCTTCTTGGCCTCGACGAAGGCCATGCGCATCTGGTTGAGGGCCTGGCGGAGGGGAGGGCCGTTGTCGCCCATGCGAGGTCCGACGGCGTCGAGCATGCCGGAGAGCGCATCGATGGCCACCTGGGCGTCGGCCAGGTTCGGCGGCTGCTGGCCCAGGTGCAGGGCGGCGAGCTCGACCAGGCCGATGCAGTGGTTGGCCACCACGATGGCCGCCGGCGTGCGCAGCATCTGCTCCTGCATGGCCCTCAGCTCGGCCCGCAGCTCGTCGTCCATCTCCTCGCCGCCCTCGCCCTCGGGGTACCCAGGAGGGGGCGGGGGAGCGGCCGCAGGATCGTCCCGGGGGATCGGGCGTTCACCGGAGGGTGTCCAGAAGGTGCTCATGCTGGTACCCTAGGTCCACAACTGCATACGGAAAGCGGGGCTCTTCGCTCCCACCCGGCCACCGTCGAACCAGTGCGCCGGGTCGATCGACCGCCAGAGGCGGACGTTGCTTTCCGACGTCCGTCTTTTTTCGTGTGCACGACTGTTTTCCGACCATCGAGGAGTGATGCCGCATAGCCGCACCGGAGGGCGCCGACCTCAGGATCAATGACCGTATCCGGGCACGCGAGGTGCGCCTCGTCGACCCGGACGGCAATCAGTTGGGCATCAAGACCCTGCCCGAGGCCCTGTCCATCGCCAGGGACCTGGAGCTCGATCTGGTCGAGGTGGCCCCGCTCGCTGACCCACCGGTGTGCCGCATCCTCAACTACGGCAAGTGGAAGTACGAGGCTGCACAGCGCGACAAGGAGTCCCGCAAGAAGGCCGCCACCAGCTCGATCAAGGAGATGAAGTACCGGCCGAAGATCGGCGGTGGGGACTTCGAGACCAAGACCCGCAAGGTCGGCGAGTTCATCGACGAAGGCCACAAGGTCAAGATCACGATCATGTTCCGAGGGCGCGAGGTCGCCCACCCCGAGCTGGGCAAGCGCATCCTCGACCGCATCGCCGAGCAGCTGCCCCTCGCCAAGGTGGAGGCCGCGCCCAAGCTCGACGGGCGGAACATGGTGATGGTCCTGGCGCCGGACCGCAGGGCCCGCGCCGCGGCGAAAGCCGGCACCACCGAGGCGCCCCCCCAGACCGAGACCCCGACGCCACCCGCGAGCTGAGCGGGCGGAGGAGACGAACGCATTGCCCAAGATGAAGACCCACCGCGGCGCCGCCAAGCGGTTCAAGGTGACCGGCACGGGCCGCATCATGCGGCGGAAGGCGTTCCGCTCCCACCTGCTCGAGAAGAAGAACTCGGTCAAGACCCGCCGCCTCGGTCGCGAGTCCGAGGTCACCGGCGGCGACAAGGCCCAGGTCAAGCGCATGCTCGGCCTCTAGGAAGCAGTACGAACAAGTTCACCTGTACCGCCCCCTGACCTCGCGGTAGCGCTCGTCGCCGCCGACGGGGACAGGGCCCCCGTCGGCACGTGGCGACGTGTTCCGAAGCACCCGGACGCCCGCTACCAGAAAGAAGAGAGGTTCCATTGGCCAGGGTCAAGCGTTCCGTCCACGGTCGCAAGCACCATCGCGCCGTCCTCGACGCGGCCAAGGGCTACTACGGCAACCGCAGCCGCAGCTACAAGTCCGCCAACGAGGCGGTCATGCACGCGCTGCACTACGCCTACCGTGACCGCCGGGCCCGCAAGGGTGACTTCCGCCAGCTTTGGATCCAGCGGATCAACGCCGGTTGCCGCCAGCACGGCATGAGCTACAGCCGGTTCATCGCCGGCTTGCGTGAGGCGGGGGTGGAGGTCGACCGCAAGGTGCTGGCCGACCTCGCCGTGACCGACCCCACGGCATTCGCCGGCCTGGTCAAGCTGGCACAGGAGAGCAGCCAGGCGTCGTGACGCCAGGAGGCCCGGCGGGACTCGGCTTGTCGTCGGGCCGGGTCAAGCGGCTGCGACAGCTCCTCGAGCGGGCCTCGGTGCGTGAACGAGAGCGGGCGTTCGTCGTCGAGGGGCCCACTCTCGTCGGCGACGCCTTGGACGCCGGCGCCGAGCTGGAGTGCCTTTTCGTGGCCGCCGGGGAGAGGGCACCGGTGGTCGACCGGGCGGTGGCTCACGGCGTGCCGGTGCACGAGCTGGCCCAGGGCGTGCTCGAGCGGGTGGCGGCCACGGTGACGCCCCAACCCGTGCTGGCCATCGCCCGCACGGTCGACGTGGACCTGGCCGACCTGGCCGACGCCGACCTGGTCGTGGTGTGCGTCGACGTGCGGGACCCGGGCAACCTCGGCACCGTGCTCCGCAGCGCCGAGGCCGCGGGAGTGGGCGGGATAATCTGCTGTGACGGCTCGGTCGACGTGTACAACCCGAAGTGCGTACGGGCGTCGGCCGGCTCAGTGTTCCATACGCGAGTCGTGGCTAGAGGGGAGCCGGTGAAGGTGCTGGGCACGCTGGGCGGATGGGGCCTGCGGCGCCTGGGCACGCGGCCCCACGGCGGTGAGCCCTACTCCCGGGTGGACATGACCGGGCCCACGGCACTCGTGCTCGGAAATGAGGCCAACGGCCTTCCGGCGCCGGCGGCCGCCGCCCTGGACGGCTGGGTCACCATTCCCATGGCCGGGCGGTCCGAGTCGCTCAACGTCGGGATGGCCGCGGCCGTGCTGTGCTTCGAAGCGGCCCGCCAGCGACATCCATGACCGAGCTGGCGCTGGACCGGCTGCCGGACGCGGTCCTGGAGGTCGACGGCGACTGCCGGATCCGGGCGGCCAATGCCGCGGCCGCCGACCTGACCGGTCACCCGGTGGACGCCCTCGTCGGCCAGGTCGTCTCCGCCCACCTCGAGCCCCGGAGCCCCGACGGCCGGGCGCTGTGCGCGAGTGGCTGGCACCCCTCGGCCCGGCTCCGGTCGGTCAACCGCATCCCCGAGCAGGAAGTGTGGCTGCGCAACGCCGGCGGCCGCCAGGTACGGGCCCTTGTGACGGGGCGCTACGAGCGGGACACCGACGGTCGCCTCACCGGGGCGGTGCTCGTGCTCCGCGACGGCGCCCGGCGGCGCCCGTCGCTGGGCGACGGGATCGAGGTCATCTCCACCGTGAGCCACGAACTGCGGTCGCCGCTGACGTCGGTCAAGGGCTACACCAGCCTGCTCCTCAACCGCTGGGACCGCCTCGGCGAAGGGCAGAAGCGGATGATGCTCGAACAGGTCCACCACGACGCCGACCGCGTCACCCGGCTCGTCACCGAGCTGCTCGACATCAGCCGGCTGGAGAGCGGCCGGCTCGTGCTGCGCCCGCAGATGATGGACCTGGTCCCCCTGGTCAACGGCGTGCTCGAGAAGGTGCGGATGATGGAGACCCGGCTGGTGGCGGCCGTCGAGTTCCCGGAAAACCTTCCGCAGGTCTACGCGGATCCGGACAAGATCGAACAGGTGCTGACCAACCTGGTGGAGAACGCGGCAAAGTACGCGGACCCGCAGAGCCTGCACGTCACGGGGGCGCTGCAGAACGGTCAGGTGTCCGTGGCCGTCGCCGACCGTGGCGAGGGCATCCCCGACTCGGACCTGCCCCGGGTGTTCACCAAGTTCTTCCGCCGGGCGGAGACCCGCCCGACCGGCTCGGGGCTCGGCCTCTGGATCAGCCGGGGGCTGGTCGAGGCCCACGGCGGCCGCCTGGTCGTCGAGTCGGAGGTCGGCCGCGGATCGGTGTTCCGCTTCACCCTCCCCACCGAACCGCCCCAGGAGCTCCGATGAGCCCGCTGGCCGACGAAGTGGCAACGGTCGAGGCCGACGGCCTGCGGCGCGTCGCCGCCGCGGGATCGCTGGTCGAGCTGCGCAGCGTCGAGGGGGAACTGGTGGGCGGCAAGCGCTCCGCGCTGGCCGCCCTGAACGCACGCCTCGGCGGCCTTCCCGTCGAGGATCGCAAGGAGGCGGGGCGGACCGTCAACGCGGCGCGCCGCCGGGTCGAGGCGGCCATCGCCGAACGGGCGGAGAAGCTGACCGCGGGTGAGCGCGAAGCCCGCATCGAGGCCGAGCGCCTCGACCTCACCGAGGTGATCGACCGCCGGCGGGCCACCCTCGGCCACCGCCACCTCGTCACCCAGGCCCGCGACGAGCTCGAGGATCTGTTCGTCGCCATGGGTTACCAGGTGGCGGAGGGTCCCGAGGTCGAGACCGACTGGTACAACTTCGAGGCCCTCAACATGCCGCCCGCCCATCCGGCGCGCAGCATGTGGGACACGCTGTACGTGCGTCTGGGCGAGGCGGAGTCGACCGTGCTCCGCACCCATACCTCGCCGGTGCAGATCCGGGTGATGCAGACCGAGCCCCCACCGATCCACGTGGTGATGCCCGGCCGCTGCTACCGCCGCGACACCCCCGACGCCCGCCACTTGCCCGTGTTCCACCAGATCGAGGGGCTCGTCGTCGACCGAGGCATCACCTTCGGGGATCTCGCCGGCACCATCGAGGCTTTCACCGGCGCGTACTTCGGCCCGAACATCCACTCCCGCCTCCGGCCGTCGTTCTTCCCGTTCACCGAGCCGTCGGCCGAGTTCGAGGTCAGCTGCATCTTCTGCGAGGGGCGCGGCTGTCGCGTCTGCTCCCAGTCGGGCTGGATCGAGCTGGGCGGCTGCGGCATGGTCGACCCCAACGTCTTCGCCGCGGTGGGCATCGACGCCGAGGAGTACTCCGGCTTCGCCTTCGGGTTCGGCATCGACCGTTGCGCCATGATGCGCCACGACGTGGACGACATCCGCCACTTCATCGCCAACGACATCCGCTTCCTGGAGCAGTTTTGAATCGCCGTCGGTCCGCTCTCATCGTCGTCGGCCGGCGCTGACATGCGGGTCCCTCTCTCCTGGCTCCGAGATTTCGCGCCACTCTCCGCCGCGCCCGCGGACCTGGCTTCGGCGCTGTCGGGGCTGGGGCTGGTGGTCGAAGGCGTGGAGGCGTTCGGGGAGGGGCTGGGCGACGTGATCGTGGCCCGGGTACTCGCCACCCGGCCGCATCCCAACGCCGACAAGGTGCAAGTGGTGGACGTCGACGCCGGCGACGGTGAGGCGCTGCAGATCGTGTGCGGAGCGTTCAACTTCGCCGCCGGCGACGTCGTCCCTCTGGCGCCGGTCGGCGCCCGGCTGCCGGGCGGGATGCAGATCGGCCGCCGCAACGTGCGTGGCCAGTGGTCCAACGGCATGCTCTGCTCCGGTTCGGAGCTGCACCTCAGCGCCGACGGAGAGGGCATCATGATCCTCGCCGAGGACCTCGTCCCGGGGACACCGCTGACCGACGCCCTCGGCATCGTCTCCGACGTCGTCTTCGACCTCGACGTCACGCCGAACCGACCGGACGCGCTGTCTGTGGCCGGTGTGGCCCGCGACCTGGCCGCTCACTTCGGCGTGCCGTTCGCCATCCCCGAGCCGCGGGGGGCGACAGCCGGGGAGGCCGGTGAGCTGGTGACCTTGGTCGTCGAGTCGCCGGACCTCTGCCCGCAGTTCACGGCCACGGTCCTCTCCGGGCTCGCCGTCGGGCCGTCACCCCAATGGATGGCCCAGCGGCTGACGCTGGCCGGCATGCGCCCGATCAACAACGTGGTCGACGTCTCGAACTACGTGATGCTCGAGCTCGGCCAGCCGAACCACCCCTACGACCTCGACCGGCTCCCGGGCCGCGGCGTCCTGGTACGCCGGGCGCGCCAGGGCGAGACCCTGACGACCCTCGACGACGTCGAACGCGCCGTCGGGCCCGAGGACTGCCTGATCTGCGACGCCGAGGGCAGCGGCGTCGGCATCGGTGGGATCATGGGTGGGGCGTCGAGCGAGATCTCCGAGTCCACGACCACGGTCGTGCTGGAGGCGGCCTGGTTCGACCCTGTCGCCATCGCCCGAACGTCCAAGCGGCTGGGGCTGCGCACGGAGGCGTCGGTGCGCTTCGAGCGGGGCGTGGACCCCGAGGGCGTCACCCGCGCCGTTGCCCGCTTCTGCGAGCTGGCCGCGTCGGTCGCGGGCGCCGCAGTCTCGGGCGCCACCGTCGACGTCCGGGCCGAGATGCCACGGCCCGGCCGGGTGGCGGTGCGCACCGGCCGGGTCAACGCCATCCTCGGCACCGAGCTGTCGCCGGCCGAGGTGTCCGCCTACCTGCAGCCCATCGGTTTCCGGTGCACCCCGACCGGCGAGGGCGACTTCCTCGTCGACATCCCGTCGTGGCGGCCGGACTGCGAACGGGAGATCGACGTCATCGAGGAGGTGGCCCGCCACCACGGCTACACCGAGATCGCCCGCACCATGCCGGCGATCACCCGGGTGGGCGGGCTCACGCCGTACCAGCGGGACCGCCGGCGCGTGCGCGAGGCCCTGGTGGGTACCGGCCTCTCCGAGGCGTGGGCCACGTCGTTCCTCGCGCCCGACGACCTGGTTCGGGCGGGCCTGGGTCCCGAGGCGGTGGAGATCGAGAACCCGCTGGCCTCGGAAGAGTCGATCCTGCGGCCGTCGCTCCTGCCCGGGCTGCTGCGGGCCGTCGCCGCCAACGCCGGCCACCGCCGCCCCGACGTCACCCTGTTCGAGATCGGCCACGTGTTCCTGCCGCCGGCCGAGGGCGAGCAGCTGCCTGTCGAGCCGGAGCACCTGGCCGTCGCCCTGGGCCAGCGAGACGCCACCGCCGCCGTGCGGGTGTGGCACATCCTCGTCGAGGCGCTGCGCGTGGTCGACTGCACCCTCCAGGCCGCCGCCCCGCCGGGTCTCCACCCGACCCGCAGCGCCCGGATGCTGGTGTCGGGTCGTCCCGTCGGCGCCATCGGGGAGGTCGATCCCCAGGTGCTCGCCGCGCACGGTGTCGAGGGCCGGGTCGGCTGGTTCGAGGTGAACCTCGGCGACGTCCTGGGGTCGCCCCGCCGGCCTGCGATCTACCGGCCGGTGAGCCGGTTCCCGTCGGCCGACATCGACCTGGCTTTCGTGGTCGACGAGCCGGTGCCCGCGGCCGAGGTCGAGCGCACCCTGGCGGCTGCGGCCGGTGACCTGCTGGAGCGCATCGAGCTGTTCGACGTCTTCCGCAGCCCCCAGCTCGAAGGGGCGCGAAGCCTGGCCTGGCGGCTGCGGTTCTCCTCTCTCGACCACACCCTGGGCGAGGAGGAACTGACCGACCTCCGGCGGCGCTGCATCGACGCGGTCACCGCCGCTCACCCCGCCCGCCTGCGCAGCTAGTGGCTACTGCCAGGCTTTGAGCGCGTTCTGGGCCGCGTCGTAGCGCTCGCGGGCCACCTTCATCTCCCGCTGGGCCTTCTCGATGATCGACGCGTCGCTGGCCACGCGAGCCCCTTCGATGCAGGTGTTGACGGCCGTCGTCGTGGCGTCGAAGGCGGCGCGCAGGGCGGCGTCGACGGTCGGGTCGGGCACGGGAACGGCCTTCCTGGCCTCGGCGAGGTCCTCCTGGAGCTGCGTGCACTCCGACAGGACCACCGGGCGCTGGCCGGCGTTGAGCGCCTGCACCGAGCGGTCGATGTCATCGCTGACGACCTTCACCGTGCTCGCATGCTCCTTCTCCCACTCCGCCTTGTTGGCTGCCGGGCCGCCGTCGTCGGATCCGCCGCCGCAGGCGCCGAGGAACACGGCCACGCCGACGACGGCTGCCCGCCAGTACCCGGTTGAATGATTATTCATCGTTGTGTATCCTCAATCCCGTGTTTCGGGTCGGGGTCATCGGGGCGTCGGGCTATGCCGGGGCCGAGCTCCTCCGCCTGTGTCACTCCCATCCCGACCTGGAGGTGGCGTGGGCGACGGGCGACACCCAGGCGGGGACATTAGTCGCCGGGCTGTACCCGAGCCTGGCTGCGGGCTACCCCGGGTTGGCCTTCGAGACGTTCGACCCGGCCATGGCCTCTGTGGTCGATGTGGTCTTTCTCGCCCTTCCCCATGGCGCCTCCCAGCGCCTCGTGCCCGGGCTGCTCGACGCCGGCGTGAAGGTCGTCGACCTGGGGGCCGACTTCCGGCTGCGCGATCCGTCGGTGTACGAGCGCTGGTACGGGGAGGCCCACGTCGCCCCGGAGCTGATCGACCGGTTCGCGTACGGCCTGCCCGAGCTGCACCGCGATGACATCGCCAAGGTCGACGCGGTGGCGTCGGCGGGGTGTTATCCCACTGCCGCCGCACTCGCCCTGGCCCCGCTGACTGCGGCCGGCGCCATCGACGCCGCCGGCGTGATCGTCGACGCGGCCAGCGGCGTGTCCGGCGCGGGGCGAGCGCTCAAGCACGGCACCCACTTCGGGACGGCCAACGAGGACTTCACCGCCTACGGACTGCTCGATCACCGCCACACCCCGGAGATGGAGCAGTCGGTGGGGGCGACGATCCTCTTCACGCCCCACCTGGCGCCCATGACGCGCGGCATCCTGGCCACGTGCTACGCGCGGCCGGCGACCGGTGCCGCGCCCGACGACGTCCTCGGCATCCTGGCCGCGGCGTACGAGGAGGAGCCGTTCGTCGTGGTCTCGCCCGCGTCACCGTCGACCAAGGCGACGTGGGGCTCCAACGCCGTGCACCTCACAGCCCGCTACGACGAGCGCACCGGCTTCGTGCTCGTGTTGGCCGCGCTCGACAACCTCGTCAAGGGAGCGTCCGGGCAGGCGGTGCAGTGCGCCAACATCCTCCTCGGCCTCGACGAGACCGCCGGCCTGTCGTCGATCGGCGTCTACCCGTGAGCGGCGTCGCCGGGTTCGTGGCCGCGGGTGTGGCCTGTGGCATCAAAGAGAGCGGGGCGCCCGACCTCGCCCTGGTCGCGACCGCCGACGGGCAGCCGGTGCCGGCGGCCGGCGTGTTCACCTCGAACCTGGCCGCCGCCGCTCCGGTGGAGGTCAGCCGGGCCCACCTGGGCGCCACCGGCGGCTATGCGTCGGCGGTGGTGATCAACAGCGGCAACGCCAACGCCGCCACCGGCGCCGCCGGACGCGAGCAGGCGGAGCGCACGTGCGCCCTGGTCGCCGACGGCCTGGGCTGCCGGCCCGAGGAAGTGCTCGTGTGCTCGACCGGCCTCATCGGCATACCGCTCCCGTTCGGGGCGCTCGAGTCGGGCATCTCGCCCTTGCTCGGCGCCCGCCACGCCGGCGGCTTCCCCGACGCCGCGGTCGCCATGATGACCACTGACCTCGCCCCCAAGGACGTGATGCGCACCGCCGAGGGCTTCGTGGTCCGCGGTATCGCCAAGGGGGCGGCCATGCTGGCGCCCGACATGGCCACCATGCTCGCCGTGCTGGCCACCGACGCCGAGGCCACGCCGGCCGAGCTGCAGGCCTTCCTGCGGGCCGCGGTGGCCGGGTCGTTCAACGTGCTGTCGGTCGACGGGGCGACGTCGACCAACGACACGGTGATCGCCTTCGCCGGCGGCGCCGCCGGCCCTCGGCCGGAGCTGGCCGGCGTGATGGCCGACGTGTGCGAGGAGCTGGCCACGCTCATGGCCGACGGCGCCGAGGGTGCCACCAAGCGGGCCCGGGTCCGCGTCGTCGGCGCCGCGTCGGTGGAGGATGCCCGCCGCGCCGCCCGCAAGGTGGCCGAGAGCCAGCTCGTCCAGTGCTCCCTCTACGGCGCCGACCCGTACTGGGGGCGGATCGTCAGCGAGCTCGGCAGCGCCGGCGCGGCCTTCGACATCGACACCGTCTCCATCGCCTACGACGGCGTCGTCGTGTGCCGGGCCGGCGTGGCCGTCGACTACGACGGCCCCCTGCTGCAGCAGCGCGAGGTGGAGATCACCTGCGACCTCGGGCTCGGTGACGGCGCCGCAGTGATGACGTTCACCGACCTCAGCCCGGAGTACATCGCCGAGAACATGAGAACCTCATGAGCTCCAAGGCGGAGATCCTCCTCGAGGCCCTGCCGTACATCCAGCGCTTCCGGGCCAAGGTGGTGGTGGTCAAGTACGGCGGGGCGGCCATGACCGACCCCGAGCTGGCCACGCTGTTCGCCCAGGACGTCGTCCTCATGCGCTCGGTCGGCATGCGCCCCGTCGTGGTCCACGGCGGTGGGCCGCAGATCGGCAGTCTCATGAAGCGCCTGGGGATGGAGCCGGAGTTCCGCGACGGCCTGCGCGTCACCGACGCCGAGACCCTCGACGTGGCCCGCATGGTCCTGGTCGGGAAGGTCAACCGCGACATCGTGTCGGCCATCAACGTCCACGGCCCGCTGGCCGTCGGGCTGTCGGGCGAGGACGCCGGCCTCATCACCGCCTCGGCCCGACACCCCGACCTGGGTTACGTCGGCAACGTCGACTCGGTCAACCCCGGCATCCTCGACCGGCTGCTCGCCGAGGAGCTGATCCCTGTGGTCGCCACGATCGGCACCGACATGGAGGGCCAGGCCTACAACATCAACGCCGACACTGCGGCCGGAGCGGTGGCCGAGGCGGTGCGGGCGCAGAAGCTGGTGTATCTCACCGACGTGATCGGCGTCCTCCGCGACGTGAGCGACCCCGACACCCTGGTCACCACGGCGTCGGCGGACGAGTTGGACAAGCTGATCGAGGAGGGTGTGCTCGCCGGCGGCATGATCCCCAAGATCACCTCGTGCACGCGGGCGGTGCGCAGTGGCGTCGCCCACGCCCACATCCTCGACGGCCGCGTGCCCCACGCCCTCCTGCTGGAGATGTTCACCCGCGACGGGATCGGCACCATGGTCACGACATGAGCGGCCCGGGAGGCGGCTCCAGAGAACATTCATGGGGCGGAGGCCCCATGAGCCGCCCGGGAGGCGGCTCCAGAGACATTCATGGGGCGGAGGCCCCATGAGCCGCCCGGGAGGCGGCTCCAGAGACATTCATGGGGCGGAGGCCCCATGAGCCGCCCGGGAGGCGGCTCCAGAGACATTCATGGGGCGGAGGCCCCATGAGC
>Ga0247719_1001225_pt1 | contig 11119 bp, 11 predicted proteins | sample 41E_DmetaG_FD_189046 | JGI IMG/M metagenome (GOLD analysis project Ga0247719, IMG submission 189046) | Soil microbial communities from hillslope of Landscape Evolution Observatory, University of Arizona, Oracle, AZ, United States - 4-1-E_D | ecosystem: Engineered > Artificial ecosystem >...
GCCTCAGTACTCGTCTTCGTCGGAGTACGCCGGCCGCGAGGCCGGACCGCTCGGGCGGACGCGCTCGGGCAGCGCGAGGCGCTGACGGACCTGCTGCTGGATCCAGCCGACCGCGTCGGGCTCGATGTCGCGCAGCGCGCGCCATTCGGCCTCCGAGAGCACGACCGTGAGGGTTCGGGTGTGGGTGGTGTCGGCGTGAAGCATGGCGCGATGGTAGGAGCTCCACGCCGGAATGACGAGCAGAGATTTCTGATCCCATCCATGCGCTGCATGCATGGCTGGAGGGGCCGCGCGACTGGCGACGCTGCGGGAGATTCCTCGCCAGCGCCGGATTTTCGGCATCTCGCGTCGTCCGGTTCTGCGCGGAAGCCGGAAATCGCGTGAAATCGGCGCATTGCGCCGGTGGCACGCAGGGTGCACAATGGGTGGACACCGTGTCCACTCTGATCCGCCGGCTGTTCGCCGTCCTGTTGTTCGCCGCCCTGCTGGGGCCGGCGGCGGGGGCGGTGTGTGCCGGCGGCGGATGCGGATCGGCAGCCTCGGAGCACGCGTGCTGCGAGACGCCGGTCATCACGCAGTGCGGGTGCGCTCAGGGGCACGACGCCAGCGAGCAGTCGGAGCCCGCGCGGCGCGCGCCGAATACGATGCCGGCACTGACGCTCGTCGCGGTTCCTTCGACGCTGCACCCGCTAGCGCCGGCGCACGGGGCGGCCTTCCGCGCTGACGCCGCGCCTCCGCCGCTCGATACCGGCGACCGCCTGAGCCTGCTCTCCATTCTCGTCGTCTAGCTCGCAATCCCGATTCATTTCCAGTCGGTCGGGCGCGGTGCGCCCGGCGGCCGTGTCACGCGCGTACGCGCGGACGCCCGCCTGTTTCATCCGGGATTGCAGCATGCGAGCACACCTGTTCTTGATCGTGATCTCTCTCGCCACGGCGCCGGCGTTCGCGCAGCCGCCGGCGGCGCGGCTGACCGTTGCCGACGCGGTTGCGGAGGCGCTCGCGAAGCACCCTGACGTCGCGGCCGCGGAGCGGCGCCACGAAGCGGCGCTTCAGCGCCCCGTGCAGGAGCGGAGCCTGCCGGATCCGATGGTCGCGGCGGGCTACACGTCGGCCGGCAACCCGCTGCCGGGGGCGGGGCTCGGCAAGGAGCCCACGGCCGGCATCGGCGTCATGGTGAGCCAGGAGTTTCCGTATCCCGGCAAGCGCGATGCGCGCGCGGCGGTCGCGGCGCGCGAAGCGGACGCGGAGTTCCAGGAGATCGAGGCGGCGCGGCTCAGTGTCGCGGCGCGCGTGCGCCAGGCCTATTACGCGCTCGCCTACGCGCGGGTCGCCGCCGGCGTGCTCGAGCGGAACCGCGACCTGCTCGCAACGCTGCTGAAGGTGAGCGAAGAGCGGTACGCCGTGGGCCAGGCGGCGCAGCAGGACGTGATCAAGGCGCAGACGCAGCTCAGTCTGCTCGCACTGCAGCAGACGCGCATCCGCCACGTCGCGCTGGCACGCGAGGGAGAGCTCAACGCCCTGCTGCGCCGGACGCCGGGGACGCCCGTCGGCGAGCTCGACGAGCTCGTGTTGCCCCCCTTCACCGAGGCGCTCGAATCGCTCGCCGCCGCGGCGATCGAGCACGCGCCGATGCTCAAGCGCGACCGGTTGATGATCGACCGATCGAAGCTCGCGGTCGATCTCGCGCGCCGCGACTACCAGCCCGACTTCGCGCTCTCGGGGGGGTACACGTTCATGGGGGCGATGCCGGCGATGTACGAGGTGCGATTCGGCATGACGCTTCCGCTGCAGCGCAAGCGCCGCGCGGCAGCGGTCAGCGAGCAGCTCAGTCTCGCGGCTGCCGCCGAGCAGACGTACGAGGGCGCCCGGCTCGCGCTCCAGGCACGGCTGCAGGAAGACTTCGAGATGGCCGCCACCGCCGCACGGCTCGCGACGCTCTATCGCGACACCGTGCTGCCGCAGGCGCGCCTGGCCTTCGAGTCGTCGATGGCCAGCTACCAGACCGGCGCCGTCGACTTCCTGTCGGTGCTCACGAATTTCTCGATGGTCCTGGAATACGAGATGACCTACTTCGAAGAAGTGGCGCAGCTCCACCAGGCCATCAGCCGGCTCGAAGAGATGACCGGCACGCGGATCGCGCACTGAGGTCCACCATGAAGTTTCTCAAGTTCCTGCTCGTCGTCGCCCTGGCGGCTGCCGCCTTCGGCGGCGGCTACGTGTTCCGTGCCTCGAAGGCGACCGGAGCCGCGGGGGCATCCGGCGAGCGGAAGGTCCTGTACTGGGTCGACCCGATGCACCCGGCCTACAAGTCCGACAAGCCGGGGATCGCGCCCGACTGCGGCATGGCGCTCGAGCCGGTCTACGCCGACGAGCCGGCCGGGCCGCCGGCCGACCGCACGGTGCTGTACTACCGGGACCCAGAGGACCACAACTACAAGGCCGACAAGGCCGGCCTGAACCCGGAAACCGGCAACACCCTCGAACCGGTATATGCCGACGCCCCCTCCACGATGCCGGCCGGCGCGGTCCGCATCCCGACCGAGCGGCAGCAGCTCATCGGCGTGAAGTACGGCGAGGCCGAGTGGAGCGACAGCGCGCGCACGCTGCGGACGGTCGGCACGGTGGCCTTCGACGAGACGCGCATCGCGAAGGTCCACCCGCGCATCGAGGGCTGGGTCGAGCGCGTGTTCGTGAACGTCACGGGAGGCACGGTCCGGGAGGGACAGCCGCTGCTGGCGATCTACAGTCCGGAACTGCTCGCCTCACAACAGGAACTGCTCCTCGCGCGCCGCGCGCGCGATTTGATGGCCAACAACCCGCTCGTGAGCGCCGCCGACGGCGGCTCGTCGCTGCTCGACGCGGCGCGGCGCCGGCTGGAGCTGTGGGACCTCAGCCCCGCGCAGATCGATCGCGTGCTCGAGACCGGCACGCCGATCCGCAGCGTCACCCTGCACTCCCCCGCCTCCGGCTTCGTGCTCCAGCGGTCGGTCTTCCCGAACCAGAGGGTCACGCCTGACACCGAGCTCTACACGATCGCCGATCTGAGCCGCGTCTGGATCATGGCGGACGTCTTCGAGGCCGACATCCCGCACATCCGGCCGGGCATGAAGGCACACGTCACGTTCACCTCGGGGGCGGCGCCGCTCGACGCAAAGGTCGCCTACGTGCAGCCACAGGTCGATCCGGCGACGCGCACACTGAAGGTGCGGCTCGAGGCGCCGAATCCCGGCACGCGGCTGAAGCCCGACATGTTCGTCAACGTCGAGCTGACGCTCGCCGGCTCGCGCCAGCTCACGGTGCCGGCGGGCGCGGTGGTCGACACGGGGACGAGGCAGACGGTCTTCATCGACCTCGGCAACGGCTACATCGACCCGCGCCAGGTGGTCGCGGGCGAACGCCTCGGCGACCGCATCGTCATCACCAGCGGCCTGAAGGGAGGCGAACGCGTCGTCGCCTCCGGCACGTTCCTGATCGATTCCGAGAGCCAGTTGAAGGCCGCGGTGTCGAGCATGGGTGCGCCGCAGGAGCACAAGCATGATTGACGCGATCATCGAGTTCTCGGGCCGGAACCGGCTCGTAGTGTTCCTGCTCGTCGCCGTCGGCGTCGCGGCGGGGCTCTACTCGATGAAGACGATGCCGCTCGACGCCATTCCGGACCTGAGCGACACGCAGGTCATCGTCTACTCGCGGTGGGATCGCAGCCCCGACATCATCGAGGACCAGGTGACGTACCCGATCGTCACCGCGATGCTCGGCGCGCCGCAGGTGAAGGCAGTCCGCGGCTTCTCGGACTTCGGCTTCTCGTACGTCTACATCATTTTCGAGGAGGGGACCGACATCTACTGGGCGCGGTCGCGCACTCTCGAGTACCTCTCCGCGGTGCAGCCGCGGCTGCCGCAGGGGGTCCGCACCGAGATCGGCCCGGACGCCACCGGCGTGGGCTGGGTGTTCCAGTACGCGCTCGTCGATACGAGCGGCCGGCACGGGCTCGACGAGCTGCGCAGCTATCAGGACTGGTACCTCCGCTACTACCTCACGGCGATCCCCGGGGTCGCCGAGGTCGCGCCGCTCGGCGGCTTCGTGCGGCAGTACCAGGTGCAGGTGGACCCGAACCGGCTGCGCGCCTTCAACATCCCGATCCAGAAGGTGCTCGACGCGGTGCGCGAGGGGAACAGCGACGTCGGCGGACGCCTCGTCGAGCTCGCCGGCGCGGAGTACATGGTGCGCGGCCGCGGCTACGCAAAGTCGGCCGACGACATCGCCGACATCGTCCTCACGCGGAGCGAGGGGGGCGTGCCGGTGCGGGTCCGCGACGTCGGTCAGGTCGTGCTCGGCCCCGACATCCGCCGGGGTGTCGCGGACCTCGACGGCACCGGCGACGTCGTCTCTGGGATCGTCGTCATGCGGCAGGGGGAGAACGCCCTCGCCGTGATCGACCGCGTCAAGGCGCGCCTGAAGGAGCTCGAGCCGTCACTGCCGCCAGGCGTGAAGGTCGTCACCGTCTACGATCGCTCCGACCTGATCCTCCGATCGATCGAGAACCTGAAGAGCACGCTCGTCGAAGAGCTGATCGTCGTCTCGCTGATCATCCTGATCTTCCTCTGGCACATCCCCAGCGCCCTGATTCCGATCGTCACGATTCCGATCGCGATCGTCATCTCGTTCATCCCGATGCGGATGATGGGGATCAACTCCAACATCATGTCGCTCGGCGGGATCGCGATCGCGGTCGGCGCCATGGTGGACGCCGCCATCGTCGTCGTCGAGCAGACGCACAAGAAGCTGGAGATCTGGGACCGCACGGGGCGGAAGGAAGACTACCGCCGCGTGGTGATCGACGCGGTGAAGGAGGTCGGCGGCCCGAGCTTCTTCGCGCTCCTGGTGATCGCCGTCTCGTTCCTCCCCGTGCTGACGCTCGAGGCGCAGGAGGGACGGCTGTTCGCGCCGCTCGCCTACACGAAGAACCTGACGATGATCGTGGCCGCGGTGCTGGCGATCACGCTGGATCCGGCGATGCGGCTGCTGTTCACGCACATGCACCAGTACTCGTTCCGCCCTCGGTGGCTGGCGCGGGTGGCCAACGCGGTACTCGTCGGCCGGATCCACCCTGAAGAGAAGCACCCGATCAGCCGCGTGCTGATCCGCGCGTACGAGCCGGCGTGCGCCTGGGCGTTGCGGCACAAGGCGCTCGTCATCGGCGCCACGGTCGCGGCCATGCTGGCGACGATCCCCGTCTACAAGCGGCTCGGGTCGGAGTTCATGCCGCCGCTCGACGAGGGGACGCTGCTCTACATGCCGTCGACGCTGCCCGGCATCTCAGTGGCCGAATCGCAGCGCCTGCTGCAGATCCAGGACCGCATCATCAAGCAGTTCCCCGAGGTTCACACCGTGCTCGGCAAGGCGGGGCGCGCCGAGACGTCCACCGACCCTGCGCCGCTGTCGATGATGGAAACCGTCATCGTGCTCAAGCCGAAGGACGAGTGGCGGCACGTCGAGACCTGGTACTCCGACTGGGCCCCGTCGTGGCTGAAGCCGGCGCTCCGGCGCGTCACCAGCGACCGCATCTCGACCGAGGCGCTCGTCGCGCAGATGAACGACGCGTTGAAGCTCCCCGGCGTCAGCAACGCCTGGACGATGCCGATCAAGGCGAGGATCGACATGCTGACGACCGGGGTGCGCACGCCGGTAGGGATCAAGATCTACGGCGCCGACATCCGCGAGATCGAGCGGATCGGCACCGAGCTCGAGTCGGTGCTGGCCCGGGTGCCGGGCACGCGCAGCGCCTTCGCCGAGCGGACCTCCGGCGGCTATTTCCTGGACGTCGCCTGGAAGCGCGACGAGCTCGCGCGCTACGGACTCTCGATCGACGACGCGCAGATGGTCGTGATGTCGGCCGTCGGCGGCGACACCCTCACCACCACGGTCGAAGGCCGCGAGCGCTACGCGGTGAACGTCCGCTACTTCCAGGACTACCGCAGCGACGTCGAGCGGCTCCGGCGCGTGCTGGTGCCAGCGATGGACGGCCGGATGCAGATCCCCGTCGGCCAGCTCGCCGACGTGCGGCTCGCCAGCGGCCCCGCGATGCTGCGTAACGAGGACGGGATGCTGAACGGCTACGTGTACGTGGATGTCGCCGACCGCGACATCGGCAGCTATGTCGAAGACGCGAAGCGCGCCGTCGGCGACGCCATCGCGCTGCCGGCGGGATACTCGCTCGTGTGGAGCGGCCAGTACGAGGCGATGGAGCGGGTGCGCGAGCGGCTCGCGGTGGTGCTGCCGATCACGCTCTTCCTGGTCGTCATGCTGCTCTACCTGAACACACGCTCGCTGCCGAAGACCTTCATCGTGCTGCTCGCGGTGCCGTTCTCGGCGATCGGCGCGGTGTGGCTGCTCTACCTGCTCGACTACAACATGAGCATCGGCGTCTGGGTGGGCATCATCGCGCTGCTCGGCGTCGACGCCGAGACGGGCGTGTTCATGCTGCTCTATCTCGACCTCGCCTACGAGGAGGCGAAGAAGGAGGGGCGGCTGCGCTCGCTCGCCGATCTCCGCGCCGCGGTGCTCCACGGCGCCGTCAAGCGCATCCGTCCGAAGTTCATGACGGTCGCGACCATGTTCGTGGCGCTCGTGCCGATCATGTGGTCGGTCGGCGCCGGCGCCGACGTCATGAAGCGGATCGCCGCCCCGATGATCGGCGGCGTGTTCACCTCGTTCATCCTCGAGCTCCTGCTCTATCCGGTGATCTACGAGATCTGGAAGTGGAACTGGGAGCTCAAACCCGCGCTCGCACGTGCGCATTCATCGCCCGAAGGAGACCTGTCATGAGAAGCATCGCCATCGTCGCCGCCGCCGTCCTGCTGACGGCCGCGGCTCCCGCACAGCCGTCGAAGACGTATACCGGCGTCATCACCGACACCATGTGTAAGCGCGACCACGCGCAGATGAACATCACGCCGGATGCGAAGTGCGTTCGCGACTGCGTCGGAGACGGCAAGACCTACAAGTACGCGCTGCTGGTCGGCGACGACATGTACACGCTGAGCGATCAGGAGACCCCCGCGACGTTCGCCGCCGAACGCGTGCAGGTGAAGGGGGTGCTCTACACGAAGACCAACATCCTCAAGGTCGAGGAGATCAAGCGCGCCCGGTGAGCGGCGTCGCGTCGAGGGAGGCCACGATCATGTCCACCAACCACACGCCGGCGCCGGATCCGGCCGAAGCCCGCCGCCGCCAGTTCGTGCAGCCGGCACAGAAGTCGTTCAGGGGGCCGTTGCTGCTCGTCGGCGGCCTCGCGCTCGTCCTCGTGCTCTCGATCGTCTACGTCGCGGTGTTCGAGGAAGCGGGCACCGCCACGGCACGTCCGGTCGCGGCCGCGGTGATGGCCGCGCCCGCAGCCGCCGCCTCGATGGGCGAGCCCGTCAGGCTCGCGGCCGCGCAGTTCGATGACGGGGTCGCGCGGTTCTACACGCATACCACCGCCGCGGGGCAGGAGGTCCGCTTCTTCGTGATGAAGAGCTCCGACGGCGTCATCCGCGCGGCCTTCGACGCCTGCGACGTCTGCTACCGGGAGCGCAAGGGCTACCGGCAGCAGGGGGACGTCATGGTGTGCGTCAACTGCTCCCAGACCTTCCCCTCGACGGGCATCAACGTGCTCCAGGGAGGCTGCAACCCGGCGCCGCTCGACCGCCAGGTGGTCGACGGCCAGGTCGTGCTCACGCCGGCGGCGCTGGCAGCGGGCGCCGGCTACTTCTGAGGGGAGCGAGATCATGCAGCTCCGTGACATCGCGTGGGCCAGCCTCCGCCGCCGCCCCGGGCGCGCCACCTTCACGGTCGCGGTCGTCGCGATCAGCGTCGGTACCGCCATCGCCCTCCTGCTGCTCTCGCGGGTGATGCAGGCGGAGGTGGCGGACGAGCTCGACCGCTTCGGCGCCAACATCATCATCACGCCGAAGAGCCAGTCGATCGACCTCGCCTACGGCGGCATCGCGGTGGCGGGCCTCACCGTGGACGTCCAGCAGTTGCGCAGCGCGGATGCCGACGCGGTCTGGACGATCCCGGCGCGGAAGAACATCAACGCCGTCGCGCCGCGGCTCGTCGGCGCGAGCGAGGTCGACGGGCACCGCGTGGTGCTCATCGGCGTCCATCAGAAGGAGGAAGCGAAGGTCAAGAGCTGGTGGCAGGCCGACGGGCGGCTCGCGCGGTCGTCCGACGAGATCATGCTCGGCGCCGAGGCCGCCCGCCTGCTCGAGCGCCGTCCGGGCGACACACTCGAGCTCGCCGGCGCGCCGCGGCGGATCTCCGCCGTCCTCCACGCCACCGGCACGATCGACGACGCCGCGGTGTTCGCGGACCTCGAGAGCGTGCAGCGCGCGCTCCGCAAGCCGGGCGAAGTGAACATGATCGAGGTCAGCGCCCTCTGCAGCGGCTGCCCAATCGAGCACATCGTCTACGAGATCTCGACCGCGCTGCCGCACGCGCGCGTGGCGCCGATCCGGCAGGCGGTCGCGGCGCGCGAACGCGCCGTGCGCCAGTTCACGCAGTTCTCGTACGCGCTGTCGGCCGTCGTCCTGCTCGTCGGCACCCTCGTCGTCGCGGCCACGCTGATGGCGTCGGTCGTCGAGCGGACGCAGGAGATCGGGATCCTGCGGGCCGTCGGCTACCGGAAGGCGCAGGTGGGCCGGATCGTCGTCACCGAGGCGGTCTGGATCACCGCCGCCGGAGGGCTCTTCGGCTGGATCGCGGGGCTCGCGGCGGTCCGGCTGCTGGCGCCCGTGATGGCGGAGTCGGCAGTTCCCGGCGCCCCCGATCCCGTGCTCGGCATCGTCGCGGTCGCCGGCGCCATCGTGCTCGGCGTGACGGCGGCGGGTTACCCGGCCGTCCGCGCCGCGCGGATGGAGCCGTCGTCCGCGTTGCGGCATCTGTAGTCCGCAGGAGTTGACGTCATGTCCCTGGTCGTCCTGGAGAAGGTATCGAAGACGTATGCGCAGGGGGGCGCGCCCGTGCACGCGCTGCGCGACGCGACGCTCACGATCGAGGCGCGGGAGTTCGTGGCGCTCATGGGGCGCAGCGGCTCCGGCAAGAGCACGCTGCTCGGCATCATCGGCGCGATGAACGCGCCGACGAGCGGCCGGATCGAGATCGACGGCATCGATCTCTACGGACTGCCGGCCGAGCGGCTCGCCGACTTCCGCCGCGCGTATCTGGGATTCGTGTTCCAGCACCTGTTCCTGATGCCGTACCTGACGGCGCTCGAGAACGTGATGCTGCCGCTGGCGGCGGCGCGCATTGCGAACGCCCGCCAGCGCACGATGGCGTCTGACGCGCTCGCGCGGGTGGGGCTGGGGCACATGGCGTCGCGCCTGCCGCGGGAGCTGTCGGGGGGCGAGCAGCAGCGCGTCGCGATCGCCCGCGCGATCGTGAACACGCCGTCACTGCTGCTGGCCGACGAGCCGACCGGATGCCTCGACACGGCGACCGGAGGCGAGATCCTCGACGTCCTGCACGAACTGCGGCGCGACGGCCTGACGATCTTCCTGGTCACTCATGATCCGGCCGTCGCCGCACATGCGGACCGCGTGATCCACGTCGAGGACGGGATCGTGCTGAACGGTTCGCGGGAGAGGACCTCGGAGCCCGTGGCGGCTACTTCCGCGGCTTGTCAGGGAGCACCGTCGCCTTGAAGGGCGTCTTTTCCGTGATCGTTCTCGCGACGGCCTCGGGGGACGTCTTGTCGGGATCGTAGGTGATCTCGGCCGTCCCCTTCGGCTGGTCCACCCGCGCGCGCGTGACGCCCTCGATCGCCTTGGCCACCTTCTCGACGCGCTCGGCGCACACCTCGCACGACATGCCGGTCACTTTCAGCGCCGCGGTCGGGAGCGCGGCCCGTTCCTGCTGTGCCGCGGCCCACCCGCTCGCCACGACGAGCGCCGCCAGGATGAGCAGTGTTCGCATGAAATCCCTCTCGCGTCAGAAGCTCCGGCTGATCCCGAACTGCACGATCGCGCGGGAGTCGAGCTGCGTGTTCGACAGCGAGCGGTAGAGCGGCAGCTTCACTTCGGCCTGAAGGTTCAGGCGCCTGCCGGCGAGCACGCCGATTCCGGGCGTGAAGTACACCCAGTTGCCGCCGCCCACGAGCACAGGCGTCCCGCGAAAGACGTCCTGCTGCCGGTGCAGCCAGCTCACGCGGCCGAACAGGCCGATCTTGCGCACGGGCGCGTACCGCGCCGCGCCGGCACTGATTTCGACGGCGGAGCCCGTGCGAAGCCCGTCCTCGTTCTCGTACACCGGCGTGCGCGCCGCGACCGTGACGAACCGCGTCCAGGGGTCACGGCCCCAGTTCAGGTTCAACCCGAGGATCGGATCGATCGTGCCGGAGCCTCGCTGGAGGCGCGACATCGGCACGAGGTTGCCCCCCTGGAGCTCGGGGCGGAAACGCGGCGTCTCCGTCCTGCCCGTGGGCAGCGACGCGCCGACGTTCACCATCGGCGTCCAGCCCCTGAGCGGCGGCAGCCGGTACCAGCCGACGACGGAGGTGTCGCCGAGCCCGCTGAAATTCTCGCGGTAATTGAACGGGCCGGTGGCCCGGGGCACAACCGCCGTGCGCGTGACGTTCGGCAGGCTGGCCGCGAACTGCAGCCCGAACCGCGGCGTCACGCGGAGGTCGGCCGTGACGAGCGGCACCAGGATGCGGGTCCGTTCGCGCAGCGGGTTCTCGACCTCGGTCGATCCATCGAACGCGCGATTACGGTCCTCCGCGACGAGCCACGCCCCCAGCTTGAAGCGTCCGTCGGTCACACCTTCCGTGAGTACGCCCCGCCAGCCTGGCAGGTACGGATTGGCGCAGCCGCTTCACGTCATCTGCGCGGAGGCCGGCGCAGGAGAGAGAAACGCGACGCCGAGCGCCACGATGCTGATCAGCCGTTTGAACGTCATGCGTCCTGCCTCTCGGGCTGCTGCCCGCTCTGCAAGTAACGCGGCGGCGCCGGGCCGGGTGTGACGTCCCGGTCCGGCAGTTGCCGATGGCGCTATTTCGCCGCCGGCGGCGGGAGCCGCACTTCGCTCGCAACCATCGTCAGCTCGCCGTCCTTCCCCTTCACCTGCCGCGCGGTGACGGCGATCC
>Ga0247719_1001227_pt1 | contig 11108 bp, 11 predicted proteins | sample 41E_DmetaG_FD_189046 | JGI IMG/M metagenome (GOLD analysis project Ga0247719, IMG submission 189046) | Soil microbial communities from hillslope of Landscape Evolution Observatory, University of Arizona, Oracle, AZ, United States - 4-1-E_D | ecosystem: Engineered > Artificial ecosystem >...
AACGGCGCCGTTCCGTTGCCCGCCGTTCAGAAAAACTGGCGCAGCAACGGCTCACCGAGAAACAGACGGCAAAAAAGGGAGCCATCACATGAAGAAGACCATGCTCGCGCTCGCGGCGGCGGCACTGACAATTCCAGCGTTGCCGGCGCCTGCGCTCGCGCAGGGATATTATAAGGGAAAGACCTGGCATGACCGGCAGGGCCGGTTGCGGTGCAAGCGCCCCGACGGAACGACCGGGCTGATCGTCGGAGCGGCCGGAGGGGCGCTGATCGGCCGGGCGGTGGACACGCGCGGGGAGCGCACGACCGGGACTATCATCGGCGCGGCCGCCGGAGCCTTGCTTGGCCGCGAGGTCGAGCGCGGCCGGGTGCGCTGCCGATAGCTCGGCGGCAGGCCGGCGCTCCAATTGCCCAATAGAGGGCGCCGGCCAGCGCGCTGTATTGACAATATAATACACCTATTCTATCCCTTCCGCCGGTTTGGGAGGGCATCAGCATGTACAGTCAGGCAGATCTCGACGACGCGGTCGCAGCCGGAGCAATCAGCGCCGAGGCTGCGGCCGCCCTTCGCGCCCACAGCGAGCGGCAGCGCTCGTCTTCGGCCGTCGACGAGGAGCATTTTCGCCTCATCACCGGCTTCAATGACATCTTCGTCGCAATCGCCGCCGCGATCCTGCTGTTCGCAGTCGCCTGGATCGGCCAGCGCGCAGGGCTGGCGATCGGCCTTGCGATCGAAAATGACGGGCCCTCGCCGCTCGCGCCGGCCGCGGTCGCGGCCGTCAGCTGGGCGCTGGCGCTGTTCTTCACCGCAAGGCGCCGGATGGCGCTGCCGTCGATCCTGCTGCTGCTGAGTTTCGCCGGAGGCACCTTCCTGGCCGCCGCGTTCGCGCTGGTTCTCGCGATCGGGACCGCGCAGCTCGACGGCAACGCGCAGGTCGGCGGAATTCTGGCCGCCGTGTCCGGAGCCATCGCAGCTGGCGGCACCTGGCTGCACTGGAAGCGATTCCGGGTCCCGATCACGGTAGCGGCCGGAGCCGCCTCGGTCGCGGCAATCGCCATCGGGCTGCTGGTCGCGGCGCTCGGAGGGGCCGAGAACACGCGCAACATCGTGCTTGGTTTCGTGCTTCTGCTCGGTGTCGGCACCTTCCTGTTCGCCATGTGGTGGGACGGGTCGGACCGCGCGCGAATCACTCGCCGAGCCGACGTCGCCTTCTGGCTTCACCTGCTCGCGGCGCCGATGATCGTCCACCCGATCTTCACCCTGCTCGGTCTCAACGACGGCAATGCGACCATCGGCGAGGGGGTCATCGTCATCCTGCTCTACGTCGCGATCGGGGTGACCGCGCTCGCCATCGACCGGCGTGCCTTGCTGGTTTCGGCGCTCGCTTATGTGCTCTGGGCGCTGACCGACCTGTTTGAGCGGTTCGGGGCGGTCGAGCTGAGCGTGGCACTGACCGCGCTGGTTATCGGGTCGTCGCTGCTGCTGCTTTCCGCTTTCTGGAACCAGGCTCGGTCGGCAGTGGTCAGGCCGCTTCCGGACAGCGTCAAGGACCGGCTGCCGATCGTCAACCGGGTGCCGATCGCGGCTGCTCAGCCGGCCGCCTAGTCGATCAGCTTGATCAGTCGTCGTTCGAGCGGGGCCATGACCGCAACCAGGTCGTGGCCCCGCTTGAGCACCAGACCATGTTCGCCGACTAGCGCATAGGCGCCTTGCTTAAGTCGGAGCTGCGGCCTTTTTTCGATGCGGATTTCCGGCCGTTCCGATGTCCTCCGGAACGCGGCGAAAATGGCGGCATCCTGACCCAGGAACAGGGCGTAATCGCGCCAGTGACCCGCCGCCACCATCCGTCCGTGAAGATCAAGAATCTTCTTGAGCTCGAGCCGGTCGAAGCTGGCGAGAGGGCGCCGGTCCCGGGGATTCGGGAACGGCGCGACGACGCTCAAGCGCTTTTAGCCCTGGGAGCGGGAGCGCGCGCCGACTTGAGAGCCGCAATCTCGCCGCGGAGCTCATCGATCTGTTGCTCAAGCTCGCATATCCGAGCGCGGGTTGGATCGACGTCTTCGCCGCACGGCGTTCCATAGGGCACGAAGCCTGGACTGTAATGGACGGTGTCGACCGGTACCGGCTTGGCTGGAATGCCGACCACGGTCGCTCCGGCGGCAACGTCCTTGGTGACGACCGAATTGGCTCCGACCTTGGCGCCGTCGCCAATGGTGACCGGGCCGAGAATCTGCGCTCCCGAGCCGATGACGACGCCATCGCCGAGCGTCGGATGGCGCTTGCCGCCGATCCCGGTCGAAGGGTTGGTGCCGCCGAGAGTGACGTTCTGATAAATTGTGACGTCATTGCCGATCTCGGCGGTTTCGCCGACCACCGTGAAGCCGTGGTCGATAAAGAAGTTTCGACCGATCCTGGCGCCTGGATGGATGTCGATGGCCGTGAGGAAGCGGCCGAAATGGTTGACCAGCCGCGCGAGAAAATAGAGCCGGCCGCCGTAAAGCCAGTGGCCCACCCGGTGCAGCCCCAGGGCGAGGACGCCCGGATAGAGCAGCACCTCCCAGCGCGATCGCGCCGCCGGGTCGCGCGCCTTTACCGAATCCAGATAGGCGATGAAGCCTGCCATCAACTTCCTCTGCTTCGTTCCGCCTCAATTTAAGGTCGCGATAATGGAAATGCCAGCGGTTGGAACCGTGGCCGATCTTGAATCGTCTTGCGGACCCTTGGGCGCTTGGGCACATCTTGCCCCGACGTAGGGGGAGCATGGTCATGCCGGAATTGATCAGTGACCCGTCGGTTCTCCTGCCCTTCATTGTGATCGGGTTCGCCGCGCAGCTGGTGGACGGGGCGCTCGGGATGGCGTTCGGAACAATCGGCACGACCCTTCTGGTCAGCATGGGGGTCCCTCCGGCCGCTGCCTCGGCGAGCGTCCATACGGCGGAGACTTTTACGACCGGGGTGTCGGGGATCAGCCATATCGCCCACCGCAACGTCAATTGGCGACTGTTCGCGCGGATCGTCATTCCCGGCGTGATCGGCGGCGTTCTCGGGGCCTATGTGCTGACGCAAATCCCCGCCGATACCGCCAGGCCGATCGTTCTTGGTTATCTGCTTGCCATCGGGCTTTATCTGCTTTGGCGAGGCGCAACACATCGCCACACCGAGCGAGAGCCGAAAGTCGTCGAGCCCCTGGGACTGGCCGGCGGTTTTCTCGACGCTGCCGGCGGAGGGGGATGGGGTCCGATCGTGACGTCCAACCTGCTGGTTCAAGGGGCGACTCCGAGGACCACGGTCGGTACGGTCAATACCGCTGAGTTCTTCCTCACCGTCAGCATCTCGGCGACATTCATCGCCACCATCGGGCTGGCGGCATTCAGCATGGCGGTGATCGGGCTGCTGATCGGAGGCGTCGTCGCGGCTCCTCTAGGCGCGATCGTCGCCAAGCGCCTCGCCGCCGACCGAATGCTGGTGCTGGTCGGAATCGTCCTCAGCGCAATCAGCGGCTACGGACTGTGGAGGTATCTGGCCGCATAGAGGTAATCGTGCGAGTCTATTACAAACTCCGCGTTTATCGGCTAATCCGATAAGGCATGACCGCCCATCTGCCTACCATCAAGCAGCTGCAATATCTCGTGGCGTTGCGCCAATGCGGTCATTTCGGAAAGGCGGCGGAAGCCTGTTTCGTCACCCAGTCGACCATGTCGGCCGGTTTGCGCGATCTTGAGACCTTGCTCGGAGTGACGTTGGTCGAGCGCACTCGGCGCGTCGTGCGCTTCACCACGCTGGGCGAAAAGGTCGCCGACAAGGCGCTTCGGCTGTTGCGCGAGGCCGAAGAGCTTGCCGATTTGGCGCGGGCAGAGGGCAAGCCCCTGCATGGCGAGCTGCGCATGGGAGTCATCCCGACCATCGCGCCTTTTCTGTTGCCGACCATGCTGCCGCGGCTTCGCGAGGGTTGGCCGAAGCTCAAACTCTACCTTCGCGAAGAAGCCAGCCAGGCGGCCTGCGAAGCCCTGCATCGCGGCCAGCTCGACTGCGTTCTCCTGGCGCTTCCCTACGCTTGCGGCGACGTCGATTCGGCAGTCTTGTTCGAAGACCGGCTATATGTTGCCTTTCCGGGCGGCGAGGCCCCGGGTGGCGACACCGTCGAGTCCGACTGCATTGACGACCAGAGGTTGCTGCTGCTCGAGGACGGCCACTGCCTGAAGGATCAGGCGCTGTCCGCCTGCAATCGGCCGGACCTCCGGGCGCGGGCGGCGATGATGGGCACCTCGCTCCACACACTGGTGCAAATGGTGGACAACGGCCTGGGGATCACCTTCGTCCCAGAGATGGCAATCGAGGCTGGCATCCTCGAGGACACGCGAGTGGATGCCAAGCCGCTCCGCTCCGAGCAGGGCTATCGGCGGGTCGCGCTGATCTGGCGGCGATCGAGCCCGAGACGAGGCGAATTCAAGCTGCTTGCTGCAGCGCTCCGGCGCATCGTGCGCGAGCTCAGTCCGGAACTTGCGTCATCACCCGCGATGCCGCTCGCCCAGACCGAGCGCGTTTGAACGGCAAGCCGCCGCGGCGTTCAAGCGCCGCGACGATCAATCGGCTCAGTCCGTGTCGACCGGCTGGGCGGTGCTTACGCCCGCACCTGACGTCTTTTCCGTCCAGCCGCCGGACTTGCGCGCGAGGTCGAAGCGGTCGGCGTTCATCACCTTGGTCCAGGCGGTAACGAAATCCTCGACAAACTTCCTCGCGGCATCGGCGGCTGCGTAGACTTCCGACACCGCGCGAAGCTGCGAATTCGAGCCGAACACCAGGTCGACCCGGGTCGCCGTCCACCTCTGCTGGTCGGTGCGCCGGTCGGTGCCGACGAAGACATGGTCGTTCTCCGGCTTCCAGGCCGTGCCCATGTCGAGCAGGTTGACGAAGAAGTCGTTGGTGAGCTGGCCTGGCCGGTCGGTCAGGACTCCGTATTCTTCGCCGCGGAAATTGGCGCCGAGCACGCGCAGACCGCCGATCAACACCGTCATCTGCGGGATTGTCAGTCGCAGCAGCGAAGCCCGGTCGATCAGCAGCTCCTCGGTCGGGACCGGATAGTGGACGTCGGTACGCAGATAGTTGCGGAAGCCGTCGGCCTTGGGCTCAAGCACGGCGAAGCTTTCGACGTCGGTCCAGTCCTGGCTGGCGTCGGTGCGGCCCGGAGCGAACGGCACCTCGATGTCGTGGCCGGCGTCCCTGGCCGCTTTCTCGACCGCGGCCGAGCCACCGAGCACGACGAGGTCGGCGATCGAGATTTTCTTGCCGTCGCCGGCATTGGAATCGAAGTCGGCCTTGATATCTTCATAGACGTTGAGAACCCGGGCCAGCTCCTCCGGCTCGTTGACTTCCCAGTTGCGCTGCGGCTCGAGCCGGATCCGGCCGCCGTTGGCGCCTCCGCGATGGTCGGTGCCGCGATAAGTCGAGGCTGAGGCCCAGGCCGCCTTGACCAGCTGCGGAACGGTCAGGCCAGAGTCGAGGATCCGCCGCTTGAGGTCGGCGATGTCGCTCGCCTCGACCAGCGCATGGTCGGCGGGAGGGATCGGGTCCTGCCAGATCAGATCCTCCTCCGGCACTTCCGGGCCGAGATAGCGAACCCTGGGCCCCATATCGCGATGGCACAGCTTGAACCAGGCGCGGGCGAAGGCGTCGGCGAAATAGTCCGGGTCGTCGCGGAATCGCTCGGAAATCTTGCGGAACTCGGGATCCTCGCGGAACGCCATGTCGGCCGTGGTCATCATCGTCGGCAGGCGCTTGTCCGGGCTGTGCGCGCCGGGGGCGAGGTCTTCCGGAGCCGGGTCGATCGGCTGCCACTGCCTGGCGCCGGCCGGGCTCGTGACGAGCTCATATTCATAGTCGAGCAGCATTCGGAAATAGCTCGAGTCCCATTGGATCGGAGTCGGGGTCCAGGCGCCCTCGAGGCCGCTGGTGATCGTGTCGTCGGCCATTCCGCAGCCATGCTCGCTGGTCCAGCCGAGACCCATTTGCGCGACGTCGCCGCCTTCCGGCTCGGCCCCGACCTTGGACGGGTCGCCGGCGCCGTGGCACTTGCCGAACGTGTGGCCGCCGGCGGTCAGAGCGACGGTTTCCTCATCGCTCATGCCCATGTTGTGGAAGGTCTCGCGGATTTCCTTGGCCGAGGCCAGCGGGTCGGAGCTGCCGCCAGGACCCTCGGGGTTGACGTAGATCAGGCCCATTTGAACCGCTGCGAGCGGGTTCTCGAGCGCCTTGCCGGCGTCGTCGCCCATGCGAGGCTTCGCGCCGGCGCCGACCCATTCCTCCTCGGTGCCCCAATAGACGTCCTTCTCCGGCTCGAAGACGTCGGCCCGGCCGCCGCCGAATCCGAACACCGGGGCGCCCATCGATTCGAAGGCGACGTTGCCGGCCATGATCATCAGGTCGGCCCAGCTGAGCTTGGCGCCATATTTTTGCTTGATCGGCCAGAGCAGACGGCGAGCCTTGTCGAGATTGGCGTTGTCCGGCCAGCTGTTGAGCGGAGCGAACCGCTGCTGTCCCGAATTGGCGCCGCCGCGGCCGTCGCCGATGCGATAGGTGCCGGCGCTGTGCCAGGCCATTCGGATGAAAAAGGGGCCGTAATGCCCATAGTCCGCCGGCCACCAGGGCTGGCTGTCGGTCATCAGCGCGGTGAGGTCGCGCTTGACTGCCTCATAGTCGAGAGACTCGAACTCGGCGGCATAATCGAAATCGTCGCCCATCGGGTCGGAGGGCTGCGGCAGGATGTCGAGCGACAATTGGTTGGGCCACCAATCGCGGTTGGTCCTGCCGACCAGGCTTCGGAGAGCAGCAGGCTCCTTCGAGGGATCGCTGAGCGGGCTGCCGCTAGTCTTGGCGTCCATGCGTTTCCTACCCTTGTTCGAGATTGATCCAGCCCTGCCAATAGGCCCGCCAGTTCAGCGACGGAAACGATTAAAGTCGCTTAGCGATATACGGAAAACCGATTAATCGCCGACCGATCAATCCATATGCTTGAGGCCTGCCCGCAGATAGTCCCAACCGGTGACAAGGGTCAAAGCGGCCGCCGCCCACAGCGAGACGATCCCAACCTGGAGAACCCAGGGCTGCCCCGGCAATGCTCCGCCGAGGATCAAGGCGCCAAGCGCCACCAGCTGGAATGTGGTCTTCCACTTGGCCAGCGCGCTCACCGGAATGGAAATCTGCAGCCCCGCAAGAAATTCGCGGAGACCCGAGACGATGATCTCGCGAAGCAGGATGATCAATGCCGGGATGATGTCCCAGTTTTCCAAGATGGGCGGGTCCCCATTCGCCCTTCGCGAAGCGAGAAGCATGACGATCACGGCGGCGACCATGATCTTGTCGGCGATTGGGTCGAGGAATTGCCCGAGCTTGGAGATTTGCCCCTGGGCGCGAGCTAGATAGCCGTCGAAATAATCGGTCAGGCCAACAACGCAGTAGAGGACGAAAGTGATCGCGTAGTCGATCGGCGTCGGTCGCCACAGGAGGAAAACGAGGATCGGCACGGCGAGGATGCGCGACAGGGTCAAAAGGTTGGGGAGCGAGAGCATCGCAGCCTTCTCTAGTCGAAACAGGCACGGCCGATAAAGAGCGGGCAGCGGCCGTGGCTTGCCGCTGCGCCAGCAGCCGTTACACAGGCGCGGCAATGGATTCGCGTGTGGTGCCGCTGCGCGGCGGGGCAGATTGATGCACGACGCGGCTCACTTGCTGAGGACGCGGCGTTTCCTGCCCATCTTCGTCACCCAGTTCCTCGGCGCCTTCAACGACAATCTGTTTCGCACCGCGATGGTGATGCTGGTGATCTACGGCATCTACCAGGACGCCACGCAGGAGGCGACGTTCAGCGCCATTGCCGGAGGTCTGTTCATCCTCCCGTTCTTCCTACTTTCCGCGCTCGCCGGCCAGCTGGCTGATTCGACCGACAAGGCGGCAATCGTCCGCATCGTGAAGACGGCGGAAATCCTGATCATGATCTTCGGGGCTGCCGGGCTGCTGCTCCACAACGTTCCGCTTCTGCTCGCGGCGCTGGCGGCGATGGGCATTCATTCGACATTCTTCGGGCCAATCAAATATGCCATCCTACCGCAGCACCTCCACCATGATGAAGTGCTCGGGGGCACGGGCCTGGTCGAAGCGGGCACCTATATCGGGATTCTCGGCGGCACATTGCTTGGCGGAATCCTGGTCCTGCAGCGCGGGGACGGATCCTTTCATGCGGAGTGGGCTGCGGTTGCAGTGCTGATGGTTGCCATCGCCGGGCGCATCTCGGGCGGTCTTGTTCCGCCGGCGCGGCCGGAAGAAGGGGCGCCGCCGCTCAAGATGGACTGGCACATCATCCGAGCGTCGGTCACTTTGGTGAGTGCCACCCTTCATGTCCCGCGGTTGTTCCTTGCGATCGTCTGCATCAGCTTCTTCTGGGCGATGGGGGCGGTGCTCGCCGCTCAATTCCCGCCGCTCGTCAAGAATAGCCTCGATTCCGACCAGACGGTCGCAACTCTCTTCCTGGCGATTTTCTCGATCGGCGTCGCGGTCGGCTCCGTCGCGGTCAACCGGCTGCTAAAGGGCCGGGTAGCGGCAACCTATTCCCCCGGCGCCGCTTTGGCGATGGGCGCGTTCGTCCTCGACCTGTTTCGGCGGGTGAAGAATTGGCCTGGGAACGGCGACGAGCTGCTGGGGGTGCGCGAGTTTCTCGCAATGCCCAACGGACCGTGGATCGTCTTCGATCTGTTTGGCGTGGCGATTGCCGGCGGCATGTTCGTGGTTCCGCTCTACGCATTCCTGACGACGACCGTTGCCAAATCGCAGACCGCCCGGACCATCGCTGCTAACAATATCGTCAACTCGGGCTTCATGGTCGCCGCGACGCTGATCCTGACGTTCGCAGTGCAGATGGGGGTGACGGTTGCCGACAGCCTGCTGATTGTCGCCGTGGCGAGCGTCATTGCCGCCTGGCTCGGGTGGCGGCTGCACAAGGCGTGCGATTGAGTTCTCGTCAGGCGATCAGAAGAAAGACGAACAGGAAACCCGAAGCGAAGGTCGTCGCGAACAGCTTCGCATCGTCCGACAGGAAAGCCCGCTGGCCGGAATATTCGGCGGTGATGAAATGCGGCCGCTTGCCAAAATCCCTCGGGTCGATTGCAGCAACTGGCCGAAGCGTTCGCATGGCAAATCCTTAACGCGATTTTTACCATGTCGACAACGACCCAATTGCCAAGGGTGATCCGCCCGTCCCGCGGTGGGACAGTAGGGAGGCTTAAAGCGGATTATTTCGTCAGTTGCCGCGAAAGGCCCGGCGCTCGAAGTCAGCAGGCGGCTGAGCGCGGCTTCGTTGTAGGCTGCGGAGGGAGATTGCGACTGGCCAGCAGCTGTGCGGCCTGGTCAGGCGTCATCGCTTTGCCGAAATACCAGCCCTGACCGACAATGCACCCGAGGGCGATCACGGACTGGCGCGTTTCCTCGTCCTCAATGCCCTCGATGCACACAGGCACTTCGAGCGCGTTCGCCAATGTAGAAACCGCTCGGATAATCGCGGAATTTTGGCGATTGCTACGCAAATCGGAGACGAATGTCCGATCGATCTTGATCATGTCGAACGGCAAGGCGCGAAGGTGCGACAGTGACGAAAAGCCGGTTCCGAAGTCGTCGAGCGCGAGGCGCACTCCCTGGTTCTTGAGGCTGGCGACGATCGATCGGGCCAGATCGAGCTCCGCGAAGAGCGAGCTTTCAGTGATCTCGACTATGAGCCGTTCGGAGGGAAATCCGGTTTCGGTAAGCAGCCGCACGATGCGCTGGGCAAGCCAGCCATCGGCAAGCTGCGACGGTGCAATGTTTACCGAAATGCTGAGCGCCGGGTCCCATTGCGACGCCTGGACCAGCGCCTCGTGGATCACTTGTTCCGACAGTCGGCCGATCAGTCCGATCTCCTCGGCTACCGGAATGAACACGTCCGGCCCGATCAGACCGCTCAACGGGTGGTTCCAGCGCGCCAGAACTTCAAAGCCGACGACTTCACCGGTGGCGAGATCGACCTGTGGCTCAAAGAAGGGGACGAACTGTCCGTTCTCGAGGCCGACTCGAATTCCTTGTTCGATTTCCGAATGGGCGAGAAGCGCCCGTTCCATCCCGGAATCGAACCAGACCGGACGCGCGGCGCGCCCGTTCTTGGCATGATCCATGGCAATGTCGGCACGGCGCAACAGGTCCGGTATTCGAAGCTCGCCCGCGGGAGCCGCGGCGATGCCCGAATAGGCACCGACCTGAATCATCTTGCCGTCGATTTCGAACGGCCTTGTCACAGCCTTGAGGGCGACCTCACCGATCAACTCGGCCCGGGCCAGGTCCGCCGCCGACAACGCAAGCGCGACCGCAAACTCGTCGCCGCTCAGGCGAGCAACGATCGAGTCTGGTCCGGTCGCTTCGCAGATTGCCCCAGCGATACGTCGCAACAGCTCGTCACCGATCTCAAAACCATGGCGATCGTTTATCGCCTTATAGCGGTGGATCTGGAGCGAGAGCATGGCGATATGTTCGCCAAGCGGCCGCTGCTGCTCGGCTAGTTGTTGAGCCCGGTCGGCGAAACCCTTGCGGTTGAGCAGACCCGTCAGGCTGTCCGTCGTGGCGATGATCACCTCTCGCCGTTCGCCGTCGGCCCGAAGCTCCGCCTCGTGCTGCAAATCGGCGTAGCGACGCCAACCGAACAGGATGAGGGCGACGTTGAGGGTCAGGGCCGTGCTGGTGAGCTGGACCTGCCCGCGGAACTCCTCGTCACCAAGGCTGATTTGATTGAAGAAGGCGCTGCCGTTCCAAATCAGCAGCAGAACCGCGACGATCAGGATCGACAAAACCAGCGCATCACGGCGAGCATTGGCCAGCCCGGCCGTCCTGCGTACGCTTGCAATATTGTTCGGCGCCCAAATCACGCGTTCGACTTAATACCGCAGGCTTAACAAATTCTCCTCGAAAAAGAGGAAAATCTCCCGCGAATCGGGCCCGTTACGGATGTCACAGGGTTGTCCCTGCAATCCGGCCATCAGCTATGGTGCGGACGGCGGGACTCGAACCCGCACGCCCTTGCGGGCAGAAGATTTTAAGTC
>Ga0247719_1001231_pt1 | contig 11089 bp, 13 predicted proteins | sample 41E_DmetaG_FD_189046 | JGI IMG/M metagenome (GOLD analysis project Ga0247719, IMG submission 189046) | Soil microbial communities from hillslope of Landscape Evolution Observatory, University of Arizona, Oracle, AZ, United States - 4-1-E_D | ecosystem: Engineered > Artificial ecosystem >...
TTGGGTGGGCAGTACGTCCTCCTCCACAACGGGATCGACGTGGCCCGCTTCACCAAGGCCACGCCGTGGCCCACCGAGGGACCGACCGTCCTGTTCCTCTCCCGCCACGAGGAGCGCAAGGGCCTCGACGTGCTGATCGAAGCCCTGGCCCTGCTACCCGACCACGCCCGGGTGTGGATCGCCAGCGACGGCCCCGACACGCCCCGGCTGAAGGCGGCCGCCGGCGGCGACCCCCGCGTGGAGTGGCTGGGCCGCATCGACGAGGGGGAGAAGGTGCGCCGGCTGCGGGGCGCCTCGGTGCTGTGCGCGCCGTCGCTCCGGGGGGAGTCCTTCGGCATGATCCTGCTCGAGGCCATGGCCGCGGAGACCCCGATCGTCGCCAGCGACCTACCCGGGTACCGCAAGGTCATCGGGGACGGGGAGCCGGCCGCCCTCTTGGTCCCCCCCGGCGACGCCGCCGCCCTGGGGGCCGCCCTGCGCCGGGTGCTGGAGGATCGGGGACTGGCCGCCTCGTTGGCCGGAGCCGGCGACGTGCGGGCCGCCACCTTCTCCATGGACCGGCTGGCCGAGCGCTACGTCGAGCTCTACCGCTCGGCGATGTCAGGGGACTCTCCCGTATGATGACGCGGGCATGATCACGATCATCGTCATCGCGCTGGTCGTCCTGGTCCTGTTGTACGTCATCGTGACGTACAACGGGCTGGTCCGGCTGCGGAACCGCATCGAGAACGCCTGGGCCCAGATCGACGTACAGCTCCGCCGGCGCTACGACCTCATCCCGAACCTCGTGGAGACGGTCAAGGGCTACGCCGCCCACGAGAAGGCGACGTTCGAGGCGGTCACCAACGCTCGGGCCAACGCCATCAGCGCGCAGGGGCCGGCGGACCAGGCACGGGCCGAGAACATGATCTCCGGTGCCCTGAAGTCGCTGTTCGCGGTGTCCGAGGCCTACCCGGAACTGAAGGCCAACCAGAACTTCCTGTCGCTGCAGGAGGAGCTGAGCGGTACGGAGGGACGGATCTCCTACGCCCGGCAGTACTACAACGACGCGGTGCTGCGGATGAACACCAAGATCCAGAGCTTCCCGTCGAACATCCTGGCCGGCATGTTCGGGTTCAAGGAGCACGAGTACTTCGAGGCCGACGACACTTCGCGCGGCCCTGTCTCCGTGCAGTTCTGACCTCTCTATCGACTGACTTCGGCTCCTGTACGACCAGATCTCCTCCAACAAGCGGCGTTCGGTCCTGCTGGTCGTCGGCTTCGTGGTCCTGGTCCTCCTCGTGGGCTGGGCCGTCGACCTCCTGCTGGGCTTCGGTCCGGCCGCGCTGGTCGTCGCCCTGGTCTTCGCCGGTGGGACGGCGGCCGTCGGCTACTGGAAGTCCGACGCCATCGCCCTGTCCATGAGCCACGCCCGGCCGGCCGACCCCACGACGTACGCGCGCCTGCACAACCTGGTGGAGGGTCTCTGCATCGCCGCCGGTCTCCCGAAGCCCCGCATCTACGTCATCGAGGACGACGCGCCCAACGCCTTCGCCACCGGGCGCAATCCGCGGCATGCCGCGGTCGCCGTCACCACCGGCCTGATGGACAAGCTGACCCGCATCGAGCTGGAGGGCGTGCTCGCCCATGAGCTCAGCCACATCAAGAACTACGACATCCTCGTGTCCACGCTGGCCGTGACGCTGGTCGGCGTGGTGGCCGTCCTCACCGACTTCAGCCTCCGGTTCTTGTGGTGGGGCGGGCCGCGCCACCGCGACGACGCCCGGGCAGGCGGCGGCGGACCAGCCGCCGTGCTGGCGATCTTCGGGCTCGTCCTCCTCGTGCTCTCGCCCGTGGTGGCCAAGCTGATGCAGGCCACGATCAGCCGGCGGCGGGAGGTCCTGGCCGATGTGAGCGGAGTGGCCCTCACCCGGTACCCTCCCGGGTTGATCTCGGCGTTGGAAAAGCTGAGGGACGACACAACCGTCGTCCACTCGTCGTCGAGGGCCACAGCCCACCTCTGGGTGGAGTCCCCGCTGGCCCGCACGCCGGAGGAGGGGCGACTCTCCCGGTTGAACCGGCTGTTCGACACCCACCCTCCCCTGGAGGAGCGGATCCAGGCCCTCAAGGAGCTCTGAGCAAGGATGAAGCGCACACTGATCTCCCTCGCCGTGCCGCTGGTACTGGCCATCACCGCGGCCTGCGGCGGGAACGGCATGAGCGCGGCCGACGTCGGCCAGGTCGGCCGCGGGCCCAACGAGGCGCCCGTCGGGACCGGTCCCGTCATCGGCAGGTACCCGCTCACCGGCATGCCGGCCACGGATGCCGCCAAGCTACGACGGCCCGCGGTCGCCGTGAAGATCGACAACAACGCCCAGGCCCGTCCCCAGGCCGGCCTCGAGGCCGCCGACGTGATCTACGAGGAGTTCACCGAGGGGATCACCCGCTTCGTGGTGGTCTTCCAGTCCTCCGACGCCGCCCTCGTCGGCCCGGTGCGTTCCGTCCGTCCCGGCGATCCGGCCATCGTCAAGCCGTTCGGCGGCGCGCTCGTGTTCTCCGGAGGCTCCCCGCCGGTTCTCAGCGTCGTCCGTGCCGCCGGGATCACCCAGGTCACCGAGAACGACACGGACACCTTGAAGCGGCGCAGCGGGAAGAGGGCGCCACACAACCTGTACACCACCACCGAGGCCATGTTCCGGAAGGCTGGTGCCGGCGCCGCCCCTCCCGCGTTGGCCACGTTCCTGGCGCCGGGGGCGCCGCTGACGGCCGGCGGTGGCACGCCGGTCTCCACCCTGCGACTCTCGGCCGCCCCCGGCGTGACCGCGTCCTACGCCTGGGACCCGGCCGCCAGCGTGTGGAAGCGGTCCACCGACGGCCGCCCCCACGTGCTCGAGGGCGGCGCGCAGCTCTCACCCCGGAACGTGATCGTGCAGTACGCGCCCTACGTCACCTTCCCTGCCGACCAGAAGGTGCGGTTCCCGGAGGTCGTCGGCTCGGGTGACGCCGTCGTGTTCGTCGGCAACACCCAGGTGAGGGGCAAGTGGACGAAGTCCTCCGCCGGCGCGATGACGACCTACGCCGACTCCGCCGGCCGGCCGATCCCGCTGGCGCCGGGGCAGACCTGGGTCCACCTGCAGACGCCGGGCTCGCCGGTCACCGCGAGCTGAGGCCGAGGAGACCGACCTGACCAACGCCGCGGTGGAGAAGGCGGTCACCGTCGGCTGGGCGCAGGAGGGACGTGGGTGGAGCTGGCTCGCGCCGGCGCGCCGGCGACCGTCCGTTGAGCGTGGCAAACCCGCCGGGGCTGCCGAGGCACGGGCGGTAGAATCGGCGCCATGCCCGAACGCACCACCGGCGCGCGTACCTCTGGAACGGCGACAGTCAAGCGCGGCCTGGCCGAGATGCTCAAGGGCGGCGTGATCATGGACGTCGTCAACGTCGAGCAAGCCCGCATCGCCGAGGACGCCGGCGCGGTCGCCGTCATGGCCCTCGAGCGGGTGCCGGCGGACATCCGGCGCGACGGCGGCGTCGCCCGGATGAGCGACCCGGCGATGATCGAGGCCATCCAGGGCGCGGTGACGATCCCCGTGATGGCCAAGGCCCGCATCGGCCACTTCGCCGAGGCCCAGGTCCTGGAGGCCCTCCAGGTCGACTACATCGACGAGAGCGAGGTGCTCACCCCGGCCGACGAGGCGCACCACATCGACAAGTGGCCGTTCGCCGTGCCCTTCGTCTGCGGGGCCACCAACCTGGGTGAGGCGCTGCGCCGCATCTCCGAGGGGGCGGCCATGATCCGCTCCAAGGGCGAGGCGGGCACCGGCAACATCGTGGAGGCCGTGCGCCACCTGCGCGCCATCCTCGGCGACATCCGCCGGCTCACCCAGGCCGACGCCGCCGAGCGCTACGCGTGGGCCAAGCAGCTCCAGGCACCGATCGACCTGGTCGCCGAGGTGGCCGAGTCGGGTGAGCTCCCCGTGCCCCTCTTCTGCGCCGGCGGCATCGCCACGCCGGCCGACGCCTCCCTCGTCATGCAGCTCGGCGCCGAAGCGGTCTTCGTCGGCTCGGGCATCTTCAAGAGCTCGGATCCTGTCGCCATGGCCCGGGCCGTGGTCGAGGCCACCGCCCACTTCCGCGACCCGTCGATCGTCGCCAAGGTGAGCCGGGGGCTGGGCGAGGCCATGCGTGGCGCGGAGATGGGCAGCCTCGAGACGCGGCTGGCGGAGCGCGGCTGGTGACGGTGTGAGGCGGCCTCCAGGTGCACAAGGTCGGGATCCTGGCGCTCCAGGGGGCCTCGCGGCGCCACGCTGAGGCGGTGGCCGCCCTCGGTGGCCACCCGGTGGAGATCCGGGTACCCGAGGATCTGTCGGGGATAGAGGGGATCATCCTGCCCGGCGGCGAGTCGACCACCATGTCGAAGCTGCTCGGCCTGTCCGGCCTCTTCGACGCGTTGGCCGAACGGCTGACCGCCGGCCTGCCGGCGTTCGGTACCTGTGCGGGGATGATCCTGCTGTCCTCACGCATCCTCGACGGCCGGACCGACCAGCGCAGCCTCGGGGTCCTCGACGTCGACGTGCGCCGCAACGCCTTCGGTCGCCAAGTCGACTCCTTCGAGACCGACCTGGTGGTCAAAGGGGTGGCCGGCGGCGTGTTCCCGGCCGTCTTCATCCGGGCGCCGGTCATCGAGCGGGTGGGGGAGGGCGTCGAGGTGCTGGCCAGCATCGACGACCGCCCCGTGCTCTGCCGCGAGGGCCCGGTCATGGCCGCGGCCTTCCATCCCGAGCTCTCGCACGACCTGCGCCTGCACGAGCTGTTCCTGGCCACTTCGCTATTCCTGGAGGGTTGAGATGTCCGGACATTCCAAATGGGCGACGATCAAGCATCAGAAGGGCGCCAAGGACAAGGTTCGGGCCAAGGTCTTCGCCAAGGTCCTGCGCCAGGTGGAGGTCGCCGCCCGCGACGGCGGCGGCGACATGACCGCCAACGCCACGCTGCGCACGATGTACCAGAAGGCCCGGGATGCCTCCGTGCCCGTGGACACGATCGAGCGGGCCATCAAGCGGGGCACCGGCGACCTCGAGGGAGTCCGCTACGAGGCGGTGAACTACGAGGGCTACGCCCCGATGGGCGTGGCCGTCTACGTCGAGACGCTGACGGACAACCGCAACCGCACGGGCGCCGACGTGCGGGCCATCTTCTCGAAGAACGGCGGCTCCAGCGCCGAGCCGGGCGCGGTGGCGTGGCAGTTCGAGCGCAAGTCCGTCCTGATCATCCCCAAGGACGGCCCCGCCTCCGACGAGGACGAGGTCATGATGATCGGCCTGGACGCCGGCATGGAGGATCTCGAGGACCAGGGCGACACGTGGCAGCTCACGGCCGCTCCCACCGACCTCGGTCGGCTGCGCGACGCATTCGAGGCTGCCGGCGTGAAGGTCACCTCGGCGGACCTCACCATGGTCCCGACCACCACCATCGCCCTGGAGTCCGAGGCCGACGCCCGCAAGGTGCTGCGCCTGGTCGACGCCCTCGAAGACCACGACGACGTACAGGCGGTGTACGCCAACTTCGACATCCCCGAGAACATCCTTACAACGATGTCGGTGTAGGAGTACGATGGCGACATGCCCACCGCCGTCATCTACGCCAGGATCAGCAAGGACGACCGGGGCGACCACCTCGGCGTTGACCGCCAGGAGCGAGCATGTCGGGAGCTTGCTGCCCGGCGTGGCCTTGAGGTGCTGGACGTCCTCGTCGACAACGACCTGTCGGCGAGCAACGGCAAGCGGCGGCCGGCCTTCGAGCGGCTCGTCGACATCCTCGACAACCGGGTGGCGTCGGCGGTCCTGACGTACCACTGCGACCGGCTGTACCGCCGTGGAGCCGACCTCGAGCGCCTGGTGAAGATGGTGGAGTCCAGCGGCGCTCAGGTCCACACCGTGGCGGCCGGAGACGTGGACCTCAGCACCGCATCCGGCCGGATGGTGGCCCGTATGCTCGGTGCCGCCTCTCAACATGAGGTCGAGCGCCTCGGGGAGCGCATGAAGATGAAGTCCGACGAGCTGGCAGCCAAGGGCCGCGCCCCCGGAGGGCGCCCCCCGTTTGGGTACTCGTGGGAGTGGACCAGGGAGCCCACCGGCGAGATGCGCCGGCGCTACGCCATCAACCCCGACGAGGCCGCAGCGCTCAAGATGATGGCCCGCCGGGTGCTGGAGGGCTCCAGCCTTCTCGCCCTGGCCCGGGAGCTGGACGCCGCCGGCATCCGCACACGAGAGGGCCGGCCGTGGCACCACTCGACTGTGCGGGCCTCGCTGGTCAACCCGGCCGTCGCCGGGCTCCGTGTTCACCGCCGGGAGATCGCAGGCCCGGGGGAGTGGACCCCCATCCTCGACCGGGCAACCTGGGAAGAGATCCGGGCGGTGCTCGCCGATCCTGCCCGCAAGCGCACCCGGCCGGCGCGGCGCTACCTACTCTCCGGCCTGGTGGTCAATCCCAACGGCGAACCTCTGGCCGGCGGTCCCTCCAAGGGGGCGGCAGGGGCGGCAGGCCGTCGCTCCTACGCCACGAGGTGGCCGGCATCGCCGTCCCTGTCCATTGGCGCCGACGACCTGGAAGAGTTGATCGTCGAGGCCGTCCTTCAACGGCTGGACGATGCCGTCTTGCCCGAACCCGAGACGCCAGCGCCAGGTGCCGGCGGTGTCGTCGTCGCACTGGAGGCCGAGCTGGCCGAGCTGGCCGAGCTGCGAGGAGCGGGGGCGATCAGCCTCTCGGAATGGATGGCCGCCCGAGGGCCCCTCCAGGAGCGCCTAACCGCCGCTCGGGCTACCGCTGGCAGCACCCGACGGCCGAAGCGCTCGGAACTGTTCACCACGCCGGGAGCGGCCCGCAGGGCATGGCCGGCGCTCGACCTCGCCGCCAGGCGGGAGATCATCACCGCCGTGGTGGAGACAGTGACGGTGATGCCCGCCACCCGAGGCCGCTGGACCCCGCTCGAGGAGCGGGTCGACGTGACCTGGCGGGTCTAGCTCGCTCGCTGTCGGCCCACGGGCCGCCGGCGAACGTCGGGCCAGTAGGCGTACACCACCTTCTTGAGCTGACCATCAAAAGCCCAGAGCACCAGTTTCTCGCCGGCGGCGAGCGAGTGAGCGGTGAATCTGGCAGGCCCAAGCACCGGGGCGTGCTCGTCAACGCTCATCACCGCCGCGCGCAGGTCGGGCCAGCTCCATCCTCGGCCGCCGTGCCAGACGACGTCCTGGCCGGCAAGGAGCACATCAACCGTGCGTCGTGCCAGCCAGCGCGGGTCCGTGTGGCGGCCGACCTTCAGGACCTCAGGAACCCTCACCGGCTGCCTCCCCCGTGGACGAATGCCATTCGTGTGACTATACTTCGGCAAACGGTCTGCTGAATGGGCCCCCGTTCCCACCCGGGAACCTCCGTTGCCTGGCAGACACCTCACTGGAGGTGTCGCGCAACGTGCAGCGATTCAACGGAACCAAGCTCCGCGAACTGCGGGAGCAGGCGGGCCTCACCCGGGAACACGTCGCCATCGCCATTGGCCGGTCGGCTGAGACGGTAGGTCTGTACGAGAGGGGCAAGGTAATGCCGCCGGCGAGCCTCGTGGCCGCCATGGCCGACGAGCTCGGGTGTCCCGCTGGCGACCTATTCACCCGGGTCGCCCTGGAGGCGGCATGACCGTCGCCGACGATGCCCGGGCCCTCGTGCGCCGCAGCACCGAAGCCCAAGGGTTGCCCGAAAAGGTCGAGGACCCCGCGGTCCTCGCCAGGGTGGCCGCAATCCTCGGCGCCGCTGTCGCCGGCCAGAGCAAGAAGGCCTGTTGATGGCCGCCAACGAGGTGGTCACCACCACGGTCAACGCGGTGCAGACCATCACCCTGAAGTGCGAGAACTGCCGGAGGCCGCTCGGCGCATGCACAGTCCGCGTCGGCCCCTCAGCACGCCAGAACGGCTGGAGATGCGGCCGGCCGGCGTGTGCCGCAGGAAATGACGAGGCCCCGGGGTCATCACTCCCGGGGCCCACGTCCACAACCACCACCACAGTGACCGCCGACCCGACCTGCTGGAAGGGAGACGCTCGTGACCACCTTACCTAAGGGCAAGGTCATTTCGCTGCGCCCTCGGCCCGAGGTTACGGAACGAGGACTGCGGGCACTGGTGGCCGAGGCCCGGTACGCCTTGGCCGCCGTCGACCGCGGCGACGTCGACGAGATCCACGCCGCCTACCTGGCGTGTATGCGGGCCGTGCGCCTCGTCATGGACGCCGGCCTCTCCCAGCCGTGCCGCTGGCGGCCGGTGTCGTGCTGCCCGACCTGCGGCGCCGAGGTCAGCGGCGGCAGGTGTTGGGGCTGCGGCTCGCCTCCGTCGGGGAGGGCCAGCTGATGGTGGCCAACCCGATACTCACTTTCGCCCTCGAGGCCACGCGCTCCGGGTTGCGCGTGCTCCCGCCACGCGAGGACGGCAGCAAGGCGCCCGACGCCGGCGAATGGAAGCAATGCATGACCACCCGGGCCACGGAGGCCGAGGTCAGGGACTTCTACGCCAACGGCCGCACCGGGCTGGGCATCGTCTGCGGCGCGGTGTCCGGCGGCCTGGAGATGTTCGAGTTCGAGGGCCGGGCCATCGACGCCGGCGTGGCCGACGCCTTCATCGACGCCGCCGACGCATGTGGGCTCCGGCCCTTGGTCGACCGCATCGCTCTGGGCTACACCGAGGCCACACCCTCGGGCGGCCTGCACTGGTTGTTCCGCACGGAGTCGCCGGTGTCCACGACGTTGGCACGCCGGCGTGCCACCGACGAGGAGATGGCCGAGGACCCGGACAAGCGGGTGAAGCTGCTCATGGAGACCAAGGGCGAGGGCGGGTTCACCATCACCGCCCCCAGCCACGGGACGGTGCACCCGACCGGCAATCCGTGGACGCTCATCACCGGCGGGTTCGCCACCATCGCCGCCATCACCGCCGAGGAGCAGCAGGCCCTCCACGACCTGGCCCGCACGTTCGACCAGATACCCCGGCCGGAGGTCCGACCCTCCAGGGTCGGCGCTCATTCGAGCGCGACCGAAGGAGTCCGGCCCGGCGACGACTACAACGCCCGCACCACCTGGGCCGAGGTGCTCGAGCCGGAAGGCTGGACCGCCGTTTACACCCGAGGAGAGACGACCTACTGGCGCCGGCCCGGCAAGACGGGGCCCGGCATCTCGGCCACGACGGGGCATGGCGGCTCCGACCTCCTCTGGGTTTTCAGCTCGTCGACCATCCTGGAGGCCGAGCGCAGCTATGACCGGTTCGGCGCATTCGCTGCTCTCCACCACGACGGTGACCTGGCCGCCGCCGCCCGGGCGCTGGCCGAGCAGGGCTACGGAGTTCGTGACCGTCACGGTGACCGTCGTGTTCAAGGTCAAGGTGATGGTCAACAGGATCCCGGTGACGCTGATGTTCAGAAGCCAGCATCAGCGGTCACCGCCGACGTCGGCGAGAAGAAGAAGCACCAGCCCGCGCCCGAGGTCGACCCGGCTGAGGAGATGCGAGCCGTGGTCCAAGGCGCAGCACGACGCGCCCGCGTCGACGGTGCGACCTTCGTCCTCGACAGCCAGGTCGACGTGTCCGCGGTCTGGGGCGAGGGCGACCTGGTGGCGTGGAGCCAGGGTGAGCCGCTGCTCATCAATGGGCCGGCCGGCGTGGGTAAGACCACCATCGCCCAGCAGCTCGCCCTGGCCCGCCTGGGGCTGCGCTCAGAGGTGCTGGGCATGCCGGTGGCCCCTGATGACCGCGCGGTCCTCTACGTCGCCGCTGACCGGCCCACGCAGGCCGCCAGAAGTATGCGCCGGATGGTGGGGGAGGAACACCGACAGGCGCTGGCCGAACGGCTCATCGTCTGGCGTGGCCCCCTCCCCCACACCCTCAACCGGGTGCCTGAGGTGCTGGTGATGATGGCGGAGGAGATGGGCGCCGGCACGGTCATCATCGACTCGCTCAAGGACGTGGCCACCAAGTTGAGCGACGAGGAGACCGGTACCGACGTCAACCGGGCGCTACAGCTCGTGTGCCTGGCCGGCGTTGAGGTGCTGGCCCTCCACCACCAACGGAAGCGTCAGCAGGGCGCCGAGAGGCCCAAGAGCCTCGACGACGTCTACGGCTCCACCTTCCTCACCGCCGGCGCCGGCTCCGTGCTCCTCGTCTGGGGGCGGGCCGGCGATGCCGTGGTGGAGCTCTCCCACCTCAAGCAGCCCGTCGACACCATCGGCCCCCTGACCCTCCTGCACGACCACGACCGGGGCCTCACCGTGGTGCAGGACCAGGTGGACCTCCTGGCCGTGGTACGCACCAGCAACGGCCTCACCGCCCAGGGGGCAGCCCGTGCCCTGTTCCAGACCGACTCACCCAAGGCCAACGAGATTGAGCGGGCGAGACGTCGTCTTGAGCGGTTGTGTGTGGAGGGATTGGCTCATCGGGCCGAGCCGAAGATGGGCGGCGAGGGCGGCAGCGAGGCCGCTCGATACTGGGCGACGGATGGGTTGCGGGACGCTTCGTGAGCACTCACGGAGCATTCACGCTCGACTTTCGGCGAGGAGCATTCACGCTTGCCAAAAGCATTCACGTTTGGGGACATCTATGCAGGTGGGACCACCCACGGGAGCACCCACGCCACTCACGCTGGCAGAGCACTCACGTTTCCCCCCCTCTCTTAAGAGGGGGAAACGCGTGCATGGGGTCGGTGGAGCCGTCGCACCCCCCAATGCCGCGGGCTCCGGCCATCGGACCGGTGAGGGGACGCCCTCGGGGTGCGTACGGGTTTGGATGCCCATTTTCGACCGCCCTTGGGAGGCCACATGACCGCCCTTGACGCATCGAAAACGCCCCTTTGTGGTGCCTGTGGGCGCCCTTTAGTGCCCGCCACGTACCGCGGCCAACCCCGGCTGTGGTGCTCGGAATCGTGCCGGGCGTGGGCCAAGCGGAACCCCGGGCGGCGCCGACCACGTCCCCGGTGCCAGTACTGCGGCTCCGAGAAACCACTCAGGGCCGGATGAACCGACAACAGAGAAAGGAAGTGCGATGACTGAAAATGCGAACCGAAAGATGTGGAGGGACTGGTGGGAGGC
>Ga0247719_1001233_pt1 | contig 11050 bp, 11 predicted proteins | sample 41E_DmetaG_FD_189046 | JGI IMG/M metagenome (GOLD analysis project Ga0247719, IMG submission 189046) | Soil microbial communities from hillslope of Landscape Evolution Observatory, University of Arizona, Oracle, AZ, United States - 4-1-E_D | ecosystem: Engineered > Artificial ecosystem >...
GTGCGCAGTCGGCGCCCGGCCGCTCGCGGTCACCAACTGCCTCAATTTCGGCAACCCGCAGCGGTCCGAGATCATGGCCCAGTTCGTCGGCTGCCTCGAGGGCATGGGCGAAGCCTGCCGCGCGCTCGACTTCCCGATCGTCTCGGGCAACGTGTCGCTCTACAATGAGAGCAAGGCGACGGGGGGCGGCTCGGCGATCCTGCCGACCCCGGCGATCGGCGGCGTCGGCCTGCTTGACGACTGGGCGGCGAGCGCGACCATCGGCGGCGCATCCGAAGGTGACGACATCTGGCTGGTCGGCAATCCCCCGGCGCACCTCGGCCAGTCGCTGTGGCTGCGCGAGATCCACGGCCGCGCCGAAGGTCCGCCGCCGCCGGTCGACCTCGCTGCGGAGCGCCGCCACGGCGAGTTCGTCCGCCGCCTGATCGCCGAGGCTTTGGTCACCGCCGTCCACGACATCAGTGACGGCGGCCTGCTGATCGCGCTCGCCGAAATGGCGCTCGCCGGCGGCCGCGGCGCGACCCTCGATCGCCTGTTCCTCGACGGCGCTCCCCTCCTCGCGCCTTTGCTGTTCGGCGAGGACCAGGGGCGCTATCTCGTCACCACCTCAAACTCCGATCCTTTGGTGCGGGCAATGGCCGCCGAGCGCATCGCGCACAGCTTCGTCGGCTCGGTCGGCGGCGACTCCATCACCATTGGCGGATTCAGCGTCGCCCTCGCCGATCTCCGCACCGTCCACGAAGGCTTCTTTCCACGGCTGATGGGCCCGGACGCCGCTTTGGCTTGACCAGGCTCCTCCCTGTTGCGCAGCAATGGGGAGGGGGACCATGCAGCGAAGACTGCATGGTGGAGGGGTCAAGCGGTGAGCGCCAGCGACGAAGCCTACAAGAACGCACGGGGGCTCCGCCGCCGGCTGTCATTGCCGGAGAAGCTGCTGTGGGTGCGTCTGCGCCGCCGCGGGATTCGATTCCGCCGGCAGCATCCGCTCGGACCTTACGTGCTCGACTTCTACTGCCCCGCCCGCAAGCTGGGGATTGAGGTGGACGGCTTCTCTCACGACGTGGGCGATCGCCCCGAACGTGATGAAGCCCGCGCGGAATGGCTACGGCAGCGGGGAATCGAGCTGCTCCGGGTCCCAGCGGGCGATGTGCTCGCCGATCCTGACGGAGTGGCCGATGCGCTCGTGCAGATGTGCGCCCAACCCCTCCACCACTTAGCTTCGCTAAGCGGTCCCCCTCCCCGCGCCTGAGGCGCAGGGAGGAGCGAATGACCACCGGCTTGTCGAGGGCGCCGCAGGCGCCGGAACAGGGCAATCCGCGAAAATAGTTGCGAACGCCTCGCATTATCGGTTATGGCGATTCTCATGATCGTCTGCGTCTGCAACGCCTTGTGCGAAGACGAAGTCCGCCGCGCCGCCCGCGCTGGCTCCCCCTGCCCGCGCTCGGCCTATGCCCAGCTCGGCTGCCAGGTGCAGTGCGGCAGCTGCCTGCCGTTCGCGCGCGAACTGATCGACGAAGAGCGCGAAGCCCTGCTGAAGGTCGACGCCGCGGCCGCTTGAGCCGCTCTGCGACTGACTATCACTAGCAGATTTTTCCCGGTTTTCTGCCGTTTTTCGCTTTCCTTCCCCGCAGATCGCGCGTAGAGCGCGGGCAAGAGCGGAAGGACGAAAAATGAAGGGCGACCCACGGATCATCGAGCTACTCAATGGGGCGCTCAAGGCCGAGCTGACGGCGATCAACCAATACTGGCTGCACTACCGGATGCTCGACAACTGGGGCGTCCACAAGCTCGCCGAATATGAGCGTCACGAGTCGATCGACGAGATGAAGCATGCCGATCGCATCACCGAGCGCATCCTGTTCCTCGAGGGTCTTCCCAATCTGCAGGCGCTGGGGCGGCTGCGCATCGGCGAAAACGTCGAGGAGATTCTTCGCGCCGATCTCGAGGCGGAGCATGAGGCCGTCGCAATGTACCGCGACATCATCGCTCATGCCGAAAGCGTGCGCGACTACGGCACCCGCGACCTCATTGCCGAGATCCTTCGCGACGAAGAAGGCCATGTCGACTTCCTCGAGACCCAGTTCGAGATGATCGGCCGCATGGGGCTCCAGAACTACATCCAGCTTCAGTCCGAGCCCGCGAAAGAGTAGCGGCGGGGCCGGCGCGCGGCCAATTGGCTGCCGGGGTAGAGGGGAAGCGCGATGATCGACGCCGCGCACGCGGCCGGCGGCCGGCTGACGAGCCTCGACGTGGTTCGCGGCATCGCCGTCATGGGCATATTGCTCGCCAACCTTCCCGCCTTCGGGCTTCCGGAGCCCGCCTATTTCTCCCCGCTGGCGTGGGGCGGCACCGCCCCCGCCGACATCACCGCCTGGTTCCTCAATTTCGTCCTGGTCGAGGGGCGCATGCGCGGCCTTTTCAGCCTCTTGTTCGGCGCGTCGATGCTGCTGATCGTGGAGCGGGCGCGCGACCGGCACGAAAGCGGCGCCGCCGCGCATTTTCGTCGCATGGCGGTGCTGTTCGCGATCGGCCTCGCCCACCTCTACCTGGTCTGGTGGGGCGACATCCTCGCCCATTACGCCCTGGTCGGAGCTTTCGCCTTCCTATTCACCCGCGCCGCCACCCCGACGCTGGTGCTTTGGGGCCTGATCTTCCTCACATTCTCAGCGGCGGTCGGCCTTGGCGGCTATATGACGATGCTCGCCAGCGCCGCCCGCGATACTCCCGAGGCGGCGGCGACCTGGGCGAGCTTCGCCCAGGGCTTCGGAGTGCCGCCTCGCGCCGACATCGTCGCGGAAATCGCGGCCATGAAGGGCAGCTGGCTCGACCAGCTGCGCTGGCGCTGGGAAAATGCCCTCGACCCCTTCCGCTTCCTCAAGATCGGCGGCCTGCAGACGCTCGCGACGATGCTGCTGGGCATGGCCGCCTTCCGCTCGGGGCTGCTGACAGGAAGCTGGGAGCGGCGGCGGCTGGCGCGCTGGGCGGCGGTCTGCCTGCTGGTCTCCTGGACCGCTTATGCGCTGCTCGGGCTCAGCACGATGCGCAGCGGCTTCGACCAGCGCGCGGTGTTCCTCGCCTCGATCGTCGCCAGCGAGCCGTTCCGGGTTATCGGCGCCATCGGCTATGCCGCATTGATGGTGCTGCTCGCGCGCCGCGGCGGCTGGCTGACCGCCCGCATCGCAGCGGTCGGCCGGGCCGCTTTCTCCAACTATCTCGGCACGTCGCTGCTGGTGACCTTCATCTTCTACGGCTGGGGGCTCGGCATGTTCGGCGAACTCGGCCGCGCCCAGCTCTATCTGCTTGCCCCCCTCGTCTGGGCGCTGATGCTCTTGTGGTCGAAGCCGTGGCTGGACCGCTTCGCCTACGGCCCCCTCGAATGGGCGTGGCGCAGCCTGTCACGCGGGCGTTTCCAGCCGATGCGCAGGCTCGAGCCGAAGCGCGCCTAGATTCGGCCGAAATCCTGGTTGGCGACCTTGCGGCCGAACCCGCCCGAGGGCCGCGCCCGGGTCAGCAGCGGGTTGGTCGCCTTGTCGAACATCTCCAGCGTCTGCTCCAGCAGGCGGCGCAGCTCGACCACGCTCGCAACCAGCTCGTCGGGGAAGCGGTGAGTCTCGATGCACAGCCGCGCGGTCGATTCGATCAGCTCGGCTACCGCGGCCAGAGGCTCGGCCCCGAACTGCCGCGCTTCGCCCTTGATGGTGTGCGCGGGGATCACGAGGGCGGCGGTGTTCTGCTGCCGCATCGCCTGCTCGATCTGCGCGACGGACTTCAGGCCGTCCTCGCGGAAGTAGCTGAGGATGCGAATGAAACCCGTTCCGAGCTCGGCGCGATTCTTCTCGAAATGCACCCAGTCGACGATGTCGGGCCGCTCGTCGCTCACGCTTCTATCCTTCGCCGATCACCATGGGCGTGGTCCCACCTCGCACCCGGCCTACACGCCAAAGGGTAAAATTTGGCTTAGCGAGCTTTCGTCTCGAACGGGTTCTTCGACCCGCGCAGGGTCAGCCGCAGCGGCACCGGGCCAAGCTTGAGGTCGCGGCGCATGGCGTTGAGCAGATAGCGCCGATAGCTTTCGGGGATTTCGTCGACCCGGTTGCCGAAGATGACGAAGCTCGGCGGGCGCGTCTTCACCTGGGTGATGTAGCGCAGCTTGATCCTCTTGCCGCCGGGCGCAGGCGGCGGGTTGGCGTCCACTGCGGCCTCGAACCAGCGGTTGAGTTCGCCGGTCGTCACCCGCCGGCTCCATGCCTCGCGCAACTCGAACGCGACTTCGAGGATCGTGTCGATGCCCTTCCCGGTCTTCGCCGACACGGTCAGCACCGGCACGCCCTTCAGTTGCGCGAGCCCTTCCTCCAGCGCCGCCTTGACGCCGTTGAACAGCGACGACGCCTGCTCGGCGACGTCCCACTTGTTGAGCGCGATCAGCAACACCCGCCCTTCCTCGATCACCTGGTCGGCGATCCTGAGGTCCTGCGCCTCGAGCCCCCGCGTCGCGTCGAGCAGCAGCACCACGACTTCCGCCATGTCGATCGACCGGCGCGTATCCATCGCCGACAGCCGCTCCAGCTTGTCGTCGACCTTGGCCCGCTTCCTGAGGCCCGCCGTGTCGACCAGCTGCACCGCTTTGCCCTGCCATTGCCAGTCCAGCGTGATCGAGTCGCGGGTGATCCCGGCCTCGGGACCGGTGATCATCCGTTCCTCGCCCAGCATCCGGTTGACCAGCGTCGACTTGCCCGCATTGGGCCGACCGACCACTGCCAGCTTCAGCGGGCCGCCGGCTTCCGCGTCGTCATCGACGGGCACGTCCTCTTGTTCTTCGCGCTCGACGTGCGGCCGCAACGCTTCGAACAGGTCGACCACCCCCTCGCCATGCTCGGCGCTAATCGCGATCGGCTCGCCCAGGCCGAGCGCGAACGCCTCAAGCCGCCCGGCCTCTGCGCCGCGCCCTTCCGCCTTGTTGGCGGCGACGATGACCGGCGTGCTTTCCGCGCGCAGCCAGCGGCCGATCTCCTCGTCGAGCGGGGTCAGCCCCTCGCGGGCGTCGATCAGGAACAGGGCCGCGTCGGAATCGCGCACCGCCGCCTCGGTCTGCTGGCGCATGCGCCCGGGCAGGCTCGCGGGGTCCTCGTCCTCGAACCCCGCCGTGTCGATCACCCGGAACTCGAGCCCGAGCAGCTTCGCCTCGCCCTCGCGCCGGTCGCGAGTCACCCCTGGACGGTCGTCGACGAGTGCGACCCGCTTGCCGACCAGCCGATTGAACAGGGTCGACTTGCCGACGTTGGGACGCCCGACGATGGCGATGGTGGGAAGCGGCATGGCCGCCCGCCTAGTCGATGCGGTGCCCCAAGGCGAGACGCGATGCGCAGGCTCGGGTCAGCGCCAGGCGTGCAGCCGGCCGCTGTCGTCGAGCACGTACAGGGTCGATCCTGCCACCACCGGCGGCAGGGACACGCGGGCGCCGATCCGGGTCTGGCTTTGGAAGCTGCCGGTCGCGGGATCGAAGTTGATCATCGCGCCATTGGAGCCAAGCAGGATCAGCCGCCCGCCGGCGAGCACCGGTCCCGAATAGCTGATCAGGCCCGAACGGCTCCTGGGCCGCTCGAACTGCGGCAGCTGGTTGATCCACTTGATCCGTCCGGTGCTGCGCTGGACGGCGACCAGCTTGGCGTCGTCGGTTGCGACGAACACCCATTCTCCCGCCACCCAGGGCGTCGAAATGCCGGCAACGTTGATTTCCCAGATGCGCTGGCCGCTGATGAGGTCGAGCGCCACCATGCGCCCGCCCTGGCCGACCGCGAACACCTGGCCGCGGTCGATCACCGGGCTGGCGTCGACGTCGGACAGCGAGGCGACGCTGGTGCGGATGCTGGTGCGCTGCAGCGTGTCCTGCCACACCAGCCGCCCGTTCTCGTAGCGATAGGCGTTGAGCTCGCCCGACGAGAAGCCGGCGACCACGGTGCCCTGTGCGAAGGCGGGCGCGGCCGTCCCGAACACGCCGGCAATCTCGACGGCCGCCGCGCTCGACCAGTTGACCGCGCCGTTGCCGGTCTTGAGCGAGAACAATTGATTGTCCTGGCTCATCACGTAGAGCGCGTCGCCAGCCACGGTCGGGGCGCCGCGCAGCGGGCCGCTGAGGCGCACCTGCCAGATGGTGCCGCCGTTGCGCGCGTCGAGCGCGGCGACGAAGCCAAGGCCGTTGGTCGCGTAGATCCGCCCCTGGTCGTAAGCGATGCCGCCGCCATAGAGGGAGGCATTGTTGCCGCGCTCGGTGCCGAACTGTGCCGCCCACACCTGCGCGCCATTGCGGACGTCGAACGCGCGCACCACCGCCTGTGTGTCGATGGTGTAGACCCGGCCATCGGCGACCACCGGCGCAGCGCCGAGACGCGCTGCCACCGAGCTGCCCTGGCCGATGCTGGCCGTCCAGGCGGAGCCGAGGCTGGCGCCGAGCGCGACATGGCCGATCGACTTGGACGCCGTGCCCCCGGCCTGCGCCCAGTCGGCGTTCTCGACCGGCGCCGGCAGAGTCATCGGCAACGCCGCGGTTGCCGGGTCGACGGCGGCGTCATTCTCGCTGGTCAGGACCGCCACGCGCTCGCCCAGGACCGGCGTCTTGGGCGCGCTCCGGCGCAGGACGCCGCACCCGCTGGTCGCCATCACGACCGCCACCAGGACGCCAATCTTGATCTTCGACAGGTTCATCTGGTTTTTCCGCTTCCTATTGAGCGCCCATGGACTGGGATATGGAGGGCATTGCCGCGCTGGCGTCCACGCCCAGCGAGCCAGCCAGCTGCACAGAGCGGGCACGGAGCGTGTCCGGGACGCCGCGGTCGAAGGCGATGGCGGCGAACAGCCGTCCCGCCTCGGCTTTCTTGTTCTGGCGCAGCAGCGCCATGGCGGTGAGTTCCGCGGCACTCCCGAACATGGGCTCGCCGGCCTTTGCCAGCGGCTCCATGCGCGCGATCACCTCTTCGGGCTTGAGCTGGTCGAACTCGATCGCGGTCATGCGCACCAGCGCCAGGTCGCGATACGGCTGCGGCAGGTCGCCGTCCTCCCGCACCGCCCGGAACTTCTCGACCGCCGTCCTGCGGTCATTCTGCTCCAGAGCCACCGCGGCGGCAGCGAACAGCGCGGAGGCGCGGGTGACGTCGGTGCCCTTGCCGGCCAAAGCGTCGAGCCTCGGCGCCGTGCCCTTGGCCTGACGCGTGCCGATGTCGCGATAGATTTCGGCGAGCTGCTCGCTCTCGGCGGCGGCCTGCTGCCGCTGCCGCTCCTGCCAGTAGAGCCAGCCGGCGATGGCGGCGAGGAACAGCACCACGCCAAGCACGATCCACTTGCCATATTGCCTGGCGATGTCGCGCGCGCGATCGCGGCGCAGGTTCTCGTCGACCTCGCGAAGGAATGTATTGCTGCTGTCCGTGGGGAGCGCCAAGGATGTGCCTCGTGAAGAGAGTGACCGCCGCGCTTCCTTCGGTACCCCGCATGAACGGAAGCTGGCGGCGCTCGTCTAGCCCGTGACGCGCGAAACGCAAAGGGGCCGCGGTGCCCGCCGCTAGGCAGCTCGGGTTCGGGCGGCGCCCGGCTCCCCAATCAGGGCGGTGAATTGCTCGATCGGCCCGGGACAGCCGAGCAGGAAGCCCTGGATCTGGTCGCACCTCAGCTGCTTCAGAATGTCGCGCTGGGCCTCGGTCTCGACGCCCTCGGCAACGACGGTGATGCCGAGGTTGCGGCTGAGCTCGATTACCGAGCGAACGATTTCGCGGGCCGTGTCGCGGCCAAGGTCGGCAACGAAGCTCCGGTCGATCTTCACCTTGTCGAAGCGGAACATGCGAAAGTAGCTGAGCGAGGAGAAACCGGTGCCGAAATCGTCGAGCGAAATGCGCGCTCCAAGTGCCTTCAGCTCGGCGAAGATGCCCAGCGCCTGTTCCGGCTTCGACAGCAGCACGTTCTCCGTCACCTCGATCTCGAGCCGGTGCGGGTCGAGCCCGGTTTCCGCGAGGATCCCCGCCACAGTGCGGGCAAGATCCGGCTGCAGGAACTGCACGGGCGAGAAGTTGACGCACACGATCAGCGGCGCGCGCCAGGCCGCCGCCTGCCGGCAGGCCTCCCGCAGCACCCATGTGCCGAGCTCGGTGATGAGCGCCTTTTCTTCGGCAATGGCGATGAAGGCTTCCGGCTGCACGCAACCGAACTCCGGGTGGCTCCAGCGGAGCAGGGCCTCAAAGCCGCCGATGCGCCCGCTCGCAAGCTCGCCGATCGGCTGGTAGACGACCGCCAGTTCGCCGCGCCGTATCGCCAGCGGAAGGTTGGCTTCGAGCTTCCGGCGCCGGTGGAGGCCGGCTTCCACCGCGCTGTCGTAGAAGCAGGCGAGGCCGCGCCCGGCGCGCTTGGCCGAATAGAGCGCCACGTCGGCTTTCCTGGTGAGGTCCTGCGCGCTCAGCGCGTCGCCCGGATAGACCGCGATGCCGGCGCTCGCGCCGATCGACACCGTCGCGCCGGCGAGGGCGAAGGGATCTTCCAGCGCCGCGATGATGCGCGCTGCCAAATCCGCGACGTCGCCTGGCTGGGCGCCGGCATGCTGAACGACCATGAACTCGTCGCCCCCGACGCGCGCGATGAGCTCGTCCCCCAGCACGGCCGAGCGTAAGCGGGCGGCAACGCTAGCCAGAAGCTGGTCTCCCGCGGGGTGGCCGTGCACGTCGTTGACGGCCTTGAAGCCGTCAAGGTCAATGGCGAGCAGGGCCACGGGGGTATTCCTTCCCGCCCCATCGTCGAGCCTGCGCGCAAGCTGATGTTCGAATGCGGAACGGTTCGCCAATCCCGTGAGCGCATCGTGATAGGCCAGGTGGGAAATCTCGGCTGCCGCCTTCTCGCGCTCAAGGACACGGCCGAAGAGCACGACGAAAAAGCCGAGCGAGACGATCAGCAGCGATCCGGCCACCACCAAAGCGAGCAGGCCGTTGCGGTCGAGAAGCGTCTCTGGGACGCTGCCGCCGGGATCCGCCTCGACCCTCGCCGCGTCCATCGCCACGAAGTGCAGCGTGCAGATGGCGATCACCAGGTAAATGGCGGGCCGCCACGGAACGGCGCTGCTGTTCCGGCGCTGCGCGCGCACGGCACGGATCGTGAGCGATGCGCAGGCCACCAGCGACAAGGCGACGAGGCTGCCGGACCAGCGGATCGTACCCGGCAGGTTGACCGCCGCCATGCCGATGTAATGCATCGTGCAGATGCCGGCAGCGACGGTGAACCCGCCGACCATCGCCGCATGGCGGCCGGGGCGCAGCGACAGCCACCAGCCGGCGCCGGTGATCAGCACCGCCGCCAGCATCGAGACGAACGTCAGCACCGCGTCGTAGCGTACCGGCACGCCTGGGTCGTAGGCCAGCATCGCGATGAAGTGGGTCGCCCAGGTGCCGGTGCCGCAAACGATGCCGGCGAGGGTGACCCAGGCGGCGCGCCGCTGAGGCCCGGCGCGGGCCTGCTCGAGGATCAGGAAGACGGTGATCGCGGCGAGGCCGCAAATGACCGCCGCCACCGGGATCAGCCGCAGATCGTGAGTGTGGATCAGGTGCGACAATGGCCCCGGCATGGCGTCCCCCGAGCGAAACCGCATCGCGCTCGCCCTCGCGTCTAGCCAGAGCTGTCCGACTCAAGCGTAAATGGTCGCTCCGGTTCGGATTGTGTTGGGCGAAGCCATCGCCGGAAACGAAGCAGGTCGGCAGCGCGACAAATCAACGACTATCGGCGCTAGACTCATCCGGCTCGGCAATTCGATCCTGCGCGCGCCAGAACTCGCGGTCGGCCTCGTCGATCGCCTGCAGCAGCCCGCCGAAGCAGGGCGTGTGGTCGATCGGCCAGGCGCGGGTGAAACCCTCGCCGAGCAGCTTCAACTCATGCTCGGTGAGCAACCCCACGGCAATGATCCGCTCCTCCGGCAATAAATCTCTCCAACGCCTCGACGAACATCAAACGAAGCAGCCACTCCGCCGTGCCCTTCGTTTCGCAGGAGAGTCGACAAACAGCCGCGGCGGCGGCGCCGGCGCGGGGGCCGCCGTGCCGGGGCTGGCGAAGGGTGTCTCTGTCGCGGGAGGCGCCTTCGTGGTCCGACGGCGCGCCGTTCGCGTGCCTAGGACCCCTTCGCCCGGTACGTCTGGTCGGCGGTCGGAAAGCTCCGCGCGCGCACTTCGGCGGCATAGCTCGCGGCGGCATCGCCGATCCGCGACGCGAGATCGTCATAGCGCTTCACGAAACGCGGCGTGCGCTCGAACAGCCCGAGCATGTCGTCGGTGACCAGCACCTGCCCGTCGCACTGCGCCGAGGCGCCGATGCCGATCACCGGCGGTGCGACGCTGCGCGCGATCTCGCTGGCGATTTCCTCCATCACTCCTTCGACGACGATCGCGAACGCGCCCGCGTCGGCGACGGAGCGCGCATCGGACAGGATCTTCGCCGCTTCCTTCTCCTCCCGGCCGCGGGCGCCATAGCCGCCAAGCATGTTCACCGCCTGCGGCGTCAGCCCGACATGGCCGATCACCGGGATGCCGCGCTGCGCGAGGAATGCGATGGTCTCCGCCATCGCTTCCCCGCCCTCGAGCTTGACGGCCGCGCAGCCGCTTTCCTTCATCACCCGCGCGGCGCTTGCGAACGCCTGGTCGGGCGAGCCCTCGTAGCTTCCGAACGGCATGTCGACCGCGACCAAGGCATGCCAGCTGCCGCGCACCACAGCCGCGCCGTGCGCGCACATCATCTCCAGGCTGACCGGGATGGTCGATGGCAGGCCGTAGATCACCTGGCCGAGGCTGTCGCCGACCAGCAGCATGTCGCAATACGGATCGAGCAGTTGCGCCATGCGCATCGTGTAGGCGGTGAGCATGACGATCGGCTGCTCGGTGCTGTATCCGCCCTCGACCGCCGCCTTGCGGCCGCGCAGCGCCGGCACCGTCATGCGTTTGCCGGGCACCGGCACCGGCGTCGCGCGGCTGGTGGCATTGTCGATGGTGAAGGTGGACATGCGCGTCCTTCTAGCGAGGCGCCGGTTCGGTCGCCA
>Ga0247719_1001235_pt1 | contig 11027 bp, 5 predicted proteins | sample 41E_DmetaG_FD_189046 | JGI IMG/M metagenome (GOLD analysis project Ga0247719, IMG submission 189046) | Soil microbial communities from hillslope of Landscape Evolution Observatory, University of Arizona, Oracle, AZ, United States - 4-1-E_D | ecosystem: Engineered > Artificial ecosystem > Mesocosm...
GCTCGATCCCGGCGCGGTTGAGGCCGAGCTGATCGTGCTGGCGAGGGACGAGCCGACGCTGTTGGCAAAGCCGCCCGGATTGTCCCAGGGATTGCTGCTGCCCGAATACCAGCCGAAGCCCTGATGGCCCTGCGCGGCGGCTGCGGCGAGGACGCCCGCGAAGCGGTTGGCCCAGCGATTCTCGACGCCCAGAGCGATCGCATAAGGGAGATAGCGCTCGAACAGCTCGGGCGTATCCTCGGGAGGATGCATGCGGTCGAGGCGCTCCCGCTCGGTGATCGACAGATAGTGTTTGAAGCCCGCGATGCGGTCGAGCACGGCGCGGCCCGCCTTGGTGGGAGCGTCGATCCAGAAGAATGCCGAGATGACGACGGGCAAGGCGAGCAGGGTAGGGACGAAGGGCAGCAGCCAGCCCGTGCCGAGCGCCTGGAACAGCACCGGGGCGCCGGTCATGAAAGCCAATGCGCCGAACAGCACGGCAAGACCGCTGGCGAGGCATTTTCCGCTCGCCGTTGCGGTCTGGACCCAGAGCATCAGCAGCGCACTGGTCACCGCCGCCCCGAGCGCGACCAGAACCATGTCGACCGAAAGCCCCATCGCAGCGACGATCGACGCAGCCACCAGCCACAGCGCGGCGAGGAACAACAGCAGCCCTGCAGTCGCCCAGCCCCAATTCTTGTTGAACAAGCGGCCTTCATACTGATCCTTCAGCACATCGACCAAATGCTTCTTCGCGGATGAGAATTTCGCGTGGTTCTTCTGTTCCATCAGCACCGATTCACCGGTCTCGCAAAGCGCGCGCAGAGCTGCCTCCTCGTCGCGCGGCAAGGGCGCGGTGCTGGCGCGGCGCTCGATCCGGCGCTTGTCCTTGCCGAACCAGCCGCCGTCCTCCTCGACGATACGAACATGCCCGCGCACGCCCATGTCGACCAAGGCGGCCGCGAAGGTGCGGTTGTCGGCGCCCATCCGCGTCACGAAGCGCATCGCGGCCGGGCTTAATTCGTCGGGCGGAGCGAAGATCGGCACGACCGTGCCGGCGGGCGGATCGCGGCCCACGTGGCGCCAGGCGAAGAGATAGAATGCGAACAGGCCAAGCAGGGCCAGCCCGCCGACGAGAGGAGGGCCGTTGTCGGCTAGCCAGTCGCGAAAGCGGCTCTCCGAACTCGGCTCGGCGACCACGCCCTTGGGGAAGGCGACGGCGACCGTCAGGCCTTCGTAGGGGCCGAGCGCCCGCGTCGTCGCGAACCGGATTTCGCCGGGCTTTTCCTCGATCACCTCGGCATTGGATTCGGTGGAGCCTTGCAGGCCCGTATAGGCCGCGCGCTGGCCGAACCGTGCCGGCTGGGGCAAGCGAATGCGTGCCTCCGCCTCGTCGATCGGAAACATCCAGCCGTTTCCGGTCGCGTTCCAGTAGAGCTCGTCATAGCCGGCGAAGCGCCCGACCTGCCGCGTCGTGCGATAGCGGATCACATAACGGTGCTCGCCGACCGGGACGTAGCGGTCCGGGTCGCCGATCTTGATCCTGACGCCATTGCCGTGAGGTGCGACTTCGGCCGGGACGGGCGCGCCGTCCAGTGTGGCGCCATCGAAGCGGAAGCCGACACGGATGTGGCTGCCGTTCGGGCCGCGATAGCGCGTCGGGAAATCCCGGTAGATGCCGCGGTTGATCGCTTTGTTCTCGACCTGGACGTCGATCGTTTCCGTGACCGCGAGCGCGCTGTCGCGCTCGATCTGCACGTCGCTGACATATTTGAGGATGCGCTCCTCGGCCTGCGCGGCAGCGGAGGCGGCAAGCAGGAGCAGCGCAGCGATCGCGCGCCGGGCGCCTCGCATGTCAGGCAGCCGGTCGGTCGAACGCGATCCTGGGTGCGCTTTGGATCGCGGGATCCTCGTCCTGGTAGAACGGCTCCTCGTTGAACCCCATCGGGCGCGCGATCAGCACCGGCGGGAAGCTTTGCACGGTGGAGTTCAGGTCGCGCACGGTCGCGTTGTAATAGCGGCGGGCACCCTGGAGCTCGGTCTCGATCTGCGAAAGCTGGTCCTGCAGCTGAAGGAAATTCTCGTTGGCGCGAAGCTGCGGATAGGCCTCGGCGACCGCGAACAGGCGGCCGATCATCGCGGTCATGTGCGCGTCCGCCTGAGCCGCCGCCTCGACGCTTCTAGGATTGATCGTTGCGGCCCGCGCCTGGGTCACTTCGTCCAGCACCGCGCGTTCGTGGGTCGCATAGCCCCGGACCGTCTCGACGATGTTGGGGATGAGATCGGCGCGCCGCCGCAACTGGACGGTGATGCCGCTGAAGCCTTCCCTGACCAGCGCACGGAGCCGCACCAGCCGGTTGTAGACGCCCACTGCGTACAGAAGCAGAAGGACGACAAGCGCCAGAACAATCCAGCCAATCATGCGAATACCCCCCGTTTGAACGGCGACCTTATTCGCAAAACGGCGGGTTCGCTAGAATGCGCTCAAGCCGGTGATCGCGCGGCCCATGATCAGGGCGTGGACGTCGTGGGTACCTTCGTAGGTGTTGACGGTTTCGAGGTTCGCCGCGTGGCGCATGACGTGGAACTCGGCGGAGATGCCGTTGCCGCCGTGCATGTCGCGGGCGATGCGGGCGATCTCCAGCGCCTTGCCGCAATTGTTGCGCTTGATGAGGCTGATCGTCTCAGGGATCAGCTCGCCGGCCTCGAGCCTGCGCCCGACACGCAGCGCCGCCTGAAGCCCGAGCGTGATTTCGGTCGCCATGTTGGCGAGCTTCAGCTGGACGATCTGGTTGGAGGCGAGGGGACGGCCGAACTGCTTGCGGTCGAGCGTATATTGGCGCGCAGCGGCATAGCAGGCCTCGGCCGCGCCCATCGAACCCCAGCCAATTCCGTAGCGCGCGCGGTTGAGGCAGCCGAACGGTCCCTTGAGGCCTTCGACATTGGGCAGCAGCGCCTCTTCGCCGACTTCGACGCCGTCCATCACGATCTCACCGGTGATCGAGGCGCGGAGGGAGAGCTTTTCCTTGATCTTGGGCGCCGAGAGACCCTTCGCGCCCTTTTCCAGTACGAAGCCGCGGATCTTGCCATCGTGCGCGTCCGACTTGGCCCAGACCACGAAGACGTCGGCGATCGGAGAATTGGTGATCCACATCTTGGTGCCGGTGAGGCGATAGCCATCCGCGGTCTTCTCCGCGCGAGTGCGCATGCTGCCGGGATCCGAGCCTGAATCCGGCTCGGTCAGCCCGAAGCAGCCGATCCACTCACCGGTAGCGAGTTTGGGCAGATATTTCTGCCGCTGCTCTTCGGAGCCGTAGGCGAAGATCGGGTACATGACGAGGCTCGACTGGACCGAGCAGGCCGAGCGATAGCCGCTGTCGACCCGCTCGACCGCGCGCGCGATCAGGCCGTAGCTGACGTAGCCGAGGCCGGCGCCGCCATAGTCGTGGGGGATGGTCGCGCCGAGCAAGCCGAGCTCGCCCATCTCGCTCATGATCTCGCGGTCGAACCGCTCGTCGAGATAGGCCGAAGTGACGCGCGGCAGCAGCTTTTCCTGCGCATAGCCTTCGGCCGTATCGCGGACGAGCCGCTCCTCGTCGCTCAGCTGATGGTTGAGATCGAACGGGTCCTGCCAATCGAACGGCAGGATGGCTGGCTCGGCCACGGCGAACTCCAAAGAAGGTATAGATTGACCGCGCCTTTAGACAGGGGGCGGCCCACTTGCAAAAGACCTGCAAGCAGCAGCGATGAGCGGCCGGAAACGCGTCGGCGCAGGAATAATACGCAAACTCGCGCGGCCCGTCACGGCGCGCAGAAAACCGGCTTTCGTCCGCCTTTTTGTCGGCTTTCCGACAGTTCGCGGCACCGCGCGAGCTTCCAACTGCGGGAAATTCCTTAGCGTTCTCATAGAGTTGTGGCCGTCCCGTAACGGGACAAAAATTTATGAATGATCAGTTAAGAAAATTCTTTGCGATTCGATTCACCACGATAAGTTGGCGAGTCGGAGGGGAGCGTCCGGCTCCCGATTCGACATCAGGAGGGGCCTGTGAAAATTGATCGTACCCGCGCGACCCGCGTCGCGCTGCTTGCTGCATGTTCATTCGGCGCGGTTGCCGCGGCGACGCCGGCTTTCGGCCAGGTCGCACCCGACGGGCTGACCGTGGAGGACTACCCGGGGATCGTCTCCAGGAACGACATCGATCCCAATGCACCGGCGCCCGGCGGTTCGCTCGACAGCGGCGTGAACGGCGTTGGCCAGATGATCGCTTTCGTCCAGTCTTCTCCCACGGCGGCGGGTCTCGGTTTGTGCACTGGCACGCTGATCAACCCTCGTACGGTGATTTTCGCTGCTCACTGCGTGAATACCCGCCCCGCGCACATGTATGGGAGCCAGACCGGCACTAGCGGCGGCGTGAACGGCAACTTCGGCACGGGCGGCGCACTTCTCACGTCGCAGGGCGTCCCTTTGAGCTTCGGCTTCAGCGCTACCAACCGGTGCCAAGGCGTGACGGTCAACGGCTGCGCGGTCGGCACTGGCCCCTATGAGCTGTGGCGCGATGGCAATTTTGCGACCAACGTCGCAAGCTACATCTATAACGCCAACCAGGTCTGGTACGATCCGCGCTCGCTGTCGACCCCGGGTTCGAACGGATTTATCGCTGCCGACGTCGCCCTCGCGACGCTCGACACGCCGGCGTTCAACGTCCCGACCTGGACGATGCTGTTCAGCCCGCTGACCGAAGCAACGCACGCGCTCAGCATCGGTTACGGGCAGAGCGGAACCGCGGCGAGCGTGCAAGGGCCGACCGCCTGCACGACGAACTGCAACGGCCTTGGGGTGACCGATTATCGGCGCCGGATCGTCGAGAATTCGCTCGACGTGCTGGGCTCGATCCAGGACCGCAACATCTGGCTGTTCGGTCCAGGCTCGGCGGGTCTCAATTCAAACAGCGTCTACATGCTGGACTTCGACAGTCCGGCTGGACAGGCCGCCTATACGGGCGCCTTCAACAATTACGATTTCGACATCTTCAACGGAGCCGCCTTGCCGCGCGAAGGCACGACGGCGCCCGGCGATTCCGGCGGTCCGCTCGTGGTGGATCAGAAGTTCTCCAAGCCGGTGGTCGTCGGCGTGCTTTCGGGCGGTTCGCGCTTCCACAGCGGGCAGCGTTTCGGAACCTACGGAACGCACAGCTTCTATCAGCCGCTGTTCCTCTATTGGGACGTGATCGTCGAAAACAACCCTTACGTCTATGCCAGCGCGAAGGCTGGCAACGGCAATTGGGAAGACGCGTCGCACTGGGTCCAGGTAATGGATCCCAATTATGCGATCGTATCCGGCGGAGCGCTGGCGAACAGCCTCCCGGATACTCCGGCGCTCGGCGTCTCGCCGAATACCGTCAAATTCGGCCAGGTCTGTTTCCTGGATGATTGCACCGACCTGGCGGACGACGACACTGCTACGCCGGTACCCGTCGGTGACGGCAACCCGATCTATATCGCTGGGGGCCCCGGGACCACGAACTTCATCCCGGACAACGTCAATCCCGTGAACAACGCCGACCCCGCTTTGACCGTCAAGGCGCGCTATTTCGACGTGACCCTGTCGGAAGCCGGGACGACCACCTTGTCGTCCGAGCGGACGATCGACAGGCTGACGCTCGACGGCAACGCGACCAAGCTCACGGTCGGGGCGAACGGTAAGCTCAACGTCTTCGGCGAGGCCACCCAATGGCAGGGCTGGACCCAGGTCGACGGGTTGCTGAAGTCCGGCGGCGATTACTTCGTTGGCACCGGCCTCCTGTCCGGCACGGGAACAATCCGTGCGCCCTTCGTGACGGTCGCGGCAGCCTATGTCGCACCGGGCGGAGGCGACAAGATCGGTACGCTTACGATCCAGGGCAATGCGATCCTGAGTTCCGGTTCCAGCCTGTTCATCGACGCCCAGCGCGGCAAGGCCGACGAATTGAAGGTCGTCGCGGACGGCGCGGGAACCGGCATCCTCGCACTCAATGGCGGCAACGTCGTGTTCAACAAAGTCACAGATGGGCCGGCACCGCGCGACGGCGAGAAATATGTGATCGCCAGCGCTCAGGGGGGCGTGGATGGCACATTCGGCAGCGTCTACACCTTCCAGGGAGTGCTCCGGCCAGAGCTGACGTACAGCGCGAACGCGGTCACGGCGACTCTGCGCGCCAAAAGCCTCGTGACGGTCTTGAGTGGCCAGAACGCAACCGCGATCGCCTTCGCCAATGCGCTCGATAAGCTGCGTACCGGCTTCTACGACAAGCTGTGGAACCTCTACGGCAACATCGACTGGATGAACGGGGCGCAGCTCAACGCCACGTTCAACGCAATGGCGCCGCAGATCTTCGGCGAAACGCAGCTGATTCAGGACCGTCAAAGCCGGCAGATGCTGGGCAACATCAGCGACCGCCTGTCGCTGCTCGGCACCGGCCAGGCGTCGGGCTTCAGCTTCAGCGGAACGCCGATGGCCATGGTCGCCGGCTATCAGCCGACGTCACCGCAGGCGATCCTCGGCTTGCGCAGCACCGGCAGCGGCGCGACCGTTCCGATCAGCGGCAAGCTGAGCGGCTTCGCGGTCGCCGGAGGGGACAACATCCGCTCCAGCTACGGCAATTCGCGCAGCCTCGAGGCCGGTCAGCACAGCCGTTACTTCGCTTCTGGCGTCGAAGCGCCGTTCGGCGACGTGATGGTTGGAACGGCCGTCGGCTACGCCGAAGCGACGACCAATGCCGCGACCGACAACGGTCGGACCAAGCTGATGCAGGCCGCGGCCTACGCCAGCAAGCCGATCGGCAAGTCCGCCTATGTCGGCGGCGTGGTCTCGGCCGACATCGCAAGCACGACCAGCATCCGCATGGCGAGCGACACGGTGTCCATGTTCCAGCTGTCGGGCGCTAGCCGCTCGAGCCGGTACACGGCCACGGTCGAAAGCGGCTTCCGCACCAGCCTGGGCAGCGGCCTTGCGCTCAATCCGCGGGCGCAGGTGCGCGCGAGCCACATGTCGCTCGGCGGCTTCCGCGAGCAGGGCGGGGAAACCGCGCTCGAGCTGAACAGCCTGAAGCTCAATCGGATCGAGAGTCGCCTTGGTGCCAAGCTCGACGGCACGACGCAGTTCGCAGGTTGGACTGTCCGTCCGCAGGTCCAGGCCGACTATGTGCGGCTGCTGTCCGGCCGCACAAACGGCCTCAGCGTGAGCTTCGCCGCTGCGCCCGATTACGACTTCGTCCTTCCGCTCACCAACGGCGGCAGCGGCTGGGTCGAAATGAAGGGCGGGGTGGAAATGACCCGCGGCGCATTCAGCCTGGGTCTCACCGGCCAGGCGACTGCCGGCAGCGCGCCCTTGTCGGACAAGCGCGGGCTGATCCAGGCGAGCTTCCGCTTCTAAACGGACAGCGACGCCGAAGGAGATTGAGGCTGGGCGGCGACGCCCAGCCTCTTTCTTTTGTGTGGGCCGAAACAGCGAACCCCCTGTGCGGGCTACTTGGCCCCGCCGCCGAAGGTCTGCTTGATCGTCAGGCCGAGGTTCAGGTGCCGGTTGCGCTCGCGGATTTCGTTGATGGTCAGTGCCGGCACGGCGCGATTGGGGATGAAGCGCAGGCGCTGGCGATTGCCGCTGGTGTCGAGCGCATTGTCGATGTCGAAGGCGATCGAGGTGCGTGCGCTCGGCCGATATTCGACAAACAGCGTGCCGTAGGGCCTGCCATTATAGTTGGTATCGAGCTCGTCGGTCCGGAAGAAGGTGAAGCGGTCGCGGTCGCTCACGGAGAAGCCGTAGGAAAAGGCCCCGCTGTCGCGTCGCGCTTCGACGTTCCACTGCCAATCCGGGAAGAAGCCGGTGAAGTTCCGCATCTCGCCGCTGATCGGATCCTTCACGCGAGTCCGGCGGACCGTGCCGTTGAACTTGACGCGAAGACCCTTCCACAGGCCGCCAAGGGGTGCGTCGACATTGAGCCTGGCGAAGGCATGCGTTCCGTTGCCTATGTTGCCAGGCGCGTCAAAGAAGAGGCCGCTTGCCTCATCGAAGATCAACACGCGGTCCTGAAGCATGCTGACGCGGTCGTAACCGAGGTCGAGCTTGACCAGCCCGTCGCCGAACAACGGGCGGTCCACGGTCGCGCGGAACTCCCACGCCCGCTGCGGCTGGAGATTCTGATTGCCCGCGTTGACCCGGTCGGTCGACAGTTCCGCGACGCTGACAAAATCATAGAAGTCGAGCTGGGCGACGGTCCGCTTGATTGAAAATTGGGTGTGCCAGCCGCCGCCCGGCTTCCAGTCGAGCGTGGCGCCGGGTTTCCAGAAGCGGAGCTTGCGATCCGCGCTCGCGTCGCCGGTCACCGTCAAATGCGAATATTCGGCCCGCAGGCTGGTATCGAGGCGGAGCGAGGGCGAAAGCTGGCGCCCGACGTTGATGAACGCCTCCCCGCGTTTTTCCTTCACGTCGGCATTGGCCACGGGAAGGTCGATCGGCGTCCGCGATCCATCGGGTTCGACGACGACGAGATTGAGCCGGCTGTCGAGCGTGTTGAGCACGGCTTCGGCGCCGGCCTCGACCGAGAAACCGGCGAGGCCCTGCCGAGTCCAGGTAAGGCGGCCGATGGTCTCGTTGCGGCGGGCCTTTTGCGTCTGCTCGAAGCCGCCGACTTGGACCGCGCCGTCGCTGAGAAGACCGTTGCGCTGGATATAGGCATCGAAATTGTTGCGCTTGCGCCGCGTCGCAAGGCCGACGAGCTTGACCGCTCCGCCGGCGAGCGGACGAGTGATGTCGCCGCCAAGTTCGAAGACGGGGTTGTCGTAATCCTGGAGCAGGCTGTCGTCGCGCGGCGCACCGGCAGCCGGCGTGACCCGGTTGCGCTGGACGAGGTCGAACTGGCCTGGCGACCAGCGGGCGTTGACTCGCAGCGCCTTGTCGCTTGCCCGTTCGAGCGCCCAGCTTCCCGAGACATAGGGGTTGAAGTCGCTGTAGGTGTTGTACTTGCGCCGATGTTCGAGCAGCGCGTCGCCCGGGACCAGCAGAAGCGTGTCGGTGCCTTCCTCGGCATTTTCATTGTTGTTGAAGCCGGCCGAGAGGTTGATGCTGGACGGCCCGGTGCGGATCAGCGCCGAGGCGGAGCCGTCGGGAACCAGCGTGCCGGTATACAAGCGGCGAACCGAGCCCGTGACATTGCCGTCGACCCCGCCGGCCGCCGACAGAACGATGTTGAGCACCTGGCTCTTGCTCGAATAGTCCGCGCCGTAGAGGTCGCCGGGCCCGACTTCCACCTTTGTCACGCGCTGGGCGGGAATGCGCGCCAGCGTCGTTTCGAGGGATTCCGCCTTTGAGCTGGGGCGCGCGCCGTTGATGACGACATTGCCTGCGGCACCGGCAAAGCCGCGCACCTCATTGTCGCCAAGGTCGAGGTTGAAGCCGGGAACCCGCCGCGCGATGTCAAGCGCGCTGCGCGGCGCGAACTGGGCGAAATAGGCGACTTCGTAACTGGTGATGCGGGTCGCCTGGGTGCCGGCCGCGGGCTGCGCATCGCCAGGCGTCGTCTGCGCGGGCGCCTGCGACGATAAGGTAAAAGCAAGTGCTGCGACACCGGTCAGCAGGATTGGGCGATACACCATGATCGGTCCTTTGTTATGTTCTTGCGCCTGGCCATGCGTGGGCACGAACCGCGGCGCGATGCAGCTTCGATTGATCGACCGACGATTCGACAGGAGCGTGGCTGGAACAGACGAACGGCGGCGACTTAGCGCCGGCTCCCGTACCTTTTGAGCCCGACGAGGCGGTTGACCGGCGGCAGCGGTTCGCCGGCGCGCACGACCGACTGAACGAATTCAGGCGTGATGCCGAGCGCCTTCAGTTCGACCAGCTTGCTGACCGGAAGGTTCGTGTAGCCGATGCGCTGGAAGCCCATGATGAACTCGGGGGTGATGCCGAGCGCGCGCATCTGCACGAGGCCGTCGCCGGGGACGTTGGCGTAGCCGACGCGAGCGAAGCCGGCGATCCATTCGGGCGTGATGCCGAGCGCCTTGAATTCGATCAGCTTCTGGATCGACTGAGGCCGATAGCCCGCACGCGACATGGCGGCGATATAGGCTGCGTTCGCGCCGAGCGCGGAAAGCGCCATCAGATCGTCGATCGACGGCGTCGGGTAGCGCGCCGCGGCGACCGTCTCGATCAGCTCGCGGCGGACGTTGACGGCCATCAGGCCGAACGCCTGCTCGGCGGTGGGGCGGCCAATCCCGCGGCTGGCAAGCAAGCCTGCGAAACCCGCGTCTGCAGTAAACCGGCAGGTGCCGCTGGCGCGGCTGCCGCCGCCAGTCCCCGCGCAATCGAGACGGCCTGCCTCGCGGACTATGGCGAACCGAAGCGGCCGCGAGCCGGGAGCATGAAAGGGGGACACCTCCAGCCCGATAAGGTCCGACGGCATGAAACCGGTCGACCAATTGCTGACGTTCCGCGGATCGGTACCTCTGTGGAAGGTCGCCTGGATCTTGCCCGAGCTGCCGCGGGCCGGCTCGAGCGTGAAGCGCAGCGTATCCGTCGGCGACCCGGCAAAGCAGGCCGACGACACGCTGAGGCTGGTGAGGAACAAGGCGCAAATGAAAGCGAGAGGACGGTTCATCGTTCGTCTCCTTCGAGAATTTGGACAAAGCTCGCCCGTTCGCCCGGGCCAGGCGCTTCAAAACTCGGCAATTGGGGCAGTGGGGAGGGGGCGGAGCCCCTTTAGTCCTCGGAGCTCCCGGGCGGCCGCGGAACCCGCTCGCCCGCTCTTGGCGTGCTGCTTCGGACTCGCGACAGCTCGACCGGGCTCACGCCAAGCGCCCGCATTTCAATCAGATCGTCGAGCGAGGCGCGGACGCCGGTGGCGCGGATCGCCTGGATATATTCGGGCGTGAGGCCGACCGCTCGCGCCTGGGTGAGCTCGTCGGCGCTAAGGTGACCATAGCCGGCACGGGCGATCTCCCGCGCATAATCCGGGGTGACGCCGACGGCCCTGAGCTGAATGAGATCGTTGGTGGTCGCGTTGCGCAGGGAC